>Ga0137403_10005315_pt1 | contig 14961 bp, 14 predicted proteins | sample CZOMad2_1_16fung_FD_122057 | JGI IMG/M metagenome (GOLD analysis project Ga0137403, IMG submission 122057) | Vadose zone soil fungal communities from Angelo Coast Range Reserve, California, USA - CZOMad2_1_16fungal (Hybrid Assembly) | ecosystem: Environmental > Terrestrial > Soil > Vadose zone... | reverse complement strand
GGGCGACACCGTGCGGATGACCAGTGAGTTGCCGTCGATCACGGCGGTACCCGCTGTGTTCGGCGCCCCCAGCAGCGTGACTCCCTGGACCGCTCCAAAGCCGGGGCCCAGCAGGTCGACGATGATCGGCGTGGGGTCGTGGATACGCACCTTGAGCTGGATCGATCCTCCGGGGGGCACCCGCAGGCAAATGATGGAATCAACAGCAAGCGCAATCGACGGCACCGCCAGCGCGAAGATCGCCGCGACGAACCGATGACGCGACCGAAACACTGGTTGCTTCATTGCGATGGTGCTCATCTTCCCCCCCGATCCTGCGGCTACCTCCGGATCCTGAAGCGCTGCCTCCCGGACCAGGCAACCGCCCTGCCGGCCGCGTCTTTCCCGACCACCTCCCAGAGGAATGGCTTGCCGGGAACGATCCGCCCTCGGAGCGCCGGAGGCAGGACGATGCTCGCATCGCGGGTCTCGGCGCTCCACAGCTCGGCGTGATCGACTTCCATCACCTGGACAGAATACGACGCGGCGTCGGCCTGCGGCTCCCAGCGCAGCTCGTTGGGCGCCGCCTCCAGGTCTCCGGCAGGAGAGAGGGTCGTGATTCCGGCTGACCGCAAGACTGTGGGCGCGGCCGGCGAGGGCTGCGTGAGCTCCGGTGCGCGGCCTTCCCGCAGCCCGATCGTCACGGCCGCGGCAAGAGTCGCGGCCGCGACGGCGAATCCACCCAGGTTTAGCGCCGTGAACACGGAACGCCGCGGCAGCGCCGCCTCGTGGCGAGCCCGCCAGGGTGAAGGTCTTGGGCTCGCTTCCGAGAACCGACGCTCCAGGCGCGCCGAGATCCACCTCACCGCGCCCTCCTCGTCGGGCCCCGGAGCGGCCTTCTCGAAGTGCTTCAAGAGCGTCAGCTCGGTCTGGCAGCGCGCGCAGCCAGAGACGTGATCCCTCAGGTGCGCAGCCGCGGGTTGTGCGAGCGACCCGTCGGCGAGGCCGCCCAGCTCGAGCGGAGTGGCACAGGCGTTGGAAGGCGACAGGACCTTCCTCAGCAACGAGCGTTCGATGGATTTCGCTTCCGCCATGCTCTGATGTCCTTGTGCTACGCGGTCAGTCTTTCGCTCGCTCGCCATCGCTGCAGTGCGCGGGCCAGCTTGCGCCTCGCGCTGACGAGGTACGCCTTCGCGCCGCTGGGGTTCTCAAGCCCGAGCAAGCGGGTGATGGTCAGCAGCGGCACCTCGTCGCCGTAGTGCAGTATGAAGACGCGCTTTTCCGTATCGGTGAGCTCGCGATCCAGGAGAGCGCGGGCGGCCCGGACGGAGGAATGAAATTCGAAAACGCGTTCCGGCCCCGACTCTGGATCGTCGGGCAGCGCCTCGGCGACGTCGTCGTCCAGCGCATCGTTGAGGGAACAACGCGATTTGAGATAATTCATGCACTCGCTTCTCGTGATCGAATAAAGCCACGTGGACACTTTCGAATCTCCGCGAAAGGCTCCGAGATGGCGCTGCGCCTTCACGAACACTCCCTGCGCGAGGTCATAGGCTTCCTGGCGGTCGCCGGCGACCCGCAGGCACCATGTCACCACCTTCGTGTAGTGACGGCGGAAGAGCTCCTGCAGCCAGATGCTCCCCCCACTGCCACCTGCAGCGAGGTGATTCGACACCAGATCCGCGTCCGACAGCCCTTCCAGAACGCCTCCATCGGAAAATGAGACAACCAGCGAGACCGGCGTGGAACAACTCTGTTGTCCGCGGGCCCCCCAACAGCCCACAGTCGACTCCTAATTGAGACGGTTGTCCACTCCGACCAAGGCTGGAGAGGCGGAAACGCCTGCCGCGGACGATTTCTGTTCCGCGCCGCGCACTGCGGTTGTCGAACCGGTACGTGCCCAACGGCACGGCGTGATCGAGGAGGGCACGCGAGTGAAGATCGCCGCCGACGACGTCTGTGCCCTGTCCCCCCAAGGACGTCAGGGGCACGAATTGTCGATGCGCGTGCGATGCGTGCCCGAGGACTTCCGCGTTTCGGGCCGTGAAGCAGGTCGGGTCGCAATGGCCCCCCCAATGCGCCCGGCCTGCTTCCGGAGTGCCCTGCCCGGAAGTTCCTTCTTCTCAGTTACGCCGCCGCGTGGTCATGTAGGGCAAGCCGAACAGCCAGCGGAGAACGTTTACATCTTGCGAGGACGAAGACCTTACAGAACGAGCCCGCGCTTGCCGACTCCGAACATCGTCCACATCTGCTCGTGATGCGTGCCGAGTCCCATCACGCGTAGATGATGCGGCTTGGTGTATCGCACGCATTCCTCCTTGGTTGCCCTTTCGCATGACCCCCCCCTCATAGACAGCCAGCACTTGATGATCGTCGTCAATGCTTGGCGCGGTCGGACAGCCGGATCTCTGGCTGGGACAGGGTGTGATTACGCCGAGCATTCGGAGAGTGCAAGGTCTGACGAAAGCAGGAGGTCTCGCGCGCTGGCTCCGGCAGCCGGAATCTGAGCCGGATGCGGCGGTTCGCCTGAGCGGCGACCTCTACTGCACAACCTCCCTGTACACGAGCTCGCGCGTCCAGTCAGAGTTCTGCTTGCCATCCACCTCGACATAGGCCTTCGTCAGCGCGTTCACTGGCCCATCTTCCTGCGGCGGCTGCATCACCAGGTCGCGCCCAACGGACCAGACCACGCGACGCTCGTCGAGGTTGCCGAAGTAGTAGTCGACCTTGCTCGCGTCCGGGCCCTGGTAACCGGTGGCGGTCGTCAACTCCACCAACTTCTTGTTCTTGTCGGTGAGGGGAAAAGGCTTGGCGTAGATGTTCGCCAGCGAAACGTCGAGCGGCAGCCAGCCCAATTTGGGAGCGTAGAATTGGATCCAGCAGTGATAGCTGCCGTCCACCTGCACGCCGTTCAAGGTGGGCTTGAGCAGCGACCCGTAAACGATCCGCGTCGGCAACCCGGCGGCCATCGCCAGGGAGGCGAAGAGCGAGTGAAAGTCGGTGCAGTTTCCCGTCTTGCTGAGGAGGCAATACTCGGTGCTGCCCACCGGTGAAGCCTTCAGGCGGTCCGGATCCTTGACCCAGTAATCCACGTTCTGCAGGGTCCAGTCGTAGATCTTGCGCGACGCCAGCACCGGGTTGGTTTCCCCTCCTACGATCGAGGTGGAGAGCGCCTTGATCCGATCCGTGATCACCACGTGGGTGGTGGGCTGCAGGTAGCGGGAGAGCGCCACCCGCTCCCAGTCGAACAGCGCCCGCGTCGCCTTGGGATCGATCTGGTTGCGGATCTCGCTGCGCACTAGATCGAATTCCTCGCGCACCGCGATCTTCTCCGCCGTCGGAGCGCGCAGGTCCAGATAGCCGACGCGGTTCCCCCAGGAATCGACCTCGTACTGCACTGACCCGTCCGCGGTGACGGATAGATTCCGGATGACGGACGCCGAGTCCTCCTGCGGCACCGCGAACCAGACCCGTACCCGCTGGGTCCCCTTGGGCACCTTGACCGTGAACGTGTTCTTCACGTGAAATGTCGCTTGCCGGGGGGCCTCACCGGCCCAGGCGGCGCTGGCGAAGAGCAACGAGACCAGGGATGCCATGGTCCTGCGCGTCACGGGATACCTCCTTGGCTGCGGAACGCAACTCGAGGACCAGCTCACCGCACCCGGTGTCGCCAGCGTCCCACTGATCGTGGGAGGTCAGGTCGGCGGCGCAGCCCGGCGCCGCAGTGAGCCCAGTCATAGGCGTCTCCTGCGGGAGCTTGACCGCATGGGGCCCGGAACCTAGCAAAGCAGCCGTCTCCGCGCCAGAGGGCGTTGAACATGCGTTCGCTGGAATCGGATTGGGCCTGCGCTTCGTCCCGCATCTGGCGTAAGAAGGGGTCGATGGACGGAATCGCACTCCTCGTCGCCTTGATTGCTGCGGCAACAGTCTCGATCCGCGAGTTCGATCTACCCACACGCGATGCCCTGCCGCACGATCCGGCGGTGGGGCCCGATGCCTCGCTGTGGGTCACGGAGCAGAAGGCGAACAAGCTCGGGCGGCTCGACCCGAAGAGCGGACGTCTTCGCGAATATTCGCTGCCCACGGCCGATTCGGGGCCGCACGGGCTCGTCGCTGACCGCGAGGGGCAGATCTGGTTCACCGCGAATTACAAGGGGTACATCGGGAAGCTCGATCCGAAGAGCGGAAAAGTCGTCGAGTTTCCGGTGCCGCTCGCGAATGCCGATCCGCACACTCCCGCGATCGATTCACGCGGCATGCTCTGGTTCACGATGCAGCGAGCCAACCACGTGGGTCGCCTGGATCCGCAGAGCGGGAAGTTCGAGCTGCGTGAAGTCCCGACGCGGGGCGCGAGCCCGTACGGAATCGTGATCAGCGCGCAAGGCGTGCCGGTGTTCTGCGAATTCGGTTCGAACAAGCTGGCCAGCATCGATCCGGAGACGATGGCGATCCGCGAGCACACGCTCCCAAAGGGCGCGCGGCCGCGACGGCTCGCGGTCGCCCCTGATGGAAGCATCTATTACAGCGATCATGCCCGCGGCTACCTGGGAAGGCTGGATCCGGCGACGGACAAAGTGGAAGAGTGGCCTTCGCCGGGCGGACCTTCATCGCGTCCGTACGGGATCGCGATCGTACCGGACGGAACCGTCTGGTACAGCGAATCGGGCGTGACGCCCAACACGCTGGTGCGCTTCGATCCGCGGTCGAAGCAGTTTTCCTCCACTCCCATTCCTTCGGGCGGCGGCGTCGTGCGCAACATGGTCGCGACGCCCGGCGGGCAGCTCTATCTCACTTGCAGCGGGGTAAACAAGGTCGCGGTCGTCGACGTTGCGCAGTGACGCTGTGCCAGCCGAAGCATGCATTCGTGACCTCGCCTCCTCGACGGTCCTCGGCAGATGAAGCGCCGGATGCTCCGAATTGCCCGTTGGGGACCTGATGGAGGAGCGCTATCGCCAAAGGGCCACCATCATCACCACGAATCTCGACTATGCCGAGGATGGAGGCGTGGTCATCTCGCCCAAGCCACGTAGCCCCGTCCGGTGGCTTCCCCGTTCTTCGTTTCCATTGCCGCACAGATGTCCGGCAAACAAAGAATCGTGTGAAGCAGCGCCCAATACGTCCTCGACCGGATCGTGCGGGCGAGCTTGCGCAAGGGCGCGAAGCGGCCGCCGGAGTTGATCGAGCCGGGGGAGGAATACGAATATACGATTCCGCTCGGCAACGCCGGGACGAGCTTCAGGAAGGGCCACCGCGTCCGTCTCGAGATCTCCTCTTCGAGCTTCCCGCACTACGCGCGCAACCTCAACACCGGTAAGAATTCGAACTGGACGTCCGACATGGCGGTCGCGAGCCAGACCATCCTGCACAGCGCACGGCACCCTTCGCGGCTCGTGCTTATCGTCGCCCCAGGCGTGCGCGCGCCGTAAGCGGACTAAGTTCTCCAGCGGCGCGCTCGCAGTTCGGGCGCGCCGCGTCCGCGGACGCATCTCCTGCTTCCCTCGGCCGCACGTTCCGTCCGTGCGGTCGGCGTCCCTGATCCCCGCGATCTCGTCTTCCCGGCGGCGCGCAGCGTGCGGCACATCCGCATCTTGAACGCCATCCGCATCCCGCAGGCAGATCTGAAGGTCTTCGTGGCTGGTCGACGTGCTGTGACTCAGTGCCAGTAACGGCACGGTGCCCACTCGAGATCCAGGTCGAAGATGTCACGCCCGGATGGCGTGGTGCCTAGACGAGCTGAAAGACGGGGAAACCCACCACACTCGAAAGGAAGCTGTTTCATGTCCAATCGCAAACTGATCGTCATTTCCGCTCTCGCCATTACGGCCGCCATTCCCACCCTGGCGTCTGCCGCCGACTTCGCCGCAGCACCTTGCCTCCTTCGGGAGCACCGCGTCACCTCGGTGACCCCGTATCGAGTCGAGGAGCACATCGGCAAGGCCACGTTCACCCGCCTCCGGGGCGCGAACGTCTTCATGCTGGCGGAGCCAGGCCTCACCGCCGAGTGGCTTCAACTCACCCTGAGCCGGCAAATCGCCGAGATGCGCGGGCCCGCGACCATGCGCGACTGCGCCTTCGATGTCGATGACGTGGGTGTCCAGGTCGATTCGACGGGAACCGGGTTCTCGGTGAGACTCATCGCGAGGGACACCGACAAGGCGGAGGAAGTCCTGCGCCGCGCCCGTTTGCTCCTCGGCTAAATGAATGGCGCGGTAGCCTGGCAGACTCCGGGCTCGGTGGCGAACCCGGGATCGGCCGAGATGGATACAAATCAGGACACCACGCTGGACGCGCTCGTCGCCCGCCTCGCGGACGGCGACCGCTCCGCGTTCACTCTGGTGTTCAAGATCCTCTGGTCACCAACCCTTCGCCTTTGCATGAGCATGCTGAAACACGAGGCCGACGCCGCGGACGCGGCCCAACAAGCCATGGAAAAGATTTTCGCCCGAGCTTCCGACTACGACAGGGCCCGCCCGGCGATGCCCTGGGCACTCGCGATCGCCGCATGGGAGTGCCGCACGATCGCCCGCAAAAGACACCGCCGGCGAGAAGCATCGAAGGACACCGCGGCGGATCCCTCGTTCGACGGTGCTGAGGACGAGCTCGTGCAGCGCGATCTCACCCGAGCGGCGCTCGAGGCCCTCGGGCAACTTTCTGAATCGGACCGCGAGACGCTCGTCGCGACCTTCTGGGACGAGGCTGCCAGCGTGTCGGGCGCAACACTCCGCAAGCGCCGTGAGCGTGCTCTGGATCGGCTTCGAGGCGCATTCAGGAGGCTCTATGGACTCGACTGACCGAATCGAACGCAGGGCTCGGGTTCGCTACGAAGCGACGCGGGTGCGCCGAGCGCTTATCGGATTCGCGCCGGTACTGCTCGTCGTGGCGATCGCCGCCCTCGTCGCAAAACGACCATCAGCGACGGTGGCGTTCGGGATGGCGATGTTCAGCGTGGGCGTCGTCCTGCTCTGGTACGGGCGCGACCTGAAGCGCGCCGTTCTACCCGGAGTTGTCGCGGGTTTCGTGCCGCTGGTGCTCGTGCTGTGCGCAAGCCACGTCAACCACGTCTGCCTGGGCGACAACTGCATGATGGTGTGCATTCCGGCGTGCACCGTGGGCGGCATCGTGGCGGGCCTCGCCGTGGCGAGCGTCGGCGTGCGGCACCGAAGTGGACCGAGCTTCTGGTTCGCGGTGTCAGCCGTAGCGCTCCTGACCGGAGCCATGGGCTGCGCGTCCGTGGGGTACGCCGGTATTGCCGGCCTGGCGCTGGGCTTCGGAGCCGGCATGGTGCCGGGGCTGGTCCGGAAATTCCTCGCGGACCGCCCGGCATGAGCTGTCACGACCTTCGAGCCGCCTATGCGACCGACGAAACCCTTCAAGAGCATGCGCGTCGCTCCTGGCGCGATCGCCATCACGAGCCTGGTCACGCTGGCCCCGTCCAAGAGCAACCTCCGGGCCGGCGAATCACCGACGGTGCGTGAAGATTGCTCAGCAAACCTCGGCTCGCTCCGGTGAGCTAGCGCCTCCGCCGACACCTGAGCGTCGCTCGGTAATGGCGCGCCGGATGGGCGCGAGCGATGCGCGGTCGTCGACCTGAGGCCCAGAAACAGGGCCGATGAGGATGCCGGCGCAGCGTGTTCGCCAGCCTCGGAAGAGAACCCGTGAAGCTCTCGCGCTGGGTTGGCACGGAGGTTAACCATCCACGCGAGCCGTCTGGTCCCGTAGTTGCATCGGCGGCGTCTGGACGATCGCGCTTTCATCGCAACAGAAGGAACGAACACGCATGGACAACAGCGACCATCATCATACCGGATCAACTTCCTCGGCAAACAAACCTGCGGATCAACCGTCGCCGGCACGGCGCGAAAGGCCCCTGCAGAAGCAGCCGGCGCACGCTACACCCGATTCGGGCCATCAGTTCCCACCAAGCGGACCGCACGCAGCCCCGGCGCACGATTCCGGCACCAAGGGTGCGGCACGCGGTCTCCATTCCAGACATGCCAAGGGTACGTCGCACGATATGTCGGACCCAGCGATGGCCGCATCGATGGAGGCCAACTTCCGCACTCGCTTCTGGGTGGCGCTGGTCCTGTCCGCCCTTGTTGTCCTGATCTCTCCCATGGGAGAGGCGCTTGGCATCCGGCTTCCGCTGAGCGCGGCTTTTCGGTCGTGGACTCTGTTGGCGCTCACGACGCCCATCGTCTTCTGGTGCGGTTGGATTTTCGTAGCCGGAGCATTTCGCTCCCTCGTCTCGCGACGCCTGGATATGTCGGTGCTCATCGCGGTCGGTGTCTTGGCTGCGTATGTTGCCTCGGTTTACCTCACGATCATCGGGTCACAGGACCTGTTCTACGAAGCGGCAGCAATGCTGGTGACGTTCGTGCTGTTCGGCCACTGGATGGAAATGAAATCCCGCCGTGGCAGCTCCGATGCGCTGCACGCGCTGTTCAATCTGGTGCCGCAAAAAGCCCGGGTGCTTCGGAACGACAAAGAAGTAGAGGTTCCGACGTCGGAGGTGGTGCGTGGTGACGTGGTTGTGCTGCGGCCTGGCGACCGCGTGCCGGTGGACGGCGAAGTCGTCGAGGGCACCACCTCGATAGACGAGTCTCTCGTGACTGGCGAGAGTCTGCCCGTGGAGAAAAAAGCGGGTGGCAAGGTCGTCGGCGGCTCGGTCAACGGCGCGGGATCGGTGAAGTTCAAAGCGACGGGCGTGGGAGAGGAGACCACACTGGCGCGGATTGCCAAGCTGGTCGAGACGGCTCAGAACTCCAAGGCCCCTGGGCAGCGATTGGCCGACAGGGCAGCCAGTTACCTGGTGATTGTGGCTGTAACCGTGGGGGTGGCGACATTTGTCGGGTGGCGATTGGGTGGCGACGTTCCATTTGTCAAGGCCCTGACGTTCGCCATTTCGGCCGTCGTCATCGCCTGTCCTGATGCGTTGGGATTGGCAACGCCCACTGTCGTCGCCGTGGGCACGGGTTTGGGCGCCAGACATAACATTCTTGTCAAGGACGCCGCGACGCTTGAAGGGGCTTCGCGCATTACGGCAGTGGCCTTCGACAAGACCGGGACGCTGACGGAGGGCAAACCGCGCGTCGTAGAGATCGTTACTGCGGTCGGAGTTGACGAGAACGAGGCCGTGAACTTGCTGGCGGCGGCGGAACGAGGGTCCAGTCATCCCCTTGCGGCCGCGATTCTCGAAGAGGCCAAGCGCCGGAACCTCAAGGCCAACAACAAGGTCGAAGAGTTCGCGAACGTGTCAGGTCATGGGCTAAAGGCGGTCGTCGGCGGAAAGAGGGTTTTGGTCGGGAACGCACGCTTCCTGAAAGACCAAGCCATTGATCTCGCACCCGTGGCCGAAGTCATGGATCGGCTGATGAGCGCTGGCCGAACCTTGATTCTCCTCGCCATCGAAGGGAAAGCGGCGGTAGTGGTCGGAGTAACCGATCCGATCAAGCCTTCGGCAAAACGCGCCGTAGCCGAACTGCGCAAACTCGGCATCGAGACGGCGGTGATCAGCGGCGACAACAAAGCCGTCGCGGACGCAGTGGGGAAGGCGGTTGGCATCGACCGCGTCTTCGCGGAGGTGCTCCCGCAGGACAAGGCCGAGCATGTCAAGACGCTTCAGGGGGAGGGCAAATTCGTGGCGATGGTGGGCGACGGCGTAAACGACGCACCCGCCTTGGCACAGGCCGACATCGGCATCGCCATCGGCGCGGGAACAGACGTGGCGATCGAGGCGGCGAAGATCGTCCTGATGAAGTCCGATCCACTGGACGTCCCCAACGCCATCCTTCTGTCGAAGGCCACGGTGCGGAAGATGAAGCAGAACCTTTGGTGGGCGAGTGTCTATAACGTTCTGGCCATCCCGGTCGCGGCTGGTGTTTTCTATCGGCCGTGGGGCTGGTCGCTGCGTCCCGAGGTTTCCGCCCTGCTCATGTCCGCCTCGTCAATCATCGTGGCCGTCAATGCCGTGATGCTTCGCCGTTCAGGCGGGCGTTTGCTTTTGATCGGGTAGAAAGCTTACCCCCGATGAAAACGCGCCTATTCGTACTCTCGCCTGCTTGTTCGCGCGGCACTCAAACATCCGGCTAACGTCGACACCTCTGGACACCTGGACGTGAGCGACCTCCGCGAGGTCATGGAGACTCTGTGCGAAGCTTGCGGCGGGCAATTCTTGACCAGACCGCAAATGCGGCCAACGATGTCGCCGGCCCGCTTCCCCTCGTGGAGGATCCGTCCCAATGCCCTCTCGCGCCTCGGCGACGTTCGGCGGCTCTTGCGCGAGTCATCTCAATGACGCGCCCGCATTGGGATCTCGCTGATCACGCCCAGCATTCTGGCCTCGTCGGCGCCGATGACCTGCTGCGTGAGCACGAATGTGCGTCCGCGGATCGAGCCGATGTCTTCCGGCCAGAGCGAGTGAATGCCGTCGCCCGGCACGATCCCGAAGGCGAAGTGCAGCTTGTCCTGGAAAACCGTATCCCGCGTCGCGATGACGATATCGGCAAGCAGCACATATTCGGAGTGGACGGTCGTCGGTCCGTTGAGCGCAGCGATCACCGGCACCGGAATGTCCAGCAGATTTGAAAGGACCTTTTTGCCCTCGCGATAGATCTTCTCGTGGCCACGCGGCGAGAAGAAGTCGAAGCCTTCGGGATCGATGCGATCGACGAAGGCCTCACCTGCGCCGGTCAGAATGACCACGCGATTGCCTGGGTCCCGGCCGATCTGATCGAAGAGCTCCCAATATGGGTTCCCGAAGCGGCGGCAGATGATCGCGGCCAAGAGAGGTCGCGGCGCTCCCCTCGCCCAGGAGCAGAAAAGGCGGGGGTTAACGCGAAAGTGTGCGGCTCGCAGCATGCGCCCCTCGTCGCCTATGTATCGCGTACACGAACAGCGCCTGCACCTCGGGCACGGTCGGGGCCGGCCGCTTGAGCAGCGTCTCCCTCGAGGTCGAGGCCTCGGCGCACGGGCGAAAGAGGTAACGCCGCGGCCGGACGGACAGATTATGAGAATCATCCTTCTCGCCAGCTGAAGCTCGTTGTCGAGCCGTACAGGCCAGAATCGCATACTGCCGCCGTTGTGCCAGGCGCGTCCGCGTTGACATTGGATCTGCTCACATGGGCAACCGCTGGACGCGTTGGCACCTTAGCACCCCCAAGGTGTCGCGCCGGCGGCGGGCCTTCGGGTCCGCCGTCGTCTTGTTCAAGGCATGGCGGGCGGCCGCTCCCGCGAGTTACGCCTCTGGGCTCATCGTTACGAAGTGGGCGCGAAATCTAGTCGCTCGGAGTGAGGTCCGGCAGGGGTGACGGTTGGGTGACCCGGGCTCCCCTCCCTTGGTCTGGAAGATGACGCGACGCGACTTGATCCTCGAAGCGGGCAAGACGTTTAGGTCGCATCGAAAGTTCGCCGGCCGGCCATCCCGACAGCCCGAAGCGCCTGCACGCCTCTGCCCTTTCGCCTCGCCCGCGACCGTTGCGGCTCCTCGCCCCGCACTCCGCCGTCATCCTGTTGCGGTGCCACTTCGAACGAGGTCTCCAATGACACGAGTTTCCCGGATCGCCTTCGCTCCCAGTCTCGTCGTCGCGCTGCTAATCGCAGCGCCTGTGAGTGCGAGGGTCAAGTCAATCCAAATCACACGCAACGAAGCAGTCTTCGGTGGCACGAGCTTCGGCAGCGTCGGGCCATATCAGAAAATCAGTGGGGTCGCGCACGGCGAAGTCGATCCGGCAGACCCTCTGAACGCCATCATCGTGAATATCGACAAGGCGCCGAGGAACGCGGCGGGCCTCGTCGAGTACACCGTGGACTTCTACATCCTCAAGCCAGCAGACCTGAGCCGCGGCAACGGGCGCATCTTCTACGACGTCAACAATCGCGGCAACAAGACCGTCCTGGGCGCCTTCAACGACGCCACGACCGGCGGGAACGATCCGACCGCCGCCGCCGATGCGGGGAATGGATTCCTGATGAAGCTGGGCTACACCATCGTCTGGAGCGGCTGGCAGGGCGACGTCGCGCCGGGCGGCGGGCGGATCACGGCGACCTTCCCCATCGCGATGAACACCACAGCGCCCGTCGTCGGAATGAACCGCGACGAGTTCATCTTCGATAGCCCCGCCACGTCGTTTACGGTGGCGCTCAGTTACCCGGCCGCGACGCTCGACCCATCGCAGGTCAGGTTCACCGTGCGCGAACTCGAGCGGGATCCTCGCATGCCGATGCCGGCGAGCAGTTGGAACTACGTCGACGCCAGCACCATCCACTTCACACGGCCGGCCAGCTTCGACAATGGCGCCATCTACGAGTTCATCTACCTCGCGACGGGCGCCAAGGTGATGGGCCTCGGCTTCGCCGCTGTCCGAGACTTCGTCTCCTTCCTTCGCCACCGCGCGGCGGACGACGTTGGGACGCCTAACCCGCTCGCCGGAGCGCGGCGCGGCGACGGCGATGAGGACGAGGATGACGATGGCCCCAGCGCGATCTCGCGCGCCTACGCCTTTGGCTCCTCGCAATCCGGCCGTTTCCTCCGCGATTACCTCTGGCAGGGATTCAACGAGGACGAGGACGGCCGCACCGTCTTCGATGCGATGATCCCGCACATTGCCGGCAGCCGTAAGACCTTCACCAACTTCCAGTTCTCGCAGCCCGGCTGGTGGTCCAAGCAGCACGAGAACCATCTGCAGCCTGGCGACCAGTTCCCGTTCGCTTACGCCACCATCACCGACCCGGTCAGCGGCCGGACCGATGGCCTTCTCGCTCGTTGCGAGGCTGCGCGGCAGGGCGATAATGACGACGGCGAGCATGGACACCGGCATGGACGAGGCCACAGCCGGGCGACCACGTGCCCGAAGGTGATGCAGATCGACGGCAGTACCGAGTTCTGGCAGGCGCGCGCCTCGCTCGTCGTGACCGACGGTGCGGGGCACGAGGTCCGGCTGCCGAACAACGTGCGCGCCTACCTGATCACGGGCACGAACCATGGCGGCGGAACCGCAGCACCGTTCTACGCATTCTGCGCGAACACGCCGAGCGCCGTCCTGCTCAATCCACCGCAGCGGGCCCTCCTCGTCGACCTAGACGAGTGGGTGACCCGCGGCGTTATGCCCCCCGCGAGTCGCTACCCGAGCGTGCGAGACGGCACGCTGGCCCGGACGCTACCGCAGAGCGCACTCGGGTTCCCGTCCATCCCCGGTGTCACCTACAGCGGTCTGTTCAACTACCTCTTCGTGACCAACTACTCCGTGCAGCCGCCGACGACGGGGGCGGAGTATCTCGTGCTGCAGCCGAAGGTCGACATGGACGGGAACGAGTTCGCCGGGGTCCGGCAGCCCATAGTGTCGGTGCCCGTCGCGACGTACACCGGGTGGAACTTGCGGCGCGCCGGGGACGCTGCGCCCGATCTGTGCACCGGTTCCGGCTCGATGTTCCCGTTCCCGGCGACGCGAGCGGACCGGCTCGCCTCGGGCGATCCGCGGCTCTCGATCGACGAACGCTACCCCACACACGCGGGGTACGTAGCGGCGGTGGCAAGCGCAGCAGCGGGGCTCGTGCGCGATCGCCTGCTTCTGCCGGAGGACGCGCAGGCAATCGTCGCCGCAGCACAGGCGAGTAGCATCGGCCACTAGGTCGATGGACGCCCGCCGGCGCCGGACGTTATCTCCGGCACCGGTGGATCCGCCGCCCGTGCGACCGCGGCTATAGAAGAACTCGCGCGCGATGCCGTCGGCTCGCCACTCCGCGCTGCCGCGCCGGTTCCATGTACCCAGGCGGAGGCTAGCCTATCCGTCTCCTGGTCCGCCGCGAGAGGTCAGCCGACCGAGACCTTCTCCGATTTCATATCGACCACGATCGGTGCCCGGTAGATTGGAGTGATCGCTCTGGTCTCCGGCATCGAGTTGCGGATCTCGAGACGGAGCGGCTCGGTGGCCATGTCGGGGAGCACGAACCCGCCGGGGATGAGCGAGGTTTTACCGAGGCCGAGGATCTGGTCATGATGGCAGGGGATGAAGACGTCGGGCTGGAACAACTCGGCCAGCGCCATCGTGACCGGAACTTGTAGGTCAGGGATTCCCTGCACCGTGTACGAGGCGATCGCGAGATTGGTGCTGCCCACCCGGTTCATTACCCCGATGAGTTGTGGCGTGATCGGACCGCCGCTGTCGAGCCACATGAAGCGGTAGCCTTTGTCGAACGTGAAGAGGTAGGCGATCGTTCCTTGCGTGATGATGAGCGGATCGAAGGAACCGCGCGTCAGCATCGCCGCGAACTGCGCATTCTCAGGGGCAGTGAACGGATCCAGCGCCGCGTTGTAGACATCGAGGAGCGCCGCCCCGACGGTCTCGCCCTTGGCATTGGTGCGTGTCGGTCCGACGGCGTGGTGTGCGAGGATTGCTTCGACGGTGAAGCCGTCGAACTGGAAGACCTCGCCGCCGAGGCCTGTCACGGTGCGGAGCTGGCTCGCAGGCGTACCGGCCGACGCGGCGTAATTCGTTGAGATTGGCGCGCCGTAGATGACGGCGCCAGTCCGGGCGGCGATCGGCGGCGCATCCGCGATGTGATCGAAGTGGGCGTGTCCGACGAAGATCGCGTCGGCGCGGACGACGTCCTGCGGAAGGATGCCCACGGGCCGTGTGCGCGGTCCGCGATCGAACCACGCATCGAGCAAGTAGACCTTGCCGCGGTGGACGAGCTCGTAACAGGAGCATCCCAGCCACCGCAGCGAAATGGTGTGGTGGTCCCTGAGCATCGGACCGCCCACAGCCGCGGGAACGAGGCTCGTCCGTGCGTCCTCCGAGAACACCGGATCGGGTTTCTCATGCTCGCGTTCCGCGGCGGCGGTTCGCGGCAGGACTGTGCTGCCCGCGGCCAGCGCGCCTCCGGCGAGCATCTGCTTGAGAACGCGGCGTCTGGTGAAGAGGCCCTCGCAGCACGATCCGATGAACGGCAAACGTCGGGGTGAGGTCATGATTTCCCTCTGCCGGT
>Ga0137403_10005314_pt1 | contig 14963 bp, 11 predicted proteins | sample CZOMad2_1_16fung_FD_122057 | JGI IMG/M metagenome (GOLD analysis project Ga0137403, IMG submission 122057) | Vadose zone soil fungal communities from Angelo Coast Range Reserve, California, USA - CZOMad2_1_16fungal (Hybrid Assembly) | ecosystem: Environmental > Terrestrial > Soil > Vadose zone... | reverse complement strand
GTCTATGACTGAAGATTTCGATGTGGTAGTGACCGGCGGCGAACCGACAGTTATCTGTGGGGCAAATGCAAGACCTTTAAGCCAGCTCTCGCCAATTTTCCTTGTAATTAATTCGGTTAGCCCGGGGTTGGCCAGCGCAACAAAACGACGCGGTGTCACGTCATCGGTGAGGTTGTAAAATTTCTCCGGCTACAATTCCGCGAAATCCCGCAGCACCGTTTGCGTGGGAGAGTAAGATGCCTAACGTTTGTTGCTCGGAATCACCCACAAGAGGATTAGCTAATTCGAACGGTTACCAACGATTACCGCGACGCGCAAATTCTGGATCTTAAGTCTGGTTATGAGACAGGACCATTTCTCGTCACGCAAATGGGCGTTGCACCAAACGATCCGGTGCCGAAAACAAAGATGTTTGTCCTTCGTCCGGATGGGAGGTGGGTGGACTTCAACGCGTATGCCTGCAAAGGAAAACCCGAGGCGATGGACGAACTCGTTTTTCCTACCATGGCTGAGGTAATGAAAACCATCAGCAAATTGAGCGGACGACCTCAGGTGATGGAGTTGCCGATCGACAAGGAGGGTCTCCAGGCGTGGCTCGATCGACATGCGGGCGGTAATCCCTTGCAAGCCGCGCATGCGTGGGCAGTGGAATACAGAAAACGCCAGCGTGATAAGCGCCGATGACGCTCTTGAACCGACTGTAGCGATTACGGCCGGAAACGCGCCTTGGTGGAAACGAATGTTTCCATCGTTTGCGTGGCTGCGCGGGAAAATTTTTCTGAAGAGTAAACCGGTAGCTCTCTTCGTTGTCATCGGCGGCATCATCGCTGCGTCTGTTCTCGCTGAGTAGAGTGACTGCGACATGCCGTCGCTGATGGGGAAGCCCCGTCCAATTCCCGCAGCCAAATTAGCCGTAGCAAGCGCGAGACCAGAATCCTTTCTGTACCGTTCGGACGACCGCGCAAATCGGCATTCTGCGATGCTTTGGGATGTAGGTCTAAAATCCAATATCCGCGCTCACTGCCGACAGCCACATAGGGCCATGTCGTTTTTAATTTTTCTACCGTTGAAAGCTATCGCTTTACCTTGTTATATGCGTCCGAGAAACGATGGTGAACCAAAATTAGAAAAGTTATGAAACCGCGAAACGCCTGCACAATAATTTCTGCACAAATCTGTGATCGCATCAGCGCCACTTTCGTCGCTCTTGTCCTGTTTTCGTTAGGACCATGTGTGGTCTTTGCTCAGCAAACCGAATCACCAGGATCGACGCAACAGGCGCAGTCGCAGGTGATGACGACCACGACCAACGAACCGCCGCCGGTTGAGAAGATTCCGCCGGATGAATTGGATTCGCTCGTTGCCCCAATCGCTCTATTTCCAGACCCGCTGCTCGCCCAAACTCTGGCAGCTTCAACTTATCCGCTGGAAATTATTCAGCTCCAGCAATGGATGGAGCGAAATAAAAATTTGAAAGACAAGGCGCTCGCCGACGCCGTGGCCAAGCAACCCTGGGACCCTAGCGTGCAGGCCTTGTCCGCGACTCCGGATGTCGTCCAGCGGTTAGCAGGCAACGTCCAGTGGACGACCGATCTTGGGAACGCCTTTCTAGCGCAACAGTCCGATGTGATGGATGCAGTCCAGCGGATGCGGGGGAAGGCTGAAGGTAAGGGAACTTTAAAAACAAGCGCGCAACAGACGGTGCAGACCAAAACAGTCGAGGGCGGCAAGCAAGTCATCGTCGTTGAGCCGGCTAATCCCGAAGTAGTTTACGTGCCCTCATACGACCCGGCGGTCGTTTACGGACCACCTCCTCCTGCCTACCCCTATTACCCTTACACCTATCCGGGGTACTACCCCGGCATGGGGCTGGCGTGGGGGGCCGCGGGATTTGCGCTTGGTGCTTGGGCCGGCGGCAACTGGGGCAATTGCGATTGGAACCACGGCGACGTCAACATCAACAACAACAATAACTTTAATAGAAACGCCAGCAGAAACACCAATCGAAACGTGAACCGTGGAACTGGCGCTGGCCAGGGCAACAGGTGGCAGCACAATCCCCAACACCGCGGCAACGCGCCTTATGGCGACAGAAACACAGCCAACAAATTCGGGGGCAACAATCGGCCGGGCCAGGGCAATCGTCCGGGTCAAGGTGCTGGCAATCGTCCCGGCGGCGGTGGCGCCGGAACACGCCCAGGTGGTGGCGGAGCAGGTATTGCCGGTGGAGGAGCCGGAAATCGACCCGGTGGCGGCGGGGCCGGAACGCGTCCCGGTAGTGGGGGAGCCGGAACTCGTCCGGGTGGTGGAAGTGCTTCCAGACCGAGCACGAAGCCGGCGACGCGTCCCAGCGGGGCCGGCGCTGCCAACAAGGTTGGCAATCGCAGCGTTCCTTCTGGTGCAAGTTCACGTGGGGGTGCCTTCGGCAGTGGCGGAGGCGGTCGAGACGGGAATTATGCTCGAGCAAGCAGCAGCAGAGGCGGCAAGAGCATGGGCGGCGGCTCCGGGTACAGCCGCGGCGGCGGAAGCTATGGCGGCAGCCGTGGCGGTGGTAGTCGCGGCGGCGGCGGTGGTGGTCGCGGCGGCGGCGGCGGCGGCAGGAGGTAGGAGGAACAAGATTATGATCTCAAAATTAACCATGATGAACCCGATCAAGATTCTTCAAATCACTTTCACAATTGTGATCGTCACCCTCGCGACGGCAGCATTCGCGACAGCGGCGGAACCAAAGGCTGATGCGTCCGCGACGACGCCGGCCAATCAAAAGCAATTCGCCAGCCCGAAAGAGGCTGCCGATGCGCTGGTGCAGGCGGCTGCGTCATTCGATACGGCCGCGTTGCAGGAAATCCTTGGACCCGAAAGCGAGGACCTTATCGCTTCGGAAGATCCAGTGCAGGACAAGAACCGCGCGGTTGCCTTTGCGGAGAAAGCAAAGGAAAAGAGTTCACTCGAACAGAAGGGCGACCACGCCATTATCGAAGTCGGGAAGGATGACTTCCCACTGCCGATTCCGATTGTAAAACGCAAGGGTAAGTGGGTGTTCGATACCAAGGTTGGGAAGGAAGAAATTCTAAACCGCCGTATAGGCACCAATGAGCTCGACGCGATCACGATCTGTCGCGGGTTCGATGATGCGCAGAAGGAATATGCGCAGGAGAAGCATGATGATTCCAAAGTAAATCAGTATGCGCAGAAGATCATCAGCACCCCCGGAAAACACGATGGTCTGGCTTGGAAAAATCCTGATGGAACCTGGGGCGGCCCGGTTGGCGAGAATGTCGCCGAGGCTTTGGAGCAAGGCTACAGCGACAAGGACAAACCGTATCGCGGTTATTATTTCAAAGTGCTGAAAAAGCAAGGTCCGGCTGCAGCCGGAGGTGAAACAGATTTCGTCGTCGGAGGCGCCATGCTTGGCGGGTTCGGCCTTGCGGCCGCACCAGCAGAATATCGCGTGACCGGAGTGAAAACGTTCATGGTCGGGCCCGATGGCGTCGTTTTTGAGAAGGATCTCGGACCAGACACCCTGAAGACCCTTCAGGCGATGGATTCCTTTAACCCCGACAAGACATGGAAAGTGACCGACGATGATTGGCCCGAGGATGAAGAAGGCGCGGAGGCTGAGCCGACGGCTTCGCCCTGAGTAACCAGGATCAACTCGGCTGCTTCAAAACCGCGAAACCGAATGGATCGGAGTTGATCCGTGCGGGCCTGCCGCAAAGGGAGACTAGCCCGGTCCGCCACCAGGTTCCGATTTTGTGATGGGATTACGACCTTTTCGCCTGGGTTGATCATTTGAGGGAAATGACACTTCGATACCAAGGCGGGGCGTCAGGAAATCTTAGACCGGCGCATTGGCGCCACTGAATTGCCGCGATTGAGGCGTGTCGCGGCTTTGGACTAGGAGCCAAGATAAAGCAATCGTACCGTTGGCCTGTTCAGGGCCGACGACAAAGATCCAGTCATTGCTAGGCGAGGACTGAAGTTGCGTCTTGGCGTCGCTTCTGACATATAGGTCCAAAGTCCAATACTTGGCGGACAGGGAACTCAACAAACTAAGCCACGTTCGGACGCAAGTCGCGACAAACGAATTCGAACGCTATGAAGCTATCCAATCCTCGATCCGCCTTCCTTAACCGGCGAACTCACCGCCTGATCGCCTTTGTTTGCGCGGCATCGCTTTCATTCAGCCCGGTATTGCTTGCGCAGCAGACGGCACCGCCGGCGCCGGCACAGGAAGCAGCACCGAAAATTCCGAACGATCAATTGGACTCGTTAGTCGCACCGATTGCGCTTTATCCGGATCCACTTTTGGCCCAGATCCTGGCCGCTTCAACCTACCCGTTGGAGGTCATCCAACTTGAACAATGGCTGAAGCGCAATCCCAACCTGAAGGATCAAGCGCTCGCCGACGGAGTGGCAAAACAGCCCTGGGATCCGAGTGTCCAGGCGATGGCCGTATTCCCGGATGTGGTCACCCGGTTGTCGGCAAATGTCGCCTGGACAACAAATTTGGGAAACGCGTTTCTAGCGCAACAGCAAGACGTGATGGACGCAGTGCAACGCATGCGAGCCAAGGCGCAGAGCAAGGGAACGTTAAAGACAACCGAGCAACAGAAAGTGGAAACTGAGACGGTGGAGGGAGGGGAGGAGGTTATCGTAATTGAGCTGGCCAACCCGCAGTTCGTCTATGTTCCGTCGTATGATCCGGCGGTCGTTTACGGCCCACCGGGGGATTATCCTTATCCGGCCTATTATTATCCAGGCTATGTGCCTGGGATGGGGCTGGCATTTGGCACAGGACTCATCTTGGGAGCAGCGTGGGCAAACAATTGGGGCAATTGCAACTGGGGCCACGGCGACATCACCATTAACAACAACAACAATTTCAATCGAAACAACATCAACAATATCAATCGTGGCCAGCAAGGCGGAAAATGGCAGCACAATGCGCAGCATCGCGGTGGTGCGCCTTACGGAGACCGAAACACGGCTAACAAGTACGGCGGCCGCGCTCGACAACAGCCGGCCGGCGGAGCTAACCGCACCGGCGGTGCGGCAGGTCTCGGCAGTGGAGCGGGTTTTGCCGGAGGAACAGGCAATCGACCCGGTGGCGGAGGAGCTGGAAACAGAGGAGCCGGCAGTCGGCCCAATAGTGGACTCGGAGCTGGAGCCGGTGCGGGCAATATAGGGGCCAGCAATCGTCCGGGTAGCGGAACCGGACTCGGTGCGGGCGCGGGAGCGGGTAGTCGTCCCGGCGGCGGTGCGAGCGTGGCTCGATCCAGTACCGGCATGAGCTCTGGTTTGGGCAGCGGTGGAAACAACATTGGCAATCGGAGTGTGTCCTCGGGTTCGGGTTTTGGTTCGAGCAGCAACGCTTTTGGTGGCGCCGGATTTAGCAGCACTTCCTCTGCACGATCAGCCAGCAGTCGAGGAGGCCATAGCATGGGCGGCGGTGGCTTTAGCAGTGGGGGACGCGGCGGCGGAGGCGGCCGAGGAGGCGGAGGTGGACGCCGCTGAAACAGAATCCGAATCGTCGATCAAATCCTGGCGAACGTTCCGCCGACGTTACTTTTGGTAAGCCGCAATGAAAAGAACCGCACGCCTTTTGCCTATTCTGGCAGTTGGCATAGCCCTTCCCAGTCTGGGACAGGTCACGTCGCCTTCGCCGTCTGGCCAGGAAGATTCCGATTTTGAAGAGCTCCCCGAACTGAAAGCGAGTGAAATTCTAAAACCGGAATTTTTTAAAGGCCAGTATCACACGGTCCAGGAATCGGTGCCTACTTCCTCCGGCCTGAATCGTTTCACGATCGATTCGCAGTTTGGGGCTTTTGAAGCTGAAGGGAATGAGATGCTGGTTAGGCGAGTGGGTGAAATCGACGCGATTGCGAGACTGAAGGACATCTCGCGGACTGATGTTTACAAGCAGGCGCTGGTTAAAGCCGCAAAGGGTCCTTACGAATCGGCTAAGAATATCATCCGCGACCCGGTTAACTCGATCGAAAACGTGCCCAAAGGCGTTATGAAGTTCATGAAAGGCGCCGGCGAAAAGGTTAAGAGCATCGGCAAGAAGGAAAAATCGAGTGATAAAAGCGAAGGCAGCCAGCTTGAGCAGATGATCGGATACTCCAACGCCAAACGAAAAGTCGCAGTCTCGCTCGGAGTCGATCCTTACACCACCAACAGTGTCTTACGGAAAGAGCTGGATGGAATTGCGTGGGCCACATTCGCGGGCGGGGCAACTTTTTCCGTTGCGACACTTCCGGTTGGAGGTGCGGCTGGCGTCGGGCTTACGATGACCGGGGTGTCCAGTTCCATGAACCAGCTCCTGGTCGAAAAATCCCCGGAAGATCTGAAGGCCTATAATCGACAGTCGCTCATCGCAATGGGCGCATCCGGGAGTGAGGCGGATCGGCTCCTTGGGAACCCAGCCTATACCCCAACGCAGCAGACCGCGTTTGTCTTGAATATGAAGTCACTCGACGGTGTCGCGAATCGGAAGGCATTTATTCGGCTGGCCGGAATGAACAGTTCGGCGGACGCTGACGCAATCTTTTGCGTGCAAACTGCGGCAATGCTGGGCAAGCTGCACCAGGAAATTCCCCTCGCCCGTATCGAAACGATCGGTGATTTTCCAATCGCAGTGGCGAAAGACGGGACTACTGTTGTTGCCCTGCAGTGGGATTACGCGGCCTGGACCAGCGGCGCCGCCGACTTCAGCCAGGCAGCTCAAAAGTTTGCCGACCAAGCCCCACGAAATAAAAAAGTGGTGGTGGCTCTGTCGGGCCAGACTTCGGAACGGTTGCGTCACGAATTGGAAACGCGAGGAATTCAGCTGAAAGATCGCTATCTACCAGGCCCTTTGAAGTAGGTAAGCGTTCATGAGCCGGCTATTCGTTAGGGATCAAGCAAACAGATTGGCCGGCGACGTAGCGCCGTGGCGGCAGCGCTGGGTGTTACTATTGTCCTTTGCGGCTGCAGTCCCATCGCCGCGGTGAGCCATCACAAGGCTGCGTATGCTCCGTCATCGGGGGCGAACCTAGCACCGGCGAACCAATTCATCGCCACCGGTCAAAGGTTGACAAGGACGGAATGAAGGCGCTCGGAAATTATCTGGCGAATTTAAGCGGCGTTGCTAGGATGGCGGCCTGCCGCCGCTGAAGCTAAAAAGGGGAGGCGCAACTCGACCGCAAAACGAATTCGTCAACGAACGTCTTCGACGTAACTCACGACCTGGTAATCTGTCACCACGCCTATATCAACCTGATTCAGTGCCTTATCGTAATGAAATCCGGTATTTCCGTTACCGGAAAAGCTACGACCCACGATTGCGCTGAAGATGTCGGTGTCGCCTATTACCGTAATATCAGCCCTGGGCGCATAAAAGGTTGCGAAAATATTCCCGGGGCGATCGATCTCGATTGTTTGCGTAGCACCAGAAATGGTGGGGCTGATCCCAAAAAACTTCATGTGACCGACCCGACTCGGGTTCGGATCATCAGCTGGAGTTGGCGGGATCAACGGCGGGACGCCGAGGCTGCCAGGGTTTGCGGTTCGGGTGCCTCGGTCAACATTCTGATTATCGAGGTCGCCTGCTTTCACCTTCATGTTCCCGGTGAACCAGATTTCCGCCGTTACGCCTTTTTCAACGGTGATCTGTCCGGTAATGTCGCCGTTGACAACGATCTTTGCATAGGCGTACGGAAAGGTGGAGCTGCCGGCGTTGCCATTCTTTATCGTTTTGCCGCCGGTAATTCCTGAATAGACGAACCCGGTTGGACTACTTTCGCTCGTGCCGGTCGCGGTGTCGGTCCCGGTCCCGGAGTTGGCAGCGGTGAAGCCGGTTGTGTCAGGTGCCGGCAGCGGCGGAATCGTAAATGGCACATTGTTGTCGATCGTCCCGCTGATCTGATAGCCTGAATGCGTAACGTTCCCGCCGTTTGTTGTCACGTCGCCCCAGATCGGTCCGCCTTGGGCAAAGTTCTTTGCTCCGACAGATACATCACCGTCGTGTGCGTCTGCCAGGTATGTCGAATTTGATGGATTAGACCCATAGTAAGAAATGGTATTTGGTCCCGGAATGTCGTTGTTTACTACTTGGGGACTACCGGGATTGGGATTAGTTGGGTTCTTGGAATTGTAACTGTCGAGAAAACCGGCGTTGCCCGGCCCGTCAAACAGATTAACGACCCTCATGGCGCCCCCAAAAACAAAATACTTCGGAACGGCAACCAATTCGATACGCCGTGTAATTTGAGGAAATGTAACCGTCGACAAACTAAGATTACGCCCGTCACCGTCGCCATAACTCGCCTTGAAATGATCGTACTTAAAATCGATCTTGCGCAGGAGGGTGTCGCCCACACCGCGGCTGGCGGAGTTCGCCACGAAATTGGGGCCGCCGGCAAGAAACTGGTCGGACAAACCGACACGGGGTAAGCCAAAGAGCCTGGCGGTCCCTACTGCACGAATTCGATAATAAGGGGTGCTGCTTGGAATGGTCCCCGTGGTGTCAAAGAGTTTATCGATGGTTACAGTCGTGGAAAGGTTGCCTTCTTGTCCGAAGCCACTGATGGTTTTGGTCCAGGCAGGCCCAGGAGTCGGGGCCGGGGAGGGCGCAGCGGCCCAGCCGTCTGTGGTAAAAGGCAGGCTAATTGGATTAAGCGCTTTTCGCACTTCGTCAAAACCCGCGTCGCCGCCCGCTTCCGCTGCGTAGAGAGCCTCTTTCCATCCTTTGAGCTGCTTCGCCGTGACATTGTAATGCGTGATACAATTAACCAAAACGTTGGCCCCGACTAAAGAGACAATCACGATGGTGCAAAGCGCACAAACGAGAATGTTACCGTTATTTCTCTGGTGACTTTGTGTCTTCATTTCGTCAGCTGCGGTAAATTAGCCGTCCCCTCTTCGCCGGTTGCGAAGATAGGTGAGCGAAAAGACGGTTGTGCCGGCGCGCTCGTCAGCGAAAAAAGCCTGATTGCCCCTGGCGAACTGGGGCAGAAAACTTACGGTTGATTGCGTAAACTCGGTGTTTAGAAGCTCGACGTCGCTAGTGACGGGGATCAAATTGTCGGCGCTAGCTGCGATGTTGGTGAGACCCCCGTTTTCTCTTCGCTGGATTGCCTGATTAACGACGGAGTAAACCACGTTAGTGAGTGCGCCAATCGTAACGGTAGCGCTGTTATTAGTAGTACCAGCCGCGTTCGACATGGTGGCCTGACTGCAACTCCCCGAAATGCAATTGGAAACGCTTCGGATGGTGGTACCCGCCGGGATACCGGTGCCAACGACAGATTGTCCGACGTTCGAGTTTGTAAAATGAGAAGAAACCAGCGCAAGCCCAGGACAGGTAAGATTAGTAGAGCCTTGCGTTATTGTGACGTTATTCACCGTATTAGCCTGATAATTGGCGACGACTTTGTTCCCAACCAGTGAAAGAGTGGGCGTGGCGCGTGTCGGCTGGTTGCTGCCATTGTCAACCAGGTAGTTCGGAATGATACAAGTCACGTTTTGCAGATCTGTGCTGGTGGTGACGATGTATGAACGCTTCACATCCCGGCTGAGGTAGTCCATGATCCGCACCTGTTGCACGTGCGAGGCAAAGTAATTATCCACCGCGGTGAAGCTCCGGTGCAGGCAGACCGCAGCAGCCACGAGCGCCGCCATCATGAGCGCGCCGACGGCGACGGCAAACATCAGTTCTATTAAGGTGAAGCCTTGGTCATGTAGCCGAGCAGGCTTCATTTCTTGGTTCCGGCTGCAACCAGCGTCTCGGTTTCTTCGCTGCGCGGACGACCACCAAGGGTCGCCGTCCAGGTGTATTTCACCTTCACTTTGACCATAGTAATTCCGCTGAAGTCCGGTGATGTCGCGGGCGAGGCGCTCGGATAAACAGCGGCGCCTGGCGGACGCGTGTAGGTGATATTGGGAGTGCCCCCTGGGAGGGGGGTGCCACTCGGGTAAGCGCTGACCGTAACCTCTTCTGTGACCCGAGCAACGAGATCCGACGAGTTAGAAGGATAAACCAACGAAACCGGCCTCGGTCCCGAGGGCGCAGGCGTCGGCTGCGAATTCATCATATAGCTTGGTGAAATGAGATCGCTAAACGCGAGGTTTCTTAAGCCTTCGATGCGGTCCTGAACACCCTGGACGGCTGCCACACATTCCTTGCTCGCGTCGATATAACGCAGGCAAACCGCGTTAACTTCGAAAATCGTCACGAAAAAAGCGCCGACAAGAGTGGCTGCGACGAGGGTTTCAGCGAGCGTATTGCCAGCCTGAAACTGCGTGGGGCGCGCAAGTATCATCTTTCAAAATTTGCAGCAGTCTGTGTGCCCTTTCTCGAATTGTCCCGCAGTCTTAGGAAGGTGGAGTAATATTTGCGCTTTCCTCGAGAGTCTCCAGGGGAAAACTGGGAATAAACCCATCGGGCAACGCGACGGGCTCTTTTCTCAAGCCAGTCCAGCTGCAAAGTTGCGACTCAGCGGCCAAACAGCGAAATTTTCGCGTTCTGCGCAGCCCGGATTACATCCTGTTTTTCCAGCAATAGAGTGCGGCTTGCTTCTAAAGCAATCACTCGAATCTTTGCCTCCGCCGCGACCGAGATTGTTTCTCGACCAATGACAGGAACGTCGAAGCGCATGTCTTGATTAGGTTTGGCGACCTTGATCATGACGGCGCCGCCACGTCCAAGCGCGCCGCCACGGCGCATTGTCTCATTGGTTCCATCAAATCCTTCAATCGCCAGGACCGCGCCGTTTTTTACAATTATCGTTTGTCCAATATCGAGGGCCGCAATTTTCTGTGCGATATCCCAGCCAAGATCGATGTCCGACTTTTCTCGGCGCGATAGTTTTGGTCCCACGATCAAATCCTTGCCGGCCAGAAAATCTTCCAGAAAAGTAGTCGCTGGTAAGAGCGCCACACCTATTTTCTCGAGCTCGCCGGCGATGGCCCGAAAGATCGATTCGGCATTGCGTTGTTTCAGCTTCGCCAGCAGCAGCAGGGCGCGCCAGTCGGGATGAAGGTCGAATAGATTTCGCGGCGCGATTTGGCCTGCCATCATCGCGCTGGTAATCTTGGCATCGCGCAGGGTGCAAAGCATCCGATTCAATTGACCGACGCGCAGCCAACAAATTTCATCGACGAGCTGACCAAGTTCCGCTTCGGTCTCCCCTTCGAAAGCGAGAGCGAGAATCTTCCGAACGCCTGCTGCTCGTGCCGCGCGCGCGAGGACCCGCGGGTAAACGCCGTTGCCGGCGATAATGGCGAGTTGATCGGGCGCGTGCAATTTCGCGCGGAAGAGCAGCTAGGAATGCCGCCGACGTTTTACGTGCAATTGCGCTAGCGCCTTCTGCAGCGATGCTTGAATTGCAGCGACTTCTTCCGCAGTGTGATCCTCCTTCATCGCGGCCTGTGCGCGAGCAACTGCCTTCTCAGCCGCAGCCTCATCGATTACCTGGGCCTCCAAAGCCATATCGGTTAGAACCGAGACTCGTTCGGGCGTAATTTCAATGAAACCTTCACCGACAGCCAGCGAAGTAGCGCGTTTGTCCTTTACCACGCGGAGCTCACCTGGTTTTAAAATCGTTAGCACCGGCACGTGCTTCGGATAAACCCCAAGTTCCCCTTCTGATCCGGGAAGCGTTACCATCTCCACGTCCTCGGAGTAGGCGGTTGTCTCGGGCGTTACGATTTCCAGTCGCAAAGTAGCCATTAACTTTCCTCCTTGATCTGATCAATGCCGCCCTTCATGTAGAAATTTGTTTCCGGCACGTCGTCGTGTTTGCCTTCGAGAATTTCCTTAAACCCGCGCACGGTCTCCGCAATTGGCACATATTGGCCTTTGGTACCGGTAAAAACTTCCGCGACGTGGAACGGCTGGCTAAGAAAGCGTTGGATCTTACGCGCACGGTAAACAGTGAGCTTGTCTTCCGGCGATAACTCATCCATGCCCAAAATAGCGATAATGTCCTGCAAATCTTTGTAGCGTTGTAGCACCTTCTGAACACCACGCGCGACCGCGTAATGGTCTTCACCGACTACTTCTGGCGCCAAGGCTTTCGACGTAGAAGCAAGCGGATCAACCGCCGGATAAATTCCCAGCTCCGCGATCGCCCGCTCCAGCACAATGGTAGAATCAAGATGCGCAAACGTGTTCGCCGGCGCCGGATCGGTCAGATCGTCGGCCGGAACGTAAACTGCCTGGACTGAAGTAATCGATCCGTTCTTGGTTGAGGTAATGCGCTCCTGCAAGTCTCCCATTTCGGCCGCCAGCGTTGGCTGGTAACCGACTGCGCTCGGCGTGCGTCCCAGTAAGGCAGACACTTCCGAGCCTGCTTGAGAGAAGCGAAAGATGTTATCGATAAACAAAAGCACGTCCTGATTTTTTTCGTCGCGGAAATACTCCGTCATGGCGAGAGCAGAGAGGGCAACTCGCAGACGTGCGCCCGGTGGCTCGTTCATCTGTCCGTAGACCAGCGCCACTTTGGATTTGCTAAGATCCTTTTGATCGATCACGCCCGCTTCGCTCATTTCGACATACAGATCGTTGCCTTCGCGCGTCCGTTCGCCCACCCCGCCGAAGACAGAAAGTCCGCCATGCCCTTTAGCAATGTTGTTGATCAACTCGAGGATGACGACTGTCTTGCCAACGCCGGCGCCACCGAATGCGCCTACCTTGCCACCTTTGGTAAACGGGCAGATCAAATCGATCACTTTAATTCCGGTCTCAAGAACCTGCGCTTTGACGTCTTGATCTGTGAGCGACGGCGCGGGCCGATGAATAGGATACCGTTTTGCGAACTTAACCGGGCCCCTGTTATCGACCGGATCGCCGGTAACATTGAAAACGCGTCCGAGAGTTCCCTCACCTACTGGGACGGTGATGGGGCCACCAGTGTCATTCACTTTCATCCCCCGTTTCAAGCCTTCGGTCGACGACATGGCAATCGAGCGCACCCAGTTTTCGCCTAGATGCTGTTGTACTTCGAGCGTGAGCTTGGTCGGGTTACCATTGATCTCGTACTCAATTTCGAGCGCGTTATAGATTTTGGGTAGCTCCGTGACGTTACCAAATTCCACATCGACCACCGGACCGATGACCTGAACAATACTTCCTGTATTCATAAATCTCGTTAGTTACTGGCCGAGCGCCATCTGCGCGGTCGCGATTTCGAGCAACTCGGTTGTAATACTCGCCTGTCGCATTTTGTTATACTCAAGCGTGAGGTCCTTGATGAACTGATGCGCGTTGTCCGTCGCGTTCTTCATCGCCACCATTCGCGCGCTATGCTCGGACGCGCGCGCATCAAGAATCATCTGAAAAATTTGATACTGGAGATAATAGGGCAGCATCACTTCTAATACCCCTTCGGCGTTGGGTTCAAAGATATATCCAAGCAAAGGATCACTTGCCAACTTTGACTCGTCCTTGGGAAGATCACCGTGCTCAATCGGTAGAAGAGTCTGCACCGTCGACCGTTGATTAATCGTGTTGATAAAGTGGGTGTAAACCACAGAAACCTTGTCGACTTCTCGAGCGAGAAATTTTTCCGTTGCGAACTGGGCGATCGGCTTGGTTTCGACAAAGGTCGGCGCGTCCTTCAACTCGAAATCGGCGAGTAACTCGCGTTTTGTTCGAGCCAGGAATTGGCGCGCCTTTCGACCAACTACAGTGTAGCCGGTCTTGCTCGCTTCAAATCGCGCCGCCTCGCGTAGCAGGTTCGTGTTGAGCGCGCCAGCCAAGCCTTTGTCGGTACTGATAACGATGACCATCTCCTTTTTTACTTCGCGCACCTGGAGCAAGGGATGAAGTCTGGGATCGGTCCGCTGTTGCAACGAAACCAGGACCTTGTTCATCAACGCCGCGTAGGGACGGCCAGCCAGGGCATGCTGCTGAGCTTTGCGCATTTTTGACGCCGCCACCATTTGCATCGCCTTGGTGATCTGAGCGGTATTGCGAATCGATTTGATTCGGCGTCGAATGTCCTGGGTGTTGGCCATTTACGGATTGCGGATTGCGGATTGCGGATTGCCGAATGGCTGGCGACAGCGCAAGCGCACAGCGATAATTTTTTTCGAAGGTGTAGGCACGTGTCTGATCCCGGTTAACCGACTGGCTTGGTTGCGGTGAACTCTTCCAGTGCTGCCTTGAGGTTGGCTTCGAGCTCAGCATCGAGCTGCTTTTTCTGGCGGATTGACGCCAGGAGGGATTCCTTACGCGTTTCCAGAAAATCCTGAAGCTTGTTTTGAAATTCTTTCACCCGCTCTACCGGCACTGGATCGATGAACCCGTTCTGCATCGCCCACATCACCGCCACCTGCAGCTCCACCGGGATTGGATTATATTGGATCTGTTTAAACAGTTCGACGATACGCTGCCCGCGATCGAGCCGCGCTTTGGTCGCCGCATCCAGATCCGAGCCGAACTGGGCGAATGCCGCGAGCTCACGGAACTGAGCGAGGTCGAGCTTCACTTTGCCAGCGACCTGCTTGATCGCTTTGATCTGCGCGGCCGAACCGACCCGGCTGACCGATAAGCCGACAGAAATCGCCGGCCGCACCCCTTGATAAAAGAGATCAGTCTCGAGATAAATCTGACCGTCGGTGATCGAGATCACATTCGTCGGGATATAAGCGGAGACGTCCCCGGCCTGTGTTTCGATGATCGGCAGCGCGGTCACCGAGCCACCGCCGTATTCATCGCTGACGCGGGCGGCGCGTTCGAGTAAACGCGAGTGCAAATAGAATACATCGCCTGGATACGCTTCGCGCCCGGATGGTCGCTTCAAAACTAACGAGACCTGGCGATAGGCCACCGCGTGTTTCGACAAATCGTCATAGATAATGAGCGCATCCATTCCGTTATCCATGAACCACTCCCCCATCGCCGCACCCGCGAACGGGGCGAGATATTGATTGGTCGCGCTGTCGGAGGCCGGCGCGGAAATAATTGTAGTATAGCG
>Ga0137403_10005313_pt1 | contig 14963 bp, 16 predicted proteins | sample CZOMad2_1_16fung_FD_122057 | JGI IMG/M metagenome (GOLD analysis project Ga0137403, IMG submission 122057) | Vadose zone soil fungal communities from Angelo Coast Range Reserve, California, USA - CZOMad2_1_16fungal (Hybrid Assembly) | ecosystem: Environmental > Terrestrial > Soil > Vadose zone... | reverse complement strand
TCGGGCTCGCCCGCGCTCTCGTCACGCCCGTCGGGCGGCTCGACACCTACGTCACACGCACGGGGTTCGAGGTGACGCCCGTGGTTGGGCTGGTCGCGCCGCCGTCGTCGCTGGCGCCCGACCCCTATGAGGTCGCGGAGGTGTTCGAGGTGCCGCTCGCCTTCATCCTCGACCCGGCAAGTCGCCAACGGCACAGCCGGCTCTACGCGGGCAAGACCCGCTATTTCTATGTCTTCCCCTGGCGCGACTATTACATCTGGGGCGCCACGGCCGGCATGCTCGTCAATCTGGCCGACCTGCTGGCGGATATGCCATGAGGGCGTTCCTGGCCGTCGTCCTGCCGCTGGCGCTGCCGACCGCGCTCTACGTCCTCTACATGACGGTGACGCGGCGGCGGCCGGGGCCGACGGGCGCTACGGCCCAGCCGATGGAGATGCCCTGGTCCTGGCTCGTCATTGCCGGCGGCATCCTCGCCATCGTTACGTTGCTCGCCCTCTATCTCTTTGAGGATGTCGGCCGCGGTCAGTATCATCCGGCACAAATCATCGACGGCGAGATCAAACCGGGCTATTTCGGCGACAAACCCAACTGAGTGCACCCCGACCCGCCGATGCAGCCTAGCGACCGGCTCGACCCGCAACCCTGGATGACCGCGCCGGAAACGGCAGCCGTCATGGCCGCGCTGTCGGCGGCCGGCGGCGAGGCGCGCTTCGTCGGCGGCTGCGTGCGCGATGCCCTGCTCGGGCGCAAGGTCCGCGACATCGATATCGCCACCCATGAGCCGCCGGAGCGGGTGATGAACCTGCTCGCGCGCGCGGGCATCAAGGCCATCCCGACGGGCATCAAGCACGGCACGGTCACCGCCGTGATCGGGGTCCGGCATTTCGAGATCACCACCCTGCGGCGCGACGTCGAGACCTACGGCCGGCACGCCAAGGTCGAATACACCGACGACTGGCAGGCCGATGCGGCGCGCCGCGACTTCACCATGAATGCGCTGTTCTGCGGCGCGGATGGGGCCGTCTACGATCCGTTCGGCGGCGCGGTCGATCTGCGGGCGCGGCGCGTGCGCTTCGTCGGCGATCCCGAGGCGCGCATCCGCGAGGACGTGCTGCGCCTGCTGCGTTTCTTCCGCTTCCACGCCCACTACGGCACGCCGCCCCCGGATGCGGTGGCGCTCGCCGCCTGCCGCAGCCTCGCTCCCCTGCTGCCGACGCTCTCCGGCGAACGCATCTGCGCCGAGACGCTGAAGCTCTTGAGCGCGCCGCAGCCGGCCGACGTCATCGATCTCATGCGCGAGACCGGCGTGCTCGCGCACTTCCTGCCGGAGGCGACGCGGATCGACCGTTTGCGCGCGCTCGTCGCCATCGAGGGCAGTGCCCCGCGCGACCTCATGCCGCGCACCGATCCGCTCCGCCGGCTGGCGGCGCTGCTGGACGGCAGCGAGGCCGGCGCGCTGGCGGTGGCGACGCGGCTGCGCTTCTCGAATGCGGAGCGCGACCGGCTGATCGGCCTCGCCGGCGATCCCGAGCCGGCGCCCGCACTCGATGAACCGGCGCGCCGCCGGCTCATCTACCGGCTGGGGCCGGTACGCTATCGCGATCGCGCGCTGATCGCGTGGGCGGCGGCGGTCGCGGGCGGCCTTACGATGGATTCGCAGGTGACCGAGGTGTGGATCGCTGTGCTGAAGTCGGCTGCCGAGTGGGCCGCGCCGCGCTTTCCGCTTAAGGGGCGCGACGCCGTGAAGCTCGGCGTGCCGCCGGGGCCGTCGGTGGGCCGCCTGATGGCCACGCTCGAAGACTGGTGGATCGCGGGCGATTTTCAGGCGGACCGGGAAGCATGCCTTACGGAGTTGAAGCAACGCGCCGGTACAGTTGCCGGGGCATGAGGCCAGGAGTCGCAGTCCGTTATTCCACCTCGGTGTCATGCCCGCGCTTGACGCGGGCATCCATCGCGCCGCTGCACGATGGATCGCCGGGTCAAGCCCACGGCTGTCCGGCTGAGGGAGTCAAGGGATTCAAATGACTCAATTTGGCAGTTCCGAGTCCGGAGTGCTGACGACGCATCTAAACCTCCCGCCAAATCAAGTCTTTGTTGCGACTCATGAATTCCTCAACCGGACAGCCGTGGGTCAAGCCCGGCGATGACAATCTTGGGTATTCGGCCCGCGGGTTACGGCAGTAGCGCAATTTTCCATGCTGCTACGGCCACATCACCTCCGGCGGCAGGCTCATGAGGATGGCGTCGATGTTGCCGCCGGTCTTCAGGCCGAAGAGCGTGCCGCGGTCGTAGAGCAGGTTGAATTCGACGTAGCGGCCGCGGCGAATCAGCTGGCGGCGGCGCTGCTCCGGCGTCCAGGGCGCGTTCATGTGGCGGCGGACGATGCGGGGATAGACATCGAGGAACGCGGTTCCGACGTCGCGCGTGAAGGCGAAGTCGGCGTCCCAGTCGCCGCTATCGAGATTGTCGTAGAAGATGCCGCCGACCCCGCGCGGCTCGTTGCGGTGCTTGAGGAAGAAGTATTCGTCGCACCATTTCTTGAAGCGCGGGTAGTAGGCGGGATCGTGGCGCGCGCAGGCGGTCTCGAGCGCGGCGTGGAAATCGGCGGTGTCGAGCGGCTCTGGAAACATCGGCGTCAGGTCGGTGCCGCCGCCGAACCAGCCGATCGAGGTCAGGATATGGCGGGTATTCATGTGTACGGCGGGCACCAGCGGCGAGTGCATGTGGGCGACCAGGCTGATGCCGCCGGCCCAGAAGCGGCCGGACTCGTCGGCGCCCGGGATCTGCCGGCGGAATTCCTCGGAGAAGGCGCCGTGGACCGTCGAGACGTTGACGCCGACCTTCTCGAACACCCGCCCGCGCATCACGGACATCACGCCGCCGCCGCCGTCGGCGCCGTCCTCGGTCGGGCGGCTCCATTCGGTCCGCTCGAAGCGGCCGGGCGCGCGGTCGCCGAACGGGCCGGCAAGCTCGTCTTCGAGCCGCTCGAACTCGGCGCAGATGCGGTCGCGCAATTCGGCGAACCACGCAACCGCGCGGGTTTTCTGATCATCGCTCGGCAGGGTCATCGGCGGTCTGTGAAGGGAAACCCTCGGTCTGGCGCAGCGCCTCACCCAACACCATCGCGGCGGCGACCGCAATGTTGAGCGAGCGCAGGCCGGGCCTCATCGGAATGAAGAGACGGGCGTCGGCGGCCGCGTGCACCTCCGGCGGCACGCCGCCCGATTCGCGGCCGAACATCAGGGTGTCGGAGGGAGCATAGGAGAGGCCGGTATACGCTGTGTCGCCTTTGGTGGTCAGCAGGATCAGGCGCCCGGCGCGGTCGCTGCCGGCGCGCCAGACCCGGTAGGCGTTCCAGGAACTGTGGCGGGTGAGGTCGACGGCATCGAGATAGTCCATGCCGGCCCGCCGCAGCCGCCGGTCATCGAACACGAAGCCGCAGGGCTCGACGATATCGACGGCCACGCCGAGGCAGGCCGACAGCCGCAGAATAGTGCCGGTATTCTGAGGGATATCGGGTTCGTAGAGGGCGAGGCGCATGGGGGGCCGGTGGCGCAGCGGGCGGGATGGCACAGGCGCTTTGCAACGGCCTGTTTTTCAATTATACCGCTGGCCGACGGCATTGGGGACGGGCTGCATTTCCGCGTCGGTTTGTCGCAGACCGGTGGGGTGTCGGCTTTCATGCGAGTGCTATAAGCGGGCGTTCTTCGGGCTGCCGGGGCCGTGGGGGCCGGCCGGCGAATTCAATGGGGTTTGAACGATGGCGCATGGCGCACACGGGGGAGGCGGAGCGGCCGCAGCGACCCCGGGGCACGACACGGGCGAGACGCGACGCGATTTTCTGATGCTCGCGACCGGCGCCATAGGGGCCTTCGGGGTTGCCGCCGTGGTCTGGCCGTTCATCGATCAGATGAATCCGGCGGCCGACGTGCTGGCGCTGGCGACGACCGAGGTCAATATCGCCAAGATCGAGGTCGGCCAGAGCATCACCGTGCTGTGGCGCGGCCATCCCGTCTTCATCCGCCGCCGCACGCCGGAGGAGATCAAGGCCGCCGAGGACGTGAACCTCGCCGACCTCAAGGATCCGCAGCCCGACAGCGATCGCGTCCAGAAGGGCAAGGAGCAGTGGCTCATCCTGGTCGGCGTCTGCACCCACCTCGGCTGCATCCCGCTCGGCCAGAAGCAGGGCGATCCGCGCGGCGAGTTCGGCGGCTGGTTCTGCCCCTGCCACGGCTCGCAATACGACACCTCCGGCCGCATCCGCAAAGGCCCGGCGCCGCAGAATCTCGCGGTGCCGCCCTACGCCTTCGAGAGCGATACCGTCGTTCTCATCGGTGCGGAACAGGAAGCGAAGAAGGCCTGATCATGAGCGACGCGCCGCGTTTCAAGAATCCGATCGTGCGATGGGTCGACCATCGCCTGCCGATCTTCACCTTCATGCATCATCAGCAGGTCTATCCGACTCCGAAGAACCTGAACTACTGGTGGAACTTCGGTTCGCTGGCCGGGATCATGCTGGTGGTCATGATCGTCACCGGCATCGTGCTGGCGATGCACTACACGGCGAACGCGACGATGGCGTTCGACAGCGTCGAGCGCATCATGCGCGACGTGAACTATGGCTGGCTGATCCGCTACATCCACATGAACGGGGCGTCGATGTTCTTCATCGTCGTCTACATTCATATCTTCCGCGGCCTCTACTATGGCTCCTACAAGGCGCCGCGCGAACTGCTGTGGCTGCTGGGCATCGTCATCCTGCTGCTGATGATGGCGACGGCATTCATGGGCTACGTGCTGCCCTGGGGGCAGATGAGCTTCTGGGGCGCCACCGTGATCACCAACCTGTTCTCGGCGATCCCGCTGGTCGGCCAGAGCATCGTCACCTGGTTGTGGGGCGGCTTCTCGGTCGACAATCCCACGCTCAACCGCTTCTTCTCGCTCCACTATCTGCTGCCGTTCGTGATCTTCGCCGTGGTGTTCCTGCACCTGTGGGCGCTGCATCACCACAAATCGAACAATCCGCTGGGCATCGACATCAAGGGGCCGCAGGACACGATCCCCTTCCATCCCTACTACACGGTAAAGGACAATTTCGGGATCGGCGTGTTCTTCATCGTCTTTGCGGCGCTGGTGTTCTTCGCGCCCAACTTCTTCGGCGAGGCCGACAATAACATCCCGGCAAACCCGCTGCAGACGCCGCCGCATATCGTGCCGGAGTGGTACTTCCTGCCCTACTACGCGATCCTGCGGGCGACTCCCGACAACTTCATCGGCGGCTGGCTCACGAGCTGGCTGGGCTTCATCGCCGTGCCGGCCAAGCTGGCGGGCGTGATCCTGATGTTCGGCTCGCTCCTGGTGCTGGCGCTGCAGCCCTGGTTCGACCGCTCGCCGGTGCGGAGCGCGCGCTTCCGTCCGGTCTACAAGTGGTTCTTCTGGATCATCCTGCTCGACGCCGTCGTGCTCGGCTATTGCGGCGCCAAGCCGCCCGAAGGCGCCTATGTGGTGATCGCCCGCCTTGCTGCGGCCTGGTACTTCTTCCACTTCGTCATCCTGATGCCGCTCCTCAGCGTCTTCGAGCGCCCCGATCCACTGCCCCACAGCATCAGCGAACCCGTGCTGAAGGGCAGCGGTTTCGCCCTCGCCCCTGCCAAGCCGATGGAGAAGGCGTAATGCGTCGCATCATTGCCGGGTGCTGCGCCGCCATCGCACTTGTCTTGGGAACCGGCGCCACCAGCGCTCAAGACGAGCAGGCACAGTGTATTGCCGAGATCGCGGCCAAGAATCCGCTGGCGCATCAGGAATGGGATTTCAACAGCATCTTCGGCACCTACGATCAGGCCGCCCTGAAGCGCGGGTTTCAGGTCTACAAGGAGGTCTGCTCCGCCTGCCATTCGATGAACCTGCTGAGCTACCGGCATCTCTCCGGCATCGGACTGAGCGAGGATGAGATCAAGGCGGTGGCGGCATCCGTTCAGGTCACGGATGGCCCCAACGATGAAGGCGAGATGTTCGAGCGGCCGGGGCGGCCGTCCGACAAGTTCCATCCGCCGTTCCCGAATGAGCAGGCGGCGCGCGCGTCGAACAACGGCGCCCTGCCGCCGGACCTCTCGCTCATGGCCAAGGCGCGCGAGGGCGGACCGGACCATATCGTCGGGATTCTGACGGGTTATGGCGATCCGCCGGCCTGCCTCAAGATGAACGAGGGCATGAACTTCAACCATGGGTTCGACGCCGCCGGCTTCCAGATCGCCATGCCGGCGCCGCTGAGCGACGGCGCGGTGACCTATGCCGACGGCACCCAGGCGACCGTGCCGCAGATGGCGCATGACGTGGCGTATTTCCTGTCCTGGGCCTCCGAACCCAACCTGGACGCCCGCCACAAGATCGGCGTCGGCACGATCCTGTTCCTGATCGTGCTGACGGCCTGCTTCTACGCCGTCTATCGCAAGGTCTGGTCGGACGTGCATTGATTGCCGACAGCGCGATCACCGGCATCGACCACACGCTCGTCGGCGTGCGCGACCTGGAGGCGGCGCGCGCCGCCTGGCAGAAGCTCGGCTTCACGCTCACGACGCGCGGCCGCCACATCGGCTGGGGCACCGGCAACTATTGCATCATGCTGGAGCAGGGCTACATCGAGCTGCTGGGCATCCTCGACCCGGCGCAGTTCACCAACAACCTCGACAAGTTCCTGGCCGAGCGCGAAGGCCTTCTGGGCCTTGCCTTCCACAGCCGCGACAACGACCAGACGGCGAGGTGGCTCGCGGCCGGCGGCTTCACGCCCGATGGGCCTAAGGATCTGAAGCGCGCGCTGGAGCTGGCGGAGGGCGAGGTGCTGCCGGCGTTCAGGCTCCTGTTCCTGCCGCCGCAGGAGACGCCGGGGCTGCGCGCCTTCTTCTGCCAGCACCTGACCCCGGACCTCATTCGCCCGGCATACTGGCTGGTGCACGCGATTCGCGCGGTCTCGCTGAAGGCCGTCATCACGGTGGTCGAGCGGCCGGGCGATCTCGCTGCGGCCTATGCCCGCCTCTTCGGCGCCGATGCCGTGTCTGCCGACGGCGACTCTCTACGTGTCGACTGTGGCGAGGGCGAGCTGCTGTTCGTCACTCATGACACGCTGCAGCGGCTCTATCCGGATATCGACCTGCCGCGGCAGGCTAGTCCCTGGATAGCCGCGATGCGGATCGGCGTTCTCATCCTCGCCGATGCGGCCGACTATCTGGACTACAAGGGCGTGACGTTCACGACCACCGCGCGCGGCATGGCCGTGCTGCCTGATCAGGCCAACGGCGCGATCGTCGAGTTCGTGGCCGACGCCGACTGACCGCTACAGGTTGAAGCGGAAGTGGACGACGTCGCCGTCCTGGACGACGTAGTCCTTGCCTTCGGCGCGCATCTTGCCGGCATCCTTGGCGCCCTGCTCGCCGCCGCAGGCGACGTAGTCCGCGTAGGAGATGGTCTCGGACCGGATGAAGCCGCGCTCGAAATCGGTGTGGATGACGCCGGCGGCCTCGGGCGCGGTGGCGCCGCGACGGACGGTCCAGGCGCGCGACTCCTTCGGCCCGGCGGTGAAGAAGGTGATGAGGTCGAGCAGCCTGTAGCCGGCGCGAACGACCTGCGACAGGCCGGTCTCCGCGAGGCCGAGGCTGACCAGGAACTCGCGCTGCTCGGCCGGGTCGGTGAGCGTCGCCACCTCGGCCTCGATGGCGGCGGAGATGACGACCGTGGCCGCGCCTTCGGCCGTGGCCTTCTCGGCTACCAGCGCCGGCCATTTGTTGCCCGCCCCCGCCGCCGACTCATCGACGTTGCAGGCATAGAGGACGGGATGGCTCGTCAGCAGCTGTAGTTGCTTGAACAGGGGCCTCTGCTCGTCGCTGATGGGCACGCTGCGGGCGGGCTTGCCGGCCTGCAGTGCCGCCAGGACCGGCTCCATGAGTGCGAGCAGCGCCTTGGCCTCCTTGTCGTTGCCGCGCGCCTTCTTGGTGGCGGCGTCGACGCGGCGCTCCAGGCTCTCGAGATCGGCCAGCATCAGTTCGGTCTCGACGGTGTCGGCGTCGCGGATGGGATCTACCGTGCCCTCGACATGCGTGACCTCGCCCTCGAAGCAGCGGAGCACATGGATGATGGCGTCGACCTCGCGGATGTTGGCGAGGAACTGGTTGCCGAGGCCTTCGCCCTTGCTGGCGCCGCGCACCAGTCCGGCGATGTCGACGAAACCGAGCTGGGTCGGGATGATCTTGGGCGACTTGGCGAGGCGGGCCAGCACCTCCAGCCGCTCGTCGGGAACGGCGACGCGGCCGACGTTCGGCTCGATGGTGCAGAATGGATAGTTGGCCGCCTGCGCCGCCGCCGTCGCCGTCAGCGCGTTGAAGAGCGTGGACTTGCCGACGTTCGGCAGCCCGACGATGCCGCATTCGAAGCCCATGGGAAGCTCTCAGCTCTCAGCGATCAGCATCGGGCGGCCGCCGCGGCTCGTCCGCTGACGGCTCAGAGCCGACGGCTGACGGTTTCTCTTTCGGCGGCCGCGGATTCATCACCACGTCGACCTTGCTCATGAAGCGGTTGGCCTCGCCACGCACGAGCAACGGGATGGCATCGGCGACGGCTTCGACCAGCTTCTCGACCAGCGGCATCTCCTCCTTCGAGAACGGGCGCAGCACGTGGTGAATCACGAGTTCGGGGATGCCGGGATGGCCGACGCCGAGGCGCACGCGCCAGTAGTCGGGGCCGAGATGGCCGTCGATGCTGCGCAGGCCGTTGTGGCCGCCGGAGCCGCCGTCCTGCTTCACGCGCACCTTGGTGAAGGCGAGATCGATTTCGTCGTGGATCACGATCACCTGTTCCGGCGGCAACTTGTAGAAGTGGGCGGCGGCGGCCACGGACTCGCCGGAGAGGTTCATGTAGGTCTCGGGCTTGAGGACGGCGACCTTCTCGTCGGCGATTGTGCCGTCGGCCGCAACGCCCTTGAACTTGGCCCGGAAGGGGCCGAAGCCATGGCGGCGGACGATCGCGTCCGCCGCCATGTAGCCGATGTTGTGCCGGTCGTCCGCGTGGCCCGGACCGGGATTGCCCAGGCCGACGAGCAGCAGCATTGCCGGTTACTTCTTGCCCTTCTTCTCGGCGGGTGCCTTGGCGGCCGCTGCCGCCGGCGCGCCCTTGGCGGCTGCCGGTGCTGCGCCCTTGCCCGCGGCCGGCGTGGCACCAGGGGCGGCGCCGGGTGCAGCACCCGGTGCGGCGCCCGGCGCTGCGCCTTCGACAGCGCCCTCGGGGGCGGCTGCTGCGGCTGCGGCATCCGCCGCGGCCTTGTCCTCGTCCTCGGTCGTCTGCACGGTCGGCGGCGCGATGGTGGCGATGGTGAAGTCGCGCTCGGTGATCGTGGGACGCACGCCGGCGGGCAGCTTCACCATGCTGATATGGATGCTGTCGCCGATCTCCAGCCCCTCGACGTCGACGACGATGGCATGCGGGATCTCGCCGGCCTGGCAATAGACGTCGATGTCGTGGCGCACGACGTTGAGCACGCCGCCGCGCTTGATGCCGGGCGACAGCCCTTCGTTCTTGAAGTTCACGGGCACATGCACGCGCACGCGCGTCTTGTCGGTGACGCGCATGAAATCGACATGGATGGGACGGTCGCTGACCGGATCGAAATGCACGTCGCGCGGCAGCACGCGCTCGCTCTTGCCGTCGACCTTGAGGTCGAAGAGCGTGGTGTAGTAGCCGGCCTTGTGCAGCTCGCGGTCGAACTCGCGCGGCTCGAGCGAGATCAGCGTGGGGGTGGACTTGGCGCCGTAGACGACGCCGGGGACCCGACCGGCGCGGCGTGTGGTGCGGGCGGCCCCCTTTCCGGCCCGCTCCCGCAGCTCGGCGGTCAAGCTGTGGACATCAGTCATCGCTGGTTCCTCATCGATGGAAAGAGCGCCGGCCTCCAGGGGTGCCCGACGCCGCAAAGGCGGCAGCTTATAGGGGATCGCCGGCCGGCTGACAACCGTTCGACGGGCGGGGGAGGGTCGACTCGTGAAACTCGAAATTCAAGGCTGTTGTATTTTGCGTAGGCCGGCCGGCGCGATCTCAGGGCTTTTGAGGGTTCAGCGCTTTCCGAACAATATGGGAACTCAACTTGCCCTATGCAAGACAAAATCCGCTGCAATGTTAGGCCCTGCGGAACGAACCTGCGCCCGCAGTGTTCCCCCCGCGCAACGGAGAATTTCCCGGCCGTTCCGGCGGCCCCAAGGGGTCGGCCGGTGTGGTCATGCAAGGTCAACTCACGAGGATGAGGATCGTCATGAACTGGAAAGCAGGTGTCTACACGCTGGCGGCGGTGGTCATGCTCGCCGCCGGCCCGGCCTGGGCGGGATGCTCGGCCAGCGACAGGATCGACGGCTCGACCGCCGATCAGGCCAAGCACAAGATCGAGGCCGCCGGCTACAACAATGTGACCGGCCTGTCGAAGGGCTGCGACAACTACTGGCATGCCATCGCGATGAAGGGCGGCGCTTCCGTTGGTGTCGTCGTATCGCCGACGGGCGAGGTGATGACCGAAGGCAGCTGAGCGCCGGCTCGGCCTACCAATATCTCCCATGGGGCGCGGGCAGCGGTCCGCGCCCCATGGCCGGATAGTTAGCCGGCCGCTCCGGCGTCGGCTGGGCGCGCGCCAGCAGGCGGGAAGGCGCTAAGCCGGCTTCCGCCCCCATGCCTGCACGATGCGAACGGTGCTCATGACGGTCGTCTCGTCGCCGGCCAGACGATAGAGTTCGTCGACGATCCCTTCGATCTCCTTGCCCGTGGCAAGGTCCGCCGCGATCACCGCCTCGGCGATCGCCTCCATGGTGACGGCGCTCAGCAGCTTCACCTCGCCGCGCAGGGAGGCCGGCTGCACGACCTGCATCTCCGCCGGCGCCAGGCCCGCGGATTCCAGCATGCCCGGCAGGCGCGGCCCGATATCCGGATGCACGCCGCGGGCCAGCGCCGCGCGCCGATAGAGATCGACATAGGCGGCGAGCGCCCGGGACGGCGGATGGCTGAAGTGGGCGCTGAAATCGATGTCCTCGACGATCATCAGGCCGCCGGGCGCCAGCAGGCCGCACAGCCGCTCGAGCGCGGGTTGCGGCTCGCGCAGATGGGTGAGCAGGAAGCGGGCATAGACCAGATCGAACCCCGGCTGCGGCAGATCGCCGCCGACCAGGTCAGCGGTGTGGAACTCGACGTTCGCCAGGCCCGCCGCGGCCGCTTCGGTGCGGGCGGCCGCGAGCTTCACCTCGTCGAGATCGATCCCGACCACGCGGCCTTTCGGGCCGGCGAGGCGCGCCAGATCGAGCGACACGTCGCCGCCCCCGCATCCGGCATCGAGGCAGCGCAGCCCTTCGTGCAGTCCGGCGCGCTCGAACAGCGCCGCCGTCGTCGGCCGCATCACCCGCGCCAGGAGACGCAGGCGCTCGCGGCCCGCCTGGCCGCCGCGGATGATGTAGGACGGCATGGTCATGACCGACATTGCGCACCTCCTGCCTGATTGCCCGAGCAACGGGTCCGCCCGTTGCCATCGGTCTGTTGTGGCGATGGAGGATTTCAGGACGATTTCAAGAAGCGCGGTATCGTGTTTCAATTGCGACAGGGGGAAACCGATGGCACCGCAAATGAACGGCTCTTCGCCGCCCAGTGGGGAGCGTGGGACAAGGTGAGAAAAGCTGACCACAGATGAACGCAGATGAGGCACAGATGAACACAGACATACTGAACGCGCCCAGTCTCGCGAGCGAAGCTATATCATCTTTGCTAATCCGGGATCGCCCTACTCCAGCACCCACTCCGCCACCGAACCGTCGCTGCCCTTGGCGCGCATCTTCACCCAGCGCCCCTGGGCGTCGTACCAGAGATCGCGCGGGCGTTTGGTGCCGAGCCGGTAGTGCGTCGCGACGACCTCCTTGCCGCCGGCCCATATTCTCTCCTGGCCGATCTTCTTCACTGTCGCGTCGAGGATCGTCCCGCTCTGCGCGTCGATGAGCGGGCTGCTCCTCGTCGTCACCATGGAGACGTTCCAATAGCTCGCCGGCACGCTGTCGGCCGGCAGAGTCCAGCTCTTTCCGCGCGAGGTCACCCGCAGGCCGTTCGGACCGGCCTGTCCCTTGATGTCGTAGAACGTCCCGTCGTCATTGGCCACGCTGGTCAGCGCGACGAGCTTGCGGTCGCGCCACACCTCCGAGCGCGTCTGCTCGTAGCGATAGGCGGTGAATGCCAGCATCTTGACCTCGATCTTGAGGTCGCTGCGAACGACGAGCTTCTCGGCGTCCTTCCGGAAGGTGATCCGATGGTGCCCGATGTCATCGCCCTCTCGCACGATCTTGAACTCCAGGTCCTGCGGCACCGGCTGTTCAGCAACGGCGGCCGACACCAACATTGCGGCGGCCATAATGGGTGCAGCCAGAGCCCACAAATGGAGAGAACGCCGGTGCTGTCTCAGTCCGCCCAGCAAGCGGGTCAGGGTGCGTTCCATTCGCTTACCTCCTGGCAAGGTATGCCGGACACTCGATGTCTAACCGAGGCACACTAGGGCCGCGTTCCGCGCGGTTGTCATGTCGGCGCGCTGCGCGCGGCCCTCGGGGTCACAGCGCGGAACTCATCTCCCCAGGCACTCGCCGACGACCGCAAGCAGATCGCCTTGGGAGAACGGCTTGCTGATCGTCCGCGTGGCGCCGATGTCTTTTGCGACACACAGGAGATCGTCGATATCGCGCCGGCCGCCGCCGCTGTTGGACAGCTGCAGGCCACCGGACATGACGATGATCGGCACCTCGTCCGTCATCTGCCGGAGTTCGCGCACGGTCTGGAGACCGTCCTTTCTCGGCATGACGACGTCCGAAATCACCAGGTCGAAGGACTGCTCCTGGAATTGCGTGATGCCGTCGACGCCGTCGGAGGCGACCACAACATCGTGGCCGGCCGACTCCAGCATCGTCCTGACTGTGCGCCGAACGCTGTCACTGTCGTCGATCACGAGGACACTGGACATATGCGAGTGCCTTTCTCGCGGCCTTCGGTCCCGGGTCGATGCGGCGGTCTCAATTCATGTGGCTACTCAGAGGCACCTTGCTCCGCGGCAATGCGCGGACGATTCGACCCGGTGCGGCAGACCGCTCAAGATGGGATCGCCACGCTATCGATCTAGTCGATCGCGGCGCCATCGGCTGTGCCGAATGGCACACAAGCCGTGATGAATTTGAGGCAGCGGTCGGGTCGTAGCGATCGGCTGGCGCTAGTGGTTCGATCGCAACGAATGGTTCCCATTCGTTGCGTGAATCGAACCACCAGCCCATTGATCTGGTGGGCTGATTCACCTGCCGCTTGGGAACCAAGCGTCAGGATCAGACCACTAGTCGTGGATGATCACGTTGAGGAGCGATGAATGCACCTTCAATGTGCCGTTGTATTCGATGAAGCCGAGCTTCCGGAACTTGTTCATGAAGTGGTTGATGTGGGAGCGTGTCGTGCCGACCCTTGCCGCCAGGGTTTCCTGATTGATCTTGGGCAGGACCGGTTCCATCTTCCCGTCCTTGCCGAAGTGGGCGAGCGACAGGAGCAACCGCGCCAGCCGCTTCTCGCTCGAGTTGAAGAGCTGATCGACCAGGTCGGCCTCGATCTGAGCGTTGCGTGACAACAAGAACGCCATGAACCGCTGCGAAAAGCCCGGCTCGTCCCGGAGTTCGCGTATCATCCGGTCTTTTTCGATCCTGACGATGACGCCCTCCGACATCGCACCGGCGCTCGCCATATGCGAGGGCTGACCGGCCAGACAGCCCTCGCCGAAAAACTCCCCGGCTTCGAGGATCGCGATGACCCCTTCCTTGCCCTGCTCCGACACGACAGTGATCTGGACCTTGCCCTTCTCGATGTAGAAGACCGCATCGGCGGTATCTCCCTGTCGGAAGATGGTCGTCCCCCGCCGGCATTTCACAATAGATCGCCCCGTCCCGACCGATGCGAGGAAAGGCTGGAGATCGAAGGGCGGTACGCTCTTGGACTTCATCTGCGGTGTCGTCGCTGCCGATGAGCGGTAGATTCGTTATCTTGGTGTCGCTCCGCCTGCGTCAAGTTCGCCGCGTCCGCCAATCCGGCAACGGCGAGTGTTCTTTTCGTGACAACCGACTTCCACCGCTAGGCTCGATACCGCGCTACCGCGCAGCGGAAGAGAACCTGCGCCGGCCGGAGCCGAGCTCCCACAGCGAGCTCGGATCAAATCCACCGCCTCATCCGTTGCGATTTCGGCGTCGTGCAATTTCGGGGTCAGAGTGAAAGTCAAGTGACAATGAGACTCCGAGTGGACACGACGGGGCGTACACGCGGAGGTCGCGTCAAGATCCGACGGTGCTAGCGGACAGGTTCCCGTGCTGCCGACTCCGCCGCGCGGGCGCGCGTAGGCCATAGCCAGGATGCGAGGGCGGTCGCGGCTGCGGCGCCGGCAATCTCGGCGAGGATAAATCCGGGCGCGTCCACGGGGCGGATGCCGGCGAAGCTGTCCGTGAGCGAGCGGGCGATGGTCACGGCCGGGTTGGCGAAGGAGGTCGAGGAGGTGAACCAGTAGCCGGCGGTGATGATGAGACCGACGGCGTAGGGCACCGCCTTTGGCTGGGAGCGCAGGCAGCCCATGATCGTCAGGAGCAGGGCGAAGGTGGCGACGATCTCGCCGGTCCAGACGCCGAGGCCGGTGCGGACGTGGGTGGCGGCCTGGAGCAGCGGCTCGCCGAACATCAGATGGGCGAGCAGGGTGCCGGCGATGGCGCCGGCGATCTGCACGGGGACATAGGCGGCGCACTCGTTCCACGGCAGGGTGCGCTGGAGCGCGAAGCTGGCGCTCACCACCGGGTTGAAGTGGGCGCCGGAAATGGGGCCGAAGACGAGGATCAGCACGGGCAGCGCGGCGCCGGTGGCGAGCGTGTTGCCGAGGAGCGCGATGGCGTCGTTGCCGC
>Ga0137403_10005312_pt1 | contig 14965 bp, 10 predicted proteins | sample CZOMad2_1_16fung_FD_122057 | JGI IMG/M metagenome (GOLD analysis project Ga0137403, IMG submission 122057) | Vadose zone soil fungal communities from Angelo Coast Range Reserve, California, USA - CZOMad2_1_16fungal (Hybrid Assembly) | ecosystem: Environmental > Terrestrial > Soil > Vadose zone... | reverse complement strand
GACGCGCCAAAATCGCGCCGAACGATTCGCAGGAGCGCTTCGAATCGTTGGGCGTCGATGTCTTTCACGGGGAAGCGCGCTTCGTTTCGCCGCACGAAGTGGAAGTGAACGGGCAAAGATTGCGCGCGAGAAATTTCGTGATCGCCACCGGTAGCCGCGCCGCGATTCCACAAATCGAAGGCATAGAGAACGTTCCCTGTTTCACTAACGAAACGATCTTTGATGAGCTAACGGAAAAGCCGGAGAGCATGATCGTGCTGGGCGGCGGTCCGATCGGTTGCGAGCTTGGGCAAGCCTTCGCGCGACTGGGAGTGAAGATCGACATCGTGCAGAGCAGCGCCGAACTCCTTCCGCGAGAAGATCGCGACGTGGCTGAATTCATTCAGGCCCGTTTCACCGCCGAGGCAATCAGCGTTCGCTTGAATGCGGTGGCAAAACGCGTCTCAAGGGGCAACGACAAAATCGTTCTCGAATTCCGTGAAGGCGAGCCGCTCGCACGCGACGCGATGTTGGTCGCGGCCGGTCGAATGCCGAATTTGCGTGCACTCAATCTCGAGGCAGCCTGCGTCGATTACGACGAGAATGGAGTTCGAGTAAACGACTATCTCCAGACATCGCAGCTACACATTTACGCGGCCGGCGACATCGCGAACCGTCTCAAATTCACCCACACCGCCGATTTCACCGCCCGCATTGTGATCCGAAACATTCTGATGCCGTTTCAAATTCTGCGGCAAAAGGTGGACTGGTCGGTCGTGCCGTGGTGCACCTACACCGACCCCGAAGTTGCGCACGTCGGTCTCGGGGAAAAGGAAGCGAAACAGAAAAACATTAAGTACGATTTGTTTGTCGTGCCGCTGCAGGATGTCGATCGCGCGGTCGTGGAAAGCGAGGATGCCGGATTCGCCAAAATTCTGACCGAAAAAGGGTCGGATAAAATTCTTGGGGCCGACCATCGTGGCGCCGCACGCCGGCGATCTTTTGCACGAGTTTGTGCTCGCCATGAGCGCGAAGATCGGCCTTGGTAAAATTGCATCGACCATCCATGCCTATCCGACTTTTGCGGAGCTTGCTCGCAAAGCGGGCGACAAATACAACAAGACGCGCCTCACACAGCGTGCGAAGAAAATCTTCACGTGGCTCTACCAGCGCGCCCGCAAATGAGTTCTTCTCTGGGTAGCGCACGCGCCCGCGTGCTATGCCAGTCCGGCTCGGACTTTTGGCGTCTCGCCGAAACAACCTTTTGGAAAAGTTCGCGATCGCGTGGACGCGATCGCCAGCACGCGAGACGCGTGCGCTACCCAGGCGAGATAACTTCGCGCCATGCCTAACGACAAGGCCTCATCGAAAGGAGCAATTAAACGTCTCGTCGTCTTGATCGCGATCGTCGTTGCGCTGTTTGTCGCGATGAAATTTCTGCCCGTGCGTGAGTGGCTAACGAATTTCAACACCTTGGTCGGTCAAATGGGCGTGTCCGGCATTTTCATTTTCATCGGCGTTTATGTCGTCGCGACAGTTCTGCTCGCACCGGGATCGGTGCTGACGATCGGCGCCGGATTCGCATTTGGGCTGTGGAAAGGTTTTCTTGCCGTGTCGGCCGGCGCGACGCTCGGCGCCTCTTTGGCATTTCTCGTCGCCCGGTTTATCGCGCGCGAAAGAGTCGAAGCGATCGCCAATCGAAACGAAAAGTTTTGCAAGATCGACAACGCGGTCGGCAAGCAAGGCGCGAAGTTAATTTTCCTGCTCCGGCTCAGCCCAGTCATTCCGTTTAATCTCAGCAATTATTTGTATGGCCTGACCGGTGTGAAATTCTGGCCGTACGTGTTCGCCAGTTGGATTGGCATGATGCCGGGAACGTTTCTTTACGTTTACATCGGCGCCGCCGGCAAAGCTGCGGTGACGGCCGCCGCTGGTGGTGAAGCGGTGAAACACGGCTGGCAATATTGGACCCTCACGGGCGTCGGGCTCGCCGCCACCATCTTCGTGACGATCTGGGTGACGAAGATCGCACGTGATGCGTTAACGGAAACGACCGATTCGGAATAGCGCATTTGGAGTGCGGTGATGCGTCGCCGCTTTTGATGAAATGACATGTCACCTCGGCGCAAAGCGCGGACATGTCCGCGCACTCCAAAGGAAACTGCAGGCTTTTCAGGAATAAGGCGACCTGATAAAGCTTCGCATCAATATGATCGAAGCTCATGGCAAAGAAGCTATCGTCCGGCAACGCTATGCCGCGGGAGCGAAACAACGCGCTGACAAACTTTGTTGTCCGGTCGATTACGAATCGAATTATCTCGAAGTGATTCCTCCCGAAGTGAACGAGCGCGACTACGGCTGCGGCGATCCCTCGCGTTATCTGCGCACAGGCGAAACCGTGCTCGATCTTGGCAGCGGCACGGGAAAAATCTGTTTCGTCGCCGCACAAATAGTCGGTCGCAACGGAAACGTGATCGGTGTTGATATGACGGACGAAATGCTCGACGTGGCGCGGCGCAACGCGCCGATCGTGGCAGGACGAATCGGATATGCCAACGTTCAATTCCGCAAAGGCCGCATCCAGGACCTCGCGCTCGATCTGGAATTGTTAGATCGCCAATTGCAAACCAATCCGATTACCGACGCGGCCTCGTTTCTGGCCGCAGATGAACTCGCGGAAGAATTGCGCTGTAAACATCCGCTCATCGCGAGCGAATCGATCGACGTCGTCGTATCCAATTGCGTGCTCAATCTGGTGGAACCGAAATCCAAACGGCAATTGTTCGAGGAAATCTTCCGTGTCCTGAAAAAAGGCGGTCGCGCCGTCATCTCCGATATCGTGAGCGACGAGGAAGTGCCGAAGGAAATGCAAAGCGATCCTGAGCTTTGGAGCGGCTGCATCTCCGGTGCATTGACCGAAGAAGGTTTTCTCGCCTCTTTTGAGAGCGCGGGGTTTTATGGAATCCAAATTCTCAAACGAGATCGCGATCCATGGCGCACGGTTCAAGGAATTGAATTTCGCTCGGTCACGATCGAGGCATTCAAAGGAAAACAGGGTGAATGTTTCGAGCGCAATCAGGCCGTTATTTATCGCGGCCCATTCAAGGAAGTGCTTGATGATGATAACCACCGCATGGAACGCGGCAAGCGTTACGCCGTTTGCGACAAGACTTACAATCTTTACCGCAAAGCGCCCTACGAAAAATTTTTCGAGTTTGTCGATCCGATTGTCGATCTTCCATTAAGCGAGGCGAAGCCGTTCGATTGCTCGCGCACTTCGCTGCGCCATCCGAAAGAAACAAAAGGTCAGGATTACAACGCCACCACCGAAGCCAACAGCAAATGCTGCGACGGCGGAAGTTGCTGCTGATGATTTTCACGCTGCTTTTCCTCGCGACCTGCTTTCTCGCCTACTCCAACGGCGCGAACGATAACTTCAAAGGTGTCGCGTCGCTCTTCGGCAGCCGAACGTGCAATTATCGCACCGCGATTTCGTGGGCAACGATCACGACCTTTGCTGGGTCGATCATGTCGATCTATCTCGCCCAGACACTGCTCAAGAAATTCAGTGGCAAAGGCATCGTGCCGGATCATTTCGCCGGTTCAGAGTATTTTCTGCTCTCCGTCGCGATTGGGGCCGGGATGACCGTTATCATCGCCACTCTCACCGGTTTTCCGATTTCGACCACGCATGCATTGACCGGTGCCATCATCGGTTGTGGTTTCGTGGCGACGGGAGCGCATCTCAACTTTTCAGCACTTGGGAAAGGGTTCGTCCTTCCGTTGTTACTTAGTCCCGTCCTCGCCATGGCGATCGCAGGTTTGCTGTATGTGTTTTTTCATGGAGCGCGGATCGCGTTCGGTTTGAAAAAGGAATGGTGCGTTTGCATCGGTGCAGCGGAGCGCGTTATCGCGATGCCACAGCCCAACTCGTCGTTCGCGCTCCGCGCCGTTTCTCTTCCGTCACATTTGACGGTCGATGAGGTAGAGAACTGCCGCGAACGTTACGGAGGTAATTTCTTCGGCTTCACTTCGCAGCAAGTTGTCGACGCCGCTCATTTTCTCAGCGCCGGGACCGTAAGCTTTGCCCGCGGCTTGAACGACACGCCGAAAATTGTTGCGCTGCTCCTCCTGTGGAAGGCGCTCGATATTCGATGGGGATTCGCCGCGGTCGCGCTCACGATGGCGATCGGTGGTTTGCTCAACGCCAGAAAGGTTGCTGAGACGATGAGCAAAAAAATCACCACCATGAATCACGGCCAGGGTTTCACCGCGAACTTAACGACGGCGATCCTTGTCGTGCTGGCGAGCCTGTTCGGACTGCCAGTCTCCACCACCCACGTTTCAGTCGGCTCGCTCTTTGGAATTGGCTTGACGACCGGTAACGCGAATTTATGGACCGTGAACGCGATCGTTCTCTCCTGGCTGGTGACGCTGCCCTGCGCCGCAATCGCGACTGCTACCACTTACTGCATCTCGACTTACGGAGCTTCATGAACCGTTTTTCTGACAGACTTGCTGCCGAAGGAATTACTTTGCGCCGAGCAAAGTCGGAAATTCTTCAGGTCAATGTCGGCAAGCTTTGCAATCTGACTTGCGTGCATTGCCACATGAACGCCGGTCCAAGGCGCAAGGAAATCATGACGCGCGAAACGATTGATCGCGTTATCGATTGGTTCGCCCGCACGGAAATTCCGACCATCGATCTTACCGGCGGCGCGCCGGAAATGATTCCGGATTTCCGCTATTTCATCGAACGGGTAAAAACGCTGCGTCCGTCGCGTCGCGTAATTGATCGCTGCAATCTCACCATCCTGCTCGAACCGGGCTACGAGGGGCTGGCGCAATTTCTCGCCCGGCACAAAGTCGAGATAATCGCATCGATGCCGTGTTACACCGCGGAAAACGTGAATGCTCAGCGCGGCGAAGGGGTGTTCGATGGCAGCATTAAAGCTCTGCGAGTCTTAAACTCGTTAGGTTACGGCAGCGATCTGCCTCTTCATCTGGTCTACAATCCGGTGGGCGCATTTCTCCCAGGTCCCCAGGCAGAGCTGGAAGCGGATTACAAACGGGAGTTGAAAAAACATTTCGGTATTGTTTTCAATAATCTTTACACCATCACTAACCTGCCCATCGCCCGTTTCGCTTCCTATCTTCATCGCAACAATAAATTGGAAGAGTACATGCAGCTCTTGATCGACAATTTTAATCCGGCAACGGTCTCCGGCTTAATGTGTCGCAATACTATCAGCGTCGGTTGGACGGGCGAAGTCTTCGACTGCGACTTCAACCAGATGCTGAAGATGAGCTGGCGAAACGGAAACGGCCCATTTCACCTTTGGGACCTCGATCCGGCGGCGGTTGAGAATCGCCAAATTCTCACCGGCAACCATTGCTTCGGTTGCACCGCCGGCGCCGGCTCCAGTTGCGGTGGGGCGCTCGTGTAGAATTCGCCCCAGACTACGGGCACTTAAAAGCGCGGAGCGCCGCGGGGACAGCGCGAAGCGTCCATGGTGTCTCCTGTGAGGCGTAGCGTTGGTTCCAAAAAGCCGGCCGGGCGCTATCGCTCGGTTCGCTCATGTTTGTATTTCGTGGACAATCTTTTGCGCATGCATACAGATAATGAATAGGAGCGCGACCTTCCATTACGCTATTAATCTTTTAATTGGCGCGAATTGGGGTCAGTCTGACCCCAGATGAACAGACGTGGGATCGTAAAATCACAGCTTTCACGACGACACTTTTCATCGCGTGACGACCGCGAGGTAAAAAATTGAACCTTTCCCGCACGAATAGGCACCTAAGTGGAAGTGAGGAGACGTGTGGTGTCTTCATTCTTTGTCGCCCGCTACACTTAAAATGCGCGTGATCGTTACGAATTGCACTCAAGGTGTGACGAGTAACATCCCCGTGTCCGCCTCGGACCGTGCTTTTACCTCCGCGATGCGGGCGCACCAGCCCAAGCTCTATCGCACCGCTTGTTTCCTAACGGGAGACCATCATGAAGCAGAGGATTTGCTCCAGGAAACTTTGTTGGAGGCTTGGAAGAATTGGAATTCGTTTGAATATCGGAGTTCGGTTTATACCTGGCTTTACCGCATTCTAATCCGCCGTTATCACCGTTGGCAGCGACGGCAGATGGTGCGGCGGATGTTTTTTGTCTCACCAACCGACCAGAAGGAATTCCAAACTTTTATTGATCCTTCCGAACTGCCCGGCTCACTAATGGAGCATGACGAACAGAACGCGGAGCTTTGGAAGCTTCTCGCCAGCCTGCGGCCCAAGCACCGCGAAGTATTAGTGCTGCGCTACGCCGAAAGCATGCGCCTTGAACAAATAGCCGACGCCCTACAGATGCCACTCGGAACGGTGAAATCCCGGCTGAATCACGCGCACGCTCAACTCGGACAAAAGCTCAAGCGGGCGGCGCTGTACATAACGAGTTATGAACTGTCACCAGGTCCAATCAAAAATCGCGCAAATAGAGGGTGACGCGCCCGCAGCCGAGATAGTCGTACACGCGCGAGAATGCGCGGTTTGTCGCCAGACGCTGAACGAGGTGCTGTGGCAACAGAAGTGGCTGAGGGAGCGCTTCGCTGACGTTTCGGAACACCTGCTCGCCCACGCACCGCCGTTATTGGTGCCTCCTTTCCACGAACGGCTTAGGGGACCTGTGCTGCCCGCGCGGTTGTTGCCTTTGGCGTGGGCGGCGGTCCTTATTGGGGTCGCTGCTCTCGGTTGGTGGACTTGGACAAGTTCGCCGGCAAGCTCATCCAAATCCTCCGTTGTCGAACGGCGCGCTTCGCGCGAATCCGCAGAGCGACCAATCGCAGATAGAACTAACCACCGAGCAACTTCGGCACCGATTCCGCCCGAAATGGAATCGCTTGGCCCGATGCAGGGATCGTCTTGGCCGGCGGAGACCGACCCTATGCGAACGTTGCCTGACCGGCACGCCATGCCGCAGCCATTATCAGAATCGGCCGTGTCGCAGTCATTAACAAACCCCGACTTATCGGAGTCATCACCAGAGCCAGCCGTAGCTGAGCCATCGCCAGAGGTTGCGGTGTCGGACCCGTCACCGCCTGCCAAGTTTCCTTTCGGCACAGGTGTGTTTAAAATGCAACCGACCGCCCTCGCCCCGGGTGCGAAAGGTTACCTAGCTGCGATCATTCCGAAGGATGCCACCGATCAAGCGACCGCCGTGGTGGCATTGAGTGTGACTGGGTTGCCGACCCAATCGATTTTCTATGTTCGCACCAAAGACGTGGGAGGGAACCAAGTCTCGCTAGGTTCGGGGAGAACCGACATAAACGGTTCAGCAGTGGCGGTAATGCTGCGAGGCAGTCCGACAACGGCAGTGGGCGGCACTCCAACGCTTTCAGTGAGCAGTACGGAACCGCCGGTGACGTTGAATTTCGATGGCGCTACGGGAGAGGACCTGGCGGTGGTGGACACCGCCGGCAACGTATTGATGACTGTCGGCGCACCTACGACGCCCCCGATCGGAAATAAAGTGAACCCTTCTCCGACGCCATGACACTACAGGTGCAGGCTTTCCGCCAACTAAAAAACCGAGGCGTGATAGCCAGCTGCTGACCTAACAAAACTAATGAGAACATTTCTTTTTTCAAAGCTTACGCTCGTATTCGGTCTCGCCCTCGCTTCTGCTCTCAGCGTGGGGCACTTTGCCCCTTCTCTGCAACAGCACCTACGGCCGAACAGCATTTCGGCGATTTCGCATTCGATGGCGGTACCTCAGGTCGAACAACCACCAGTTAACGAGCCCGATCAGCCCCAAATGGTCGAGTTTAGTCAAGACGAGCCATCGAACATATCGATTGCGCCAGTTCAAGTTTCTCGCGGCCACAAACAGTTCGCGCGGCAATCGCTTGACGTAAACGACGGTGTCCGTCTGGCGATCGCCCCCGTCACTGGTCTGGGTACAATCCAAATCTTAGGCGCGCCGCCGAGCACCGAAGTCAGTGATCGCAGCACCGAAGCCAGTGATCACCAAGCTCACGGAAACGCGAACGGTCGCCGCTCCCCTGAAGAAACGAACCATCCTAGCGTGGGAGGCACGGATGATCAGCCCCCTTCCAACGTCGTCGGTGGCCAAACAAATTTTGCGCTGATTAGCGCGACGCAGCCCAGCGCGCCGCAAATGTTTTCCGGTCCCGGCAGCAACGGCCCGCTCGGGGCGACTTCCGTCACAGACAACGGCCCGACCGCCACGCCGCGCACCGTGACCGAGTCGGACATCTGGAAAATCCGCGGCAACACGCTCTATTTTTTCAACCAGCTCCGCGGGCTGCAGATCATCGACATTACGAACCCGGACGCGCCTGCGCGCATCGCTACGCTCTCGCTGCCAGCTGTCGGCGAAGAGATGTACATCCTCGATGACGCCCACGTTCTTTTGCTCGCGCAGGACGGCTGCTCCTGGGATCATAGTGAAGTTATCACCGTCACGATCACGAACGGGACACCCGCCATTACCACGCGACTCGACGTAAGCGGTTACATTAATACTAGCCGCCTCGTGGGCAGCGCGCTTTACGTTGCGTCAGACGCGTACCAAACCACCACATCGCCCGACCCGACAGGCGGCGTAAACGATGTGACATATATTTATGGTACACAGCTCACGTCGTTCGATTTTTCTGATCCCAGCACGCCTATCGCCCGCAACACACTTTGGTTCGACGGCTGGAACAATAGCGCTGTTACCGCAACGGACCGCTTCTTTTTCGTCGCCTCGACGACCGACTGGACGACCAGCGTGATCAACGTTGTTGATATTTCCTCCAGCGACGGCGCGATGGCCGCGAAAGGGACGATTCAGGCTGCCGGCAGCGTCGCCGACAAATTCAAAATGGGACTCAATGGCGAGGTGTTCACGGTCATCTCGGAAGTTTGGGACTGGACGAATCCAGACAATCAGACCGTTAGCAAACTCGAAACTTTCTCGCTGGCAGACCCGAATGCGCCGGCGAAACTCGGCGAGTTAAATATCGGCGCCGGCGACCAGCTTTACGCCACACGCATCGAAGCAGCACGCGCTTACGTTGTCACGGCCCTGCAGATCGATCCGCTTTGGGTTATTGACCTCGCCGACCCGGCAGATCCAAAGGTCACCGGCCAACTTGAGGTACCCGGTTTTTCCACCTTTATCCAGCCAGTCGGCGACCAGCTCGTCACTCTCGGTATCGTTAGCGGTCAGGTCACCGTTTCGTTATTCGACGTGCATGATCCGGCCGCGCCCGCGCTCCGCAGCAGTGTGGCAGCAGGTGGCACATATTCGTGGAGCGAAGCAGTCTGGAATGAAAAAGCCTTTTCCGTCTTGCCCGATGCCGGGCTTATTCTCGTGCCCGTGAGCGGCTGGGACTCAGAGAGCGGCTTCGCGACGCAAGTGCAACTCATCGACCTTAGCGCGACTTCGCTCACTGCACGCGGCATCATCAATCAGGCTTTCGAGCCACGGCGTGCCACGGTGTTCGGCACGCGCATCCTCTCAATCTCCAGCCACGAGTTGCTCACCGTCGATGCGGCAGACCGCGATCATCCTGCGGTCACCTCCGACGTCACCTTGGCGTGGGCGGTTGATCGCGTGTTCGTGTTGGGAAACTATCTCCTCGAGATCGAAAACGGCGTCGGCTGGGTTGACAGTGAACCCACGTTCCGCGTCGCGTCCCTCACTGATCCTGATGAAGTGCAAAGCGAAATCCATCTCGACGGCGCGCCGATTCTCGGCGCTGCGCTCCGCGGCGGCAACCTTTACCTCGCGCAAGCCGATAGCCAGAACATTGGCATCCTGCCTTTGGCAGCCGGCGCCCCGACCTCGGCCGTTGCGCAACCCACGACAACTGTTGTGAGCACGTCGACAATTCCCACCACAACAGACCCCGGCAGCACCGACACGAAATCGACCCTCACCGTTTCGATCTACGACGCCACACAACTCCCGCAACTCGTGCTGCTCAGCAAAACGCAAACGCAAATCGATCCGCTCGGATGGGGCGCGTCGCTGAACGCACTCTGGCCGAGACCCGAGCTCCTCGTGTGGGCAGATGGCGGACGCAACTGGGGGCCGATTTACTTCGCGAATGGTTCGGCTGTAGGCAGTGCTAGTGCGATTCGGGGCGGAACCATGACCGTGTCCGGCGGCGCCGATTCGTGGTGGTGGGGCGGTAGCTCGCAAGGCCGTCTCTTCGCCTTCGACGTGACTGCGAACAGCTCGCCCGCATTTTTGTCCGAGGTAAAATTCGCTCCTGAAGCGTGGAGCATCGGTGACGCCTTCTCGGGCGACGGCGCGATCTATGCCAGCCACTCTGGTGCAGTAACCCTGGATAGCACCGGTAGCGATCCGGGCTGGGCAGAAGGCTGGTTTCTCGACGTGATCGACTTCACCGTGCCCGTCGCACCCGTCGTGCGCGACCCGGTCAGTATACCGACCACGCTAATCGGGGTTAGCAACGCGACTACCTCGAGCGCCACCCTGTTCACCGTCGGCTGGCACGTCCAGGACCAGAGCACCTCCAGCCAGTTCCTCGACGTAAGCGTGTATGACGGCGCGTTGGCCACGCTCCTCGATTCCGTCGCGCTCACGGGTTGGTCGGCTCCTGCCGTCGTTGATGGCGGAAATGTCTTCGTCGGACGATCGACCGACAACTCTGGCGGCGCGATCGACAGGTGGACGCTAGCCGGGAACAACAAACTCACACTGCTCGCTTCGGTCCCACTCGGCGGCGGGCCGTGGAGCCTGCGTGCGTTAGGCGACCTCCTCGCCACACAAGTGGACGGCCAAGTCGTGTTGTTCGACAAATCAGGTCCTACGTCACTGCAACAAATCGGCGCGAGCGATAACGGCTCGTGTTTCTACAGCCTGAATCTCGACGGTGCGGATGGCGATGTGACGCGCGGACTCTGGGTTCCACGTGGCGAGACCGGCGTGCAGCCGATCAGCCTGAATCATTGATCGCGCAGCATGACGTGAAGAGCTACGGCGCGATGGCGATTTTTCCATTGGCGTCATTTCGGGTCGCGCGCGAGCCTGGCCTGATGAAAAGTTACACCAAAATTCTGTTTTCGATTTTGGCGGCAGCGATTTGCAGTGCTGGTTTTGCCGCAGAGCCTCAGAGCTGCAAGAAAACCGGCAAAAACTACCCCATGAACGATAACAAGAAATGCAATTGCGGGAAGAACTGCAGCTGTTAGTCGCGCTTCAGTAGGCCCCCGGAACATAGACTTCCTTCGACCAGGCGCCGGAGCCCAGCACGGGGCGATGCCGCAGGTCTCAGATACCACGACAGAGCGGGCGACTACAAACCGCGAGAAGATAGTCCCGCTAGCTCATTATCTGGAAGCGTTCCATTAATTGCTCACGCATTTCCATCGCCAGTTTCGGGTTAAGGCGCTGAAGCACTTTTTCTCGGCGATCCGGTTCCATCGCCGCAAGTTCGCGCACGAGTTTGTCGCGCGTTTTCCGTTTCGCGTAAGCACTCCAGCCAATACCAATGGCGAGTAGCCCGGAAATTGTCCAAACGGTGACGTCAGTCCCAGTAATCATTCTTAATTACCTGCACCACACATTAACTTTCACTTGCACTTCCACCGGAAGCCAGACGAAAGCTCGCACAAGTTACCTGTTATCAGTCAGCGGGAAGAATTTCGCTTTGTCGATTTTGCTGGCGGTTTTCGCCGGGCTTTTCGCGCTGGCGTGATCGGCAGTGCCAGGACCCGAGCAAGATCTTTTTCGTCGGTCAGGTCGAGACGGAGAGGCGTAATGGAAACGAAATTTTTACCAAAGGCCCAGCGATCAGTCCCTTCTTCTTCGCCTTCCAATGGTTTGATGGTGAACCAATAGATCGCGCGTTTCATCGGATCCTTGCCTGGAACAACTTTACCGTCGTATTGCTTGACCGCCTGGCGCGTCCAACGAATGCCTCTCGGTTTTTCTGGTACGTTCACATTTACCAGGCACAGCTCTTTCTTTTCGAGAAGAAGCTCAAGCACTTTTTCGACGTATGGTTCCAGTTGACTGAAGTCAGGTGCTTTCTCGGTAATAGTGACAGCAGTGCTAAAAGCGATACCGCGTAATCCGAGCAACGCAGCTTGTTTTGCGGCAGCGAGGGTGCCCGAGTGCCAGCAAGCGCTGCCAAGATTAGGTCCAAGATTGATCCCGGAAAGAACAAGATTAACCCGCTCCCATAAATAGGTGCCGAGGGCGACGCAATCGGCCGGCGTTCCATTCACGCGGTAAGCTTCGAAACCGCCGGGCAAAGGGGTGCGCCGATAACGCAGCGGACGCGATGAAGTGATGGCGTGGCCCATGGAAGATTGCTCGACATCGGGCGCGACAATGCGCACGTCGCCGAAACGGGAGGCGACTTTGGCGAGAGAGGCGATGCCGGGACTGTAAATGCCGTCGTCGTTACAGATAAGGATGCGCGATTTCATTCTTAGATGAAACGCGGCCGGAGACGCTCTTGGCCGAATGCTCTTGAAGATAAGCGCGCTTTCACGCTGCGCTGCGAGGTACATCGATGCGCATTCTTCTCGTGCACAATCCGAAAGCGGGAAGCGAGGAACACGAGGGCGAGGATTTCATAAAGGCGCTGAAGAGAGCGGGGCACAAAGCAACATATCAATCGTCGAAAAAGAAAGGGATCACGAAAGCGCTGAAAAAGAAAATCGATCTGGTCCTGGTGGCGGGTGGAGACGGCACGGTAAGTAAGGCGGCACGGCGCCTCGTCGCGATGAACAGCGAAGTCCCGCTGGCAGTGCTGCCCTTGGGTACAGCTAATAACTTCGCGCGTTCACTCGGCTTTTGCCTTTCGGAGAAGGAATTGATCGAGCGACTAAATGATGGGAAATGCGACACGTTTGATGTCGGACTGGCGCGCGGGCCCTGGAGCAAACGCTATTTCTTTGAGGGCGCCGGCGCGGGTTTGTTCGCGGATTATATGCGAGCGCCAAAAAGGGACGGCAAAAAAGACGAGGCGAAATCAAAAGCAGAAGCGATGCGGCGTCATGTGAAAGAGTTGCGCCGGCGATTGCGGACTTATCGGGCATGCCAGTGGGAAATCGAGGTGGATGGCAGCGATTTGTCCGGACGTTATTTGCTTTGGCACGCCATGAACATCCGCTCCGTCGGTCCCGTTCTGACTCTGGCCGCGGACGCGAAAACGAACGATGGGACCTTTGATTTCGTCGGCGCGCGGGAGGAGGACCGTGCTTTGCTGCTGGATTATTTTGATGCGCGGGTTGGGGGCAAAAGGCAGAAGTTTCCGCTGCGGGCGAAACGATTTACCAAGATGCGGCTGTGCTGGAAGAAATGGCCCCTGCATTTCGATGATGAGCTTTGGCCAACTCAAGATGAGAAGCCGCCTCAGCAATGCGAAATTGAACTCATCGTGAAAGGTTCAGCGCTCCGGATTTGGCGGATCGAATGAAACGGGGCGCGCTTCCGCGTGTCCCCGGACATGCAGAAGCATGTCCCCCTCCGGCTAAGACTCGCCGCTCTGGCCCTGCCTCTAATCGGTGATGAGGAAGCGGACAAACTTCAACCTTAAACAACTTACTTGGAAACCGCAGTCGGAATCAGGAATTAAAACCGATACGTGGCTTGGACGGCGACGGCAAAGCGGATGGATCGAATGAAACGGAGGGACGCGCTTCTGCGCGTCCCAGGACATACAGCCGCCTTCGTTAGCTACGGCGTGCCAAGGAAGCATGTCCCTCCCGCCGGTGCCAGACGAATCAAACCTCAAACGTCCGATCCCTTGCTCTTTCCAGAGCACTCCATAGGATAAAATCCTCGTGGAAGATGATCAGGAGGAAAAACCGAAGGGAAAACGGCGGCGTCGCATTTGGATTTCGATTTGGATAATCCTTGCGCTGTTCGTCATTTTTCACCGGCCGATTCTGCTCGGCGCAATTCATTGGTTCGCTGTTCACCGCGCAGCAAAAGAACATCTCAAGTTAAGTTTCCGCGCAGAAGGAAACGTTTTTACCGCACTAACGATCCGTAATCTCCGTGTCGTTCCGACCGGACCAGCCGCGATCGAAGTTGCGGACGCAGAATACATTCACGCCGAATACAGTTTGTTTTCGTTGATCCGCGGGCACGCCGATTTTCTCAATTCGATTGAGACACGAAACGCCCACGTGGTCGTCGATCCCGGGAAAGTGCGGGTGCAAGTTGAGCCGCGTCCGCGCGAAAAGGTGACGTTGCCGGCTGTTTTTCCGGAACGAGCGCGCTTGGAAAATGTGACGGTGATCGTGCGCGACCCGGCCCATGATTTCATCGCGGAAAATTTGTCGCTCGACTTGAATCCGCGTGCCCCTGGTGCTCTGAGCGTGACGTTGTTGCAATTGCCGACAGGCGAAGCGTGGACGCGCGTGACCGGCACAACCAGTTACGACAATCGCAATCTGAGTTTGCGCGACGTGGTCTTGAATGAGCAGACGCGCTTCTCCCTCATTAATGTCGATGCCTCGCGCATTCGGCAGCACGTGATGGCATTGCGTCTGGTCGGGACGCTCGACGGCGCACCGATTGATTTGCAGGCCTCGCTGACAGAACAAGCCCGGTCACTTTTCATTAAGTCGCACACGACCGCGCGCAATCTTTCGCTCTCATCCGCAAAGAAGCTCGGTTTGTTCTCAGACGCGCCGGTCCAGGGGGAAGTCGAGAATTTCACAGTTGATTTTGTTGGTTTATTGCGTGCACCGAAAACCTGGGCGGCTTCGGGGGATGGCGTTGTGCGCGATCTGCAAGTGGCGGGCACGACTTTCGATCGGGCGGCGGCACAGATTTCCGCTCACGACGGGATGGCAACGATTCAACCCGTCGAACTCACGCGTGCGGGAACGGTGCTGCAAATTCACGGAACAATTCAACTACCGGAGCGCGCCGACGACCTGGGGCGCAGTCCGGCGAAGTTTGAGGTTGTTGGCAACGATCTCGATCTCGGCCCCATCA
>Ga0137403_10005311_pt1 | contig 14965 bp, 12 predicted proteins | sample CZOMad2_1_16fung_FD_122057 | JGI IMG/M metagenome (GOLD analysis project Ga0137403, IMG submission 122057) | Vadose zone soil fungal communities from Angelo Coast Range Reserve, California, USA - CZOMad2_1_16fungal (Hybrid Assembly) | ecosystem: Environmental > Terrestrial > Soil > Vadose zone... | reverse complement strand
AGGTGGTGGCGGTAACCATCTGGGAATTGTGGGAAAACGGTCATGTCGGCGAGCTTGCGGCCTTCAGCCTCATCATCACCGTCGGCACAGTGCTCGTCGGCTCACTGTTCCTCAACATAGCGCAGCGCTACGGACTACAGGACTAATTGCACAAGCATGCTCCGGTTGAGCTTTGAACCTTTGAACCTTGAACGACTCGCTTCGTTCAAATGGTCAAAGGTTCAAGGTTCAGTGATTGCCAATTAGATTTTGGAGGTTCTATCGTGGAATTTACAATCATCGACGCCGACGCCCATCATTTGGACGGGCCGGCGTACAAGACTTACTTGCCCGAGCGCTTCCGCGTGCGCAGTGGTCCCTATTTTCCATCGTTCGGTTGGGATATTTTTCTCAACGGCACCACCGGCCGCAAACCGGCCAACCCTGAGGAATACTGCAAAGACCTCGACGTCGAAAAAATCGGCGACGCGGTTGCATACCCGAGCAACGCCTTAGCGATCGGCCTCGTGCGCGAATTCGATCTCGCCGCCGAACTGGCTAAGGCGTACAACAACTGGGCCTGATTTCTGCAAGAGTAGTGGGAATCGGATCAAGTACGCCGCGGTGATCGCGCCCCAAGTCGTACCGGAAGCCGTAAAGGAAGTTCGCCGCGCCGTCAGCGAAAAAAGCGCCGTCGGCGTGATGATGCCGACCTATGTGCAATCGGGCTTGGACTTGGGACAGTCCCAGTTCGATCCAATCTACGCCGAAGCGCAGGAGCTCGGCGTGCCGGTCGGCTTTCACGCCACAGCCCAGGTTGCCGTCGGCAACACTCGCTTTCATAAATATCTCGGCGTCCATATGACTTCCCATCCCTTTGAACAAATGCTGTCAATCGTGTCGGTTATTTCCAACGGCGTGCTCGATCGCTTTCCGAAATTGAAAGTCGGATTTCTCGAGGCCGGCGTTGGCTTTCTGCCTTACTGGATGGAGCGCTTCGATGAAAAATATCTGCTGCGCAAATCCGAGATGGAGCCGCTTGAGATGCTGCCGAGCGAATACATCAAGAATCATCGTTGCTACTTCACCTGCGAAGGCGAGGAGTCAGCGCTGCCGCTGGTCATCGAACAGTTCGGCGACGAATGTATGATGTACGCTTCGGATTATCCGCACTGGGACATGGAATGGCCGCACAGCGTAAGTCAAGTCGTCCGCCGCAAGGATATTTCGGATAAGACTAAGCAGAAAATTCTTGCCGACAACGCAAAGATATTTTATCGTTTTTAGTCGCGTTGCTAAACGTGAGAGTCTTGCATCGTGATCGTGTCTCGTGAACGCGGTCCGACATTGAACTTTGAACCTTTGAACAAGGAGTTAAAATGCCCGACACCAAACTCATCAACGCTAACATTGACGAAAACGCAGGCATTGCCTGGTTGACGTTGAGCCGGCCCGAAAAGAAAAACGCGCTCAGCATCGCTCTGCTCGCCGAACTTTCGAGCACGCTCCGAACACTCGCCGAGAACGACAAGATTCGTTGCATCGTCACTAGCGGCGCCGGTGACTCATATTCTTCCGGCCGCGATCTGTACGACATGAGAGGGCAAGATAATCGCCGCCGCACCCGCGGCTTTGGCGGCGTCGCGGAGATCGTCGATATCATGCGCAAACTACCGCAAGTTACAGTCGCCAAAGTGCGCGGCTGGTGCCTCGGTGGCGGTCTCGCGCTTATCAATGGCCACGACCTGGTGGTTAGCGCAAATACGGCGAAATTCGGTATGCCCGAAGTGATCCGCGGTAGCTACGGTGCTACAGCTACGCCGTCGCTATTTCATGGCGGCATCCCGGTCAAGAAAGCTTTTTACATCTCGCTCACCGGAAGAAACTTAACCGGCGTCGAAGCGGAACGCATCGGCCTTGTCTCCCAAGTCGTGCCGGACAAAGAGCTCGACAGTTACGTCGACACGCTGGCAAAAGAACTCGCCAGCCGCAACGGCGCGACGTTAGAGAATGCCAAGATCGCCGCCTACATGCAGAAAGACCTCCCTTTCGACATGGCCCTGCGCGCCGACGATCTCGTCCAACACCGGCTCCGCTACTACACCAATCCACTCAGCGACGTTGAAGGATATCTGCACTCGCAAAAAGGAGGCGCATCGGTGAAATACGTGAAGCCTGAAGATAGGAAATAGATCCAACCGCTAGTCCGGTAATGGACGCTACCTCGCCGAACCCAAACAAATCATGTCAACACCTGTGCATATTTGCGTACATGCCTAAGCACCCACCCGACATCGATGTTGAGCACCTAATGTTCGCGATGCACCGAAAAGGATACTTAAGGCGCGTTAAGTGAGCGATGCTTTGTTTCGTATCGATGGCATTGGAGGGACTCAGCGCAGCACATTCCGATCTACGAGGTCGCTAATCTCGCCGCTGGACATGCCGAGAATACCGCTGAGCACGGACTCATTGTCTTCTCCCGCAACATGGGTGACGCCGCGCGGCGTAAAGCCGTTCTGAGTCAGGCGAACGGATGGTCCGGCTCGGGCGATCCAGCCGATCTGTGGATGATAAACTTCCCGGGCAAAGCCGCGCTCACGCAGATGCGGGTCGCGATATAGATCTTCGGCGGTTTGCACGACCGCGGCGGCGATGCCTTCGCGCTGCAACATCACCATCACCTGATGTGGCGTGTACTTCGCAGTCCATTTCTCGATCCAGTAGTCGAGCTCTTGACGATACTGGATCCGCGTGGCCGGCTCGGAGAATCTATGATCCGTCAGCCATTCCCGGTGACCGGCGACCTCGCAGAAACGGATCCATTCTTCTTGCGACTGGACGGCGATGACACACCAGCGGTCATCGCCTTTGCATCGATAGCAACCATGTGGGGCCGCGACAGCACTGAAGTTGCCTTGGGGCTGGGGCTCGCGTCCGGTGAGTAAGTATTCCAAATGGGCCGGTCCGATCATGGAAGCAGCCGTCTCCGCCTGGGAAATGTCAATGTATTGTCCCTTACCGGTGCGCGCGCGATAGTGCAGCGCCGCTAATATCGCCACCGCGCCATAGGAGGGCGCGACGTAATCAGGGAATGCCGTCTGGCAGCCGGCGCCGGGCCTTTCGACCTCCGGGTCGCGCCAGAGATAAGCCATACCGGAATAGGACATGAGAATCGGTCCGAAGCTCACATAGTCGCGCCGCGGGCCGGTCTGGCCAAATGCCTGCAGGCTGGCCATGATGATGTCCGGGCGAATCTCTTTCATCCGCGGATAATCGAGTCCCCAGCTCGCCATCACTCGCGCGCTAAAATTTTCCACCACGACATCGGACTTGGCGATAAGCTTTTTTGCCAACGCCACGCCATCGGGATGTTTCATGTCGATGGCAATCCGTTGCCGATCGCGATTGCTTTCGAGATCCGTCGCAATTTGAAATTTTTGCCCGCGTTGCGGGCTACGCGCCGCGCGGCTGGCTTCGATCGAGATGACTTCCGCGCCGTGTTCGGCAAGCAAGCCGGCCAGCGCCGGCCCGACGATGCCGGTCGGAAAACTGATCACACGAATCCCTTCGAAAGGCTTGCGGCCCGGCAGCGAGGTAGCACCCTTGATCGTCTCCGTCAGCCACGCGGAGGGACGAGCCAATTCGCCGCCGATTTGCTCCTGATGTTCTCCGAGCAGCGGCGCCCCCTTTTCGACCCGCCACGGGCTCTCGGAGAACTGATAAGGATCGCCGGGAAAATCATGACGGCCAAACCGCGAATGTTCCACTGCGGTCACAAAGTTTCGATGTTGCGTCTGTTCGTCGTTGAGAAAGGCGCTCGGCGAGTTGATCGGCGCGGCGGCCAGACGGAGAGATTGGAACTCGTCGAAAAACTTCTTGGCTTCGTAATTGAGCGTCCGCGCCTCCACCAGCCGGTCGATGGTTTGGCGTAAGGGAAAGCGGTTCTGAACGTTTTCATACTTCGGGTCGAGTAGTTCCGGCGGACGGCCGAGCCAGTCGATAAAACGTTTCCAGTGATCTGCTTGATTGACGAAGATGCGCGCGTAGCCGTCCCGGCATTGATAGGTTTCGGCCACCGTCGTCGATTGGCTGTGCCCGGTGCGCTCGGGCACTTCGCCGGTGACACTGTATCGGGTGATAATCCTTAAGAATGGATCTGCGACCAAGACGTCTTGCAGTGACACGTCGACATGTTCTCCGCGACCCGAGGTGCGCCGATTGAATAGCGCCACGAGCGTGCCGAAGGCCGCGTGAACGGAACCCAAGTGGTAGGCGACGTCACAGGGTCCCATAAGCGGCGCGCGGCCCGGGTGGCCACAAAGATTCATCAAGCCGCCCATCGCGAACGCCACAATGTTCGGGGATTTGAAATCGCGGTAAGGCCCGGATTGTCCAAATCCGGTAATCGAGATCATCACCAGCATGGGATTGATGGATTGGAGTGCGTCATGGCCAAGCTCGAGTCGATCGAGATAGCCGGCAGGTTTGTCTTCAATCAGCACATCGGCATGACGCACCAACGCACGAAAGGATTCCCGGTCCTGATCATTTTCCAAATTGAGAACGACGCCGCGCTTATTCGTGTGGTACGCGGCGAAAGATAAACTTTGGTCGGGATCGAAGTGGCCGTCTTTAAACGGCCCCTCTCGACGCATGGGGTCGCCGGCCGGCGGTTCGATGAGAATCACTTCTGCGCCGAGATTGGCAAGAAGCAGACCGCAGTACCCTCCCATGCGGCCGGTAAGGTCCAGGACGCGCACGCCGCTTAACGCTCCGGTCGAGACATTCGCTTCAGTCGCCATCATCGGACTCCATGGTTGAATTTAACTGAGGGGCACGCGCCCAAAGTATATTTGCAGATGCCTAGTGGAGACAAGAGACTCGAAGTCGAGGGATCCTATGAGAACCCCGAAACGTCTGGCCTGGCCGGCAAATGCAGGGCTCTGAAAATGCTATGACTTTTCGCCAGCAACCGGCGCGCCGTTGGTATCGTAGACTTCTACTGTACCGTGTTTTTCCAGCACGGCTTTGATTTTAGTCGCATCCCCGACCGCGACCAGCTGCAAGGTATCGGGATTTAGATACTTGCGCGCCACGCGCTGCACCTCCTCAGCCGTGACCGCCATGATCCGGGCGGCATAGGTATCCCAATAGTCGGCCGGTAGCCCATACTGTTTTCTGGTAATCGCGAAGTTGAGTACCCGGGTCGGTTGTTCCAGGGACAGGGCGAAGCTCGCGGCGATCGACCGCTTGCGTTCTTCCAGTTCCTGCGGCGGAACTTTCTCTTCTCTGATGCGGCGAATCTCATTGAAAAATTCTGCGAGCGCGCCTTCGGTCACCTCGGTGCGCATGTTGCCGCCGGCGCGCCATGGGCCGGGATAGCGCAGCGCGCTGAAATCGCTATAAACGCCGTAAGTGTAACCTTTCTCTTCTCTCAAATTCAGAAACAACCGTGACGAAGCGCCGCCGCCGATGACGTCGTTCATGACGACCATAGGCAGGTAATCCGGACTTCGCCGATCGATCGCGATGTTACCGAGCGCTACGGTCGTTTGCACCGAGTTGGGCCGGTTTACCAGAATAACTTTGCGGGCCGTGGCTGCCACGGGATTGCGCGGCCATACTTGCTTGATCTCGCTCTTCTGCCAGCCTGCCAATTGCTTTTCCAATTTCACGAGCAATTCTTTCGCGCGTACATCGCCGGCAATCCCCAGGATCGCGTTCTGCGGCGCGTACCGTTCGCGATGCCATTTGATCAGCGCCGCTTGGCTCAACGCATCGAGCGATTCGCGCGTCGCCGACACGTTCGCCGCTGGATGCTCGCCATAAACCGCACGATTAAATCGCTCGTTCAAGAGAAAATTCGCCGCCGAACGTTGCTCGCGTAGCTGCACCCGTTGGCGCTGTCTGAGTTTTTCCAGTTCGTCGGCGGGAAAGCTCGGGTGAAGCAACACGTCGACCGCCACAGCGAACCAGCTGTCGAAATTGTCGCTCAGTCCCGACGCGCTGAGCACGACGTCGGATGAGCCGAAGGACGATCCAGCGCTCAACGCCGCGCCGAGGCGATCGATTTCTTCGGCAATCTGGACACTGGTCCGTGATTTCGTTCCTTCACGCAGCATTTGCGCCGTGGCGTTAGCCAGACCGGCCCTATCCGCCGGCTCGAAAAGTGCACCGGCGCCACCGATGTGCAGTTGGACGTTAATGTACGGCGCCCGGTGATCTTCCAGGATCAGCACGGTCAAACCGTTCTTGAGCTTGGCTTCGACCGGTTTGGGAAGTTTTATTCGGAGTATCTCCTGCGATGCCGGCGCCTTGTTTTTGCGTTCGACTTTGCTCAGTGACGGACTTGCGCCTTCCTGGCTGTGTAGCGAAACGGGCGTCGTGAAGAGCAAGGTGGCGCTCAGAGCAACCGGCGCGATCATGCGAGGGATGCGCGCATCAAATATTTGGTTATGAATAGTCATGGATTTTGGAGACCATCCGGGCCGGCTTTTGCGGCGGTGCCTTTTGGCATCGTCAAGACCACGGTGCGATTGGTTTCCTTGAGATAGGCTCGGGCGACCCGCTGCAGGTCCGCGCGCGTGACGCGCTCGTAATCGCGCCACATGGAATTGATTAGCGCAGGATCGTTGTAATACACCGCAAAATGACCCAGCGAGTTCGCCCGAGAGCGGCTGCTATAGAGGCGCTGAGCGCGCTGGCGGCGCAGCTGCATCTGAACTTTCTGAAGTTCCCAATCCGCGACTGGCTGATTTTGTAGCCGGGCAATTTCTTCGTACAGCAATTTTTCCAGCTCGCCGAGATCGCTATTCGGCCGTGCCATAATGCTGAACCAAAAAAGCGCCGGACCGCGCTGCTCACTGGCGTCGGCGTCGGCACTCAGCGCCAGTTCTTTCTCTTTGACAAGTTTTTGATAGAGCCGCGACGACACGCCGTTCGACAACACGTGACCGAGAATGTCGAGCGCATACCAGTCGGGAGTATTTCCCGGCGGAATTTTGTAGACCATGTCCAAGCGCGGCGTCTGCGCGAAGCCGTCTTCAATGACCTTGCGCCGCTCACCTTTTTGTTCCGGCTCGCTCATGTCCGGCACAGCCGGCGGCGTTTGCGATGGAATCGTTTCGAAATGTTTTTTTATCAATCCGAGCGCGACATCGGTCTTAAAGTCTCCGACCATCGAAAGGACGGCGTTGTTCGGCGCATAGTAGGTTCGAAAAAAGGCCTCTGCCTCTTGCACGGTGGCGGCGTTCAAATCTTCCATCGAACCGATCGTCGAGTGTTTGTAGGGAAAGTTATCGTAGGCCAAGCCGATGACCGCTTCATAGGTTTTTCCGTAGGGACGGTTGTCGTAGCTCTGGCGGCGCTCTTCCTGGACGGTCAGACGTTGATTGTCGAAATTGGCTTGCGTAATCGCCGGCGCCCGCATACGGTCGGCCTCGAGAAAAATTCCGAGCTCCAGCTGATTAGCCGGCAGAGTCTCGAAATAATTAGTGCGGTCGATATTGGTCGTGCCGTTGGCGCTGCCGCCGTTATTTTGGACCAAGATAAAATGCTCACCTTTGCCGACGTTCTCTGAGCCCTGAAACAACATATGCTCGAAGAGATGGGCAAAACCGGTACGCCCCGGCCGCTCATCGCGCGAGCCGACGTTATAGGTGACGCAAATAGAATAAGTAGGCGCGCGGTGGTCTTCGGCGAGCAGCACGCGCAGACCGTTCTTGAGTTTGAATTCTTTGAAATCGATGTCGAAGGCCTTCTCTGGCTGCGGCGATTTTGCCGCTTCGTTCGTCTTTGCCGTTGGGCCGGATTTTGCCGTCGGGTTCCGCGGCTCGGCGGTCTTCGGTGAGGCCGCTTGCATCTCGACTGCGGCTGCGACGATGAACGCGGCGAATCCTGCGGCCAGCAGACCGACCCGCCGGCTCTGTGAAAATTTGACCGGTAAAAACATTCAGAGATTCCCGTTAGCTCGGCTTAGACATGCTCTTACGTTATTTGTAGCATCATTGGCGCGCCAATCAAATTATCCCGCTGAGCCCGAGCGAGAAATTCGCTAACTCATTGTCGTTTTCCCGCCGCGAGCCGGCTGCTTTACCGTTGACAGCTTTGAGTCAAGGGAATATGGGAGAGGTCAATTCACATCCTCGCAAATCGGAGGTCGTCTATGAAAAATTCTTGGGAAACCGTCACAGTCGATAATAGCCCGATGCGGCTTTATTTGAGCCAACCTGACGGTCCGGGCCCATTCCCCGCCATGGTCGTAATTCAGAATCAGGATGGTGTCGGCGCCTTCACACAGGAAATGACTAGACGCGTTGCCCAAGCCGGCTATGTGGGCATCGCTCCCGAACTGTACCACCGGGAAGGAGAGCCCAAGACTCCCGACCAGGTCGCCGATATCAAGCGCACTCGAAACGACACTCACGTGATCAATGACATCAACGCCGCGGTAAAATTCTTGCGCGGCTGCGCGACTGCCGACACTTCCAGATTAGGCATCATCGGTTTTTGCATGGGCGGCCGCATCGCGTTTCTTATGGCCGCTGCCGACCCATCGTTCAAGGCCGCGGTCGACTTTTACGGTGGCGGCGTCTACTCAAAATGGGGCGATCGGCCCGCGCCGGCGGAACTGGCGGCGAATGTTTCGTGTCCGATCCAGGGCCACTTCGGTGAGCTCGATAAAAACCCGCCACCGGATGAGATGCGCAAACTCGACGCGGATCTGACTCGGTTAGGCAAACAGCATGAGTTCTTTTTCTATGCCGGGGCGCCGCACGGCTTCAACAGAAATGGTTGGGACGGTTACAGGCCAGAGGCAGACACCACATCATGGGCGCGAACCGTAGAATTTCTCTCCAAGCACCTCAAAACCGTCATGGCAGAGAAAGCGGCGGCGGCAAGCTAAAGCAGACGGGGGTGAATGAATTGAGGAATCGATTCGTCATATTCGTCTTATTGGTCCTGATTGTCGTCGGTCAGGCCGGCGCGATCGCCAGCGCCGAACCGAAAGTTCTCAATATCGGCTGGACCGGCGGCACCGCCTGGACCGCATTGCCAGACAGAATCGCGTCTGAAAGAGGTTTTTTTGAAAAAGAGGGACTAAAGGTTCGCTACATTCAATTCCAGGGCACCAACCTGATGCTCAGCGCGCTGCTCGCGAATGAGCTCGATTACGTCACCATTCTTCCATTTATCGCCGGTGCCGCCACGCGCGGCCTCCCGGTAAAGATTGTCGGCACGACGGCAAAGTCGAGCGGTTATGCAATCATTTCACGACCCGAAATCGACAGTGTCAAAGCGCTCAAAGGTAAAAGGATTGCCATCAACACCTTCGGCAGCTCCGCCGATTTCGCCATTTACCAACTGCTTAGCCGCAATGGCCTAGACCCGAACAAAGACGTCATCTTGCAAGCCCTCGCGGGCAGCCCGGACGCGCGCTTCGCCGCGCTCGTCGGCGGCTCTGTCGACGCGACTGTGGTCAATAGCCCGTTCGAATATCGAGCTGAACAAAAGGGATTCAAGACGCTCTTGTCGGTGAAAGAAATGTCAGAGTTCGTAAAAATACCGATCGTTGGCCTGAGCACAACGCAGAGAAAAATCGACAAGGAACCGGATGAAATCACCCGGGTGCTGCGCGGCCAGCGCTCGGCAATGATGTTTCTGCAGAGTCAGCGTGAGATCGGCGTCGGGCTGCTTGAAAAATTGCTCAAGCTCGACCGCCCCGCTGCAGAAAAATTTTATTCGCTTTACCGTGACCAATACAATCCTGACCTGACCGTGCCGGACTCCGTCGTCGAAGAATGGATCGCCGTCGGCACTTTTCGCGCGAAAGAAAAAATTACCGTTAAACCGCACGTCGTTTACGACTGGACATTTGCCGAACGAGCCAAACGGTAAGTATTTTGCGTCATGGCTTTGGCAATGGTCGGAGGTCATTGACCGCCGGTCCACATGATCAGACGGTCTCGCTGGGGGCTTTGATGAAGATTGAAATCAGTCGTCGACAATTCCTCAAGGCCACGGGAGCGCTAGTCGTCGCCTTCGGCTGGCCAATCGATGTAAAATCTCAGCCCGCTTCAGCAGCATTGCGTACCTCCGGCGGTCCCCTTCCGCCCAATCAGCTCGATTCATGGTTGATCATTCAGAAGGACGGAATGATTACCGTGATGACCGGTAAGGTCGAGCTTGGCACCGGTGTATCAACCTCGTTGCGGCAAATCGTCGCCGATGAACTCGACTACCCTTTCGAGAAAATCATCTGGATCCAGGGCGACACTGCCAATACCGTCGACCAGGCGCCAACGTTCGGCAGTCAGACGATCAAACGGGGCGGGAGCCAGTTGCGCCAAGCAGCGGCTGAAGCGAAGGCGACGCTCTTGTCACTAGCGGCGAACCGGTTAGGTGTGCCGGTCGAGGCGCTCACGATCGAGCAAGGCGTCATAAGCGCGAACGGCAACGCCAAGAACAAGGTGACCTATGTCGAGTTGCTTGGCGGACTCTCCTTCAACCGCGAAATAAGCGGCAAAATTAAACCGAAGAGCCCGAGCGACTACAAATTGGTCGGCAAGCCGGTGCCGCGCGTCGACATTCCGACTAAAGTCAGCGGAGAACATATCTACCTACAAAATTTGCGCGTGCCGGGAATGGTTCACGGCCGGGTGATCCGGCCGTCGTCCGTCGGCGCCAAGCTGATAAACGTTGACGAATCTTCGATCAAAGAAATTCCCGGGCTAGTAAAGATCGTCGCCAAGGGAAATTTTGTCGGAGTGGTATGCGAGCGCGAAGAGCAAGCGATCCGCGCCGCACGCGAGCTCAAAGTCAATTGGCAGGAAGCCCGCACTCTGCCGCCCATGAATGAGCTTTCTGATACGCTGCGAAAAATTCCCAGCGACGACAGGGCGCCGGCAAATACCGGAGACGTTGACGGTGCCTTCGGCGGAGCAGCCAAGACATTCAAATCAACGTACCAGTGGCCGTACCAGTTGCATGCGTCCATGGGGCCTTCCTGCGCTGTCGCCGACGTGAAAAATAATGAAGCGACGATTTGGTCGGCGACCCAAGGAGCTCATCAGCTACGCCCGACCATCGCCCAGCTGGTCGGATTGTCTCCGGCCAACGTTCGGGTTGTCTACATCGAGGCCGCCGGCTGCTACGGCCACAATGCCGCCGATGACGCCGCCGCCGATGCAGCTCTCCTCTCTCAAGCGGCGGGAAAGCCGGTGCGCGTTCAGTGGATGCGCGCGGACGAGCATGCTTGGGAGCCGCTCGGTCCGGCGATGGTCATAGACGTGCGCGCGGGTTTGGACGAGCAAGGAAACGTGGTGGCGTGGGACTTTCACGGCTGGACACCGACTCATTCCGGGCGCCCCAACGGGAGCGCCGGAAGTCTTCTCGCTGGTTCGCTCATCGGTATGTCGGCCGGGAAGCCCAATTTGTCCGGCGCCGAGCGTAATGCCAACCACACGTACAACTTCAAGAACAACCGCGTGATGGTCCACTGGCTGAGCTCGAGCCCGCTGAGAGCCTCCGCCCTGCGCGGACTCGGCTCACCCCAGAACACGTTTGCTAACGAATCGTTCATGGATGAACTGGCTTTGGCCGCCGGCGCGGATCCCGTCGAGTTTCGCCTGCGCCACCTGAGCGACGCGCGCGCCCGCGCGGTGCTAGAAGCCGTAGCCAAGCGCGCCGATTGGTCGAATCGTAAGTCGCCGCAGGGCACGAGTTTGAAGAGCGGTCACGGCGTGGCATTCGTGCAATATGACCGAACCGAAGCCTACGTTGCCGCAGTCGCGGAAGTTGACGTGAATCCGGCGGACGGCGAGGTTCGAGTGAAGCGTGTCGTTGTCGCCCATGATTGTGGGCTAATTATCAATCCTGACGGCTTAAGGAATCAGATCGAGGGTAACGCCATCCAAGCAACCAGCCGCACGCTCAAAGAAGAAGTGAAGTTCGATCGCTCGATGGTGACCAGCCTCGATTGGACTCTCTATCCGATCCTGAGATTTCCCGAGATTCCCGAAGTCGTCATCGAACTGATCAACCGCCCCGATCAACCTGCGGTCGGCGCCGGCGAAGCCACCACGAGCCCGATAGCGCCCGCGATAGCGAATGCGATCTTCAACGCCACCGGCATCCGGCTTCGCACGGTCCCGTTCACGCCGGATCGCGTTAAGACTGCGTTGTTATAATTAAATTCCCCCGAAGGTGACAAGATTTAATTTTTTTATGGAACGGAAAGGCAGACGGAATCGTGGATTTAGACTCGGTTTGATATTGTTGAAGTTTTGAGGAGTTCCAAAAAGACGGGCCCGACCGCCGAAAATGACGGCCGGGCCCTGGTTATTATTTTGTTAGCGTCGGTCGCGTTGAAGCTCTCGCCGATCTTGTTTCAGTTCTTGTCGATCCTTACGGAGCTCCCCTCGATCGTCGCGCAGCTCTCGGAGATCACGGGCGATTTCGTCGGGACCCGCCCCTTGGCGGAGGTCGCGTCGTAGCTCGCGTCTGTCGTTAAGTAGTTCCTTTCGGTCTTGACGAAGCTCTCTCTTATCACTTTCGACCTCTTGCCGATCCTGTCTTATTTCGGCCCGGTTCCACCAATGGCGCCACCAATTATCGTCGTCGGCGCGAGCAGGCGCTGCCGACACAATCAGCGATCCGGCTAACATTCCCCCTAGTACTGCACATTTTGTTCGATTAAATTTCATGAATCCTCCTCTTGGTTAAGTAGACTAAGACGGTTTCCGCTCTGGCCGCCTCTAAAACATGCAACCAGGCGGTTCCACTCCAATTTTCGTTAGATAGAATTACCGTCTGCTTAACTGTCTTCGATCTTCGCGAATGGCAAGTTCAATGTCTCTAATCCGCGCCTCATCCCGCGCGATTCTGCGTCGACTAGCCCCGTGGCGAAGGTCGTACTCTAGTTGTCGTCTTGCTTGTTCTAAGTCTCTGTACTCGCTGCGCAACTCAGCTCGTCGGTCCCATCGCTGTTCGCGCTCCGACCAGTGCCAGTAATCCCTTGCCATTGCGGGACCCGTTGAAATTGCCAATGAACCAAGAATGAAACTCCCAAAAATCAAACCGTTTATTTTGCGATTCATGGTTTATCTCCTTTCACGAATACTCCTATGATCAAGAGGCAAGCCGCGTGCCTATGAAAAAATGCCCATATCTCAGAAGCTTATAACGAATCTAACGATTTCAGCTGTGCGTGAAATTGTGACAGGGGTGGGAGAAATCACTGACGGGCAATTTTAATCGGCTTTTTGAAAAAGCAAGATGAGCAGGCAGAATCTGAGCTTTACGGTTTGATTGTTTTACTGGCGGCCGAAAATATTCGGTTCATGCAGTCGCGGTGGATGTTTTCGGCCATTTTTAGAAAGGCTGTAACTTAGATTTTCTTGACGTCAATTCTCATCAATTTTTTTTACTCGCTCGATGACCTCACGGGGTTGGGTCATGAGTTCTTTGTACAGACTTTGGATCTCCTCGCCGGTTGACGATTCCATATCCAGTTTGGATCTATTGACCTCGGCGACTAGATCGGGATCTCTCAAGGATTTGTTGTAGGCATCGCGCAAAATCTTTACCCGATCCGCGGGAACACCCGGGGGAGCGACCATCGGCCGGCCCAGCTCATCTCCCGCTAAAATGACCCGCGCCAAACGCCGTCCGACTTCAGAAGTTTTGTATTTGTCCATCAGTTCGAAAATTGTCGGCACGTCTCCCAACCGCGAGTCTCGCTTTGTTCCGGCCTGCATCAGATGGCGATCGAAGCCTTTTTTCTCCCAAGTCAGGAATGGTTCCCGGCTGAAATGCACCGTAATTCTCGTCGCGCGGCAGGTTACTTCACCGCGCTCCATCGCGACGTCGACTTCGCTACCGCCTTTGTAGCCTAACACTCTGACGAATTTTGCACCGACAGTTTCCTCCAAAAGCCGGGTTAGTAGCGCAGTCTGATCCGAGGGCCCCGATCCGCCGCATTTCGGCGGCTCTTTGGCTTTAATGATGTCATCGATCGATTTGTACGGAGAATCGGCACGGATGTAGAGCATCATCTGGCCCTTTTCTTGCGACCCGAGCCAGTTGAACTTGCGCACGTCGAACTTGACCTCTTCGTTCAGGGTCGCGTCGGGCTCGACCACCAGACAGAGGTTCACGAGCTTCTGGTAGGGATACATCTGGCCGTAGGGGCCCGACATGTCGAGGTAGGTCTCGACGTAGTCGCCGCCGGCGTCGTGCCAGTTGACGCTCGAGACTTCGACCACGCCCATGCCCGAGAGCCGATGCGTGCGGCCTTCGCCCACCGTGGCGATCTCGCGCCCGCAGATGCCGGGGTAGCAGACGCCCGGCCCCTCGACCTTGATGCGCGGCTCGATCACGTCGCGCACGGGCCAGATCCGCACCGATTCGCCCGGCTTCGCGATCTCGAGCTCGGCGCTGGCGATTCGTGGATCCTGCCGCACCGCCGCCAGCACGGCGTCACGATCGACCGTGAGCCGGCCCCCGTCGTAGCGCGTCGTCCGGCCGAAGACGATGTCCGTCACCGGGAAGGTGCCCATCTCAAGACGCATGAGCGGCCTCCTCCGTCTTGCCCGGCGCCATCGGATCGAAGAGCGTCGGGCCGGGCACGGCGATCGTCAGCGTCTGGAGCGCGGTGGTGACGATGCGCATGCCGAAGGCGTAGTCCTTGTCCGGGCTCAGCGTGGGATCACCGCAGACGTGCTCGATGCGTGCGCCGCGGATCACGCGGTTCGCTCCGGTCGTGAGCGCGAAGTTGTAGATGGCCGAGATCATGCCCACCGGGATTCCCACGCGCTCGATCTCTTTGGCTATCGTTGCGCCGCAACGATTGCAGGTCCCTCAGGTGGCGACGAGCAGCGCGCCGTCCACGCCGCCGGCCTTCAGATCTTCCGCGATGCTACGCCCGTGCCCCGCGGACACGGCCACCGGCGTGCTCACGCCGGGGAGCGCGTAGATGTGCTCG
>Ga0137403_10002272_pt1 | contig 14966 bp, 9 predicted proteins | sample CZOMad2_1_16fung_FD_122057 | JGI IMG/M metagenome (GOLD analysis project Ga0137403, IMG submission 122057) | Vadose zone soil fungal communities from Angelo Coast Range Reserve, California, USA - CZOMad2_1_16fungal (Hybrid Assembly) | ecosystem: Environmental > Terrestrial > Soil > Vadose zone... | reverse complement strand
GTTCGCAAGTCAATCGCATACAGCAGACCCGCACCCAGGTGAGTGGAAAGGAGCAGATGGCGGGAAGGGTCAATGGTTAAGTAATCAAAGCGCTTGCCCTTAGGGCCCGGCAGGTCAATCGTGGAGATTTGCTTAAGAAGTGAACCTTGCGCTCCGTCGGCGGCGACCGCGCTATGGCTCGTCCATCGCTGCCATAGACTGGGGCCTTCATCATTGTCCGTAACCACCAGGAAGGCCGTGCCACCGAGCAGCAGGATGAGGAAACCTGTCACCCTAAGGCGTCTCCCCAACTTTTCTTTGTTCCATTGCATTTTCGGAACCTCCAGGGCTATTCGGGCAACCCGAACCAGATTGCCCGCCGAAACCTGATTTATTTGCTCTTCTGTGAATTGGTCTTGTCGAGAGCAGCGCGGAGCCCCTTGGCCAGTTTGACTGCATCATCATTGGCCCAGAAGTGCATGAAGAAGAGTCTTGGTTGTTCATCCAGCATGTGGCTATGCACCGCCGTGACCTCGATGCCATTGCTGCGCAGCGCCTGGATCACGGGATTGACCTCAGTACCAATGAGGACAAAATCTCCGGTTATCGCGGCTTTGCCACCGCCTGTTGGCTGAAAGTTGAGAGCTGTTGACAGTCCCATAGAATTTGGGACCTTCATTCCTGCTTCGGTGATCGATTCGGCCCTGGAAATTCCTACCTGAAAAATGCCTCCGTTAATCTTTCCCTTGTTGCCCAACGCCTGCTCAATGCCGGCTGTATCAATTCCAATGTCCTGCTGCGCGCTTGTCGGCGGCTTTGGCTCTGGAAGTTTTGTGAGCGCGAACGCCTCTTTCACGGCGGTTGCCAGCTTGACGGCATCCCCATGACCGGCGATATGCATATACATGACCCGGGGAGACTCGTGCAGTACGTGATTGTGGAGGGCAGTCACCTGCACGCCGTTATTTTCGAGGAAGGACATGACCGGAGTTACCTCGTCCTCGGCCAGTACCAAATCGCCCATAATCATGGAGCCAGCGCCGGGCTTGCTAAAGGCCACCCATCCGCCGAGCGCCAAGGCCGGTTTGAGTTCAACACCGTCGACAGTCACCTTCAGATCGCTGCGAGGAAAGCTTAGTTTGTAAGCGCCGTCCGCCTGAACCTGACCGGAACGCCCGATTGCCTGCTCAACCGCCTGCCACTCGCCGGACTTTTCATTGCCAGCCTGTGCAGCAAGCTGCGAAGCGCAGCCAAGAATAAAAGTGACGAGGGATACAGCTAGCATTTTTTTAGTTCTATTCATTTGCTTTCTCCTAAGAAATTTGAAAACCCTTCATTGTAGTGGCGACCTGGCCAGCAGAAGGTTCGGTTCTCTTTGCTCCATTTGACAATCGCGGAATTTCAAACCGGAATGTGCTTCCGCCGCCTTCCACGCTCTGGACGCTCACGTGCCCGCCGTGAGCTGCGCCAATGGATTTCACGATCGACAGGCCGAGGCCGGTGCCACCCAACTGGCGGGACCTCGCTTTATCGGTCCGATAGAACCGTTCGAATATATGAGATTGGCCTTCCTTCGAGATGCCGATACCCGTATCGGTGACGGCCAAAACAGCTTTGTCTGACTCGGTACGAACGCTGACCCTGACCGATCCGCCTTCCGGCGTGTACTTAATGGCGTTATCAAGCAGGTTTACAACCACCTGCTGCAAACGCGATTGGTCGCCCTCCACCTCGACCTGTTCGGCCGCTTCAACCTGCAAAGAGAGCCTCTTTTCATCGGCCAGAAGTCGCATATGTTCAACGGTTGTTCTAACCAGTTCCGAGAAATCAAAGTGGCTGATCTCAAGAAACGCCTCGCCTGCATCCAGCCGGGACATCGTCAGCAGCTGATCGACGATCTTGGACAGGCGCACGGTCTCGTCCAGCACGGTGCCTAGCGCCTCCCGTGCCTCAGCATCGATCTTAGAATTCTGAACAGCTGCCTCGAGTTCCCCGCGCATGATCGTCAGCGGAGTGCGAAGTTCGTGCGACGCATCAGCCGAAAAGCGGCTTATGTGGTGAAACGCCTCTTCCAGTCTTTCAATCATGCGGTTCAAGGACATGGAGAGCTGCTGCAGTTCATCCCTGGTATCGGATACTGGCATACGCTCATGCAGACTGCGGGAACTAATCTTCTGGGCCCGCACTGACATGGTGTTGAGTGGCTCTAGCGATGAGCGAATCAGAAAGAATCCGCCAGTTATAGCGATGGCTGTTGCCAGAAGCAGCGCCAGGGCCAGAACGCCCAGCAAGTCCCTGAGGATTTCGTTGGCAGGAGCAAGGGAAGCTGCTACCTGAACGAAATACTTCTTGCCCGAATCGGCTGGAACCGCTTGAGTGCGAATGAGGACCTCTGATCCCCCTGCGGGACGATAGGTCATGTCTGAGGGTTCGTCGCGGACGGGTGAACCATTCCAGGCAGGAAATATATGATCTGGGCCAGACAAGTAGACTTGGCTGCCGTCCTGCCCCAATACCCGGATAGCCCGATCATTGCTTTCAGGAGAGAAGTGTTCGCCAACCTCTCGTCCAATGGCGCTTTCATCTTTGTCATTCGCGTTCTCCCGAACAATTGAACCAACTTCCTGGGCATCTTTCGCGACGGACTCGTGCAAATTACGTCTAAGATAGTGATTCAACCCGGTATAGACCGCGATGGAAAACAAAACCAGAATGCCGGCAAGGACGCCGGCATACCAGATGGTCAGCCGAAAACGGATGGAGCCCGAGTACATCATTGTCTCTCGTCGCTGATGGAGTATCCGACTCCGCGGACAGTGCGGATCAGGTTGCCTTCGCTACCCTCGTCTACCTTGTCGCGCAGATGCCGGACATATACGTCCACAATGTTGGTTGCGCCGTCAAAGCTCTGGTCCCAGACATGTTCAATAATCATGGTGCGTGAAAGAACGCGTCCTGCGTTTGCCATCAAGTATTCCAAAAGGCTGTATTCCTTGCTCGTCAGTTCGATCCGCTTCCCGCCGCGCCGGACCTGCTGGGAAAGACGGTCAAGCTCAATATCAGCAACCCGCAACACTGTTTCCTGCCGGGTAGCGCCCCGACGGAGCAGTGCTTTGATCCGGACCAGTAACTCGGCAAATGCAAATGGCTTCGTCAAATAGTCGTCGGCGCCGGCTTCGAAATGAGTCACCTTGTCCTGAACGGCGTCACGCGCAGTAAGAATCAGAATGGGAATCTGAGGATTGCCACGCCGTATTTTTCGGAGCACCTCTGTTCCACCGAGCTTGGGGAGCAAGAGATCCAAGATGATCAGGTCATAGTCGTAGCGTTGGGCCAGTTCGAGCCCGGCCGCTCCGTCCCGCGCGACATCTACGGCGTAACGTTCCGCCGCGAGTCCACGCTGGACGAAATTGACGACCTTCTCTTCGTCTTCAACCAGAAGCAATCGCATTATGTTCCTTTGGATATGATACTCACGAGGCATTAAGGAGGACTGAACCATTCATATATCTGGCACCGAAACAATTTATTCCGACTTCTGACTGACGCTTGCTTTTGCTTAACAACCAGGAGTAAACCTGGAAACTCCGGACTTCCTTCACCAATTAAGTGAATGCGCTGATCCAGACGAATGCCGGCTTATTCAATCACCCCAAGAACCGCGTTGACGATCAGGCCAGTCTCTTCAGCTAAGGCTTCTAAGCGCTTTTTCTCGATGTGATGGCGTAAAAAGCTGAAGGACGCTGTTCAACTTTGGCGCTGTGACAATGAGGGCACACAACTTTTTGCTTATCAGCTTCAGCCAGGGTAAGGATCTGAGAAAACGTCTTGTGGCAAGCTAGGCACAAGTATTCGTATGTAGGCATATCGGCCTCCGGAAGTGTTAAGAATATTCTACGCCCGAAGGGAGTCACGGCCTTTCTGTTTTGAGCTTCTGGATTCGGGTGTAGAATTCCGCTGATCGCAATGAAGAATCTGTATATCTGTTCAGTTGTGTCGCTCCTTCTCTTTGTAAGCACTACCATGCAAGCAGAGGACGCGCAAAAACTATCTCAACGCTTCGGCGACAGCGTGACCACGTTCCTCGGAGTTGAAAAGGGAACTGAGGTGAGCGGCAGCGACCGTCACCAAATTGCTGTTCGGCTGAGAGCAGAAAACATCGGCAAGAGGGCCCTCTGCATTGAGTTCCAAGCGACAATGAAAGCGACATTCGGGCTTGAGTACATCGGAACGTACTACACGCCAAAACCCTTTAAAATCCGCGAACTCCTCCCGTCCGAAAAGACTGAAGGGGAGTACATGTTCTCCGTGAAGAACGGTACGCAACCCCTGCAACTCATCCTTAAGCCGCTTTCCCCGTCGCAGACATGCACGCGAGGCCAAGATAGCTTTTCCGCGATTTGGCATGGCGCGGACGAACTGAGGTTTGATCTGTCATCGGCTCACACAGCCGTGGAGGAACAGGCGACTGCACCGCAGGCGCAGGAACCCGAGACCCTTAAAGCCCGCGTGTTCCTAAGCGACAAAAGAGGCGGCACAGCCAAAGAGGCCGCGGTAAAAGCATTCTTCGAGCACTGTCCGCAAGCATTTATTACAACCAATAAGCGAGCAGCGAACTACTTTGTCGAGCTCGCGCCGGCGAGTCTGAAGCAGACTAAGAACTCCGTGGTCGTTACAAATATTCCAGGCGACGTGGTCTACAGCGGGGCGACAATGAGTCTGGGTAACGCAGCCAAGGACGCTTGCATAGCCATCGTCAAGGATTTCGGCACCAGCGCAGGCAAGAACCCGCCACCATAGATGAGGGAGCCCCCGTGTCTAGTTATAAGAGCAATTCTGGATAGCATTTCGAAAAAGCATGCACGCTTCCCATTTATCTCCAAGTCTTCCATCCTTAACGATTTAGCAGTCTTGTTTTATTAAAGAAGTATCCGCTCGGCTTGCAAAACCGTATGCATTATTGCAAGTACAGCAACCAGCTTACGTTCTGAGGAGAGCAGTGCCTGGGGGTACTATGCGCAGGACGTGGCGGAGCGTCGCACTTTTCATAGGTCTATCTTCACTCTTTTCCATCGCCGTTCCTGGGCAGCAGGCTTCGCTCCGGGTCGATGAAGAGTACATTCGCCTTCACCTGGAGCCCAGCCCGCTTTTCGAACTGCGCTTGACCAACTCTACAGGCCAGCCGGTGGAAGGCGATTTTCTCCTGCAGATATTGGGCGACAAGAGGTCACGCTCGGGTAAGTTTCGTGCGGAACCCGGCCAAACGACGCAAAGAGTTCCGTGGCCGTTCGCGGAGCTGCCGACTGATTCGCCATCACAACTCGGCTGGTCTCGATTGCGGTACACGCTCACACCAACACCCTCGTCTGGCGTTGCGCCGGTGAGTGGCGTTGTGCAGCTCGGGCCGTTGATCACCGATGCTTTTGAATTGAGGATTACTGCGGCCGCAAATGTGACCTTTGGAGCGAAGTATCCGGTCAGGGTACGCGTGGATAACCCAGCCAACGGACGCCCCTGCCCCGGAATTCCGGTGGAATTGGAACTGGGCATCGAGGATGACGACGACCATCCCATGCGGCGCAAGGTGATCACGGACAGCTCTGGCTATGCGGTCGCGGTCTTTGACCTGACCGCGAACCCATCCGCCAGTAGAGGTGATGTTACGGCCACAGCTACACGAGGCAGTCTGTCCGAACAGGAAAGTATCAAATTTGAATTTCTGAATGAGTTGAAGCTGACCCTCACTACGGACAAGCCTCTGTATCGTCCGGGCCAGACTTTGCACATGCGCCTGCTGGCCTTCGGTCCTAACCATGAGGCATTCGAGGGACGGCACATCGAGCTGGCCGTTGAGGACTCTGAAGGTGAGGAAACTTACCGCACCACGGTAGCAACCTCAAAGTTCGGCGTAGCCACCGCGGATTGGGACATTCCACAGAAACTGCGCCTGGGCGAGTACACGATCCGTGTCGAAGTCCAGGACGAAAAAGACAAACCTCAAACCGGAGCCAGGGTTCGCATCAGCCGCTACGAATTACCGGAGTTCACCGTCACTGTAAAACCGGACCGCCCCTATTACCTGCCGGGGCAGGACGCACGCTTTGAAGTGAACGCGGAATATCTCTTCGGCAAGCCCGTTCAACGCGCCAAAGTAAAGGTCGTAAAGCAGGACGACCGGCAATGGAATGCCAAGGAAGAGAAGTGGGAAGCCAAGGAGTCTGATGCGGTAGAAGGCGAGTTCGACTCCAGCGGTAGGGGGATTTTGCCATTTCGGCTGGAGAAGAGTTTTGAAGGGTTGCCGGAGTCGCGTTATCAACGCTTTCAGGATCTCGCGATGGCCGCCTACGTAACAGATCTTTCCAGCGGACGCACAGAGCAGCGGCGCTTTAAGGTGCGTGTCACCAGCGAACCCGTTCATCTTTACCTGACTGCTGACTCTGAGTACTCGCCGGAACAGCCGCTTCGCGTATACGTAACCGCCTCGTATGCGGATGGAACGCCGGCGTCTGTCACGGGCGTGCTCGAAGCTGCCCGGCCCAATGATGCGGGTGACTTTGACGCTGCTCACCGTTTTCCCATGGGCAAGTTTCACACCAACCGATTGGGAGTTGCTCGATTAGATTTGCCTCCGTTACCGGAGAACTTGCTCATCGTTCAGCACTACTACAGCTGGGAACGTCAGGACTGGCGGACCGATGAAACACAATTTAGCAACCGCCTTGCCCGGTTTTTCCTTCGCGCAGCCGACGCAAAAGGCCTGAGCGGGCATTACAGTGACGATCTCTACCTGACGCGCAGACCGGACTATATCCTCGTCCGCACTGACCGGAAACTCTACCATCCGGGAGAGGACCTTCTGGTCAAGGTCGTCTCCAGCACGCATGCGCGGGAAGTAATCGCCAATGTGGCTTCTTCTGGGGGCTTGCTGTCCAGCCAGGTGGTGAAACTAAACCATGGCCAGGCTGAGTTCACCGTGCCATATGACGCTCGTTTTCGCGGCCAGATTGATGTATTTGTTCACACCATGACCGGCGTGCCGGAAAGCGATCGCGCGCGGGGAGCCATGGCCGCCGTGATCTATCCTGCCCCGCAGGAGCTGCGCGTGGGCGTGCGCATGCCCAAAACAACGTTCCGTCCTGGTGAAAATGCCAGCGTGGATGTCCGGGTCAAATCGCCCGACGGCAAAGCGGCGGCGAGCGATCTTGGAGTGCTGGTCTTCGATCGCGCCGTGGCCGACCGCGTGCGCAGCGATGAAGAGTTCGGTCGAGAATACGGATTTTCCATCTTCGACTACTACTCTGATTACCAAAACAGCGTTGGCGGAATCAGTTACCGCGATCTGTTGAACCTGAACGCCCGTGAGCCGTTCTCACCCGATCTCGACCTGGTGGCTGACCTTATTCTCCGCTACAGTCCCTGGGACTCTGCCATCGTTCTGGGCGGCGGAGCTTCCAACTACGCCAGGGACGCCGCGTCTTATTTCAATGTCAGCCAGGACCCGGATATCCTTAAGGTAGGCAGGGCACTCGACCAACGATACAGCGCCGGCGACTATCCCAGGACAGAGTCGGAATTTCGCCAGATCCTGAAAGCGGCCTCAATCGATCCAGATACCGTACGTGATCCCTGGGACATTGCCTATCGTCCTATCTTTTCCGTTTCCGGGGCGGACGACGTGTTGTCGCTCGTCAGCAACGGCGTGGATAAGAAGCCCGGTACCGCTGACGACTTTGAAGCATTGAAGGTTCGCCGAAAGTATTTCCGGAAAGTCGGCCTGGCAATTGAGGGGGCCATAGGCCGGCGCCTGAAGGAAACGCGCCAGTACATCCGCGACTATCCGGCCCTGCGTGACGAATTGGCGAAGCGGCATATTGACATGGATTCTCTGCGCGATCCGTGGGGAACGCCATACCGTTTTTCGTTCGATATTGCCGGCCCATATTTCACCATCGCTGTCGATAGCGCCGGACCAGACCATCTCTTTGATATCCCAACCCGCCGCTCTCACGACGATGTCCACGAATGGGACAGCTCCATTCACTATTTTCAGCAGGAGACCAGCGATCTCAGCGTGGCCCTGGCTGAGCACTTTGCAACCACGGGTAAATTTCCAAAAACTGAAGACGAACTGAAGCCCGTGCTCCAGGCCGCGAAGCTCACGCCTGAGAAACTGCTGGATCCCTGGGGAAATCCATATCACTTCAGCTTCACCACCCAGAGCAGGTACGCGGACCGGATCGAGGTACGAAACGAATCGACATATCAGGCGGGACAACAGAAGAAGACAATCGTCACGCCGGTCACTCAGGAAATGGCATACATCCTGGTGACCAGCTATGGATCGGAGAACAAGCCGGCTGGCGCTTTTCAGGTTGCTGAGTTCAGCCGCGTGCTCACGGAAATGAGCAGCAAAGACATCCACGCCCTGTCCACGGCAAAAGAGCCGCCCAGGCCAGGCGGCAGCGGAGGCATCTCCGGTCAGGTGACGGACCAGAGTGGGGCGGTCATAGCCGGCGCTGTTGTCACTGCCACTTTGGTTGATACTTCACAGGAGTACATCACCCGCACGGATGAGATGGGCAGTTTTCAGTTTGTCGCCATTCCCACGGGGACCTATCGGCTGGAATTTTCTGCGCGCGGCTTCAGAACGGCGATTGTCATACAGGTGCCGGTGGAAAATGCGGGAACCACAAAGGCCGACGCCACTCTGGCAGTCGGCGGATCGGCAGAGACCGTAGAAGTTACAGCCGCAGCGCCGATGGTTGAGACCACCCAGGCCCAGCTCAGCGCAAAGCCTGAGCGGCAGATGGGAGCGGAAGGCGCGCCTGCCGGCAAGCCACTTTTCACGCCGCGCTTGCGCCAGTATTTCCCAGAGACGCTGCTCTGGCGCCCTGAGATTGTGACCGATGAAAATGGCAACGCCAGCTTCAACTTTCCCATGGCGGACAACATCACGGCGTGGAAGATGTCGATCGTGGCGTCCACGCGCACGGGAAGAGTCGGCATAGCGGAAAAAGAGCTGCGCACTTTCCAGCCGTTTTTCATCGTGCATGATCCTCCGCAGGTATTGACTGAAGGCGACCGCATCAGTCTGCCCGTGATCTTGCGCAATTACTCGGAGAAGAAACAGACGCTCGAAACCGAGCTTCAGCCCCAACCCTGGTTCACCATTCTCTCTGCGCCGCGGCAAAATGTCACTGTCGCGGCCAACAACGATGCCACCGCCGTCTTCAGTCTGCGCGCCTCCGCAAGCGTAAAAAAAGGAGCGCAACGTGTAAGCGCCAGAAATACGGAGACCGGTGACGCCGTGGAACGCCAGGTCCTGGTGCATCCTGACGGCCAGGAGATTTCCTTTACCACCGCCGCAGTTCTTGGCCCGCACGCGGACTCTTTGGATATTGACATTCCAGACACCGCGATTCGCGGATCGGCGGAAGCGGAGCTGCGAGTCTATCCAAATCTGGTGGCGCACATTCTTGATGCTATGCGCGGTCTTGCCCGGCAGCCGGCGGGCTGCAATGAGCAAATTACCTCCATCGGTTATAGCAACCTGCTGGTCCTGCGGGCTTTGAAGAAAATTGGACAAGGCACGAACGATCCCGGCAATCCGCGCAGTCTTCTTGCAGCCGAAGCCCAAACCCACTTGCAGGATGCATACTGGCTTCTGCTCCACGCGCAAAGACCGGACGGAAGCATTGGTTATTGGAAGAGCACCAGGTCTGACGTGCCTCTAACGGCCTACTTCCTGCGCTTCCTGGCCGGTGCCAGTGAGTTCATTGAAGTCGATGCGGGCGCCGTTTCGCGGGCCCGGGCCTTTCTTCTGGCAATGCAGGCGAAAAGCGGCGCGTGGATGGCTATCGATTGGCGATCCGGTAAAGAAGTCGAGAGTGCGAACGTGAGCGCTTATGTCGCACGCGCACTGGCTACAACTCGGACGCTCGCCAATAACCAGGACGCTCCGAAAGTGGAACAGGCCATCTTCCTGGGCATGGACTACGTCGAAACCCAGATTGACTCCTGGAATGACGCTTACCTGGTGGGAAATTACGCGATCACCGCGGCGGCTTCTGGCCGGGATGACCGCATCGCCCGGGTGCAGCCGATACTGACGTCACTTGCGCATCGTGAGGGCGACACAACGTACTGGAACCTTGAGGCGAACACGACTCCTTTTTATGGATGGGGATTCGCCGGCCGCCTGGAAACCACCGCGCTCGCGGTAGAGGCGCTGAGTTTGCTTTATGCAAGGCATCCGGAGGGTGACACCCAGGAGATCAATCGCGGCCTGCAATTCCTGCTGCGGCACAAAGATCGCTACGCCATGTGGTATTCCACCCAGGCTTCGCAGAATGTGATTGAGGCGCTTTTGGCCGCCTTGCCGGCTGCTCCGGAGGCAAGCAGTGGCTCGGACGCTGCCGTAATCCTCGACGGAAAGGAAGCCGGCACAATCAAGCTTCCGCAATCGCAGGAAATTTCCGGTCCGATCGTGCTTGAGTTGGACCAGTACCTCCAGAAAGGGAAGAACAAAATTCAGATTGCTCGCCGGGGCGCGGCACCCTTGAACGCGGCGGTGCTGGCAAGTTATTACGTCGCTCCAGCCGACGCTACGTCAACCACAGAAGAAAACCGGCAGAATGGCGATACGAGGGCTTTGCTCCTCAAGGTTCACTTTGACCGGACCGACCTTGATTTGAAAGATCCGGTGACGTGCACGGTCCAGGCTGAGCGGATCGGCTTTAAGGGATACGGCATGATGCTGGCCGAAATCGGCCTGCCTCCGGGCGCGGACGTGGACCGCGCTTCCCTGGAGAAAGAGAAAGAAGAAGGCTTAATAGACGCTTACGACGTGCAACCTGACCGGGTGGTGTTTTACTTGTGGCCGTCAGCCGGAGGGTCGAAGTTCGAATTCAGGTTCCATTCCCGCTTGCGCATGGAAGCTAAGAGCGGGCCGTCATTGTTGTACGACTATTACAATCCTGACGCCTCTGCCACTGTCAGCCCTGTACGATTTGTGGTGCACTGAAGCTGAGAGCTGGCTGTCGAATCCCTGTTTTGTTTCCTGCTCCTTCCCTGTTCGTTCCCTGTTATGAATAGGCTCGGGTCCGAGAGAAAACCTAGGAATGCCAATGGAATCGATGCTTTGAATGCCCGGGGGATCAAGAGAGGCAGTATTTCGCTGTATTTTTCCCTGTTAACGAGAATTTTTGCCAGAGACGGGTTCGCTCGTGACTGGGACCACCGCCAGAAAATTTCTCCTTTGGTTTCAATTCGTTGTCGCAATACCCTTGCCGTTGTTTTTGAGTATCTCAGAGAACAAGTTGTCTATTTTCTGACGGCTAGGGCAATTTGCCGACCATCCCCCTTAACGATCTGTCGGCGTTTCCTATAAGCCCGTTTCTGGGCCAACTTCCGGTTTGCCGACGATTCGGAAGCTTTACTTGTGATCAGACTGTTGGCATCGTGCCACCGTCAATGACGTAGTCCGCACCGTGAATGGAAGCTGCGCGATCCGAAGCCAGAAATGCCACCAGTTCTGCAACTTCTTCCGGCACACCTGGACGACCAATTGGAATGCCTCCAATCATGTTCATGATCTGCTGACGCGCCGCGCCCTCCGTGATGCCGCTGCTATGAGCAAGCTGCACAATCATTCCGTGCGCGCCCGCAGTCTCGATGAATCCCGGCGAGATCATGTTTACCCGAACGCCCTTCGGGCCAACCTCATTTGCGAGTCCTTTGTTGTACGTGCTAAGCGCGCCTTTTGCCGCAGCGTAGGCTAGAGTCGCATCGTAGAGAGGAAGGCGATGTTGAATCGAAGAAATATGAATAACAACGCCTGACCTGCGCTCGATCATCCCCGGAAGAAACGCTCGATTCAAGCGAACTGCCGCCAACAGATTCACATTGAGAGCTCTTTGCCAATCGTCGTCCGTAAGAGCCCGGAATCCACCATTCGGAGCCTCCGATCCGCCAAGACAGTTCACGAGAATATCCAACCCATGCCACTCCTGCTGGATGCGGTCGACAACCTTCCTGACACCGTCTGCAGTGCCGATGTCTGTTTGCACGAACAAGGATGGGTTTTGTCCCTGAGGCAATGGGGAGCGTGCCGTCGTTACGACCCCCGCACCGCTCAATAAGAAGCGACGCACGATCGCCTCTCCCATTCCCTTGGTGCCACCAGTTACTAGAACCCGCTTGCTTTTGAATTCATCACTTGAAACAGCGAATGGATACGTCTGCGTCATTGAATCGAACCTCCAGCGAGGCAAATCTCCGAATCGATTTGCTCAGATAAGAGGTTGGCACAATAGTGGTAAAATGGGAAGTACGCACTAAAAAGTATGTTAGGAGGGCAGATATGCCAAAACGCTACACGCCCGTGACTGCTGCTGCGGACCTGGAGAAAGCCCTGCGCCTTCTCGAAGGACGGTGGAAGCTGGTGATCTTGTTCCACCTGTTCGGGGGAAAGATCATGCGATTCTCCGACCTGGAACGAGCCATACCTGCCATCACGCAAAAGATGCTTGGGCAGCAGTTGAAGGCAATGGAGGCTGATGGCATTGTTCTACGGACTGCCTATCCGCAAGTGCCGCCTAAAGTGGAATACAGCCTGACATCATGGGGGCAATCCCTATGTCCAGCGCTTGATGCCATCCTCAAATGGGCTGACCGCCGTCCAGAGCATGTAAGGAAAGTTACCAAGACACGCAGCCCAAAAGACGGTTCATCGGCTCGCCCCAGAACTGCTCCCGAGTGACGGGGCTACACAGAAAGTTATCGGCGCAGCAGGCTCGTCCGATTCTGAAATCAGAAGCCGTACGATTTTGATACGGATAGGACAGTTCACTTGCTTGCCTAAGTCATTTCAAATCAAACGGAGGGCATTTTGGGCAGCGCAAAAGTTCGGAAATCGTCCGTTACTCTCCGGCAGAAGGTTTGTCTTTTAGTTTCAATTCATTGTCGCCATACCCTTGCCGTTGTTTTTGAGAATCTCAGAGAGCAAGTTGTCCATTTTCCGACGGTTAAGGCAAGATCGAAAATCTGCTGGATCGTGTAAGGCTGCATCGACAGCGTTGGTCCGACAACCGACCTCCGCTTTGCCGACCATCCCGCTGAACGATCTGTCGGCGTTTCCTATAAGCCAATTTATGAGGACTTGTCTGAGGGGCCCAATCTCGCCTTGCGTTGCTGCATAACCTGATGATTTGTAGCCTCTTCGGGCTCTAGACTGATGCCTTCCGATCACCACGTTTCAAAGTGCGGGAGTAGCCTCTCCCTGAAAAACACGGTTGACTAGCTCATCCGCGCGAAGCAGAAATCTCTTGAGCAACGGAGAAGTGTTCGACTTGTTATAGCCCATCATCAGGCTGATGGTCGGAACCTCGCCACGCAGGGGGCGAGCGACGACCGATGGGATCAGGGCATTTCGCGCGTAGAGTGGAAGGAGTGTGAAACCGCCAGTGGATGCCACCAACGACATTCCGCCGGATAAGGTTTCGGCGTCGTAGTTCTGTTTCAGTGAGATCCCGGTCTTCGCCGCATAGTCATCGATCACAGACCTGAGAACGGGCGCGGCTCGTGCTGTGCTGATGAAACTCTCGCGTGCGAGATCCTGCGGCGGCACTGTCCTGTGCCGGGCTAGGCGGTGGCGAGTTGGCAGTATTGCAATCAGAGGCTCCGTACTCAGAAATCTAAAGGCCAGGCCTACGGTGTGCACTTCGCGTCGCAGCAGGGCAACGTCGATCTTGCCTTGCATCAGCCCAACTGCCAGCTCAGGCGAGGACTTCGTCATGAGTGTAATCTCAACATCTGGCGCCTCCTCGCGTAAAATGCGCAGCGACTCCGACAGCCAGATTGCCTCCTGCCCCAGCAAAAAGCCAATGACAAAATTTGGCTTCTTCCCTGGCTGTTCCGTACCGCGTGCTGCGTCGCAGGCCACTTCAATCTGCATCAACGCCAGACGCGCATGATCGAGAAATACCCGCCCGGCCGCAGTGAGTGCAATGCCACGGGTCTTGCGCTCCAACAGCTTTACGCCGATCTCCAATTCGAGATCGCGAATCTGCCGGCTTAATGACGGCTGAGTGGTGTGCAGCCGCCGCTCGGCAGCATTCGTGAGGCTGCCCTCCTCGGCGACGGCAATGAAATACCGCAAATGACGAAGTTCCATTGTAAAAAAGCTACCCATGCTTTCAAAGCATATCTCTATCACACAAAGTATTTGTTAACCAGTGCGAATCGGGCGCATCGTATAAACATATGGACAACGTTAGTTGTTGTCCCAACCAAACTCAGGAGATTTCCATGTCTTTGCAAGGCAAACCAACCATCGTGTTCTGCCACGGCATTTGGGCCGATGGCTCGTGCTTCAGTAAGGTCATCCCCGCATTGCAGGCGGACGGGCATGAGGTGATCGCAGTTCAATATGGCCTAGATTCGTTCGAAGAGGACGTGGCTACCGTGAAGCGCACGCTCAACCGCGTCGGCAGTCCCGTCATCCTCGTGGGCCATTCCTACGGCGGCGCTACCATTACGGCCGCGGGGGTCGATGATCGCGTGGCCGGCCTTGTCTACATCGGAGCGGTTGCCCCGGATGTCGGCGAGACCGTACAGCAGCAACTTGACAAGTATCCTTCGGATATCTTCTCTCGCGTCGAGGTCGCGGACGGGCGCGCCTGGATGCTTCCGAATGGTACTGAGTTTTTCGCGGGAGACCTTTCGGAGAAAGAACAGAAGCTTGTTTGGGCCACCCATTATGCTCCCGTGGCCGATCTGTTCCAGCAACAAAAGATCAAGAGCACCCCGTGGAAGTCCAAGCCGAGCTGGTACATTTTGACCACGCAAGACCGCACCGTGCATCCCGATCTCCAGCGGTGGGTCTCGAAGCGTATGGGAGCGACTGTGGTAGAAGTGGAAAGCAGCCACGTTCCCATGCTCTCCAAGCCGGATGTAGTCATTGAGGTGATTCGCAAAGCTGCAAGAGC
>Ga0137403_10001240_pt2 | contig 14967 bp, 20 predicted proteins | sample CZOMad2_1_16fung_FD_122057 | JGI IMG/M metagenome (GOLD analysis project Ga0137403, IMG submission 122057) | Vadose zone soil fungal communities from Angelo Coast Range Reserve, California, USA - CZOMad2_1_16fungal (Hybrid Assembly) | ecosystem: Environmental > Terrestrial > Soil > Vadose zone... | reverse complement strand
TAACTGTGTCTTCATCTGGGCTTCCTTTCGGGTTTTGCCCCTTAGCCCACTGTCCGTCAAATCAATGCAACCCTAGACTGACCCCCTTTCTCTTCCTTTTGGCCTTGAAAGCCGCCATTGCAATCGCTTTACCGGAAATCTTTCCCGAGCACGTTGCTTTTGCGCACACCCGCAGCTGCGCTAGGCTTTTAGGTAACAATCAACGAAAGTAACGATCATTATGGCTAGGTATGTCAGTCTTATTCAGTTCACCGACCAGGGCATCCGCAACATCAAGGACACCACCAAGCGATCCGAAGCTGCGATGGCCGAGGCCGAGAAAATGGGCATGAAAATTGTCGAGGCATTCTGGACGATGGGCGCGTACGACGTAGTGGTGTTGCTTGACGCGCCCGACGACGAAACCATGACCGCTTTCGCCCTTAAGGTTAGCTCAATGGGAAGCGTCAAGACCCAAACGCTGCGCGCCTTCCGCAGGGAAGAGATGGAAGGCATTCTCGCGAAAATCAAATAACCGCTCTAGCGGCGGCGGAGCCTGTCCTGAGCTGGTCGAGCGTTGTCAACCGCGGTGTTAGCGCTGTAGCCACGGCGCTCTGTCGCCGTGCTGCAGGAGGCCAACGGCGCCAAAGCGCCTCGACATAGTCCGTTCGACTTCGCTCAGGACAGGCTCAGTGGCAATCCCGGGAAATTCCGCCAGAAAATGCTTGACCAGGAGATTATGGATTTGGCAAAACCTCAGTCGGCAGATACTTGAGGAGTGTCCAGATGGCATCAGACATCTTTGCAAAGATTGGGGATATCAAAGGGGAATCGCTCGACGCCAAACACAAAGACGAAATCGAGGTGCTTTCGTTTTCATGGGGTGTGACGAATGCTGGCGGTACAGCTGCCGGTAGCGGAGGGGGTGCTGGGAAGGCGACGTTCCAGGATCTCTCCTTCATCCACAAGATCGACAAGGCCTCGCCATTGCTCATGCGTGCGTGCGCTACTGGTACGCACCTCAAAGAAGCGACGATCACTCACCGTAAGGCGGGCAAGGACCAGCAGGAGTACCTCATCGTTAAGTTGAATGACATCATCATCACCGGTGTCACAGATGGCGACGCCAGCGGTCAAGCGGGATCGGAGACCGTCGGCTTAGCGTTTGCGAAGATCGACCTTGAATACAAGCCGCAAAAAGCTGATGGATCACTCGATACAGGGATTCATTTCAAGTACGACCTCAAAGCCAACAAAGAAGGCTAGAAACTATCCCGGTTGGTGAGGGAAGCAGGACCTGCTCGGGCCTCATGGAACAATCAGAAACCACACGCGAGCTGACGCTGGAGGAAGCGGTGTCGCTTGCCATCCTGCTGCAAAAAAATGAGCAACTCGTGGAGGCCCACGAGGTGTATCGCCGCGTCATTGAGGTAGCCCCAAATCATCCTCGCGCCCTGCACTACGCCGGCGTACTTGCGCATCAACAGGGGCGCGGCGACGAGGCGCTCGCGCTCATCAAGCAGAGCCTCGCGCTAGTGCCGGATCAGGCGGATTGGTACAGCAACCTCGGCATCATCTTCCAAGAGAACGGTCAGCTGGAAGCAGCGATAGACGCCTATCAACGTGCGATTGCCATCGACCCAAACCACCCGAATGCCCACAGCAATCTCGGTGTGGTGCTAAGGGCGATTGGAAAATCGTCTGAAGCGGAAGCAGCGTATCGCACAGCCATTCGACTGAACCCAGATCATATCGACGCGTACACCAATCTGGGCATCCTACTCAATGGGCTGAAACGAGCCGAGGAAGCGGCGGCGTGCTTCTCCAAGGTGATCACCCTTAGGCCGAAGCACCCCGAAGCGCGAAGGCTTCTGGCGCTTGCGCACTGCACGCTGGGCGAGATCGACGAGGCCGTGAACATCTTTGAAAGATGGCTTGAAGAAGAGCCAGGGGACCCGATTGCGCTGCACATGCTGGCGGCCTGTACTGGTCGAGATGTGCCCGCGCGTGCATCAAACGGATTCGTCGAGAGAACATTCGACAGTTTTGCCTCCAGCTTTGAAGCGAAGCTTGAAAGGTTATCGTACCGCGCCCCGGCGCTCGTGGCGGCAATGCTGGAGGATTCAGGCCTCGAGCCATCGAAGTGCCTCGATGTGCTGGACGCCGGCTGCGGAACGGGACTCTGTGGCCCGCTCCTGGCCCCGTATGCACGCCGATTGGTAGGCGTTGATCTCTCCCAAGGAATGTTGGCTCATGCGAAGGAGAAGAACGTCTACGATGCACTGGTGAAAACCGAGTTGACGGAGTACCTGCGCGACAACAGCGAAGCCTTCGACCTGATTGTGTCGGCCGACACGCTGGTGTATTTCGGCGATCTGAAAGGCGTCCTTGCCGCCGCCGCAAGAGCGCTGCGGTCGAATGGGCTCTTGGTATTCACGCTCGAGCACGCGGTCGGAGGCGAGGCCGATGTCGACTACCGTCTGGCGTTGCACGGCCGTTACAATCACGCCCGCGCCTACGTAGAGCAGTTGCTCGCCTTCTCAGGGCTCCAGCCGGAGATCGCCCACGCCGAATTGCGGACGGAGGCAGGCGCACCGGTGGCAGGGTTGTTGATTCGGGCGACGAAGTCGTCGACGTCACTGCGCTTTAGCAAATTTTGATCAGCACTGCAGCACTGCCCCGGCGAGCTAACATCCGTTAGTCTATGTCGCTGCTGCTCCGTTCTTTTAGAGTGACGTGTTTGTTAGTGCGTCTTGTCGCGCCTACGTGTCCCATTTCGGCCCCTCGGGTTCACCTATCTATCTCGCTCGCATCCCTGTGGCTCCATTCGCCGTGTCCGCCGATGGACGGACTGGCCGTGGCGTGGCGAACCGCTGACATCTGTTTTCATTGGCGCTATCTTCGGAACTTATGGAACAAAGCATCCGAAACGAATTACCCGGAACGGTCAAGAGCATCGTCTCCGACAAAGTCCTCAGTGAAGTGATCGTGGAGACGAGCATCGGTGAGGTCGCGTCGGTTATTACCACGCGCTCGGTCCAGGACATGAAACTCAAGGGTGGCGATAAAGTCTTCGCTCTCGTGAAAGCGACTAACGTTTCCCTTCGCAGGCGAAGTTAGCGGCAGGATTGCGCTCCGTTCGCGGAAAAAAGGTCGGAGAATTCCAACGTAAACGAGTCTTAACTAAACACTCCCTGCCACGCCGCAGACTTCTGCAGTCGTTCCAAGCTTCTACTTGGCCGCGGTAGATTTCTGCTTCCGAATGATCTGCGCCAGCGCGCGTAAGGAACTATTCACTGCTTTGGCGTTTGGAAAGGCACGCGCGACGTCGGGTTCGAGCACGACGACATTCGTGCCTTCTGCATATCGGCGTGCGTACTTGCCGCGAACGCCGGCCGAAAAATCGTAGTCCGGTTGCATTTCCGAATTATTTTTTTCACTTCGTTTCTTCATAAGCCTTTCGCTCCCGTCGATTCGCCCGTCGTGCACTGATGATGCGGATATTGTCGTCGCGTTCGGTATGTACGACAACAACCAACTTGCTCCGATGCGAACTTCCCATCGTAACAAACCGCTCTTCCGCCTCGGAGTGCGCTGGGTCAGGAATCGTCAGCGAGCGTGCATCACCGAAAACGGTAGATGCTTCATCGAAGGTGACGCCATGCTTCTTTGCGTTCGACCTCGCTTTCTTTTCATCCCACTCGAAGCTCAGCGGCATATTAGGATCATCGTCGTTGCCGTCTAGGAGGGTTAGTGATCATTCAAATGTTTAGACGCGACCGCGTTTTGTTGTCCGGTCGCTGTTTTATCAACCCGTGACGATTTGCACAAGGAAGCCGCGCCTACGTTGGCATTTGAAACTCGATCGCTGCCCAAACTTCGTTCGGTCGCCGCGGCGACCTTTACCTTCTATGCCTGCCACGCCGAAGCCTCGTGCGTAGGTGGGACCTCTGATCCGCCAACGGAGGGATTCGCCGTGGCGAACCGCGGCTTGGAGGTCTTCGATTGGGTAGCACACGCGGTCCGCCTGTAACGCCAGTCCGGCTCGGACTTCGCGCTTGCCATTGCGCGAAGAATTGATGCAATGGAGCACCGCGGATTCCCCGTGGCAATCTCATTAACCAACCAAGGAGTCAGAAATATGAAGAGAGTCTTGTTTTCAGCAGTGGCAGTAGCGGTATTAATGGGCGCGTCGGTCACACGCGCGCAGGACCCGGTCAAGGTGGACCCGAAGCATTACAGCGTCATATTTGAGAACGATGCGGTGCGCGTGTTACGCATCCATTACCCGGTGGGCGAAAAGTCTGTGATGCATTCGCATCCCGATTCGGTGGCAGTGTACCTGGCGGACCAAAAGGCGAAGATGACTCATCCCGATGGCAAGAGCGAAGAGGCGTCTGGTAAAAAAGGAGAGGCAGTCTTCACCCCGGCTGGCGCGCATCTGCCGGAAAACATCGGCACCGGTCCGATCGATGTCATCTTGGTGGAGCTAAAGAAACCGGCCGCGAAATAGTCACGTTTAAGGTCAGCGGCGATGCTGTCGGGATCTGCCGAGATACAATGTCAAAAGCCATGCTCAGCTTGCCCGCCGCGGCGAGCGAACACTCCTTGCTCGCGAAAACTTTCGGAGTTCGGAGTTTAGATCTGACGCCATTTCTTACCTTCTCCCCTCGCATCTATCATAAGCGGCTTACGATGCATGAAAGTGCCGCGCTACTTCACGTTGACGGCAATAGCGATCGTTGGCGTATGGAAGACATGCTGATGGTGAGGATCGATGATCCCCCTCTGGAGGAAGTACCATTTGCCGGGTTCCATTTTGCCCAGGGCTGGAAGCTTTGGCAGGCGCTGGGGGTCAAGGCCGGCTGCGAGAAGCTGTGTGCCATCGAACTCGTACACCACGTCTTCCGCTGTAGCCTCGGGCTGCGATGCGTAATGAACCATCGTGCCCTGGCTGCTCTTGAAACAGTACTCCCCCGCTGCTTTCGTCTGATCGATAGCCATGTCGGGCTTCGCTCGGAGTACGCGAGCGATTGCGAGCACCTCGGCCTTAGCCGTTCCCTGGAGGGCGAGAACATCTGAGTAATCGGACTGGATGCGGGCCAGTTCAGCATTGCCGGCGTCGGTGCCGCGTGTCTGGGCTAACATGCCGCTGGTGATTACGAGGAGGGCGGAAGCGAAGATTGCTTTGAACATGATGAGATCCTTTCTCTAGGCAGCCGAACACGCTTTATTCGGAGTATTTCGACCCTCAAAGTCGCCGTTGCAACCGTTTTGCCGAAACTGTTCGCCCGGTTCCGTGATGCTAGCCCGTGACGACTTGTACAAAGAAGCCGCGCCTATTTCTCAATACGAATTCCCCTCGTGTATCGTAAGCCGCTGTAGTGGTCGAACGGGTCAGCCGCAAAGCTGTAGCGGCAGGCGTGCATGCCGCCCCGAAGCTTTAGCGAAGGCGTGTCGCCTGCGGACCCTGTAGCCACGGCTCTATGAACCCTGAAAGCATTCGCAGTTTTCCAGGGCACAACGCTAATCACGACGTGCGAGGTGACGCCACTCTGCTACCGTGCATCAATATGCGACAACTGGTTTTTGGGTTGGTTCTTGGGTTGGGGTGCTCTGCTTTTGGACAGATGGCACCGGTTGGTGATCGAGTGGCGAAGCAGAACGCGCTTTTTGAGGAGTATTACCAAGCCGGACTAAAGAATTTTCCGGAGAGGGCCACTGCGTATGGCGATTACCGTTACAACTCGCAGCTTGGACAGGTTTCGCTCGCGGAAATCGCCCGGCAACATGCCGAGGCCGACGATTTTCTCGCCCGATTAAAGGCGATCCCGACCGACGGCATGAGCGACAACGACCTGTTAAGTCATCGGATACTCGAAAAGCAACTGGAGCGCGAAGACGTGAACTACGCGCTGAAGAATTACGAGATGCCGGTGAACCAGCAGAACGGTGTGCACACTCGGCTGGCCGATTTGCCGAACGCAATGCCGTTCGATTCCGTGCCGCATTACCAGGATTACATCTCCCGGTTGCATCAGATCCCGCGTGCGCTGGAACAGACGACCGAGGTGATGCGACAGGGCGAAAAAGACAAACTGATGCCGCCCAAGATTGTTCTCGAAAAGTTGCCCGGCCAATGCGACGGCATCATCGCCGCAAACCCGTTCCTCGAACCGACCAAAAAATTTCCGGCGGAATTTTCAGAGCAAGATAAAAAACGCCTAACCGACGAGATCACCAAGGCGGTTAACGACGATGTGTTTCCGGCGTACCGCAAGTTTGCGGATTTTTTGCGCACTGAGTACGATCCGAAAGGACGGACCGTGCTAGCGATCGAAAGCCTCGCTGACGGGAAACGACGCTATGTCGAAGCGGTGAAAACGATGACCACCGTTAACGTCCCGCCCGCCGAGGTCCATGAGATCGGTCTCAAGGAAGTAGCGCGTATCACCGCCGAGATGACCAGACTGGCCCAGAGCCAGGGATACAAAGACCTGGCCAGCTTCCGCGAAGCGGTCAACAACGATCCCAAGTGGAAGCCGACAAGCGAGCAACAGATTCTGGATGACTACAAGACATACATCCATCAGATGGAACCGAAACTGCCGGAACTATTCGGACTGCTGCCAAAGTCGCCCGTGACAGTTGAACCGATCCCCGACTTCGCCAAAGCAGCCGCGACCCATTACGTCCAAGGCACGCCGGATGGAAAACGTCCGGGCCGCGTTGTTGTTGCAGTTTCTAACCCAACCAAGCGTACCCTGATGGATGACGAAGCCGTTGCCTATCACGAGGGCGTTCCCGGTCATCACCTGCAAATCAGTATCGCCCAGACGCTGGAAGGTTTGCCGAAGTTTCGGTTACACGGTTTTCTTAGCGCGTATGCCGAAGGTTGGGCGCTGTATTCGGAGGTGTTAGGCAAAGAGATCGGTTTTTATAAGGACCCGGTGTCTGACTACGGTCGGCTGAATTCAGAGATGCTTCGCGCCGTCAGGCTCGTGGTCGATACCGGGATACACAACAAAAACTGGAGCCGCGAGAAGGTGATCGATTACATGCATGCCAACGACATCAACGACGCGTTGGCGCAGACTGAAGCGGACCGCTACATCGCCTGGCCCGGGCAAGCGCTGGCTTACAAGATGGGACAGCTAACCATTCTCAAGCTACGCGACGAGGCGAAGACGCAATTCGGCGAAAAATTCGATATAAAAGCATTCCACGACGAAATATTAAACGGCGGTGCGATGCCGCTTGATCTACTTCAGGAAAGAGTGGAAGCCTGGATCAAAGATCAAGCCGCTAAAAAGGTGTGAATGGAGCCGTTGGGAACGGCGACATGGCCGGTGCAGCCGCGAGGGTGTGCGGTCGAGCCGAGCGGGAGCGAGCGAGAGACAAAGCTTGAGAACCTGGAGCTCCGTGGGAGCCAAGCTCCTTTACGGAGCCGTTAGACCTGCTCCAAGAGCGCGTAGAGGCTTGGATCAAAGATCAAAAGTTGAATGGAGCGACTGGGGCGAGCGACATGGCCGCGGGTTGGGATCACGACTTGGGAGGAGTGTTTAACGGTCGAGCGAGCGGGAGCAAGCGAGATACAATCAAAAATCAAGCATCAAAGACCGCGAGTTCTAGCCGATGACCAGGCAGCAAGTCGGAGTCATGCCGTTCTGCGGCAGCCAGGTTCGGAGACACCTTAAATGGGCCAGCGATAGCGTAACATGTGAAGCGTGAATCAGGTTTTTCCGGAATGCGCCGGGCTCACAGTGATGCGTGCAACTTCGCCGGATTAGTCTCCTAGTTTTCTTATTTCTGCGGCTGCTCTCGCACGGGGTTGCGAGACGCCGCTTTAATTCATCGGTTCGTGCGCTTCATCTCTCAACTCTTAACAATCGACCTCAGCGCCGCATCATAACCCGCTTACGATGCATGAGCAGTTCATTGCTGCGGATGCGTCTTTTTGAACCCGGCGGTGTAACCCTTTTTGAAAGCCTGTTTAAAAGCCTGCAGGTCGGCTGCTCGCGAAGGATTTTGGAGCTGTTCAGCCGGGCCCTGCTGTTCGAAATACTTTTGGGCCGTCATGTTCAACTCAGCCTCCGTCGGCAACGTTGCGCCGGGCAGCGCTTCCTCTCCGGCCTTCTCACCGCTTTCATAAGCAGCCCGTTCTTCGGCTGTTGTGCCGTGAGCCGTGCGATGACTATAGAATACCGCCACGCCACACACGATGAACGCAGCCAATCCGATCAACACAGTGAAACGCACCGGCTTAAATTGTCTGGCCATTAGAGGGCTATTGCAGAAAAATCTGCGTGTTCTGAAAATCAAAGGTCACCGCATAAGGCTTGAAGAAATCGTGACCGACCATGCCGGCGCGATGAAAGCCAAACCTATGTTCCCACGGGAACGGTCCATTGTAAAAAAGCCGATTGGCGGAATCGATTTCCGTGCGGCGCATCATAAGCGGCTTACGATGCATGAGCTGGGCGTGTGCCGTGCGTTCGCGCTGTAGCCACGGCGCTATGCGCCGTCTGTTGCTCCTTTCCTGGGTTCCTGGGTTCCTGATTAATTCTTTCGCTGATTAATAAACAAACGGCACTAGCCGTTTAGTGCGCCGCATGTAATCGGCGTATTGCGCGCCAAGCGCGCCCGACAAGGCATTCTCTTCCACATTCATGCGGTGAATGAAAGCCGCGCCAATCGGCAGAAGTATGACAAGCAACGCGGCCCAGTTGCCCAGATTCAAAGCCAAACCCACGAACGCCAGTAGCACACCGGTGTAGGAAGGATGACTCGCCATGCGGAACGGCCCGCGCTCGACCAGCTCATGATCTTTTTCAATCGTCACGTCTACGGTGAAAAAGCGGCCGAGCGTGATGATGGACCACCAGCGCAGAACGAGTCCGACGACAAACAGCACCACGCCGGCGAACACAAAGCTTCGATGATGCGGCAGTGCCGCGAGTCGCGCGGAACCCATATTTCATTTATCACCCGGATACGGCTTATTCAGCGCCGTATCCAGGTCTACAAATCGGCCTGCTTCTGCATCGGCCATTCCTTGCTTGAAAGATTCCGGGATCCAGGAGTCATCGTTTTCCACGACAAATTTCGCGACTTGCGCTCGCTCGCTTGCGGGAAGGGCTTGGAACTGCTCGATAACTTCAATGGCGCTCATGACGATCAGAATACTCTACCAAGCTGTTCCCCGCAAAATCGATATTCTCTAACGCTACGTCTCTCGACTCTCAACCCTCTATCATAAGCGGCTTACGATGCATGAATTGAACCGCTGTAGAGGCAGGCGTGTCGCCTGCGAATGGAGCGAACGGGATGAGCGACATAGAAGGCAAAACTGCGAGGGAAGCAGCGAGCGAGTGCGGGCAAGGAGCGAGTTTCAAAAATCTGTAGCAGAGTCGCTATGCGACGCTCCACTTGCAAAAACCGTGAGCGCGAGCGGCGCGTCACCGTCAGCAGCAATTCCGAGATCAGATAAACCAGCCCGAGCAGAAGGGAGACTGACATCGCGGTGATCAAACAGAAATCTCTTGACAAGTCAGAGCCTTTTGAATCGACTATTTCCGATCACCGTTTTAAGAGAAAGGAGCCCGTAGTTGAAGACATTTCGCGAGTGTTTTGAGCTGCGGGTTTTGTGTTTTTGATGACTTGGATGGGTAATGAAGAAAGAACCGATCAAACCATCGAGTCACACCCGCACCACAAAAGGACAGTAATGGAGCAAGCCGAAAATCCAGCAAAAGAGTAGGCACATTTACAATAAGGGAGGTTTTATGTTAAAAATAACAGTTGACGTGTTCTCAGGTCGTCCCAATCCCACCTGGATCATGGACGATAAGCGTGGAGATGATCTGCTCAAAAAGATCTCCAGGAAGAAGCAAATAATATCGAGGTCTGATAAGGGCTATAACGGGTTAGGTTTCAGAGGAATTAAACTGGAATTGCTCGGTGATGAAGCAAGCTCAAATAAGCTTCCATCAACTTTCAAAATCGCGGACGGTCTTGCTAAAGACCAAAAAGCAAGCATCGATTTAGCAAGAGAGATCGTTGATCAGATGACACGATATGAAAGAGCGAATATGGATGTCTTCAGGCTGACACCGATCGACAAAAGAATTCAAAAAGTAATTTTGGGAAGCATTGAGCAATACGAAAGGGATCTCAAAAGGATTCAAAAATATATTAGAATCAAAATAAGATGGCCGATCGGTCCTATAAGAGTAACAGTAAAAGACAGTGAATGTAAAAGCTGCAAATATGAAGAGAGCAGATTTAACCCGGACTTTTGGAATGCTGATCCATATGTAAGAGCAAACAACAATTGCTACAACTACGGTAGAAACTGGAAGACAAATACTTTCGCGCAGCCGGGAAGACATTCGGGAGCAACCGCTAGCTCAATGAGCTGTTCAGCGGTAAAAACTGCAGCTATGAACGATGGCTTGGTAGAAAGATGTGACTGTCTTCCGAAATCAGAATACCCGAGAAGACTTATGGCACTGGTCATCGCTCCGGGAATTGATTATCACTGGTATAGAAAGCAAACTGGCGGATTCTGGGGACATAAGCCCGGCGGCACTGCGGCAAGGAATTATGATAACAGCGGAGTGCTTATCACCGATCCGCAAACATGCGATCGAGGTGCCGGTACATACCTAAACTACACTGACTTCTGCGGCTTCTTCTATGCCGGAAAAAGTGTAATAATAAGTTAGCCTGGTCTCATGTATTAAAAATTGAATGACGCATATAAAAATAGAACTCGACGTTTTTTCCGGACAACCCAATCCCGCTTTTGAAATCAGAAAAGATGAGTTCGAAAGCATTCTGAATCAGATCAGAAAACAAAGAGAGCTAAATAATGCGAGATTGTTTGATGGATTGGGTTTTAGGGGAATTATCTTATCAGGTCCAGATTTAGAAGCGGTCATTCAGAAACATGTTATTCGGGTCCAGTCATCCAGTGGTGTTAGATATTTCGAAAGTAATGCTGACATAATTCCGAAGGCATTTGATCTTTTTAAAAAGCACGACGAGCAAGGAGAATATCAGGACCTCATTGGAAAGTTAACAGAAGAGTATTTGTAGCTAACCAGGCATCATAAGCCGCTTACGATGCATGAGCCCACGCGGGTGTAGTGGCAGGCGTGTCGCCTGCGACTCTGCCAGCCGCGAGGCTTCCATGCGCGACGAGACCGTATTCTGCGTCCGAATTCTCGATACCACGCAAATCCGTCATCTGATCGCGTTTGCTTCCGCCGTCAATGTAACGATTCAACGTTTCCATGGCGCGCCATAGCTCATTACTGGGGCGAAGGAGGCAACGAATCACGACAGCGAAGCTAAATGTTTTAGACGCGAGACCATTTTCTCCCCACCCCAAATTCTCCCCAGATCGGTGCTCGGGAGTTTTGTTTGGTCTTGATCCACGAGCGAATTTCACACTACGCTCACCGTTAGCCAACATTTGTGCGATGAAAATTGTCTTTAGCCGCAAGGGCGTTGATTCACAAGCTGGCAAACTTTTCAGTGCGATTATCAACGAGCGACTCGTCTCAATCCCGATTCCTGCTGGTGAAGGGGACAAATCAAAAACGAGATATCGCGATCTAACTATCGATGGCGTTTCGCTCGGGCGCCTTGTTGAGGAGCTAAGCATTCGAAGAAACAAGAAAGACCGTCGGTGTGCCGATGAGCTCCTGCATTTTGATCCGGACTTGCGCCGCGAATCCTTAAAGCGGAAGCCTGGTTGGCGCCCACTCCTCGGGTTGGGCTCCAAGGAGGCACAACGGATAGCGCAGAACGGAGTAGGCAAGGGAGATCTGTTTCTGTTCTTCGGTCCGCTTCGCGCGGTTCAGAAGGATTGGGCCGGGCGGTATCGCTATGCCGGGCCTAAGCAGCACTTGATCCACGGCTGGTTACAAATCAGCGGAGTCCTGAAAGCTAGACCGTCGCGTCGAACAACCGTTCCGGAGTGGATGCGCTACCATCCACATTTTCTAAACGACTTTGGCGAACAGAACACGGTTTACGTTGCGACGCAGCGACTGAGTCTTCCAGGTTTAAGATTACGGCTTCCCGGCGGCGGATCATTCGAGCGGCGCGATCTCAAACTCTGCCTTACAGCCCCGGGCGGTTCGATGAGTTACTGGCGTTTACCTTTCACGGTCAGGCCACATGACGGAAAATATCCGATGTCTCGTTTCGAAACCGAACATCGGTGGACGCCAGGCAGAAAGTGTACGTTCCTCGACACGAATATCGGATACTGGCAGGACGAGGTGCTGGATTCATCGAAGTGCCGAGGCGCAGTTGATTGGCTCGTCCACCTCTTCGATGACAATCGAATTAGCGTTTCAAATCCGACGCGATTGCCGCGAATTGGGCTAGTGCGGCTTGGAGGTCCTCGACGATCTCCTGCGCGATGATGTCGGGATCGGGAAGGTTGGCGCCAAGCTTTAGATACGTCCCCGATTCTGCTCCGATTGCGTCTTTAACGCCAATTCAACCTTTTCTGGCACGTCAGCTACTCTGCCAATCTCTTGAGCTGTGATCATAGGAGCGTTGGCCATGATGCAGACCACCTGTTCGGCTATCTCCGCCTTTCTTTCGCCGCCGATTTCTTCGATCATCTTGTAAGCAATCAAGTACCTATGCGTCCTCTCGAGGCAGATATGGAAAGCGTTGAATTGCCTCGTGGCGTTCCGATAAAGCCAGAAATTGACCCCCGCGATAAATTCAATCAGGACACCGCTAACCACGCCGATGCTGCTAACCTTTAACAAGTCTCCCGAGTTTACCTTCATGCTCGGAACGTTGAAATGCGAGAGCGCGTCGAAAGCGAGTGTGTAGACCAGCGTTGCAATCAGTACTCCGAATCCAATTAACGCCACGCTCTTTGCTGAATTGAAGCTCCTCGTAGCTTGTTTGTGAACGTCATCGTAATACTTCAGTATCATGCGAACATGCGCAGCGACAGTTTCACCCATGTTTCCGGACAGAGCTTTCTGTAGTTCGTCGCACGTTTCCAACTTCGATTGAGTTTCAGGCGAAACAACTGGGGGATTCATTTGGTACTGCGGTTGACGCTGAGGGATGAGCTTTAAGTCTGGGCAGACTGGATGAATGAACGCAAGCGAAAATGTCGCCGGGCATCGGGCGAAAAAGCGAAGGCCAATTGCCGTCCCTACTTTATCTGATCTTCAATAGCTTTATCCCTCTCCTCGATGTGTTCCGGTATGTCCCATTTTTTGCCATCAATCTCTCTCATTAACGCATAAGCGTAATCACATACTCGGTAGCGATATTTCTCGCTTTCCTTCACTTCTTCCGACCCCCACATCGGTGCCGGCCTCTTATCTCTCAACAATGGCGCCAGGTAGGGGATGGCGACGCGTCCGCACTCAATAATAGCCTTGGCAGAACTCTCCCAGTAGAAATGCGGCAATCCCCAAGCGTTGAAGACGACGGACTTTTGCAGCGAGGCAGTTAATACGGCGCAAATGACATCGCAGGTCAGCCTTTTGTATAGCTCCGGGTTTATTTTGCTCAGCGCCATTACCTTGAAATATTCTTTTTGATCTTTGGTTCTGATAGATTGGAAGATTTGATCGCCGCCATCCCTTCTCCTCAGCACCTCCCTAAACGCCAGGCTGTTGAAAGGCTCCTTTCCCTTCAGTGCGGCGGACTCCAGTTCGGAAATGAGCTCCGTGACGCTCTTTTGCTTAAAGCTTTCCTCCCTCGCTGTTGCCTTGCGATTTAGGGATTCTTGTTCTTCTTGCACTTTATCTTGCAATCGGGAGGTTCGCTTACCACAGGATACTAGCGGAACTAAGAGCGCCAGTCCCACCATGAACAAGCAATACTTCTTCATGCCCGAGATATTAATACATCAGTTTGTTAAAACCAGGGTAGGTATTATGAGCCAGCGAAGGGGCCTGTGTATTCCACGCTGATATAGCGGCATCTAAAACCAGGTGGAGGTTCTCTCGGGCCACCAGTTGTATGATGTTGTCGTCCGAGATTGTTCCATCCTGATTGACAATCCAGCTCCAATAGTAATAGCCCAGTAAATTATTGTTACAGCTGCTGCTTCCTGCGTCGATCGAAACCGAAGCACTTACTGCCTGCCACCAAATGCCCGCCATGGAGGATGGCCTGCTGGGGGCATCAAATAACACAGCAGCTGTGTTGTTATTTCCAGGCGACAAATTGCCCGCAAAACTTCCATCATCGTTTCTTCCATAGTAGCCCCATTTTTTGCCCGTTAGACGGTCGATATACCATCCGTATTCGATAGCTCTTGCTTGATGCTCCTCGGAGATGTAAGAAAAGGTGCCTTCGTCAAAGTCATAGGTCCGTACCATCTGGATGTAACAAATCTTCGGCGCATCGCAGGCCGGCTTACCGCAGGCTGCTGGATCAAAGGCAAAGCTTAGATTCATGTTCAGTCCGTTGCTGGAACCGTTCGCGAAAGTATTCCCGGTGAAGGTGAAGTTGCCGCAGGGCTGAATTCTTTCACAGGATGATAAGAGAATGCCGAATGTGATCAGGAAGATTACGGAAAGAAGGCTTTTCGGCTTCGCTCTGAGCGTAGTAAGCGACACTGAAGAATTCATGGTTATCTCTGTTCGATGCGAGCGTATCGGGACCAAAATTGACTGTCAATAAGGAAGATCGGCGGAGAGGCGGCTGAGATTCATCTACGAAACCCGCCCTGTCTTGGGTAGAAGCCGCGCGTCGAGAGTTAGATTGTCCCAATCATCCTTTTACACGTTTATCGCTGCCAGTTCGATAACGTGTGATTTGCCTTTCGTCCATGAAGCCCTTCTCTCGCGCCTAGCGTTTTAGATCCGCTGCGATTTCGGCGAACTCGGCGAGGGCTGCTTGGAGATCTTCTACGATTTGAAACTCGTTCGCTGCCCGCGCTCGCTCGCTCCTACCCTTGTCACTTTACCTTCTATGTCGTTCATCCCA
>Ga0137403_10005309_pt1 | contig 14975 bp, 12 predicted proteins | sample CZOMad2_1_16fung_FD_122057 | JGI IMG/M metagenome (GOLD analysis project Ga0137403, IMG submission 122057) | Vadose zone soil fungal communities from Angelo Coast Range Reserve, California, USA - CZOMad2_1_16fungal (Hybrid Assembly) | ecosystem: Environmental > Terrestrial > Soil > Vadose zone... | reverse complement strand
GGTGTCCGGCTCATCGGCAAGCCGCAGATGAACGAACACACGGTCGCTGCCGTAAACCTCCGGTGGCCCCAGAGCCTCGCGATCAACAGGAATCAGTCCCTTACCGATCTTGCCGGTGCTTTCAGCGATGAGTTGTTCCAGCCATGCACCCAGATCGTGAATCCCTGGCGACGTGATGATGGTAACTTTGTTTCGGCCAAGATTCCCCAGCGTTCCCAGGATTGCGCCCAGGACGGCGCCAGGATTTTGACCCGCCGGAACTTCTGGCTTGCACGCCTGTACCATTTCATTGGTGCGCTGAAGAAATTTGCCGAGATCGAGCCCCATGATGGCGGCCGGGACCATGCCAAAGTTGGATAGGGCAGAGTAGCGTCCGCCGATACTGGCAAGGCCGAAAAAGATTTTGCGAAACCGATCACGCTCCGCTACTTGCTGCATCTTGGAGCCGGGATCAGTGATGGCGATGAAATGCTCGCCAGCTTTATCTTTGTCGACCGTTTGTTGCATGCGATCAAAGAAATATTGCTTGAAAATATTTGGTTCCAGAGTGCTGCCAGATTTGCTGGCCACGATGCACAAAGTTTTTGCCAGATCAACCTGGTTTTCGATGGACTTGATCTGCGCCGGATCGGTTGAATCCAGAACGTGCAGCTCCGGATGTCCCGGCTGCTTGCCATAAGTGATCTTCAGAACCTCAGGACACAAGCTGGAGCCGCCCATCCCCAGCAGCAAGGCATAGGTGAACCCGGCATTCGCAGCGTCGGCTGCCGCGTCATTGAGCTGCTTCAGGTGTTTCAGTTGGTCTTCGACAATAGGCAGCCAGCCGACCCATTTATCCTCATCGTCGCCGGTCCAAAGTGAGGGATCGCCGCGCCAGAGACGGGCCATTTTATTCCCGGCCTGCCAGTCTTTCAGCGTTGCCTGCACCGCTTGTGTGAGCGGTGCAGAGAATTCCCAGCGGGGTAACTGGATCATCGTTTTCGTGCTCACTGGTTCCTTTTCTTTTGCTCCACCGCTGCGAGCAGCTTTTGAAAAGCATCGGCAAAAAGTTTGATGGCTTCTTCCAGGAGCTGGCCGGTTACCTTCTTCATGGAGATGCCGGCTTTTTCCAGATTCGCCATGGTTGTATCGGCCGCCGCGACATCGGCGTCCAGCGTGCGGCGGACAATCCCGTGGTCGCGGAACGCGTCCATAGTGGCCGGAGGGATGGTGTTGACTGTGTCTGGACCAATTAGCTCTTCTATATACAGCACGTCGCGATATTTCGGATTCTTGGTGCTGGTGCTGGCCCAGAGCAGGCGCTGCACCTGCGCCCCACGCGCGGCTAAAGCTTTCCAGCGCTGTCCGGCAATCATCTGCTGGTAAGTGCGGTAAGCCTGCTTGGCATTGGCAATAGCCACTTTACCGTGCAGGGAGCGCAGCAGGTCCTGGTCTTGAGAGGGAGGAGTAGCGGTTTTCAAACGCTCGTCGATCATGGAATCGACCAGCGAATCAATGCGCGAGACAAAGAAGCTGGCGACGCTGGCGATTCCGCTAATGTCGATGCCAGCTTTCTGCGCTGCTTCAAGTCCATCGATATACGCTTCTGCGACTTTGACGTATGCTTCCTGGGCGAACAGCAATGTGATGTTGATATTGATGCCTTCGCTGATAAGCTGACGGACTGCTGGAGCGCCCTCGTCCGTTCCGGGGACTTTAATCATGATGTTGGGCCGACTGACAGTCTTCCATAGGCGGCGCGCTTCTTCGATCGTCCCTTTGGTGTCTCGCGCCAGCGTAGGCGAGACTTCAAGGCTGACGTAGCCATCCCGCTTGTTGGTGGCCTTGTAAACCGGAAAGAGAAGGTCGGCGGAATCCTGGATGTCGCGGACTGCGATGCGCTCGTACATTTCTCCGCTGCTCAGTCCCTGGGCGCGAAGCTGATCAAGAAAGCCGGCATAGTCGGTGCTTCCGTCGATTGCTTTCTCAAAGATTGAGGGATTTGAGGTGATGCCGCGCAGGCCGTCTTCGTCGATCAAGCGCTTCAGTTCGCCGCTGGTGATCAGGTCACGCCGGATGTAATCCAGCCAGACAGACTGGCCCTGTTTCTGTAATTCCAGCAGTGGATTTTTTACATCTGTGCTGCTTTGCGTCTGTTTTTCGGGGGTAGTAACCGGGTTCATGAAATTTTCTCCTTGACGGTTGAGTCAACGGCGGCCGAGTCAGTCGAGTAGCGCCGTTCAATTGCCTGGATCTTTGCCAGGCGCCGCTGGTGGCGGTCTTCACCGGTAAACCGGGCGTTCAAAAAAATGGTGCATAAATCTTTTGCCAATTCATCAGCAACCACGCGCGAGCCCAGCACCAGGATGTTTAGATTATCGTGCTCTACACCTTGATGCGCGGAATATGAGTCATGGCAGAGACCGGCGCGTATGCCGGGAATTTTGTTTGCCGCCACAGAAGCGCCAACGCCGCTTCCACAAATGAGAATGCCGCGTTCTGTGCCACCGTGCAGCACGCCACGAGCAACGGCTTCAGCATAATCAGGATAATCCACCGGCGCAGTGCTGTCAGTACCCACGTCTTTTAGCTGATGGCCATTTTTCTGAAGATGATCGATAAGCACCTTCTTCAGGGCAAAGCCGGCATGGTCAGAACCGATGGTGATCTTCATGGTTTCTTTGACAACATTTCGCGGGCCGCGGTCAGCACGGTATCTGGTGTGAAACCGAATCTTTTCTGCAATTCTTTGAGCGGAGCTGATGCGCCAAATGTCCGCATACCGATACTTTTCCCCGCATGGCCAACATATTGCGACCAGCCGAAGGTCGAAGCCTGTTCCACAGATATTCTGGCGGTCACGCTCGCAGGCAGCACGCTCTCGCGATATTCGGGGGATTGCTTTTCAAATATCTCCCATGAGGGCATGCTGACGACGCGCACTCTACGGCCTTCCGCGCTCAGGGTTTCAAAAACGGAAATACAGAGAGAAACTTCACTTCCGGTGGCCATCAGAATCAGTTCAGGTTTCCCGTCCGGCGAATCGGCCAGTATGTAAGCGCCTTTTGCTACGCCTGCGGGAGAAGCGTACTTGCTGCGGTCGATGATCGGTAAAGCTTGCCGCGAGAGGACCAGGGCGGCCGGTTCATGCCGCAGTTGCATGATCACTCGCCATGCCTCCGTGACTTCATTGGCGTCGGCCGGACGCAGAGTGATAAATCCCGGCAGCGCGCGCAGTGAAGCCAGTTGCTCGACAGGCTGATGGGTGGGGCCGTCTTCGCCCACCCCGATGGAGTCATGAGTGAACACATAGATGACCGGTATTTCCATGATCGCCGCCAGTCGCATGGGCGGACGCGAATAATCGCTGAAAATCATGAAGCCCGCGCCAAACGGGCGGACCTTGCTGAGCGAAAGCCCGTTCAGGATGGAGCACATGGCATGCTCGCGTATACCGAAATGGAAGTTGCGTCCGGCATAAGTGCCGGCTTCAAAATCGCCGGCGCCATCGAAGGTGAAGCGCGTCTTGGTGGAAGGAGCGAGATCGGCTGCGCCGCCGATCAGCCAAGGAATGTTTTGCGCAATCGCGTTCAGAATTTTGGCGGAAGCGTCACGTCCTGCCATGCCTTTAGGGTCGGCAGGGAAGACGGGCAGGTTTTTGTCCCAGCCTTCCGGAAGCTGGCGGTACTGCATGCGCGTGATCTGGTCAGCGAGCGCGGGTGACGACTTCTTATACTGCTGGAACGTTGCTTCCCATGCGGTGCGCAGGTCGCGGCCGCGCTTGCCCATTCCAGAAGCAAAGTGCTCACGTACGCCATCGGGGATGAGGAACTTTGCGTCTTCGGGCCAGCCATAAGCACGCTTGGCCCCGCGAATCTCCTCTTCACCCAGAGGTTCCCCGTGGGCTTCTTTGGTGTCCTGTTTGTTGGGAGCGCCATAAGCAATGTGGCTGTCAACAATGATGAACGTCGGGCGATCCTGGGTCTGTTTAAACACATTGAGGGCGCGAGTCAGCAGTTCCAGGTCATTGGCATCGCCGACGCGCGTGACATTCCATCCGTAGCCCATGAACCGGGAGGCAATGTCTTCACTGAAAGCGAGGCTGGTCTTGCCTTCGATCGTGATGCGGTTGTTGTCGTAGATCCAGCAGAGATTGTTGAGCTTGAGATGGCCCGCCAGCGACGCCGCCTCACTCGATACGCCTTCCATCATGTCACCGTCGCCACAGATGGCATAGACGTTGTAGTTGAACATCTCCGCGCCCGATTGGTTGAAGTGCGCAGCCTGCCACTTTTCTGCGATCGCCATACCCACGCTGTTGGCCACGCCCTGACCCAGCGGGCCGGTGGTGGTCTCAACCCCAGAAGTTATCCGATATTCAGGATGCCCGGGACACTTGCTGTCTAATTGGCGGAAGTGCTTGATGTCATCCAGCGTGACGGCAAGTTCACCCAGCGTTTCATACATCGGGTTGACGGCCTTTACTCCGGCAAGATGCAGCAGTGCATAAAGCAGCATCGAGGCGTGTCCATTGGACAGGACGAAGCGGTCGCGGTTGGGCCAGATGGGATCTTCGGGATCGTAGCGGAGAAAGCGCTGCCAGAGGACATACGCCACGGGCGCCAGGGCCATGGGCGTTCCCGGATGCCCGGAATTGGCTTGTTGTACCGCATCCATGGCAAGCGTGCGGATGGTGTTGATGCAGAGCTGGTCAAGATTGCCAGCGTTTTTCAGATCTTTCGTCTGATCGGCAACTTCGGGCAAGGTTACGGGAAGAGCCATTCTCTTAAGCAACCTCCAACAGATAAGCCTACGCTAAATTGAGGCCATCTGGGGAGTGCGGGCGCGCTTTTTGAGAGATGCCGAAAAAAGAAGCTGAGGAAAATTGGGCGTAGCTGCGCCCGGGCAAACGCGGCTAGCCAATCAAAACTGCGTTTTACTCCAATAGTGTTATGACGCAATTGCCGATTTCAGCGGTGTTCATTTTTGTAATCAATGTGCGAAGTCGAACAGTGGACGACTCCAACGAAGCAGAAGACCTTAACCAAATACAAAAGCGCGGCCAGGTAGCCGCGCTTTTGTTACTGATAGAGGCAAATAAGGAGCCACGATTCCAGGCCCGGCGGTGACACCCCCTTGGCAACCACCGCCGTTCCTAGTTCGTGCTTTTTCCGTTCATCCTGTTGAGTAGTGCAGAAAAGGATGGAAGCGTTTCAAGTTTCTCGACATTTTTTATTTTTTTTGCGACTTGAGGTAAGCAATTGATTCACAACAACTTATTGGCGGCGTGATCTTTCGAGTGTGTACCTGCTAGTAGGATCGCGGCGGCCAGCGCGGCTGTCTTTTCGTCTATTGTCCAGGGTGCGCCTAAATTACGGCCCATCCCATCGATTCTTTTGTGGACCTCGGGTGCAGACTTCCCGAATGCTTTCCGGGCACAGTCATCAAGGTCGCGTGCGCGAATGCCAGTGACTGGAATTTTCAGGTGTTCAAAAGCGCTGCGGAAAGCCTGGCGAAAGAATTCTCCTTCAGCCGTATGAATCAATGGGTGCGAACCCAGTATCTCTTCCAGATCGGGCAGCGGACGTGCCGAACTCAGCAGGATGGCGGACGCCATCACCACAAAACCTCGGTCCCGAAGCTCGGCTGAAACTCGGGTGAGTGCTTCCAGAGCCAGCTGCGTGGAATCAGTGGCACACCGGGTCAGATGCCTTTGCGCGGCGCGAATCTCCATTTCTTCAACGTAATGGTAGGGCTGCGCAGCGCCTGTAATATTGGGATCAATGATGACCAGGCGGCGGCGATCCAGAACTTCTTCCGCGCCACGCCCAGCTGTCATGGCTACCACTGCGCCCCATCCGGAATGGACGCTCACCCCGATTGCCGCCGATTTCATCCGAGATACTTTACTCCGAAATTCGCGAAAGATTACCACCTTTTTAAGAGCCTTCTCGGTTCAAAACCGTCCTGATTCTTACGCGATATGCCCCATGGGAACTAGATCGAAAGTTTTAGTGGACCTCACAGGGTTGCGTCCTCCAGCAACTCTGTTTGGAGATTTTGCATCTCACCTTACATCTACCCGAAATAGAGATAGACTTCACTATAAGGCCCATCCGCCGGGAGGGAAGTCATGAAGAAGTTGTTCGCGGTGATCGTTGGAGTGTGTGCAGTTTTTTCAGCTTTATCAGCCGTGGCCGACACGCTCGAACTGAAGAACGGGAGCGTGATTAAAGGAACCTTCGTCGGCGGTTCAGAGGCGCAGGTGAGCTTTCGCGTGGGCTCGACCGTACAACACTACCCTGTTGCTGACGTCGCGACGGTGAAATTTGATTCGGACTCCGGCCGCCCATCGAATTACGATGACTCTGCTTTCCGGTCGCGACTGGAGCCGAACTATGCTGCGGCTGCTCCTCCCCCGCCAGCTCCGGCGCCGGTTCGTCCATCGCCGGTCTTAACGGGCGACAAAATCAGCGTTCCGACGGGCACCAGGCTGACAATTCGCACGATTGATTCCATTGATTCCGACCGTAACCGTGTGGGTGACAAGTTTGCCGCCACACTGGACCAGCCCTTGTACGTTAATGATGTTCTCGTCGTGCCCAAAGGCGCCGACGTCTATGGACGACTGGAAGAAGCGAAAGAAGCCGGACACCTTGCCGGCAAGTCGCAACTCAGGTTGTCATTGACAGGCCTTGTAGTGAATGGCCAGACGTATGCGCTTTCCACCGGCGACTACGAACTTTCAGGCAAGTCTCGCACCGGAAATACCGCGAAGAAGGTGGGCGGAGGAGCCGCGGTGGGGGCCCTCATTGGTGCAGTAGTCGGCGGCGGAAAAGGCGCGGCGGTTGGAGCGGGAGTAGGCGCTGGCGCGGGAACCGCCGTTCAGGTGGCAACCAAGGGCGAACAGGTCCACGTGCCCAGCGAAACCCTGCTTGAGTTCGCACTCGATCAGCCGGTTACCCTCCCGGAGTCGCAAGCCCGCTAGATCAGAAGCGTTGAGAAATCAGAGGTCCAGCCATTCTGGCTGGGCCTTTCCTTTATTGCGTAGCGGCGGGATTGAGCGGCGATTTAACCGATGGCCGTCTCATCATTACTTTTGTCACTAACGCGGGGCGCGGAAGTTGTACTACTCTACAGAAACAAGGTACATGACCTTCCGGAGTAGAAATGACGGACGCAGTTAAAGAAATAGCGATTAAGGAAGCCAATCAGGCTTTTACCAAACAGGTAACGAACCAGGTCGCCCGAATCACCGGCGAACTGAGCCGACTGGAACAGTTGCTGAGCGCAGGGATGGTGGATCGCCGCGTTTTGAGCGAATTCCGCTATGCCGTGGATAGCGCCCGCAAAACTGGCTGGCAGGTGGAGAAATGGCTGGACGGCGGTGGCCGAGAGCTTTCCACCATGATCACTGAGGAACGCATTCATTGCATTACGCGCATGAGCAATCACCTGGCTTCCGAACTGGAAGTTGAAGCGAAGCATTTTGCCGGGTTGGATGCTCTCAAGGAATCGATGAAAAAGCTGGATGCGGCATTGGCGATAAAGGCCTAAACCAGTCGAGACCTGTTCTGCTCGGGCTGGTAAGATATCTCCAGCCTATGAAAACGATTGTCCTGGCAGTTCTTGGTTTGACGCTCGTCGGTGCGCCGCTGGCGCAGAAAAGTGTGGCGCAGAAACGGCCACAAAAACAACAGCAGGTGCAGTGGCGGGAATACGTCTATCCACAAGACGGATTCGCTATAACCTGGCCTTCCGCGCCAACTCCCCATTACGACGGCGGAGACAGGCACATCAACGTCTATACCATTTCTATAGGCAAGACCGTGGTCAGCCTGCGGGCGATCAGCCGGCTGATGGATTGCGAAACCGCACTTTCCGAAATGTGGGACAAAGCCGAGAGCGGCAAAAATTCGAACGAGCCTGTTATCAAAGGTTCTCTGAAGCAGATCTCTCCCGCGGGCATGAAAGGCCTGGAATACGAAACAGAGATGGGCTCAGGACAGCGGTCACTGCATCGATTCCAATGCGCGGACGAGCACAGGTTCTATATCTTCAATGTTGGCTATGCCGGCAAGCAAAGGTCGCCTGAGGCCGACAGGATCATCAAGTCATTCCACGTGGTGAATCCGGCACACTAGACGCGCGTGGTTGGACAGAACCGTACCAGTTAGAGCACAGCTGTTTCATGCAGCAGTTCACCACGCGCAAAACGCTCATAGCCCAATACAGAAACATCATCCACCACATTCGTTTTTCCCTGCAAAATAAGGCCAGTTAGTATCTTGCCGGTCGCGGGTGAGTGCATCACTCCGTGTCCGCTGAAGCCATTGGCAAGGAAGAAACCGGGTGCACCGGCAACCGGACCAAGGATGCAGTGGTGGTCGGGCGTCATCTCATAGAGCCCGGCCCATGCGCGCTTGGGATTGACGGGAAGATTTTCAAAGGCAGGTACACGATTGGCCGCATGCATCAGAATTTTCTCGATGAATGATGGTTCGAAGTCAGTCTTATACCCCGGTGTTTCTTCCGGATCATTCCATGCCAGCAAGAAGCCGCGGCCTTCAGGACGGAAGTGAAAGCCGGTACTCATGTCGATGACCATGGGCGAGGAGTGCGGAAAGTCGGAGAATGGCTCGGACGGCACGAGCATGCGGCGAAGCGGCTCAACCGGAAGATCGATGCCAACAAACTTTGCAATCTGCGCCGACCACGCACCGGCGGCGTTCACAACGGTGCGAGTTGAGACTGGGCCACGTGTTGTTTCCACGCTGAAGGCACCTTGTTGATCGATGGTGATCCCTGTAACCTCGGTCTTCTTCCAGAGAGTGGCGCCGTGCTCGGCAGCCGATGCCATAAAGCCGTTCATTACGCTGTAAGGATCGACAAAACCATCGGTCGAGCAGAAGCTGCCGCCCAGAATGTCATCGGAGCGAAGTTGCGGCAGCATGGTGCAGATTTCTTCGACAGGGAGCAGCCGCGCCGTGGTGAGACCGAGCTTCTCTTGGCGCGCAAAATTATCGCGCAAGTAAGCGAGATGCGATTCTTTCGTCGCGAGAAAAAGATAGCCCTGGGGACGGTAATCGGCGGGATGGCCGACGACCTCTTCAAACCGGGCGTAAAAGGGAATCGAGTACAGCGACATCTGTATGTTCACAGGCGTGGAAAACTGTGCGCGAACGCCGCCCATGCTCTTGCCAGTGGAACCTTTCCCCTGCGAGCTTTCCCGTTCGATCACCAGCACATTTTTGCAACCGGCATCCGTCAGATGCCAGGCGATGCTGGAACCCACAATGCCGCCACCGATAATCACTACCTCTGCCGTGTGCATGCTACCTGCGCTTCAATGCCTCCCATTGCTGGAGGAGCGCCTGCGCCTGGGCCAGCGTTTTCTCCGCAGCCTGAGTGGCCTGGGTTGTGGGAGCAGCATCGGCGCTGTCTATGGTGACAATGAGTTGCGCCAAATTGCCGATCACCGTGGCAAAAGCAGGCTGTTGGCCGGGCGTGCCCTGCGGCTCTGCTTCACCACGACGGCGGCGCGCACCAGCGAGTTTCTTTTCATCATCTGCGCTGATTTTACCGGCTTGCGCTGTGGCATGAATTTCTTCCACAGCCTGGTTCGCCTGCTGCAGAGCCTGAACAAGTTTTAACTCCAGCGAGAATTGCTTTTCCAAGTCCTGTGGCGTGGTTTTGACGCGAGGATCCATCGTGAGTTTGAAGAGCTGAGTGTAGGCTTTGCCGTCGACTGTTAGCCGCACCTGATACGAGCCAGGCAGCGCCTGCGGTCCGGAGGGTTCGCGCGGCACATCGCGGCCCGCGACCGTAAACATGCTGTATTCGGGCTGAGCGAAGGGAGGAGCAGAGTAGCGAACGTCCCACAGGAAACGATGCATTCCGGCTGCCGGTAAGAGCAGATTTTCCGGCTTGAACCAATAGGCAGGAAAGGCCGGCGGAGTTGGAGGCTGGAACGGCTGATCTTTGCTGGAGTAAGAACGCACCACCCTACCCCTGGCATCCAGCACTTCAAGTTTTACTTCATTTTGTGCTGGCGACTTCAAGTAATAGTAGAAGATCGCTCCGGGCGGCGGGTTCTCACCTGCGGGCTCTTCCGGTGGTATGGGTGTGTCGCCGTGGGTGGTGGCGCGTATGCGCATTGCAACGGAAGGCTGAAACAGATGAACTGGCGCCGACTGAATTTCGTTGGTAAGCTGCCGCAGCGGCGAGATGTCATCAAGAATCCAGAAAGAACGGCCGTGCGTTGCGATGACCAGATCATTACCTTTGATTACCAAATCATGAACAGGCGAGAGCGGCAGGTTGAGCTGCAGCGGCTGCCATGTGCTGCCATCGTTGATGGAGAAGAACATGCCCAGCTCAGTGCCGGCGAAAAGCAGACCTTTTTTGATGGGATCTTCGCGCACGGCGCGAACGTAGCCACCGAAGGGGAACCCGGCGTTAAGCCGGATCCAGGTCTTGCCGAAGTCATGTGTGCGGTAGATGTAAGGGCCAATGTCGTCGAGCCGGTGGCGATCGATGGCGGCATAAGCTGTGCCGGCGTCAAAATGAGAAGCGTCAATCAGGCTGATCTTGCTCCAGTCGGATAGGCCCGATGGAGTTACATTGTTCCAGGTCTTACCGCTGTCGCGGGTGAGTTGGATTAAGCCGCTATCGGTCCCAGCCCAGATCTGGCCTGCTGTCACCGGCGATGGCGCGATGGTATAAACCACGCCGCGGCCGCGAGCTTTGGCATTCTCAACTGTCAGCGGTCCGTCTTGGGACGCTTTCGGATCGGTACCGGTCAGGTCTGGACTGATCTTTTCCCAGCTATTACCGCGGTTGGTGCTGCGCAAGACATTCTGTGATCCGAAATAAAGAGTGTGCGGATCCTGCGGCGAGAAAACCACAGGGGACGTCCAGGTATAACGATTTTCGGGATGAGCTTCTCCGAAATTGCGGATGGCATCTGGAGCGATGACCTGGGCCTGGCCGGTGCGCCGATCGTAACGGAAAAGCTCTCCATAAGTCCCGCCGCCGTAAATGGTATTGGAATCACTGGGATCAGGCGCGATATAGCCGCTCTCACCGGCGCCGGCGGGATGCCAGTCGCGGAAAGTGATAGCTCCGTCATTACTGCGGCTGAGAATGAAGACGCTGCCGCTATCCTGCTGCGCGCCGTAAACGTGGTAGGGAAAATCATTGTCAACGGCCACATGATAGAACTGCGCGGTTGGCTGGTTGAACCAACTGCTCCAGGTATGGCCTGCGTCCACGCTCACGCCAGCGCCCTGGTCACTGCCAAAAATCATCCGCTGCGGATTGCTGGGATCGATCCAGAGAGCGTGATAGTCATCGCCACCGGGCGCGCCTTTGATCGCAACAAAAGTTTTTCCCGCGTCTGTGGAGCGATAGATGGAGACATTCGGGAGGTAAACCGTGTCCGGATTTTTTGGATCGACATAAACTTCGCCGAAATACCACAAGCGGCCGCGAATGCGCGGGTCAGTCCCGGTGCGGAGCCAAGTCTGTCCTCCGTCATCGGATTTAAAAAGGCCGCCTTCCTTGGCATCGATTAAGGCATAGACGCGCTGGCCGTGGGTGCCGCGGGCTATGGCCAAGCCCACGCGTCCCCATTCGCCTTCAGGGAGTCCGCCACCTGTGACAGGATTCCAGGTTGTGCCGCCATCCGTCGATTTTAAAATCGCGCCGTTGATCGTGACCGGAGGATAAGCGCTCCAGGGCGGACGCTGGTCATGTACCAGCGCTGCCCACACCGTTTGGGGAGTCTCAGGATCGATAGCTATGTCAATGACGCCGGTATTTTCGTCTTTGAAGAAGACCTTCTGCCAGGTCGAGCCGCCGTCGCTGGAGCGGAAAATGCCGCGCTCCGCGCCGGGGCCGTAAGCGCTCCCCATGGCCGCAACAAAGACGACGTCGGGATTGTGCGGATCGATGGCAATGCGGCTGATGTGACGTGTAGCGATCAAGCCGATATTCTTCCATGTGCCGCCACCGTCGGTGGATTTATAAACACCATTGCCATAAGTAAGGTTGGAGCGGAAATCTGCCTCCCCGGTGCCGACATAGATGATCGAAGGATTTGAAGGGGCCACCGAAATCGCGCCAATCGACGAGATCGGCTGGCCGTCAAAGATTGGCTCCCAGGTAATACCGCCATTGGCGGTCTTCCACACGCCTCCGCCTACGCCACCGAAATAATAGACGTTGGGCTGGCCTTCAACCCCGCTCACGGCAATGGTGCGTCCACCGCGGTGGGGGCCGATCATTCGCCAGCGCAGCCCGTTATAGAGATTGGGATCGAGCTGTTGCGAAAAAGCGAAGCCGGATAAAAGAACGAGGAGCGTGCAAAGTGGGATGAAGCGCACGAGGGAAAAGTTTTTCGACATAGGCAAGAGCATTGTACTAAGACACTCTTCCGCGTGCTCCCAGCAATCTGGTAAATTCAGAGGTACTCCATCCTCCAATTTCAAAAGGGTCGTATGAAAATCAGGGAAAAGAGTGTGCCCGGCTACGAGCGAGTGGTGCTTGGATCGGACGAGGCCGCAGGCTACCAGGGAATTATTGCGGTCCATTCCACGGCACTGGGGCCGGCTGTGGGCGGCACGCGCTACTGGAGTTACATAACAGAAGACGACGCAGTGACCGACGCACTTCGACTGGCACGCGGCATGACGTACAAAAATGCGCTGGCCGGACTGCCGTTTGGCGGTGGCAAATCCATCATCATGCGCGATGGCAAACCTGCTGACCGCGAGCTGCTCTTTCGGGCCCATGGCCGGATGGTGAACAGCCTGGAGGGAAAATACTTCACGGCAGAAGACGTTGGCACCAGTCCGGCTGACATGGAATACATCCTCAAGGAAAGCGCCTACGTGGCGGGTTTGCAGGGACGCTCCGGCGATCCTTCACCGCATACGGCACGGGGCGTGTTCCGCGCGATGCAGGCTGCGGCCAAACACCAGTGGGGAAGTGATGATCTGGCGGGAAAGACTGTCGCCATTCAAGGCTGTGGACACGTGGGATATTTTCTGGCCGGCGAACTGGCGCGGCTCGGGGCAAAACTGATTGTTGCCGACGTGGATCCCGCCAAGGTGAAGCACGTGGTGGACGAGCACCGGGCAGTTGCCGTCGCGCCGGAAGAGATTTATTCGGCAGGCGCCGACATATTTGCGCCGTGCGCTCTGGGCGGCGTGCTCAATGACCAGACGATTCCGCGATTGAAAGCTAAATTGGTGGTAGGCGCGGCCAATAACCAATTGCTGGAGTCTCGCCATGGCGATCTGCTGCAGCAGCGTGGCGTGCTCTACGCACCGGATTACGCTGCGAATGCCGGCGGCGTGATTAATGGCTGCTGTCGCGAGATGCTGGGATGGGATGTGCCAAAGACCCTCGCGAAAACCGATGCGATCTATGACACGCTGCTGACAATCTTTGCCATGGCAGAACGAGAAAAGATTCCAACGTATCAGGCAGCGGACCGGCTGGCGGAAGAACGGTTTACCGCTAAGCGCTAGAGCATTGGCGGATCAAATCGGTCCCAGGCTGCTCGGCAGCGGACGTCAAAGAAAAAGGGTGCGCCGCAGCGCACCCTGATGCAATCTCAACGCTCTATTTTTTCTTTGCGCCGCTCTTCTTTTTGGCTGCGGGGCTGGCCTGTGCTTTGGATGGATCATCGGCCGGATTGACATAAACCAATTTGAAGGGGCCGGTGCCTGAAACCTGAAGCTCAGTCTCACCCTTGGTCATCGCATAATGGTTATGGTGCGGAGGAACCACGGCCAGCGAATGTGGCGGCAAAGTCAGCATGGAGCTTTCATCAAACTTGTCGCCCATGCCGACGTGGAATTCGCCAGAGAGTACGGTCACATTTTCTGCGGTGGGATGCCAGTGCGGCATGATTCGATAGCCATCGGGCGCCTTAATGCGGACAGTGAACGGCCCGGGCTTGCCTGGATCACCGGCGAGCACCGCGAATTGCGCGCCGGACGGGAAGACAGCAGGCGCGGGGCCCCATTGAATCTTGTCCGGGGTGACAACGACCGGAGCAGGGCCTGCTGGTTTGGCTTTCGTAGCGGCTTTCTTCGGCGCGGCCGTCTGTGCCAGGGAAATGACAGGAAGCAGAAGCAGGATCGCCAACAATTTACGCATGTATCCTCCAAGTAGCAGAATTGAAGCTAACTCTCGTGCATCAAATTCTACTCTGCCCAAGCCGGTAGCATCAGAAAAATGAACTGTAAGAGCCTGACGGTGCATCTCTTTGCAATGGGCAGCACGCCTCTGGAGGAATGATCGATGAGCGGTGACTTATTTTTACTGAATGCTTTCGCGCTAGCCGTTGGGATGGTTGCGGGCGGCAAGCGAATCCGCTCTGAACGTACCGCGCGCAGCAATCTGCCGTTTAGCGATGCAGTGTGGCACGGCAATACGCTTTACCTCAGCGGACACATCGGACTTGATTCGACGACTGGGCAGCCGCCCGCCACGGCTGACGCAGAAGCGCGGCTGGTAATGGACGGCGTGAAGCGAACGCTGGAAGGCGCCGGCTTGACCATGGACGATCTTCTGTCTGTGCAGATTTTTTGCTCTGACGTATCGCTTTTTGAAGCCTTCAACGTAGTCTATAGAACTTATTTCAAAGGCGAATTCCCGGCGCGGGCCTTTCTGGGCTCCGGCAAGCTGCTGTTCGACGCCCGCTTTGAAGTCCAGGGAATCGCAGGGAAGCCGTAAGACGGGATTTATTGATCTGGAACCATTCATCAGGCCTACACGGCCAAGAAAGAATCAAGCTTGTAGTTCAGCAAATCGCCGATGCGATTGATGCTGATGTCGGCCGAAGGATAAGAGGCGAGAATTTTGGGATCGAGCGCGTAGTGACCTTGTCGAGGAAAGACGGTTGTGACTTTGTTGCCCCAGATTTTTTTTACCTCGGTCAGAATGCGGATCTTGTCATCGATCAGAACGTAATGGTCGGCAGG
>Ga0137403_10005308_pt1 | contig 14976 bp, 14 predicted proteins | sample CZOMad2_1_16fung_FD_122057 | JGI IMG/M metagenome (GOLD analysis project Ga0137403, IMG submission 122057) | Vadose zone soil fungal communities from Angelo Coast Range Reserve, California, USA - CZOMad2_1_16fungal (Hybrid Assembly) | ecosystem: Environmental > Terrestrial > Soil > Vadose zone... | reverse complement strand
GCCCGCATCCACGCACAGCAGTCAGCCCCGGTAAAGTCGAACCCTCCCTTGGTCTCGATCAGCATGGTCAAGCTCATCAGTAACCCAAACGCGTGTTGCCGGCGCGCCTCATCGATGAGCGACTCGGAGATGATCAACGCCCCGCCCTTGGGTAACGCCGCGTACGCCTTGGCGAGCAACATTTTTTTCTCATCGAGATCCCAGTCGTGCAGGACGCGCCCCATCGCGAGGACCTCAGCCTCCGGCAAGGGGTCCTGAAAAAAATCACCCGGATGGAACAACAGACGACCGCCAAGCTGAAAAGACTCGACGTACGCCTCGAAGACCGGTCCTACGACCGGGAGGTCAAAGCCGCCTCCAGACAGGTGCGGATGTGCGAGGGCAACCCGGACAGGGACGCATCCCTGGGCGCACCCGATGTCGATGAATGACCGATACTGCCCCCAAGGGAATTTTCTTGCAAGGGCTTGTGCTGTGCTCATGCTCATACCGGTCATCCCCTGCAGAAACTGTTTCAGCCGCAAGGGATCGCTGTAGAGCACTGGGAAGAACTCTTCCCCGGTCTTACTCTCGTTCTGGGGCTGGCCGCTGCGGAGGGCCTCGGTGAGCGCGCCCCAGAAGGGATACAGGCGAGCGTTGACCATCTCGAGATACGCGCCGATATAGGTGGGTTTGGCGCGATCGAGAAACGCATCTGTCTCGGGTGTGTTGGCGTAGAGGCTGTCGTGTCGCTCGAGCATGCCGAGGGCGACGAGCGCATCGAAGAAGTCGCGGGTGCCGCGCGCGTGGAGCTGGAGACGCTCACGCAATTCCTCGGCATCGAGCGGACCCGCAGCGAGCACACTAAAGACGCCAAGTTCGACGGCACTGAGGAGCGTTTTCGGTCCCCAGAATCCCACGCCCAGTTGAACGATGCTTGCAGGGCTCAAGTTCATATCCATATCCTCCTCCGGCGCCCTAACGGGGCGTGAGAGTAGCCGAACCCCGCACACTGCCGGCGCGGATCCATGATCGCCATGCCTCGCTGGGCCAGCCTTTTGGGCAGCTATCGAGCCTGATCACCGGGTATCTCGGTGTGGGCCATCTCTACCCGTGCCAAGGGAAACCATAGACTTGCGATTTTCGCCTGTCCAGAACCCGACGAGTCAGAACGTGGCGCTGGATCTTGCCAGTCGGAGTGAACGGGAAGTCGTCGAAAATCTCCATCTCCTCTGGAAGCTTATAGGTCGCGATACGGTCTTTGAGGAAGTCTACGACCTCAGCGAGGGAGAGGCTGGCCCCTTCTCGAGGGATCACGCAGAGGCAGTTGCGCTCGCCGAGGCGCGGGTCCGGCACCCCGACGATGACCGCGTGCAGGATCTTGGGATGGGTGTAGAGGAGTTCCTCGATCTCGCGTGGAAAGAATTTCTGGCCGCCGCGATTGATCATCTCCTTCAACCGCCCGACGATCTTCACATTGCCCGCTGCATCCAACTGACCGAGGTCACCCGTGCGAAACCAGCCATCCGCCGTGAACAACTCGGCGTTGGCGGTGGGATTTTTATGATAACCGAGGTGCACAGTGGGTCCCTCGGCCGCGATCTCGCCCTCGGCGCCGAGCGGGACGTCCCGCCCGGCCTCGTCGATGAGCCTGAGCGCCATGCCAGGGGCGGAGCGGCCAATGGTGCCGGCCACGGCTTCGGGGTCGTCCGTCACGCGGGTGAAGGTGTGGAAGCCGGTCTCGAGCATGCCGTAGAGCTCGATCAGGTGCCCAGGAATCCTAGCCCGGAAAGCGCGGATGGTCTCGACGGGGCAGGAGGCCCCGCCGCTGATGACCACCCGGAGAGAAGTCAGATCGAAGCGTGCTAGCTCAGGGTCGTTGAGCATGGCAATGAGCGAGGCGGGCGCGCTTGGGATGAACGTGACGCGCTCTCGTTCGATCAGATCGAGCGCCGCACGGGCGCTGAATCGGTCGACGAGCACAGCACGAGCGCCAGCCATGATAGCCTGGAGCAGGGTCAAGTACCCCCAGTTGAGGCCGAGGGGTAGGTAGACCAGGAAAACGTCCTGCGCCGTCACCTCCATGGCGCTGTTCAGAATGCGGCAGGCGGGTAGGGTGGTGTTGAAGCTGTGGGTGACGCCTTTGGGGTTCCCGGTCGTTCCGGAGGTGAAGGCCATCCGCATGACGTCGTTGGTGCCCATCGGCTGGGGGACAAGAGGCGGCGGCACACTGGTGCCAGAGAGCATCTCGTCCAGGGAAACGGTGTCGGGATCGCCCACACCGCCGAGGACACACACGATCTTGAGATCCGGAAGCTTCGGCCGGAGCTCACGGATCATGGGCACGTAGTCGAAGCCCCTGAAGGTGGCCGGGCAGACGAAGGCCCGGCTCTCGGAAAAACGCAGGATGTACTCTACCTCCCGGCTCCTGAAGTCGGGACCAATCTGGTTCGCCACCGCCCCAATACGCTCGAGCGCGAAGAAGACGTAGGCGAACTCGATCCAGTTCGGCAGCTGGATGGTGAGCACGTCGCCAGGTCCGATGCCGAGGTGCTGGAACGCCGCCGCGATGCGGTTAACACCGGCCAGAAGCTCCCCATAGGTGACGCGCTGACGCGGATCGATGATCGCTTCCCGGTCCGAGTGGGCCTCCGCCCGCTGGGCGAGGATCTGGTAGAAAGTCTCGGTGCCCCAGTGGCCCGAACGAGTGTAGCGTTCGATCAACTCTGGGGTGAGACGCGTCTGGAATACGGGCATAACGTCCTCCGACAATGTCCTGGGTTGTCACCCATTTCCAAGGTTTCGGGCCGACATTGGGGCGAGCATGCCTAGGTTAGGTGGCCCTCGACCGGAACACTCCCAGGCATGCTTGCCATCACGATGTAGTGCAGCACCGTGCTCCGGACGGTAGACTCGACTCTGACCACGCCTTGCTCCTGCATACCAGACCCCATGCCCATCTTTGGCTACACAGGTACTCCTTCAAGAATGCTGTACTGGGCCGCGGTGGGCACTATGGCGGTCAGCCGGAATCCGGCCGCAGCGAAGAGCGCTCGAAACTCTGCTTCCGTGCGGACGACGCCGCCGACCATCACTAACATGGTGATGTCGGAGACTTTCGTACGGGACGGGGCATTGCCAGGCGGGATGACCCAGTCGACCAGGACGAGTCGGCCACGGTCCGCCATCGCCCGCCGACAGTTCTGCAGAATGACCGTGGCGTGCGCATCATCCTCCCCGTCAATAATCGATTTCAGGAGATAGACATCCCCGCCGCAGGGCACCGCTTCCAGGTGGCTCCCGGCCACCAGCGCGCAGCGGTCCACCACCCCCTCCGCCTCGATCACGCGCCGGGCGCCTGCAACGACGTGAGGCAGGTCAAAGAGGATCCCCCGCATGGTGGGGTGCGCCTGCAGGAGGGCGGTGATCAGCGCCCCATGCCCCCCACCCACATCCACGAGGGTGCCAATCCCCGAGAAGTCATAAGCGGCCAGGATCGCAACGGTACTTCGCCGTGTCGCGGTCGTCATCCCCCGATTGAAGAGTTCAGACGCCTCGGGATGCTGGGCGACATAGTCAAAGAGGCCCATGCCAAACACATGGGGAAAGGCGGTCTCTCCGGTTTGGACGGTATGGAGGAGGGCGCCATAGGGTCGCCAGAACCACTCCTCGCCATACAGCATGGCCGTGCCGCGCACCGAGCCAGGCACGTCCGTCTGCAGGTATGTCGCCAGGGGGGTGAGGTTAAAGCGCCCGTCTTCTTGTTCCGCGAAGATCCCCACGCTAGCCAGCATCCGCAGCACACGATAGAGCATGCGAGGGTGCGCGCCGACCGCCTGCGCCAGGTCTTCGCAGCTTTTTGGCCCGTCCTTGAGCACATCCGCGAGGCCCAGCATGGCGGCCACATGGATGAGCTGGGACACTTGGAAGCCCAGGATCATCTCCCACAGTTGCTGCGATAATGATGACTGGTCTGTCGTTTGGGGATTCGTCTGTGTTGACATACACCGTTCTCCTCGGCTTCGGTGGAAGTCCTGACCGCAAACTGGGTATGCCTGGTACGCACCGCTGTGAGGTCAAAGCATTAGGTTCTTGCTCCAACCACAACGACCTAGCGCCCTAGCTCAGCTGACCACTTGCCGAAGCAAAGCGAAGGCCAGAGGTCCTCGGCGGATAGGGTTATCGCTTTGAGCATTGCATGCGACGAGTGACACTGCGGCCCCGTGGTCGAGAAGATCCAGCCATTATTGGTCACCGGCAGAAACAGCCCGAGCGCGATCATCGTCCACTCCTTCTCGATGACGTGTCGCACCTGTCTGGCGAAGAAACAAGATACTAGCCTGTCTGGCCATGAAGAGGGCAGCCCATCAAGCTGTCCGGTCGGTGTCTGCCCTAGTTTATCCCCTGGTCTGCATCCCTATCGCACAGCCGCCAGTGGCGGATCCTTGAGGTAGGCCTCGGCCAGCCTCCGCCCGTTCTCACGCAATAGGTGTTGGTCCTCCTCGGGTGTCGCCGCCGGCGGCACGCGCACGACCGTGTCGTTAGCGTATGTCGGTATGATCGTGCCGGCATCGCGACATAGCCCAGTGGGGTCGTGGCCGTCTTGAACGCTGCGAATGCCACGGCGAATCTGTTGCCGGAACATGCTGACGCCACGATCCGTGGCGCCCAGGTGCTCTCGCGCATGGATGGCAATCGGCCGCTGCCCGACCTGGGGTTCGTAGTCACCGGGTTGCCGCTGGCCTGCCTCGTACGAGTCTGCCGCGAACTGGCCGGGTATCATGAGGCTGCAGTCGGCGAACCATGATGGCGTGACCCCCTCGGTCTCGCTCACGTGCCGGAATTCGACGAGCATGGTGTGGGTGTCGTCCTGGGGCACAATCCAGCGGCTCAGCATCGGGCCGTTGAAGGGATGTTCCTGGAGGCCATCCTCCCAACCCGGGGCCACCTGTTGCAGGTTGGGCCCGATGGCTTCCACCATCCGCGCCCAGATGTGGTCCCCGACTCTGCGGGTGGCGATATGCATCATTCCGAGCGGGGTCTCGGTAAACTCCAGCTCTGGTATCACCCCAAACTGGTCGGTAAACTGGGCGCCGCTGACGATGGTGTGGAGAAACGCGGTATGGACAGGGTCCATGGCGTTTTCCATGATCTGCAGCCAGTTGCACGGGTAGACATATTTTCTGCCGGGTAGGAGCCGATAGCCCGGCCGGGTGAAGCTATCGTAGACGGGGAAGGGAGGCTGCTGGTCCGGCGGGCCCATGTAGGCGAACACGATGCCATGATACTCGTGGGTGGGGTAGGCGCCGTGACAGAGGCGGTCCTTCAAGGTGCTGTCCGCTGGTTCGCCGGGGGTCTCCAGGATGGTTCCGTCCACATCGAAGAGCCAGGCGTGGTAGCAGCAGCGGATGCCCTTGGCGCCGATCAGACCAAACTCCAATGATGTGCCCCGATGCGGACAACGCAACTCCAATAATCCCACGGCCCCGCTCAAGTCCCGGAACACCACGAGTTCCTCCCCCAAGATGGTGACCCGCAGCGGCAGGTCCTGCAACTCGTCCGTAAAGCATACAGGCTGCCAATAGCGACGCAGATACTCGCCGCACGGCGTACCAGGGCCAACATGCGTCAGCTCGGCGTCCTCTGGGGGAACGTCACGATGAAAATAGCCGCCAAATGGCGTTGTCAAGAATGTAGGTCTGGTGGCCATAGCCATTCTCCTTGCAAGTTTATCGATGATGTTGTCATGTGCGCTCCTGAGAACCTTGGTGATGCTCTCTGATGAGTATGCATGGGGGAGTGGCATGCTCCCTGGGAATCGACACAAGGGGAGGGGGCCGTCCGCCGCGGCCCCCGGCACATCAACTGCTCCTGTGTCAGCTGCCAGTCGTCTCGAGCCGGAGCAACGGTCGTGCCAGATTCCTTCTCGCCATCATGTGCACCGTGTCTATACGCCTATATGACCTATTTCATGTAACTTCTAGGCAATGTCCAGGTACGTTCTGGGCATCGACAAAGAGACCAAAGCGCAGGGCCTGGCCCCGGCATCCCCCGCTTTTGGGGCTCAACTGGGGGGCGGACCCCCACTTCACCCCCACTTATGGGGGCTGGCATCCGCGCCTGTTATGGCACTCCGGTTCCTGCTCCCAGCGCTCCCTCGCGCTCGCTACGGCTGACGGGGATGTTGTCCTGCACGCGCTGGCGAACCAATTCCTCGGCCAAGCCTACGAGTTCCAGGGCGACTATCGTCGGGTAATAGACTGTTTCAGGCAGGCCGTCGCGTCCCTTGACGGGACTCGGCGCCGCGAGCGCTTCGGCCAGGTTGTCCTGCCCGCCGTGAACTCCCGAGGCCGCCTCGCCGAGTGCCATGCCGAGATGGGCACGTTCGCCGAGGGGAGTGCCCTCGGGGCAGAAGGACTCCGGATTACCGAGGAGGTCAATCACCCTGGGAGTCTCACATGGGCGTTGTACGGGATCGGCCTGCTATACCTCCGCCAAGGCGACCTGCCCGAGCCCTCCCCCGGCTCGAACGGGCCGTGAGCCTCTGTCAGGACGCAAATCCCCCAACCTGGTTCCCCATGGTGGCTCCGGCCTTGGGGGCAGCGTACACCCTGGGCGGGCGCGCCGCCGACGCCATGCCACTGCTCACGCAGGCGATGGAACAGACAATCGCAACAGAAATGGTAGCCTATGAGGCGCTTTGTCGTCTCTCCCTGGAGGAGGCGCTGGCGCTGGCTGGCCGCCTGAAGGAAGCGCACGCCCTCGCCGAGCGCGCCCTAGCGCTCGCCCAGGAGCACCAGGAACAGGGCCACCAGGCGTATGCCCTGCGGCTCCTCGGTGAGATCACGGCTCGGCGCGCCCCCCCGGAGGCCGAACAGGCCGAAGCCCACTACCGGCAAGGCCTCACCCTAGCCGACGATCTTGGCATGCGCTCGCTCATGGTCCACTGCCATCTCGGTCTCGGCATACTGTATCATCAGATTGGTCGGCATGAGGAGGCGCAAGCCTCGCTGTTCACCGCTGTCAAGCTGTACCATGCCATGGACATGACGTTTTGGATACCGCAGGCAGAGGCGGCGTTGGGTTATGGGGGTGTCGGCCCACGGTACGCCTGGAGCAGGCCGCGCAATTCCTGAATAAGAGTCTCGCGGTCCAGCCCGCGTTTCTGGATCACCGTGCGGACACGCTGGTCCAGTCGCGCCTGCTCAGCAGCCGTGACCGTTTTGGCCGTGAGCACGATGATTGGAATCTGACGAAGTTGCGAGGTCTGCTGGATCTGCTCGATGAGCATAAACCCGTCCATGCGTGGCATGAGGAGGTCAAGGAGGATGACATCGGGACGCCGGTGGTCGATGGCCTCTAACGCTTCCTGCCCATCCGCTGCCGAGATGATCTCATAGGATTCACCTTCGAGGAGTTGACAGACCAGGTCCACAACCTGTGGGTCATCATCCACCACCAGGAGACGACCCTGCCGTGGAGGGACATGGGCCAGCGTGGCCAGGATCGCGTCGCGATCGAAGGGTTTGATCAGGTAGTCACAGGCCCCTAACCGGTAACCCAGAGTCTTGTTGTCCACGATTGACAAGACGATAACGGGGATGGCACGGGTCGCCGTATCGGCTTTCAGTTCATGCAGGACCTGCCAGCCATCTGGCTGCGGCATGAGGATGTCGAGGGTAATGGCCAATGGCCGCAGCTCGCGGGCTTTCTCTAGCCCTTCCCGGCCATTCAGTGCCCCGACTACGCGATAGCCTGCCTCGGCGAGGTTTTCGTGCAGGAGGTATATGACATCCGGGTCATCGTCGATGGCCAGCACGACCTTGTCGACTTCCGGCTGGTCGGCCGGCTGTTCCTGATAGAGGGATCGAGTGCCCCGCATCGTAAGCTGAGCGGGGCTCGAGCCAAGAGGGATGGTGACGGTGAAGGTCGAGCCCACTCCATCCATGCTCTGCACGATGAGGTCTCCGCCCAGGAGCCGGGCCAACCGACGGCTGATCGTGAGACCCAGACCCGTGCCGCCGTAGGTGCGAACGGCGCTACTCTCCACCTGACGAAATTCTTCGAAGATCAGCTCAATCTTGTCTGCAGGGATCCCGATGCCAGTATCTGTCACCGCAAGGGCGAGCGTACCGTCTTGGCGTCGGGCGCTCACCGTCACGCTTCCCTCAGCCGTAAATTTCACCGCGTTGCTCAGCAGATTCACCAGGATCTGCCTTAGTTTGTCCTGATCGGTAAACAGCGGCGGTAGGTCAGCCTCGATCTCTTTCGCCAGGCGAAGGCGCTCGCTCTTGATCGTCGGCTCGACCGTGCGCAGGCATGTGTCGACAAGCTCCTCCACTTGCATATCAGCTAGATGGACCTCCATTCGTCCGGCCTCGATTTTGGAGAGGTCGAGGATGTCGTTGATCAGCGCCAGGAGATGGTCGGCGCTGATCAAGATCTTCCCAAGATTCTCGTGTTCGCGCGGGGGCAGGATTTCCTTCGAGCGCCGCATGACCAGCCGAGTGAAGCCGATAATGGCGTTCATCGGGGTCCGGAGCTCATGGGACATGTTGGCCAGGAACTCGGACTTGGCTTGAGTGGCGGCTTCGGCCGCTTCTTTCGTCTGTTGTAACTCAATCTCCGCGCGCTTGCGCTCGGTGATATCGCGCAACACGCCGGTGAGGAATTTTTTCTCGCCGGCCTCAAGGAGGGAGAAGGAGACTTCCAACGGGAATTCGCGGCCATCTTTGGTCAATCCCGGCAGTTCGATGTTCTGCCAGCGCGGTAGATGGCGCTGGCCGGTGGCAAGATAGCGCTGCAGCCCCGCCATGTGTTGCGCACGCAGACGCTCCGGGATAATCGCGGTCAAGGGCTTCCCCAACACCTCCGCCTGCCGAAAGCCGAAAATCTGCTCGGCCGCACGGTTGAATTCGCAGACCAACCCCGCCTCGTCGATGGAGATAATGGCGTCGGCGGCGGCATTGATAATGTGGCGGTAGCGTTCCTCGCTCTCCCGCAGGGCTGCCTCCGCCCCCTGCCGTTCAGCGATTTCGCCCTCCAGGGCGTTGGCGCGCTGCGTCAAGTCCGCCGAGGTCCGGCGCAGCCGGCCGATCACTAGGGCCAGCCCTGCCAGCCCCAGCACGGACATAACCCCCATCAGGGCAAAGCTTCCCTTCAAACCTATGTAGGTCTGGGCCATGGCCCTATCCAGAGGCAGAATGACCTCCAGGACCCCTCGCACGTCCCCCTCTTTCCAGTCGGTTTTTGGACTGGCCGGGTGCACGTTGTGACAATCGACACAACTGGGGCGCATCAGATCCGCCGTAGCATAGCGCAACGATCGGATGCCGTTGAATTCCTCAAAGCGATAGAAGGGTTTGTCGGGGTGATATTGCAGAGAGCTCCACGCTTCCTGGCTAAAGGCATCTTGCAGGCCGCCCTCCTCCTGCCGCCAGGGAAATGGATAGGGACTATAAAGCCGCGTCTGCGCTCCGGACCCATGGGCGCCAATACGCTTGCCGATCAGCATCGTTAAGGTAGCCGGAAGCGGTATGGCCCCTTCCCTGGTGGCATGATCATGGGTCACCTCGACGCCGCGTTTGATGACGGTGTCCACGACCTCAGAGGTGTATAGGGTGCGAAACTCACCCAGCGCTTGGGAATACAGTGACGCATCCTGCAAGACAATTGAAGCAATGAGGTTTGACTGCAGGTGGGACACATACCACAGCATGCACACCACGCCGAGACAGAATAGGATCGTCAGCACCAGGATGGTCCGCTCGTGAAGCAGTCGGATACATCCAGACGTCAGCTTCGTTACGGCTTGGCGCACAGTCTTCCCACCTAGAAAGATCCTCTCCGACTACAGCCCAACGCGGCACCGCTCAACGGCGCTTCTCCCGCGCCAATGGCTGCAGGTGCGTGGACGGCGCGCTTTTGTGGTGTCGATACAGGCAGATACAGGAGGTCGACAGTCTCCCTATGGTGCTCTCTAATACATCGTTCTGGCGGCACCCAAGACGCGGCAGATCTCGACCGCTTCATCAAGGTTTTTTAAGCATGCGTGGCCGAGTCGCTCTAACCGAAAGCCATCGCCCAGGCGTCGGACGGTCTCTGGCCCGACCAGGAGCTGGCCGGCCCCGGCGGTAGCGGCCAGGCGCGCCGCTAGGTTGGTCACCGGCCCGCTGGCCGTGAAGGTCCAGCGCGTGCCTCGCATGCCCTCGAGACGGGTTGAACCGACCAGGGCGAGTCCAGAGTTGAGCCCCATGTGGATCGACAACGGCTGTGCGCCGTTCGTCTCATTGAGCGCTTCTGTAGCGTCGAGCAGAGCGAGCGCGGTCTCAACGGCAGTCACGGCATGCGCGCGCCCGTCGACATCATGGAAAATCGCCATAAAACCGTCCCCGGCCGTCTCGTTGATATCCCCGCCCGCCTCGTGAATACGATCCAGGAAAGTCGAAAAATAGCGTTCAACCAGCCGATTGAGCATGTCCGGCGGCAGCTGCGCGCTCAAGCGGGCATAGCCGCTAATATCGAGAAATAAGACGGAGACGTCCTGCTCACGCTTGGCCAACTCCGGAGCCTCGGGATTGGCGGCGACGAGCCGTTTAACGACTTCAGGCACATACTTGGCAAAGTGGTCTTTGACCCGGCGCAGCTCGTGGATTTTGCGATCGATGGTATGCTTCAGCTTAAGTGTGGTCTGAATGCGAGCTAGCAATTCGCGCTGATTCACCGGTTTGGTGAGGAAATCATCCGCCCCGGCCTCGATCCCTTTGATGCGATCGTCGAAGCCATCGAGAGCCGTCATGATGACGATAGGGATCATCCGCGTTTTGTCGTTCCCCTTCAGGATATGACATACCGTGAAGCCATCCATGATCGGCATCATGACATCCAGCAAGATAAGGTCAGGTGCCTGCGCCGTAACTTCGTCCAAGGCTTCCTGACCGTTCCTGGCGCTTGCCGTGGCATAGCCAAGGTCTTCCAGTTCTTGTTCCAAGTAGTCCACGTTGAACGGTTCGTCGTCCACAATTAAAATCCTGAAGGAAGGGATCATCGCTGCTCCTCCGGCTCATGATGGTCCTTCTGCTCCAGCAACCTGGCGAGCTTTGCGAACAGCAGGTCTTCGTCGAGCGGTTTACTGAGGTACTCGTCACACCCGCTTTGCAGGGCCTTCTCCCGATCCCCTATCATGGCATGGGCGGACAGGGCAATGATTGGGATATCGTGTAACGCCGCGTTGGCTTTGAGGCGCCGGGTGGCCTCCCAGCCGTCGATGACGGGCAGCGAGAGGTCCATCAGAATCAGGTCGGGGCGCTCACGGGCGGCGAGATGAAGTCCTTCGGCACCGTCAGCCGCGGTGAGGACGTCGTAGGTGTCCTCCAGGAGTTGCACAATGAGATCTCGGTTGAACTCAACGTCTTCCACGATGAGGATCTTTTTCATGATGTCATCTCCGACGCTGCCGCGCATGGATGTTCTTGCGGCACATCTGGAATTTCCCGCTATCCGATTGTATCTACAGGCTCCAGTCCGCCTGATGAAGCTGGGCTGAGCCTGGCGCGTCGCGGTGTTCCCATGGGCTGGTGCGTCGGGCGCTAGCAACCTGGGTCTTGGAGTTAATCAATAATCATGCCAAATCCTCTCTCTTCACTATGAACTTGTCGTCGTGGCATCTATGTAATTGTTATTATGGATTTTATCGCCATGGGTGAGGGGTGATGAAGGCGTCATGGGGGTAGCCAGACCCCCGACCTGGGTTTCCCGTACCCCCAATTCTGGGGGTTAAATGGGGGTTTTCCCCCACTTCACCCCCACTTATGGGATATGGCATCAAAGAGGGACTCAGCACCCGATCGCTGGCTCAGGTGCCGCCTGAGGCCCCCCACGGGGATGATGTGATTGCCAAGCAACTATCCACGCTGGGCCCGCATCGCGATGTCGAGCGTGTATTCGAAATAGGACGCCGCCTCGCTCAGGCTGAACTCCTCCTTCTCGAAGGTCAAGTGCGGCTTGCCCTGCTCATCGAAACTGATGTCAACGCCGAGTCTCACTGGCCACGGCAGCAACGCATTGCGCCGTCCCTCCCGGGCCGTCCGGGAATGTGGCAGCGCCATAAGCTCGTTTGGCGGCCTCAGGATCATCTCGGGCCGCTGTTCCGCGATACGACTGTAGACCTCGACGCATCGGCGAACGGTGCCCAGGTGGTCCCCCTTATCGAGCGCCTGTTCGGCCTCGATCAGCATGTTCTGGAAGAACGGGTCGATAAGGTCGCTAGGTCTGGCCATCTTGTGTCCTCCCGGTGGAGACGCGCCTTAGATCGAGCTGTTAATGGGGAACTTCACCCCGTCCAGCTGCTCCTCCCGCCACTTCTGTTGTAGATGGTGGCGATCCTTAAACTCAGGCATGACCTCTTTGGCGAACAGTTCCAGCGACTCCATGATATCTTCGTGTTTGCGGTCGCCGCATTGACAGAAGAGGTTCAGGATGTCCAGGTGAGCCGCTTCATACTGGCGGATATTGTCGCGGATGAATTTGGGCGAGCCGATGAACATTCCCCGCCTGCCCATGCGGTACAGTACACGCGCGCTCTCGTCCTCTGGCTCCAGCTCCGTGGCCGCCTCACGTGCCTGCGCTGAGTCCTCCGCATCGGCGCGTTTTCTGAACTCCCGGTAGACGTTGTCCCGGCCGTAGGTGTTATGGCCGTGCATCCAGCCGAATACGAAACCAAAGAACTGAGCGCCGGAGAGGCCCTTCTGGACGGCTTCCTCATCGGTCCTAGCACAGAACATGTTCCCGCCAGCGATGAGACCCGCGTTGATGGCGGCGCCGATCGGTTGGCGGCAGGCGCGCAGGAGCTCCCAGTAGCGGGTCACCCGCTCCTCGGTGTCCTCTGGCGTCTCGAAGCCGACGCCCATGGCCCCGACGCCGAGACGGGCAGCGAGCATCACGGTTTCGGAGCGCGAAGAGGCCACCCACACGGGTGGGTGCGGCTTCTGCAAGGGCTTGGGAATGACGTTGCGCTCGGGCATGCTGAAGTATTTCCCCTCATACCCGGGGTAGGGGACCATGGTCATCATGCGCAGGCATTCGCGGGTGGCTTCTTCCCACGCCTGCTTCTTCTCTTGGTGGGAGGTCAGGAAGGCGCCGATCTCGGTGGTCGTGGCGCCCTCGCCGGTCCCGAACTCGACGCGGCCGCGCGACACCAGATCGAGGGCGGCGATGCGCTCCGCCACTCGCGCCGGATGGTTCTGCTTCGGGTGCATCTGGACGATGCCATGCCCCAGCCTGATATGCTTGGTCCGCGCCGCCGCGGCCGCCAGAAACACTTCGGGGGCCGACGAATGGCAGTATTCTTCGAGGAAGTGATGCTCGGTGGTGAAAACGTAGTCGTAGCCAAGCTGATCGGCGAGCTCGATCTGCTCCAGCGCCTCGTGGTAGATCTTGAGCTCGTCATGCTCGTGCCACTGGTCGGCGTCGATCGGTCTGGGCGTTTGCAGTTGGAACATCATGCCGAATTTCATGACCTCATCTCCCTCCTGAAAGCTAACGTCAGTACTAGGGCCCAAGGTCGCCTGGGCGCGGACTCGCGCCACTTATACGTTCAACCGGGTCGGCTGTCAACCGGGGATTTGACACCCCAGCCGTGCAACGATGCCTCCTCGGAATCATGCGTAAGAATCTTCAACAGGGAGATCGAGTGGAGGCCCTACAATACCCCTTCCTGCGGAGCGTGTCTAGCGCCCCCAGCAGTTGCGAAAAGTGCGTGTGAAATTCCTATCCTCGACGCGATGCCACCGGGAACCGTTGTCCGCCTGGTGCGCGCCCGCTGAAAGTACGCCGCTGCCTCCTCGGAATCGTGCCTAAGCATCTTCAGCATGGAGATCGACGTGCGGCTCGACCCGTTCAGCGCCTCATGGGAACAGATGCGCGAGGCGGCACTCACTGCCTATTCTCCCCCCCACGCTTACTACGGGGGAAAAAGTCAAGGCAACGGCGAGGTATCCAGATCGGTGTGCCAGAAGGGATTCTCCACCGTGAGTCCCTCGGCCTGGGCGGCGGTCAGCAGACGGTCATCGCTTGTGACGTACGTACTGGACAGCGCGTTATCCCCCGCTTCCTGTTGCGCCAGCGTGTCCTGTAACTGCAGGCCACTTCCCAGATGGATGGCGTCAAAGCCGTGTAGGGGATGTTTCAGGCACAGGGCCGCGGCGCGTGTGATGATCGTCCTGCGGGTCGGGAGGAACTCATAGCGCCTCAGGAGATCACGCGTACCCCCCCCCAAAACGCGTCGCGTTGGCGGCGGGAAATGTGGCCCATCCGGGCAATGACCCCCAGTGCCGCCGCGACTTCGGTGATGGTGATCTCGGCGCTGACCAAAACGTTCGCTTCCTCATCCACCAACTGTCGGACCCAGGTACTCCCAGGCTCCGTGACGTAGTACTTCACCAAGGCGCTGGGCTCGAGGTAGTAGACGGGCACTTACTCGCGCTCCCGTTCCCGATTGAGGAGGATGATCTCGGAGAGCACAGGGGAGAGTTGCAACTGACGCCATCTGGCCAGCATGCGTCTCTGGTCTAGAGGGGAATGGGCGGCTTCAAACGCTTGTACGGCAGCGACCTCCTGCGCCGTGGGCTCACTGAGCAGGTCGGCGGCCCGGAGCGCAGCGCGGACCCGGTGCCGCATCGGAGCAGACATCGCCGCTTCGGTAGGCCATAAGGTGTGGAAATCGCGCAGACTGATGATGACGGCCTGATCCTCACCGCGCGTTTGGATAACCACCGGCGTGCCCGTCGTTGCCACGTCGTGGACGATCCGTCCGAGGTGAGCTTTGACCTCGGTCGCTGGCAGACGTTTGACAACCTTGTGCTCCATGGCATGCTCCTTGGCAGTGATGCAGAGAAGTGACCCGCGCTCACTGTCGCGTACCCTGGTTGACTGACAAAAGTGAGGCGAGCCCTCCCCCCCTCAGATCGGTTTATACTCTCTTTGGGACAACCGTTTTCC
>Ga0137403_10005306_pt1 | contig 14982 bp, 12 predicted proteins | sample CZOMad2_1_16fung_FD_122057 | JGI IMG/M metagenome (GOLD analysis project Ga0137403, IMG submission 122057) | Vadose zone soil fungal communities from Angelo Coast Range Reserve, California, USA - CZOMad2_1_16fungal (Hybrid Assembly) | ecosystem: Environmental > Terrestrial > Soil > Vadose zone... | reverse complement strand
GCGATCGGCCACGACCAGCGCGACCAGCACGAGCGCGGTGGGCAGGTGCGCGGGGTGGGTGAGCGCCACGGCGGCCACGATCGGCACGACGGCTCGGGCGGGAAACGACGCCAGGCCGTCGGCCCAGCGCGCCAGCGTCACGCCCAGTAGTGGCAGCAGCGCCCACGCCAGGCGCGCCGGCACCATGCCCACGTGCACGCCGCCCTCGACGCCGCTCATGAGCGTCGGCCAGAGCGACAGCGTGAGCGCCACGAACGCGCCCGGCAAGGCCGCCCAGCCGTGGCCCAGCACGCGCGCGAGCAGGAGCCAGGCCGTCACGCCCGGCGCGAGCAGCGCGAGCCACAGCAGAGCCTGGTAGGCGGCCGGTACTCCCAGCAGGCCGAGCGACGCGGCGTGCAGCAGCGCGCCGGCGTAGGCGAGGGCAGGCGGATAGAACTGGAGCTCCGGATAGCCGGTCCACCAGCCCTCGTTCCACGCCCACGGCGCCGGGCCGTGGTCGACGACGTGCCAGAGCCGGAACAGCTGGCCGGGGTGGTCGTCGTAGGCGATCGGCCCGACACCGAGCGCGTTGGCCGCGAAGGCGAGGGCGTACGCGAGCAACAGCGCGAGGGGAGCCAGAGCCGCGGAGCGCGGCCCGGGCGCTTGACTTGCCACGGCCGGAATCATAGCGTACGCGGAGAGGGAGACTGCGATGCCGGTGACCGTGCGGATTCCGACCCCGATGCGAGCCGTGACCAAGGGCAACGCCGACGTGCAAGCCAAGGGGGACACCGTCGACGCGCTGATCGGCGACCTCGAGCGCCAGTTCCCCGGGCTGCGCGACCGTCTGGTGGACGAGACCGGTGAGCTGCGGCGCTTCGTCAACATCTACGTGAACCAGGAAGACATCCGGTTCATGGACAACCGCGCGACCGTCCTCAAGGACGGCGACGAGGTCGCGATCGTCCCCGCCATCGCCGGAGGATGCTGAGCCACTCCGGCCTGCCCGCATGCCGATCTCCCGGCGCGTCCAGGGGTTCACCGAGTCCGTCATCCGCGAGATGACGCGGGTGGTCAGCCAGCACGGCGGCGTGAACCTGGCCCAGGGCATGCCTAACTTTCCGCCGCCCCGCGCCGTGGTCGAGGCCGCTCATCGGGCCCTCGACGGCGACTTCCACCAGTACGCGATCACCTGGGGCGCGCCGTCGCTGCGCCGGGCCATCGCCGACAAGTACCGGCACTTCTACGGCATGGCGATCGATCCCGAGCGCCACGTCACCGTCTGCTGTGGCTCGACCGAGACGATGCTGTCGACGCTGCTGGCCGTGCTGAATCCGGGCGACGAGGTCATCGTCTTCGAGCCCTTCTACGAGAACTACGGCCCCGGCTGCATCATCGCGGGCGCGGTGCCGATCTGGGTGCCGCTGGAGCCGCCCGACTTCTCGTTCGACCCCGACCGGCTGGCCCGCGCGGTCACGCCGCGCACGCGGGCGATCATCTTCAACAGCCCCAACAACCCCTCGGGCAAGGTCTTCTCGCGGGCGGAACTCCAGGTGATCGCCGACCTCTGCCGGCGCCACGACCTGCTGGCGATCACCGACGAGATCTACGAGCACATCGTCTACGACGGCCTCGACCACACGCCGATCGCCACGCTCCCCGGCATGGCTGAGCGCACCGTCACCATCTCCGGGATCTCGAAGTCCTACTCGGTGACCGGCTGGCGGGTCGGTTACGCGGTCGCGCCGCCGGAGCTGTCGCTCGGGATTCGACGCGCGCACGACTTCGTCACCGTCGGCGCGCCGCATCCGCTGCAGGAGGCCGCCGTCACGGCCCTCCAGCTGCCCGACCCCTACTACGTCCGGCTCCGCGAGTCCTACCAGGCGCGTCGCGATCTGCTCTGGGGCTACGTCGAGAAGGCCGGCTTCGTGGCGTGGAAGCCGCGGGGCGCCTACTACATCCTCACCGACGTCGCGCATTTCCTGAAGCGCTACGACGTTCCCGACGACACGGCGTTCGCGATGTGGCTCATCAAGAACGTCGGGGTCGCCACGGTGCCCGGCTCGTCCTTCTACGCCCACGCCGAGCTCGGCCGCACGAAGATCCGATTCTGCTTCCCGAAGACCGACGACGTGCTTCGGGACGCGGGAGAGCGCCTCCTCAAGCTCCGCTCGTGACCCCGCGCGACGTGGTGCGGGCCATGTGGGAGGCGGCGCTCGCGGCGGGCGACGTGGCGCCGCTCGTCCGTCACCATCTCCGGCTCGATTCCCGCCACGCGCGGGTGTTGATCCTGGGCTGCGGCAAGGCGAGCGGGGCGACCGCGGCCGCCGCCGAGGGGATCGTCGGCGGCCGCATCGCCGGCGGCTTCGTCGTCGTCAAGGACGGCTACGGGACGCGCCTGCGGAGCATCGAGACCGCCGAGGCGGGCCATCCCGTGCCCGACGCGCGCGGGCTCGCGGCCTCCGCAAGGCTCCTCGAGCTCGCGCGAAGCGCCCGCGAGGACGACCTCGTCCTGTTCCTCGTCTCCGGCGGGGGCTCGGCGCTGACGCCGGCGCCCGCGCCGCCGATCACGCTCGCCGAGAAGCAGGAGGTCACGCGGCTCCTCCTGGCCTCCGGCGCGACCATCGGCGAGCTCAACGCCGTTCGCAAGCACCTGTCGCTCTTCAAGGGCGGCCAGCTGGCCCGGGCCGCCTGGCCGGCCAGCGTGCTCACGCTCGCCCTGTCCGACGTGATCGGTGATCCTCTGGACGTGATAGCGTCGGGGCCGACCGCGCCGGATCCGACGACCTTCGCCGATGCCCGCGAGGTGCTGGTACGGCGAGGGCTCGCCGAGCGGGTGCCGGCCTCGGTCGCCCGGCGCCTCGAGGCCGGGCTCGCGGGCGAGATCCAGGAGACGCCGAAGCCGGGGGATCGGCTGTTCAGTCGCGTGACCAACATCGTGATCGGCAACAACGCCTTGATCACCGACGCGGCCGTCGCCACGGCAGGTCGTCTGGGCTTCCGGCCCGACCTCCTGACGCGCGAGCTCCAGGGCGAGGCGCGGGACGTCGCGCGCGATTTCGTGGCGCGCGCGCGCCGTCTCGAGCCGCCGGCGTGCCTGATCGCGGGCGGCGAGACCACCGTGACCGTGACGGGTCGAGGAAAGGGCGGCCGATGCCAGGAGTTCGCCCTCGCCGCGGCGCTCGAGCTCCGGCCGGCGGACCGCATCACGATCCTGGCGGCCGGCACCGACGGCACCGACGGTCCGACCGACGCGGTGGGCGCGATCGTCGACGCCGGGAGCGTCGAACGAGGCGCCGCCGCCGGCGCCGATGCCCGGCGGGCGCTGGAGGACAACGACGCCTATCGATTTCTCCAGACGAGCGGCGACCTGCTCGTCTCGGGGCCCACCAGGACCAACTTGCTCGACCTCTACGTCGCGGTGCGTTCGGCATGAGCGCCGATCCCGTCCTCTTCAGAGACCTCGCGTACGTCTTCGTCGCCGCGGTGCTGTGCGGATCGCTCGCGTGGCTCACCCGCCAGCCGCTGATCCTGGGCTACGTTCTGGGCGGCCTCATCATCAGCCCCTTGACGCCGGGACCGTCGGTCTCGGACATCCACACGTTCGAGCTGTTCGCGGAGATCGGGGTCGTCCTCCTGATGTTCTCGCTGGGGATCGAGTTTTCGCTCAAAGACCTCATGGGCGTGAAGTGGATCGCGTTCATCGGCGGGCCGATCGGTATCGTCCTGTCGATCGCCCTGGGGCTCGGCGTCGGCACCCTGCTCGGCTGGAGCCCGTTGCAGGGGGCGGTGGTGGGCATGGTCGTCTCCCCCGCCAGCACGATGGTGCTGGCGCGGCTTCTGCTCGACCGTGGGGAGCTCCACACCCGTCACGGTCGGATCATGATCGGGATCACCCTCGTCGAGGACCTGGCGGTGGTGGTCTTGATCATCCTGATCCCGGCCCTGGGCGCCCTGCAGGGCGAGCGCGTCCTGGCCGTCGCGAAGGCCCTCCTGACGGCGGCGGCGATCCTCGTGCCGTTCTTCTATCTCGGCGCGCGCATCCTGCCTCAGGTGCTCGCTCGCGTGGCGAGGACGCGAAGCGACGAGCTCCTGCTGCTCGTGGCGCTCGCCGTCGGTCTCGGCGCGGCCGCGGTCACCCAGGCGGCCGGCCTGTCGCTGGCGCTGGGCGCGTTCCTGGCGGGGCTCCTCATCAACCAGTCGGACTACGCGCACGAGATGCTGGCCCGTCTGCTGTCCCTTCGCGACGCCTTCGTCGCGCTCTTCTTCGTGACGGTGGGCGTCCTCATCGACCTGCGGGTGGTGGTGGACAACCTGGCGTTGCTCGGGGTGCTCGTCGGGCTCGTCGTGCTCGGCCAGTGGGCGATCTGGACGCTGGTCAGCCTGCTCTTCCGGCAGCCGCTCTCGACGGCGCTGCTGGTGGGCGTCGGCCTGGCGCAGATCGGCGAGTTCTCGTTCATCCTGGTCCAGGTGGCGCGCCAGGCCGGTCACGTCGGCGACGACGTGTACAGCGCCACGCTCGCCGCGTCGCTGGTGACGATCCTGATCAACGCGGCGCTGGTCCGGCTGGTCCCGCGCTGGATCGGGCCGGCGCGGCTGGACGACACCTCGGCGCCGATGCTGGGGCTCCCATCGGCGCCGGCGCTGGACGGCCACGTCGTTCTGTGCGGGTTCGGCCGTGTCGGAAGCGCCATCGGCGAGGCGCTGGAGACGTTCGGTGTCCCGTACGTCGCCATCGAGACCGATCCGGACATCGTCAAGAGCCTGCGCGCGCGCAACGTGCCCGCCGTGTTCGGCGACGCCGGCCAGCGGGTCATTCTGGCCGCCGCCCAGGTCGATCGGGCCGCCCTGGTCATCCTGGCGATCCCCGAGAACAACCGCGCCCGGGAGGCCGTGCGCCGTATTCGCGCGTTCAATCCGTCCGTCCAGATCCTGGCGCGCGTGCACGATCTCGCCTGGCGCGCCCGGCTCATGGAGGCCGGCGCCGCCGAGGTGATCCAGCCGGAGCAGGAGGCGGCGTCGACCCTGATCCGCCACGCCCTCGAGCGGTTGTCGCTCCCGCGACACCGGGTGCTGGCCTATCTCAGCCGCTATCGCACGGCGATGGAGAGCGCCGAGGCCGAAGCCGAGGAAGCCGGAACGGGGCTGCCGCAGCTCCGCGAGATCAGCCTGGTCGGCGGTAACCTCGTGGGCCAGTCGTTGGGCGAAGCGCGCATGCGGGAGCGCTTCGGGGTGACCGTCGTCGGCGTCACGCGCGCGACGGGCGAGGCGGTGCTCGATCCGACCGCCGAGACGGTGCTGCGCGCGGGCGACCGGTTGCGCCTCTTCGGGTTGCCCCAGCAGATCGACGCGCTCGTCTCCGGCTCGGAGGTGCTCATCGAATGAGCGAACCGGTCTAACCAGCTGAAATCCCGTCCGCGACATCCGGTCACGCACACGGTTATCCACGAGTCCGGCACAATGCTGGTGGAAAACCCTGTGATATCCTCCCTCTCACGATGTCGCGCGTGAATCTCGTCGGCCTGCTTCCTTCCGAGCTCGAGGATCTCGCCGTCGAGCTCGGCGCCTCGCGCTATCGCGGCCGTCAGCTCGCGACGTGGATCTATCGCAAGTCGGTCTTCGACCTCGAGACCATGAGCGACCTGCCGAAGGAGTTCCGCAGGGACCTCGCCGAGCGAGCCGTCGTCGAGGTCCCCGAGCCGGAGCGGGCGACGCCGTCGCAGGACGGGAGCCGGAAGCTGGTCTTCGTCCTGAGCGGCGGGAGCCGGATCAGCGCGGTGCTGATGCCCGACGACGAGCGGATCACGCTGTGCGTGTCCACGCAGGTCGGCTGCGGCTTCGCGTGCGGCTTCTGCCTGACGGGCGTGATGGGGCTCGAGCGGAATCTGACCGCGGGAGAGATCGTGGGCCAGATCCTCGCGGCCAATCGTCTGCTCGCCCCGGAAAGTCGGCGCGCCACCCACATCGTCTTCATGGGCATGGGCGAGCCGCTCGCGAACTTTACCGCCCTGGTCGCGGCGCTCAGGATCCTCACCGACGCCAAGCTCGGCCTGGGCTACTCGCCGCGGCGGATCACCGTGTCCACGGTCGGCCTCGTCCCCGGCATCGAGAAGCTAGGCCGCGAGGACCTGAAAGTCAACCTGGCGATCTCGCTGCACGCGACCACCGACGCGGTGCGGTCGCGGCTCATGCCGGTGAACCGGTCCTTCGATCTCGCCGCGCTGCTCGCCGCCGTCAAGCGCTATCCGCTGGCCGCTCGCCAGCGCGTGTTCTTCGAGTACGTCATGCTGGAGGACGTCAACGACACGCTCGACGACGCGCAGCGCCTCGCGCGCCTCCTCCGCGGTGTCAAGGCCAAGGTCAATCTGATCCCGTTCAACGACTGGGAGGGGGCGCGCTTCCGCCGTCCGCCGCTGGCGCGAATCCTCTCGTTCCAGTCGGTCCTGCTGGACGCCGGGATCACGACGACGGTCCGGTGGAGCAAGGGCGAGGACATCGGCGCGGCGTGCGGCCAGCTCCGCGAGACGTCGTCGGCGGTGGCGAGCCTCAGTGGCGGCTGAGTCGAGCCCCGCGCGGACCGTCTCGTTCGCGACGCTGGGGTGCCGCCTGAACCAGGTCGACACGCAGCAGCTCCAGACGCTGCTCGAGGCCCGCGGGTTCAGAACCGTGGACTTCGACGAGCCCGCCGATGTGGTCGTCGTCAACACGTGCACGGTCACGGCCCGCGCGGAGTTCTCCGACCGCCAGACCATCCGCCGCGCCGCGCGCGTCAGCCCTCGGGCGACGCTGGTCGTGACCGGTTGCTGGGCGCAGACGAGTCCGGGCGAGGTCGCCGGCATGGGAGAGGTCGACCTGGTGGTCGGCAACGGAGACAAGCATCGCCTCCCCGACCTCCTCGACCGGGCCGTCGCCGACAAGGTGCACGTCTCCGATATCGCGCGGGCCCGCACGGTTGAGGTGCCGCCCGCCAGACACCTCCACGGCCGGTCCCGCGCGTTCTTGAAGGTCCAGGACGGCTGCCAGCACCGGTGCGCGTTCTGCGTCGTGCCGCAGGCACGGGGGCCCAGCCGAAGCCTCGAGCCGCAGGTCGTTCTCGACCAGGCCCGTCTCTTCGTCGAGGCCGGGCACCCCGAGGTCGTGCTCACCGGCGTGGACCTGGGGCACTACGGAGCCGACCTCGTGCCCCGGACGACACTGGCCGCCCTGCTGAGATCGCTCGTCGAGATTTCCGGGCTCCGCTGGGTCCGACTCTCCTCGCTGCTGCCGGCGTACTTCACGCCGGAGCTGGTCGAGATCGTGGCGGCGTCGCCCGTGATCGCGCCCCACTTTCACATCCCGCTGCAGAGCGGCAGCGACCGTGTGCTGCGGTCGATGCGACGGCCGTACAACACGCGGATGTATCGCGCCCTGGTCGAGCGTCTGGTCGCCGCGCGGCCCCGGCTCGGGCTCGGCGCAGACGTCATCGCCGGCTTCCCCGGCGAGACCGACGAGGAGTTCGCCGAGACGGTATCGTGCGTGCGGGCGCTGCCGTTCTCTTACCTGCACGTCTTCCCGTACTCGGCGCGGAAGGGGACCGAGGCGACCCACCTCGACGGGCGATTGGACCCATACACGATCACGCGACGGAGCCGGACACTGCGCGAGGTGGGCCGGATGAAGAGCGACGAGTTCCGGCGGCGGCTCGTCGGGAGCGTGCAGGACGTGCTCGTGCTCGAGACGCCCGACCGGGCGACGGACCGGCTCGTCGGACTCACCGGCAACTACGTCGAGGTGGTCTTTCCGGGTCCACGGACGCACACGAGGAAGCTCGTCCGGGTCCGCGTCACCGGAGTGCAGGGTGACCGCACGCTCGGAGAGCTGGACGCGAGCCAGACGTGAAGGCCGCCGCGAGCGATCCCGCGATCGGCGTCATCGGCGGCAGCGGGCTCTACGAGCTCGAGGGGCTGACCGACGTCCGGTGGCAGAAAATCCACACGCCGTTCGGCGCCCCATCCGACGCCTACTGCGTGGGGCGGTTCGCCGGCCGGCGCGTGATCTTTCTGCCACGCCATGCCCGGGGCCACCGGGTGACGCCGAGCGAGCTGAACTTCCGCGCCAACATCTGGGGACTCCGGTCCCTGGGCGCTCAGTGGGTGATCTCCATCTCGGCGGTGGGCAGCATGAAGGAAGCGATCCGGCCGCTCGACCTGGTCGTCCCGGACCAGTTCTTCGACGCGACCAAGCGACGGGTATCGTCCTTCTTCGGCGACGGCATCGTGGCGCACGTGGGAATGGCGGAGCCGGTCTGCCCCGACCTCGCGGCGGCGCTCGAGAAGGCGGCCCGCGAGACGAGCGCGACCGTCCACCGCGGCGGGACGTACATCTGTATCGAGGGGCCGCAGTTTTCCACCAAGGCCGAGTCGCGCATCTATCGGAGCTGGGGCGTGGACGTCATCGGGATGACCAACATGCCCGAGGCCAAGCTCGCGAGGGAAGCGGAGCTCTGCTACGCCACGCTCGCGCTCGCCACCGACTACGACGTCTGGCACGAGACGCACGCGACCGTGTCGGTCGAGGCGGTCATCCAGAACCTCCTGAAGAACGTCGCGACGGCCAAGGACGTGCTACGGCGGGTGATTCCGATGATCGCGCCGCCGCGTGCCTGCGAATGCCCGAGCCTCCTCGAGAACGCCGTGATCACCAACCCGAAAACCTTCCCGCCCGCGACACGAAAAAAGCTGGCGCTCTTCCTCGACAAGTACTTTCCGGGCGACCGGAGCCGGCACGCACCCGTCTCGGGCCACCCTCGATCCAAGCCGGCCTCACAAAAGCATGGCTGATCTCCTGGTCGTCGGCTCCGTCGCGCTGGACAGCGTCGAGACGCCCTTCGGCAAGGTGCACGAGGCGCTCGGTGGCTCGGCGACCTACTTCTCCTACTCGGCGAGCTTCTTCACTCCGGTGCACCTGGTCGCGACCATCGGCGAGGACTTCCCGGAGTCGCATCTGAGGCTGCTCGAGGACCGCGGCGTGGACATCGCCGGGCTCAAGACTTCCCAGGGCCGCACCTTTCGCTGGACCGGCCAGTACGGATACGACCTGAACGAGGCGAAGACCCTCGAGACGCAGCTCAACGTCTTCGCCGAGTTCCGGCCGGTGCTCGCCGACGGGTTGGGGCGGATGCCCTATCTGTTCCTGGCGAACATCGACCCCGAGCTCCAGCTCGACGTGCTCCGTCAGATGAAGGAGCGCCCACGGCTGGTCGCGCTGGACACCATGAACTTCTGGATCCAGGGCAAGCGCGACGCGCTGCGCCGCGTGCTCGCCGAAGTGGACGTGGTGACGATCAACGACGGGGAGGCTCGGCAGCTCGCCGGCGAGCCGAATCTCATCCGCGCCGCGCGGGCCATCGCCGCGATGGGGCCGCAGACCGTCGTCGTCAAGCGCGGTGAGTACGGCGCGCTCCTGGTGACCGAAGGCCGGTTGTTCTTCGTTCCGGCGTACCCGCTGGAGTCGGTCTACGACCCGACGGGTGCCGGCGACACGTTCGCGGGCGGGTTCATGGGTTACCTCGCCGCGCAGGACCGGATCGACGCCGCCGCGATGAGACGGGCGGTCGTCTACGGCTCGGTGATGGCATCGTTCACGGTCGAGGACTTCTCGCTCAAGCGGCTGACGCGGCTCACGCCCGCCGAGATCGGCGAGCGCTACACGGCGTTCCACGACCTGATCCGAGTCGAGCCGTAGTGCGCGCCGCGTGGGCCCGGACGACGAGGCGAGCGGGGGAATGGATCGCATGACACGGGCCAAGTACGACCGCCTGGTGGAGGTCCTGCGCGAGCTGGAGAGCGTCGTGGTCGCATTCTCGGGCGGCGTCGACTCGACGCTGCTCGCGCGCGCCGCGAAGGAGGCGCTGGGCGAGCGGGCGCTGCTCGTGACGGCGGACTCCGAGACCTATCCGGCCAGCGAGCTCGACGAGGCTCGGCGGCTCGGCGTCCTGCTGGGGATGCGGCACCTGGTCGTGCGCACCGAGGAGCTCCAGAATCCCGACTACGCGCGAAACCCCATCAACCGCTGCTTCTTCTGCAAGGAGGAGCTGTTCATCAAGCTGGCGCCCATCGCCCAGCGCGAGGGGTGCCGCGCCCTTGTGTACGGCGCCAACATGGACGACCGCGGTGACCACCGTCCGGGCATGAAGGCCGCGCAGGAGCGCGGTGTGCGCGCGCCGCTGATCGAGGCCGAGCTGTGGAAGGAAGAGATCCGGGCGCTCTCGCGCGATCTCGGCCTGCCCACGTGGGACAAGCCCTCGTTCGCCTGCCTGTCCTCTCGATTCCAATACGGCGACCGGATCACGCCGGAGAAGCTCCGCCAGGTAGACGCGGCCGAGGCGTTCGTGCGCTCGCTGGGCTTCCGCCAGTTCCGGGTGCGTCACCACGATCGCCTCGCCCGGATCGAGGTCGCCGCCGACGAGATGGCGCGGCTCTGGGACGCCGGCCGGCGCGAGGCGATCGTGAAACGCCTCCGCGAGCTCGGCTACGTCTACGTGGCGGTCGACCTCGCCGGATTCCAGTCGGGTAGCGCGAATCTCCTGCTCAAGCTCCCGCCGAGGGCGAGCGGTGGATAGAGAGGCCGTCAGGGCCCTGCTCGAAGACCTTCGGGCCGGGCGCATCGATGTCGACGCCGCGGTCAGCAAGCTCCGCGGGCTGCCCTACGAAGACATCCGGTTCGCCAAGGTGGACCACCACCGGGCGCTGCGGGGCGGCGCTCCTGAAGCGGTCTTCTGTCCCGGCAAGACGGCGGCTCAGGTGGTCGCGATCCTCGGGCGCCTGGCCGACCATCACGCGAACGTCCTCGCCACGCGGGCCGATCAGCCGATCGCCGACGCCGTCGCCGCGGCGGGCCTCCCGCACGTCTATCATCAGGAGGCGCGGCTCCTGATCGTCAGGCCGGAGCACGGTGGAGGGATCGGGCTCATCGCCGTGGCCGCCGCCGGCACGGCCGACCTTCCCGTCGCGGAGGAGGCGTCGCTCGTCGCCGAGGCGCTCGGGAATCGCGTCGAGCGCCTGCACGACTGCGGTGTGGCCGGCCTGCACCGGCTCCTGGCCCACTACGACCTGCTCGCCGAGGCCAACGTGATCGTCGCGGTCGCCGGGATGGAGGGCGCGCTGCCGAGCGTCATCGGCGGGCTCGTCGACCGCCCCGTCATCGCGGTGCCCACGAGTATCGGCTACGGCGCCTCGTTCGGGGGCATCGCGGCGCTCCTCGCGATGCTGAACTCGTGCGCTCCGGGCGTGTCGGTCGTGAATATCGACAACGGCTACGGCGCTGCGCATCAGGCTAGCCAGATCAACCATCTCGTCGCTAAGCTCCGATGAGGTCGCGCCGGCCGGGGCCAGCCGCGGGGGGAGGGGCTGCGGGACCACGCGGCACGCGTTCGCTGCCCCGGGGCGGCTGGGCTCCATCCGGGTGCGCTGTGCCCGTCGCCGCTTGGTCGGGAACGGGTCCCGCACCCCCTCCCCCCGCGGCTGGCCCCGGCCGGCGCGAGGAGCGCGTGCTTCGCACCAGCGGCGCAGGCTGCCCAGCGCGCTTTCCGCGTAGGCGTGGGGCAAGGTGAGGGTCGCGTACTTCGATTGTCCGAGTGGGGCGGCGGGAGACATGATCATGGCGTCGCTCGTGGACGCGGGTGTTCCACTCGCGGCGCTGCGCGCCGAGCTCGGGAAGCTGCCGCTCGAGGGCTGGACGATCAGCGCTCGCGAGGTGCGCAAGGGGGACTTTCGGGCGACCAAGGTCGACGTCGCGGTCGACCATCAGGCCCACGGCCATCACCGGTCGCTCCGCGACATCCTCGACATCCTGGACCGGAGCTCGCTCGAGACGACGGTGAAGGAGCGGGCCGCGCGCATCTTCTCGCGGCTCGCCGACGCCGAGGCGCGCGTGCACGGCACGGACCGCGAGTCGGTGCAATTCCACGACGTGGGCGCGGTGGACGCGATCGTCGACGTGACGGGCGGCGTCATCGCGCTGGACCTCGCGGGGGTGGAAGCGGTCCACATCTCGGCGCTCCCGATCGGCGGGGGGTTCGCCGGCGGCCCGCACGGCCGGATCCCCCTTCCGGGACCGGGCACCGCCGAGCTCCTTCGCGGCTTCCCGGTGGTGGACACGGGGGTGCAGGCGGAGCTCGTGACGCCCACGGGCGCGGCCATCCTCACGACGCTCGCGGCCTCGGCGGGTCGGATGCCGGCGCTGACCGTCGAGGCCGTGGGCTACGGCGCCGGGACGATGGATTTTCCCGGCACGCCCAATGTCCTGCGATGCTTTCTCGGCCGGACGACGGCGGGCGCCGCGGCCGACGAGACGGTCCTCCAGGTCGAGACGACGATCGATGACATGTCGCCCCAGCTCTACGAGACGCTGATCGAGCGGGTGTTCGAAGCCGGCGCCCTCGACGTATTCCTGCAGCCCGTCATCATGAAGCGAGGCCGCCCGGGAGTCGTCGTCACGGCGCTCTGCGCGCCCGAGCGCGTGGGCGACCTGTCCCGGACGCTCTTCGAGGAGTCGACGACGATCGGCGTGCGCTGGTCCGAATGGCACCGGGCGCGCCTGGAGCGCGAGATCGTCGTGCTGACGACGGCGTATGGCGCGATTCCCTTCAAGGTCTCGAGGCTCGGCCGGCGGATCGTGACCGTCACGCCCGAGTTCGCCGACGTCGCGCGCATCGCCCGCGAGAAGTCGCTGCCGGTGCGCGAGGTCCTCGACCAGGCCCGCGCCGACGGCCGGCGCCTGCTCGGTCAGTAGCCGCAAACGCTTGCCCCGGTTGACACGCCGGGAGCGAAGTCTTACCCTCTGACGCGCCAGATCGGGAGCGATCTAGGGCCCGCTCTCAAACCGCCGAATCCCGGAGGACGAGTCGTGAAACTGCCAGTCAAGATGACGATCAACGGCCAGAGCTACAGCCACGAAGTGGAGCCCCGCCTGCTCCTGGTGCATTACATCCGAGAGACCGTGGGCCTCACCGGGACGCACGTCGGCTGTGACACCAGCCAGTGCGGCGCCTGCACGATCATCATGGACGGTCAGGCCGTCAAGGCCTGCACCTTCTTCGCGGTCCAGACGGACGGCGCCAACATCATGACGATCGAGGGACTGGCGAAGGACGGCGAGCTGCACCCGATCCAGCAGGGCTTCTGGGAGAAGCACGGGCTCCAGTGCGGGTTCTGCACGCCGGGCATGATCATGTCCGTCTACCAGATGCTCGAGCGCTACCCCAAGCCCTCCGAGGAGCTGATCCGGCACCAGCTCGAGGGCAACCTGTGCCGGTGCACGGGTTACCACAACATCGTCAAGGCGATCGAGTGGGCGGCCGAGCACATGCCCGCGAAGAAGTGAGATAGACGTCATGGCGACCGTCGCGGCCGACCGTCTATTTGGGAAGTCGATCAAGCGACGCGAGGACCCGCGCTTCATCACCGGGCGCGGCCAGTACGTCGACGACGTGAAGCTCCCGGGGATGACGTACGCCGCGTTCGTCCGGAGCCCGCACGCTCACGCGCGCATCCGGAAGATCGATACCGCGGCGGCGCTGCGCCACCCGGGTGTCGTGGCCGTGTTCACCGGCAAGGACATGACCGGCGTCAACTCGCTGCCCTGCGGGTGGGATCTCCGGAAGGAAAAGAAGGTCCCCGGCGTCGTCCAGGACCTGGCGATCGTGCCCCACATGCCGCTCACGTCCGACGCCGCGCGGCACGTCGGCGACCCGGTGGCCGTGGTGATCGCCGACAGCCAGTCGGCGGCGATCGACGCCGCCGAGCTGGTGCAGGTGGACTGGGAGCCGCTGCCGTCGGTGACCGTCACCGAGAAGGCGGCTCAGTCGGGAGCGCCGAAGATCCACGACGGCGCGCCCGGAAACGTCGCCTTCAAGTGGGAGATCGGCGACCGGGCGGCCACCGACGCCGCCTTCAAGAGCGCGGCGGTGACGGTGAAGAAGCGCATCGTCAACCAGCGCCTCGTCGCCAACGCCATGGAGCCGCGCGCGTGCGTGGCTCGCTACGAGGACGCGACCGGCGACCTGACGCTCTGGGTGACGTCCCAGAACCCGCACGTGCACCGGCTGCTCATGTGCGCCTTCGTGCTCGGCATCCCCGAGCACAAGGTGCGCGTCATCGCGCCCGACGTCGGCGGCGGGTTCGGCTCGAAGATCTTCCTCTACAACGAGGAGGTCGTCTGCTCCTGGGCCTCACGCCGGCTCAAGCGTCCGGTGCGGTGGACGGCGACGCGGCGTGAAGCCTACCTGACCGACGCCCACGGGCGGGATCACGTGACCGACGCCGAGATCGCGCTGGCCCGGGACGGCAAGATGCTCGGGCTCCGCGTCAAGACCACCGCCAACCTCGGCGCCTACCTCTCGACCTTCGCGCCGGCGGTGCCGACCTTCCTCTACGGCACGCTGCTCAACGGCGTCTACACGATCGGCGCGATCCACTGCGAGGTGACGGGCGTCTTCTCCAACACGACCGCGGTCGATGCCTACCGCGGCGCCGGGCGGCCGGAGGCCTGCTACGCCATCGAGCGTATCGTCGAGGCGGGTGCGCGAGGTCTCGGGATGGACGTCGCCGAGCTGCGGAAGAAGAACTTCATCCCGAAGTTCTCCGGCGCGTACCAGACGCACGTCGCCGTCAGCTACGACAGCGGCGACTACGGCGCGGCCTTCGACCGGATGCTCCAGATGCTCGACTACCGGAAGTTCCGGGCCGACCAGGAGGCCGCCCGCAAGCAGGGGCGACTGCTGGGCATCGGCTTCTCGGCCTACATCGAGGCCTGTTCGATCGCGCCGTCGAAGCTGGTCGGCGCGCTCGGGGCCGGAGCCGGGCTCTACGAGTCCGGGAAAGTCCGCGTGCATCCCACCGGCATGGTCACCGTGTTCACCGGCTCGCACTCGCACGGGCAGGGCCATGAGACGACGTTCGCCCAGCTCGTGGCCGACAAGCTCGGCATTCCGATCGAGCAGGTCGACATCGTCCACGGCGACAC
>Ga0137403_10005304_pt1 | contig 14983 bp, 14 predicted proteins | sample CZOMad2_1_16fung_FD_122057 | JGI IMG/M metagenome (GOLD analysis project Ga0137403, IMG submission 122057) | Vadose zone soil fungal communities from Angelo Coast Range Reserve, California, USA - CZOMad2_1_16fungal (Hybrid Assembly) | ecosystem: Environmental > Terrestrial > Soil > Vadose zone... | reverse complement strand
GGGCTCTTCGCGCACGACCTTCGCAATCCGCTGGCGGCCATTTACGGCGGCGCTGAAATGCTGGCCGACACAACGCCCACGCCGGAGCGGACAAAGCGCCTTGCGGAGAATATCCGGAAGGCCTCCAAGCGTATTCAGGAGCTGTTAGAGGATCTGGTAAAGGTGACCCGTGGCCGCAAAGCCGACACCGACGTTTGCACACTGCGGGGAATCGTGATGGCAGCGGTCGAGCCCTTGCGCGGTGTTGCCCAAGCGCAGAAAGTAGCGCTGCGGGTAGAGGTGCCGGACTGGATCGAGTTAGCGGCTGACTCCGGCAGATTGAGCGGAGTGTTCACCAATCTATGCAACAACGCTCTGGAAGTGATGCCCGGCGGCGGCGAGATCCTCATCCCCGGCGAGCCGGAAGCGCGGCTCGAGGCCGAGCGCCGGCGCGATGGTATCCCCATCGAGGACGAGACCTGGCGGCAGATCGAGACGCTGGCCGCCGAGCTCGGGGTCGGGTAGGGGATAGCTGAACGAGCTAGGGCGGCTCACTGCACCTGATCGTCTCCATTCCCCTTTGACTAGAGCGCAGAGGAGAGCTATGGTGCCCCTGCCCGACTACCCGGCTCCCGACGCCCCCAATGAGGAGGGACCATGTCCAACAGGCTCACGTGGAGTGCCGTCGCATTCGCGCTGACGCTCGGCCTCACGTCCGGCGTCGACCTCGCCCGGGCCCAGGGCACGATCAAGATCGCCTACACCGACCCGCTCTCGGGTCCTTTCGCCCAGGTCGGCGATCAGAACCTCCAGCAGTTCAAGTACATCATCGACTGGATCAATGGCCGCGGTGGCGCGATCGGCAGGAAGTTCGAGCTCGTCGCCTTCGACAACAAGTCGCAGCCGTCGGATGCGCTCCTGGCGCTCAAGAGCGCGACCGACCAGAACATGCCCATCATCATGCAGTGCTCGGGCTCGAACATCGCCGCCGCGCTGATCGAGGCGGTGGACAAGCACAATGAGCGCAATCCCGACAACCGCATCGTGTACGTCAATTGCGGCGCCGTCGCCACCGAGCTGACGAACGAGAAGTGCAGCTACTGGCACTTCCGCATGGACGCGCACGTCGGCATGAAGGCGGAGACGATGGTCCGCGCGCTCCCGAAGGACGTCACCAAGGTCTATCTCCTGAACCAGGACTATCTCTTCGGGCAATCGGTCCAGCGCGACGTGAAGGCCTTCATCACCAAGCTCCGGCCCGACGTGAAGGTGGTGGGCGACGAGCTGATCCCGCTCGGCAAGGTGAAGGATTTCTCGCCCTACACCACGAAGATCAAGGCGTCGGGCGCCCAGGCGCTCCTGACCGGCAACTGGGGCCCGGACATGACGCTCCTGATCAAGGCGGGCATGGACTCGGGGCTCGACGTCCGCTACTACACGATGTACGCGCATCTCGGCGGCGGGGCGACCGCGATCGGTCCCGGCGGCAATGGCAAGGTGCGCTCGGTGATGCCCTTTCACGAGAATATCGCCGTCGAGACGGGCAAGACGGACACCGAGGGCTGGACGAAGCAGTTCCGCACCACCCACAACTTCGACTTCTACGCCGCCGGCTTCCGGACCATCTTCGAGTTCATCCAGGCGGCCATGAACAAGGCCAAGTCGAGCGACCCCGCGAAGTTCGCCCAGGCGCTCGAGGGCCTCACCATCACCGACATGCTCGGGCATCAGGTCACCATGCGGAAGGACGACCACCAGATCCTGAGCGAGTACTTCGTCGGCGTGTTCACCAAGGGCGTCAAGTATGACTCGGAAGGCACCGGGCTCGGCTGGAAGACGGAAGTGACGGTGCCCGCCAAGGACCTCGACCAGCCCAATACCTGCAAGATGAAGCGGCCCGCGTGAGGTGGCGCGGAGGCGCGCCCCGACCGAGAAACTGATGCGCTGATCCCGGAGGCCCCATGGAAGTCCTGCTCGTCTCGCTGCTGAACGGGCTCGTCTACGGGATGCTCCTGTTCATGCTGGCCAGCGGGCTCACCCTCATCTTCTCGATGATGGGGGTGCTCAACTTCGCCCACGCCAGCGTGTACATGCTGGGGGCGTACTTCGCGTACGAGGTCAGCCGTCACGTGGGCTTCTGGCCGGCCCTCGTCGTCGCGCCCGTCCTGTGCGGCGCGATCGGTGCGCTGATCGAGATGTACGGCCTGCGCCGCGTGCACAAGAACGGGCACATCGCGGAGCTGCTGTTCACGTTCGGCCTCGCCTTCATCATCGACAAGGGCGTGCAGATGGCCTGGGGCCTCCTGCCCGTTGCCTACCGCGTGCCCCCCGTGCTCGACCGTCCCCTGTTCACGATCTATGGCACCAATTTCCACGCCTACCGCGGCTTCATGCTGCTCATCTCCGCGCTGATGTTCTGCGCCATCTGGCTGATGCTGACGCGGACGCGGCTCGGCCTCGTCATCCAGGCGGCCCTTACCCATCCGGAGATGGTCGGCGCGCTCGGCCACAATGTCCCCCGCGTCTTCACCACCGTCTTCGCGGGCGGATCGGCCCTCGCCGGCCTCGCCGGCGTCATCGGGGGGAACTATCTCGTCACCGAGCCGTCGATGGCGTTCACCATGGGGCCGATCGTCTTCGTGGTGGTGGTGTTCGGCGGGCTCGGCTCGCTCGCCGGCTGCTTCATCGCCTCGCTGATCATGGGCTTCGTGCAGACCTTCGCGGTGGTGTTCGACGTCTCGCTCGCCAATGTCCTTGCGCTGGTCGGGATCACGGTGACGGAGGCGAGCCCATTCGGCGAGGTACTGACGATCCCGCTGCCGCGGATCGGGGCGCTCCTGCCCTACGTCATGCTCGTGCTGATCCTGCTCTTCAAGCCGCGCGGCCTCCTGGGGACGCGCGACACGTGAGCGAGAGCCTGCTCGACACCGCGGCCCGCCCGGTCACCGCCGCCCGGGCCGGCGGGCTCCTCCGGCGGCACTGGGCCTGGCTTGCCGCCCTCGCCATCGCGCTCGCCCTGCCGTGGCTCCTCTTCGACTGGACCCGCGCCCGTCATTCCGGCTTCGGGGTGGCGATGCTGAGTCAGATGGGCATGATGATCATCTTCGCGCTCAGCTACAACATGCAGATGGGCCACGCGGGCCTGCTGTCGTTCGGGCACGCCGTGTTCTTCGGCCTCGGCGGGTATTGCACGGCCCATTTGCTGAACACGATCAAGGCGGGCGGCTTCTGGCTCCCGGTGGAGCTGGTGCCGCTCGTCGGCGGCCTCGGCGGGCTCGCCTTCGCCATCGTCTTCGGCTATGTCGCCACCAAGCAGCGCGCCACCGCCTTCGCCATGATCACGCTCGGCATCGGCGAGCTGGTGACGTCGTGCGCCCTGATGTTCAAGTCCTTCTTCGGCGGCGAGAGCGGCGTCAGCACCAACCGGGTGGTCGGCACCAGCCTCTTCGGCCTGAACTATGGCCCCTCCATCCAGGTCTACTACCTGATCATCGCGTGGACGGTCATCGCCCTCGCGCTCATGCGGCTCCTGACCGAGACGCCGCTCGGGCGCATGGCCAATGCCTGCCGCGACAACTTCGAGCGGGCGCAATTCGTCGGGTACGACCCGCGCATGGTCCGCTTCTTCCAGTTCGCCCTGTCGGGATTCTTCGCCGGCATCGCGGGCGGGCTCTATGCCCTCACCTACGAGATCGTCACGTTCGACACCGTGGCGGGGGGAATGTCGGCCAATGCGCTGCTGATGACCTATATCGGGGGCGTGGGGACGTTCGCGGGGCCGGTGGTGGGCGCCATCCTGATCGTCCTGCTCCAGAGCTGGGTCAGCCTCCTGTCGAATTCCTGGCTCGTCTACGTCGGGGTTCTGTTCATCCTGATGGTGACGTTCGCGCCGGGCGGCATCGCCGGGCTCGTCCTCATGCACCAGCCCATCTCGCGCCGCGGGCGGATGGGCCGCCTCGCCGTGCCCTATGCGCGGCTGGTGGGGCCCAGCCTCTTCGTGGTGGTGGGGTTCGTCCTCCTGATCGAGCTGTGCTCCTTCCTCACCATCGGCGCCTCCCAGGGCAAGACGTTCACCCTGGCCGGCGCCACCATCCATCCGAAGAGCGCGGTGCCGTGGGCGATCGGCGCGCTGCTGCTCGGCGGGGGCGGGCTCTGGCTCTGGCGCGAGGGGCGGCGCGCGCGCAGCGCGTGGGATGCGGTGATGGAGGAGATCAAGGCGGCCGCGGCCCGGCCATGAGCGAGAGCGCGATCCGGCTCCGCGACGTCCACAAGCGATTCGGCCCCACCCCCATCATCCTCGGGGTGAGCCTCGACATCGCCCGCGGGCAACGGCACGCGATCATCGGCCCGAACGGCGCGGGCAAGACCACGCTGTTCAATCTGATGAGCGGGCGCTTCCCCGTCTCCAGCGGCAGCATCGAGCTGAATGGCCGGCCGATCGACGGGCTGGCCCCGCACCAGATCAATCGCCTCGGCCTGTCCCGCAGCTTTCAGATCACCTCGATCTTCTCGCGCATGTCGGTGCTCGAGAACGTCCGGTGCGGGCTCCTGTGGTCTCGCGGCTATCATTACTCGTTCTGGCACCTGCTGGGCCGGGAGCGCGCCCTCAACGAGGCGGCGCGGCGGCTGCTCGACGACGTCAATCTCGAGAGCCGGCGGGACGTGCCCGCGGGCCTCCTCTCCTATGCCGAGCAGCGCGCGCTCGAGATCGGCATCACCATCGCCGGCGGCGCCGACACCATCCTGCTCGACGAGCCGACGGCGGGCATGAGCCGCACCGAGGCGAACCATGCGGTGGAGCTGATCCGGCGGGTGACGGCCGGTAAGACGCTCGTGATGGTCGAGCACGACATGAGCGTGGTGTTCGACCTGGCCGACGTGGTCACCGTGCTCGTGTACGGCGAAGTCATCGCCTCCGACGCGCCGGCGGCGATCCGGGCCAACCGCGCGGTGCAGGACGCGTATCTCGGCACCGAGGCGCACTGATGCTCGACGTCCACGACCTGCACGCCTTCTACGGCAAGAGCCACATCCTCCAGGGGGTCGACCTGCGCGTGGGCGAGGGCGAGATCGTGAGCCTCCTCGGCCGCAACGGCGTCGGGCGCACCACCACGTGCAAGGCCATCATGGGCCTGGTGCCCCCGCTCGGCCGGATCATGTTCAAGGGGCGCGACATAGCCGGGCTCAGGACCGACCTCATCGCCCATGCCGGCATCGGGTACGTGCCCGAGGACCGGCAAGTCTTCCCGACGCTGACCGTGAACCAGAACCTCGAGCTGGGCATGAAGCGCACCGGCAAGTTCGGGCGATGGACCTTCGACGACATGTTCAGCCTGTTCCCGAACCTGGGGGAGCGCCGCGACAATGTGGCGGCCGTGCTGTCCGGCGGCGAGCAGCAGATGCTCACCATGTGCCGCACGCTCATGGGCGATCCGGAGCTGGTGATCATCGACGAGCCCACGGAGGGGCTGGCGCCCAAGCTCGTCGTGCAGGTCGCCAAGCTTCTGGACGAGATCGCCCGCCGCGGCGTCTCGATCCTCCTCGTCGAGCAGAAGCTCACGATCGCGCTCAAGATCTCGCATCGGCTCTACGTGATGGGGCATGGGCGCATCGTGTTCGAGGGCACGCCGGCCGACCTCGCCGCCAACGAGGCGGTGCGCAAGGAGCGGCTCGAAGTCTAGCGGGGGCCATCCGGCTCGGCCGCGTCCGCAGCACCAGCAGCGATCCACCAAGGCCACCCGGGCCCCGAGCCCCGCGGCACCCGCCGCCGTGACCAGCCCCGCGGTTCCGGCGCCGATCACGACAAGGTTGTAGCGGCCGGCCGGTGTGGGTGGCCTCCAGTCCGGGGGATGGACGTTCCGGACGAGGGTCGCGTTGTGCTCGTCGAGCGGCGCGACCAGGACGGGAACCTCAGATGCGTCCGGCATCGGTCCAGACGCGGTCCGGGACGGCGCCCCGCCTGGCGCGTCCAAACAGATCGATGAACAGGGCGGCCCCGGCTCCCCAGAGCCCGTTCAGGATCAGCGAGGTGATGATGATCCTCACGTCACCCCCGCCGGCCATGGGCAGACCTTTGAGGGGCATGACGACGAGCAGGGCGACCGCCGAGGGGAGGAGAGCACCGAACACCGATCCGGCCACGATGTAGCTCGTGTTGGCCAGCGCGCGCGGCAGCGCGGCCATCATGACGATGCCCCAGACACCACCCCAAAGCGCGAGGGAGATCACCTGCGGGAGACCGAACGGCGGGGTCGGCTGGAGAACGAAGGGCACGCGGTCGGTCCAGCCGAGGGCATGCATGAGCGCGAGGGCGCCCTGATGGAGCGTCAAGGTGGCCAGAAAGCCTCCGACGTAGGCGACGAGCGCACGTCTGAGCGTCATATCTTCACCTCGAGACCGGTCGCCGCGCTCAACGCGCGCGTCGCGAGGCCGCGCGGTCTCGGCATCGGCGGCAGAAGTGGCGGGGATCGCCACCGCAAACAGTGCAGACGCGAGCGATCTCATGACGCGGAAGCACTCTCGGGAGCCTCATGTCTCGACCTCCTTGAGGACGCCGCGGTCGGCCTCGGACCGAGGCACGCCGTCTCACTCAGCTAGACGCGGGGAGAGAACTCCTGGTTGCGGCGGGGCCGGTCTTTCCTGTCGCGATCTTGCGCAAAAAGCGTTGACGCTCCACGGCTTGACCGGCCGCGGCGCCTCGTCTAACGTCACGCCTGTCATGGCCGCTCGGGGGTCGGTCGCGCTCACGAGATGGCGGCGCGGGGCCGTGCGCCGCATGGCGGCCTCACGCGAATCCACGCTGGCGCTGGTGGCACGGCTGCCCGAGCGCGAGATCCTGCGGCCCCGCACGCAGGACCGCTGGTCCGTCAAGGACGTGCTGACCCACCTGCTGAGCTGCGACGAGGAGACGCTCCGCCGGTTCCGGCTCATCGCGCGCGGCCACGGCGACCGCATCCGCTGGTTCGAGAGCATGGCCGACGCGGACCGCTTCAATGCGAGATCGGTCGCCCGCGCGCGCCGCCTTGGCCTCCGCACCGTGCTCCGCCGGATGGCGCGGGTGCGGGCCGAGCTGATCATGACGTTCGAGCGCCTACCGGCCGAAGCGCTGGGCGATCCCTCGCACGCGTACACCGTCGTACAGTGGCTCCCCGCGCCCGGGTGGAGCCACGAGCGGGATCACGTGAGCGAGATCCGGGCCTGGTGGCGCGGTCAGCGGACGGCACTTATGTCGGGTTGACGGAGACCAAGAACGCGGCGACCGCCTCCGGAGGGCGTTCATGTTGCCTATCCTCAGAAAATCAACACGGTGATCAGCGAAGAGGCGCGGAACGAGGATGGCGCGCGCTACAGCTCGCGGAGCGCCCGGTGGATGAGCTGGACGCACACCGAGCCCTCGCCCACCGCGGACGCCACACGCTTGACGCTGCCCGACCGTGCATCGCCGACCGCGAAGACACCCGGCATGCTCGTCTCCAGCAGATCGGGCCGGCGGGCGAGAGGCCATCCCGCCTCTTCGAGCTCATCGGGGTGGAGCTCGGCTCCGGTCTTGACGAAGTTCTTGTCGTCAAGCACCACGCATCCGCCGAGCCAGGCGGTGTTCGGGTCGGCGCCGGTCATCAGGAACAGGTGACGGATTGGGCGCGTCTGCGATTGTCCGGTGTCGAGATGGCGCCAGCGGATCCCCTCGAGGCGGTCGGTTCCCTCGAGCGCGTCGATCTGCGTGCGCGCACGCAGCACCACGTTCGAGCTGTCTTCGATTCGCCGGATGAGGTAGCGCGACATGCTCGCCGCGAGCCCCGGGCCTCGCACGAGCACGTTCACCTCGGCCGAGCTCTGCGAGAGAAAGACGGCCGCCTGTCCGGCGGAATTGCCGCCCCCCACGATGGCGATCTCCTCCTCCTTGCAGAGCTGCGCTTCGACGTGGGTGGCGCTGTACATGATGCCCGCCCCCTCGAAGCGCGAGAGCTCGGAGAGGGCGGGCTTCCGGTACCTGGCGCCGCTGGCGATGACGACGGTCCTCGTACGCACGACTTCGCCGGTCGCCAGGCGGACCGCGTAGGGCTTCGACGTGCAGTCGAGACCGACGGCTCCCCGGGCGATGGCCACCTCCGCGCCGAACTTCTCGGTCTGCATGAGCGCACGCCCGGCCAGGTCCTGGCCGGAGATGCCGGTGGGGAATCCGAGATAGTTCTCGATGCGTGAGCTCGAGCCGGCCTGGCCGCCGGGCGCGGTGGTCTCGAGCACCAGCACGTCGAGCCCCTCCGATGCGGCGTAGACCGCGGCCGCGAGACCCGCCGGTCCCGCGCCAACGATGACCACGTCCCTCGTCACCCCGGCGTCGAACTCGGGGCTCAGGCCGAGCCCCGAGGCCAGGGCCTCGATCGAGGGGTTCCTCAGCACCTGGCCCCCCTCGCACACGACCACGGGCACGTCGTCGACCCCGACCTGGAACCGATCCAGGAGCGCCTGCACGTCCGGGTCGCTCTCCACGTCCTGGTATGTGAACGGCTGCGCGTTTCGAGTCAGGAACTCTCTGATCTGTAGCGTGTTTGCCGAATGCCGAGAGCCGATGAGGACCAGGCCGCTTTCGCCGTGGGCGATGAGCGCCACCCGCCGTAGGATGAAGGAGCGCATGAGGATCTCGCTGAGCTCGAAGTCTCGCTGCACGAGCGCGTGCAGATGCTCACGATCGACGACGACGATCGACCCGTCGCCGAGAGCCCGCCCGAGGACGATGGCGCGGCGCGCGGACAGCATGTTGATCTCGCCCGTGAATTCGCCGGGGCCGTGCACCACGACCGGCCGTTCACGACCGTCGACCGGGCGCACGACCTCGACGGCGCCCTCGATGACCACGAAGAAGCGGGTGTTTTGCTCCCCGAGCTCGAACAGCACCTCGCCCGAGCGGACGCTGCGACGCTCGCCGACCGCGGAGATCCGTTCGATCTGAGCCGGGGTCAGCCGGGGGAACATCTGGTCGCGACGGCCCAGGTACGGGTCTGCCATGATGTGGCCGGCCGTGCCGGGCTCCCCGGCGGCGGCCTCCTCGGTCACGATACACCCGAGGTGCGCGAGCCCGGCATTCGGGCCCGGACTCTGGCACAACCTTGCCGTCGTTCACGCTGCGGCGGAGGAACAGACGAGGCCCGAAGGAGGCAGCAGCCCGAGCGACACGGGCCGCGCCTCCGGCCGGCTCTGGGCGCCCACCGTCGCAAGGAAACACACGTCCACATGCGCGCGTCCTTGCGCCGGCGCGCGATCGGCGTCAGGGGCTCTCGATACAGCGAAAGGTGGCGAACACGTACGAATAGTGCGCCTGGAACCAGTTGCGGAAGCTCCGCCGTACAAGCTCCGCGGCGGTCGCCCACGAACCGCCCTTGAGGACAAAGTGCTTGCCGTCGAAGAAATCGGCTGAGTAGCCGGAATATCCGAGGATCCACGCCTCGAAACCCGCAAAGCCCGCGAACGGCGTCTCGGTCCATTCCCACCCATTGCCGACGAGGTCGTAGACACCCCACGCGCTCGCGCCCTCGGGGTACGTGCCCACGGGCGTCGGCGCCCAGTGGCGAAAGTCGAAGTTGCCGTGTCGCTCCCCGGGAGCGCCTGCCCCCCAGGGGAAGGCACGCTCGGGTCCCAGTGGATCGCCGAAAGCCGCCCGGTGGAACTCCGCCTCCGTGGGCAGGCGCAGACCACGCCAGCGCGCATACGCCCGCGCCTCGGCCAAGCTGACGTACACGGGCCAATCCATCACGCGCTCGAGCGGGAGGAGATCGAAGAGGCCGCGGTAGAGCCACCGCCCGTCCTGGTTCGTCCACACCCGCGGATGAGCGAGGGTCTCCTCACGCTTCCATCCCCAGTCATCGGCCGCCCAGAGCTCGCGGCGCCGGTATCCGCTGTCGTCCACGAAGGCGAGAAACTGACCGTTCGTCACCGGCGTTTCGTCGATGCGGAAACCCGGCACGAAGACCTGAGCCGGGGGGAATTCATTGTCCCAGCCGAATGCCAGGTCGGTGAACGCCGCGCCGAGCGTCGCCGTCCCCGCGGGCACCTGGACCGTGGCCGGGGGTCGGCCGCGGCCCGTCACATCGCGCGGGAGCCAGGCGGGACGGACCTTCCGGTCGAGAGCGAGCTCCTGGAGCATATAGAGGAGCGTCTCCTGGTGCATGAGCTCGTGCTCGATCACCATCGAGAAGACGCGCCCATCCCGGGCCATGAGATGCGACCCGGCCCGCTCCGTCACCGCGTCCACGGATTCGAGCACCGAGGCCCGGACGCGATCACGATAGGCGAGTACCTCGGCCACGGTCGGCCAGCGATCCGGGATCTCCGGGTGAGCGTGGCAGTGGCTGGGGTCGTCCACATCGGGATCGATGCCGCGGGAGAAGAGCTCATCGAACGCGGCGTTGAAGGAGGGCCGGGCGAGGACACCCACGCACACGTGGTTCCAGGCGAAGGCGGGGAGGTGCCCGACGTAGAAGATGAACGGGTGGCGCAGCGCGATCGGCTGGGCAAGGAAGGCCTCGGGCGCGAGGATCTCGAAGATCCGGTCCGTGCGCGCCCATACGCCAGCGAGCCGCTCACCAACCGTCTCAGCCATGGAGAACCCTCCCTATGGTCCTAGCGAGCACTGCCAGAAAGTGTACGTCGGGATGGGCCCCACCGCGACCGAAAGCGCCGGACCCCAGTCGGGCATCTCAAGCAACGCTTGCGAGTTGTCCCGAGGCAGTCTACCCTCGAAGTTCCGCGGCGGGGGTCGCCACATGCCCCCCGCCTCGGGCCGACGACCATGCGCTATCGCGCGTACGCGTATACGAACGAAACCGACCGGCGCACAAGGCTCGAGGAAGACGTGCGCCGCGGGCTCACGGCCAGCCCCAAGACCCTGCCTTCGAAGTACTTCTACGATGTCATCGGATCCAATCTGTTCGAAGACATCACCAAGCTTCCCGAGTACTACCTGACGCGGACGGAAGCGGCGCTCCTCGACACGCTCGCGCCACGGCTCATGCGCGAGCTGGAGCCCCAGGACATCGTAGAGCTCGGTCCGGGATCGGCGTCGAAGACCCGCCGGCTCCTCGACGGCCGGAACGGCCTGCCGGATCGCCTGCGCTACGTTCCGATCGACGTCGACGAGCTGACCGTGCAAGCCAGCGCGGCCCGCCTCATTTCCGACTACCCGTTCCTCGACGTGCGCGCCCTCGTCGGTGACTTCGAGTGGCACCTGGAGCACGTGCCCTCCCCGGTCGGCCGCCGCCTCGTGCTCTTCCTCGGGAGCACGATCGGCAACCTCGACCCTCCGGCCAGGCTGCGGCTGCTCTCCCAGGTACGCGCGCTCCTCCGCAGCCGGGAGGATCGCTTTCTCCTCGGCCTGGACCTCGTCAAGGACGTCACGGTGCTCGAAGCCGCCTACAACGACGCGAGCGGCGTCACCCGGGAGTTCAACCGGAACATCCTCAACGTCGTCAACCACGGCGCGGACGCCGACTTCCGCCCCACGGCCTTCCGGCACGTCGCCTTCTACAACGAGCCGGCGGCCCGCATCGAGATGCACCTCGTCCCCGACTCGACGCAGGTGGTGCATCTTCGCCGCCTGGACCTGACCATTCGAATCTCGCCGGGCGAAAACATCTGGACGGAGAGCTCCTACAAGTTCAGCCGCGCCGGGGCCCAGGCCATGCTCGAAGAGGCCGGGCTTCGCCTCGAGACCTGGCACACCGACTCGGAGAGCTACTTCGCCCTCGCGGTTGCCGCTCCGAGCTAGGAGGATATTTCGTGCACCCACATCTGGCCGTCGGCAAGCAGTTCCCGGATCTCGAGCTGCCCGATCATCGAGCCGAGCCGGTCCGCCTCTCCGCGCTCGCGGGCGAGTTCCCGCTCATCGTGAGCTTCTACCGCGGGTACTGGTGACCGAAGTGCGGGTGCCAGTTGCGGCACCTGACCGAGCTCCAGGACGAACTCGCCGTCAACTACTGCAAGCTCGCGGTGGTCTCGACGGACCCCCCCGAGGTCTCGGCGGCGTTCCGCGCCGGACTCGGCGCCACCTTCACGTTTCTGAGCGATCACGAACGGCGCGCCATCTCACGCCTCGACATCGTCGAGGCGACGCCGCCGGCATTCCGGCACGGTCTCCTCGCCCTGCCGTTCACCTTCTCGCTCCTGCCTGATCTCACGATTCATCGGATCTACAACGGCTGGTGGTATGTCGGACGGCCGACGCTCGAGGAGCTGCGCCAGGACATGCGCGCGATGATGGAGCGCTGTCGAGGCGACTACGTCTATCGTGGGCCCCAGCCGGATGCCGCCGGCTGAGGCGTCCCGCGGCGCGGACGAGCCGGACCGCGGGGCCTACGCGCAGCCCACGCCGCGACTGCTGTACGTCCACGACGATCTGAGCGACGAAGTGGCGGAGCGTCTCGGTCCCGCCTCCCCCGCCGCCGCCCTCACCCGCTCCCTCTTCGCCCTCCTGAAAAGAGACCCCGAGAGGGTCGTGGTCCTCACGCTGGCCGAGCAGGTCGCGCGTGTCATCGCCCAGGGTCGGCATGCCCCATTCGATCTTGCCCTCGGCATCGGCCGAGCCGGCGAGCGCGTGGCCCAGGCGCTCCACGCGAAGACCGGCTGGTTCCCGCGCGTCCATCGCCTCGGGCTCACTCGAGAGGAGGACGGGCGTGGCGACTATCATCTCGTCAGTACCGTGCCGGCCACACTCGCCGCCCAGCTTGCCAGCCGGCTCAAAGGCTTCCCTGCCTCCGCGTCGCTCGCGGTGGTGGACGACACCGTATTCTCGGGCCTCACCCTGCGAAGCGTCCTCGAGACCCTGCCGCCCGTGGTCCTGCCCCGGACCCACGGTTTCTGCCTTCGCGGCGTCTCGGATTCGATCGCTGCCGTCGCGAAGCTCTGCCCGGTCACCGTCGGCGTGGCCGGGGTGGGACGCATGCTGGAGGACGTGAGCTTCATCAATGCCAGCGGCCTCGTGCTCCGGGTGGGTATCAGGCGCCGCGCACGGCCTCCGCTGGCCTTCTTTGAGCGCCCGCAATGGATCCGGGCGTGGTTCCCGGGCCGGGACCGCGAAGTCATCGCGGCGTGCCGCCGCCTCAACGCCCTCCTCGACTCCGGAGGTTAGCGGCGGAGGCCGCGCGGGATCGCGAGACGGTCCAGCAACTCGAAGACCACGTGAAACGCCACCGCCATCGCCGCGGCGGGCGCGGCCCCGGCCAGGATCGTCGCGGTGTCATCCAGCGCCAAGCCCCGCACGATCAGCGCTCCGTAGCCGCCGCCGCCGATGAACGCGGCGAGCGTGGCCGTACCCACCGTCATGACGGCGGAGGTCTTGATCCCCGCCATGACGCTGATGGAGGCGAGCGGGAGCTCGATGCGGACCAGGCGCGCGAGGCGCCCGAGCCCGAGCACAAAGGCGATCTCCAGGAGATGGCGATCGATCCCGATGATCCCGGCGTAGGTGCTGCGCACGATGGGGAGGAGCGCGTACAGGGAGAGGGCGACGAGGGCGGGACCTTTGCCGATCCCGAAGAGCGGGATCATGAACACGAGGAGCGCCAGGGCCGGGACCGTCTGCAGCATGCCGATGGCGCCGAGCTCGACCTGACCGATCCGCCGGAACCGCGCCGCGGCGATGCCCAACGGCACGCCCAGGACGATGGCGGCGGCCAGGGAGACCAGGACGAGGACCAGGTGGTCGAGCGTGAGGGCGTAGATCTCCGTCACGATGCCCGGCCTGGCCTGCGCGTCCGGCGGTGCCGCGCCCGCGACGGCGGCGGCCACTGCGGGGATGCTCTTGCCGTCCAGGTCCACCATCGCGTTGAGCTCAGCCATGCGCCGGTCGTCGAGCGATCCCTCGAGGGCTTGACGGAGCCGCGCCCACGTGCGCGGGAATCGCTCGGCCATGTCCCGGCGGGCCAGGAGCACCGCCGAGTAGTCCGGGAAGAAGCCCCGATCGTCCCGGAGGATTCGAAGTCGCAGGCGCTCGAGCTGCCCGTCCGTCGAGAAGACGTCCATGACATCCACTTCGCCGCCGGCGAGCGCCCGGTACGTCAGGGCGTGCTCCATCACCCGTACGCGAGCCAGCGACAGGCCGTAGTGGCGCCTGAGTCCCGGCCAGCCGTCCTCGCGCTCCAGAAAACCTGAGCTGAACGCCGCGGTGAGCTCTTGGTGACGCACGAGGTCACCGATGCTCTTCAGGGCCAAACGCTCGGCGGTGTCGACGCGGACCGCGAGCGCGTACGTGTTGTTGAAGCCGAGGGGCTCGCTCATCGTCAGCCCCGATGGCCGGAGGCGCGCGCGGATCGCCTCGGGGGTTTGAAGCGCCGGGTCCTTCAGGATGATGCGGGCGAGCGTGCCCGTGTACTCGGGATAGAGGTCGATCGCGCCGGAGGCGATGGCCCGGTAGGTGATACCGGTGCCGCCGAGGCCGAGCTGCCGTTCGACGCGGGCCTCTCCAGCCTGCTCGATAACCTGTGCCGCGATTTCCGCGAGGAGGTAGCTTTCCGTGAAGGACTTCGACCCGACACGGATGACTCCGTCCGGCGCGGCGCTGACGCCGAATCCGTGCAGCAGCAGAGCCCCGAGGGCGGCACCCGCCACGAGCGGCCGCATGTGTTATCGGGCCCCCGATTCCCCGGGAGCGAGCGTTTGGCCGGGAGCGAGCGTTTGAGCGGTCAGGAACTGAGTCACGAACGGCGAGGCGGGCCGCTCGACCAAGTCGGCGAACGCCCCCTGCTGGACGATGCGGCCGGCGGTCATGAGGGTGATGGTGCTGCCGAGGAGAGCCGCCTCGCGGATATCGTGGGTCACCATCACGACGGTCTTGCCGAGCGCCGCAAAGAGCCGGCCGAGCTGGCCCTGGAGCTCGGCCCGGACGATCGGGTCGAGCGATCCGAGCGGCTCGTCGAGGAGAAGCACGGGCGGGTCGAGCACCAGCGCCCGCATGAGTCCGACACGCTGGCGCTGTCCCCCGCTGAGCTCGCGTGGGTAGGCGCGCAGGCTGTCC
>Ga0137403_10005303_pt1 | contig 14985 bp, 9 predicted proteins | sample CZOMad2_1_16fung_FD_122057 | JGI IMG/M metagenome (GOLD analysis project Ga0137403, IMG submission 122057) | Vadose zone soil fungal communities from Angelo Coast Range Reserve, California, USA - CZOMad2_1_16fungal (Hybrid Assembly) | ecosystem: Environmental > Terrestrial > Soil > Vadose zone... | reverse complement strand
GTCAAGCTCATCCGGGCTGATATGAGGGGAGCGGCTTTGCTCGATGTCGATACGGAGGATGTGGACTTGAGTCATGCGAATCTCAGCGGCGCGAACCTGACCGGCGCCAAATTCATGAGCGCCAACCTGGCCTTCGCTGACCTTACCGACGCGACGCTGGTTACCGATCTGAGTTACGCCAATCTGAGCAGTGCCAAACTTAAGGGGACGAACCTGAGCGCCGCCAACCTGACCGAGGCCCGTCTCAATGGGGCAGACCTAAGCAGCGCTAACCTTAGCCACGCCACCCTCAGCGGCGCCCATCTGGGCGATGCCATTTTCGGCTCCACGATTCTCGCGGATATTGATCTGAGCCAGGTGAATGGGCTGGATGCTTTAACGCATAACGGCCCTTCTTCGATCGGCATCGACACTCTTTACAAATCGCATGGCCGAATCCCGGACAAGTTTCTGCGAGATTTGGGGGTGCCCGAAGAGGTGATCGCGCACTTGCTGCAACGGATTCGTGCTCAGTAATCGGCGGTCAGTGGTTCGCCGAGCGCAACGAGCAAACATCAGAAAACGACCCGAAAGGGCAGTAAGGTAGTAGCCCGGGGTCAGGACGCTTCCATTCAAACTAACATTTCAAGCGTCTGCCACCCGGGGTAACAATCCTCAAATAAAAATGATTTTTTCAGGGGCGCGACTCGAATCAACAAAACTCTCAATCCGCGCCGCTGAAAAACCAATCCATCTCTCGAACCCGTCGTTTCCCGGCCATTTTGCCATTTGCCATTTGCCATCTGCCATTTCTGGCGTGGGGGCTCAGGCGTGGTCAGGACATCGGTAACACTCGTGGGTCAGGACATAGGTAACACTTCTGCCATCATTGTTGATGCCCAACGGAAAAACACGGCGCCCCTCGAACCCACATCGATCAAAGCCGCAGAAATATTTGTCGTTTGTACAGAAACCTGACGAAAGCAAACATCATCGCCACCACCAGAATGTTTATCGCGAGGACGCCGCCTGAACCGAGTGCTTGCTTGACTGGGCCGCCGATGAGGCGCTCGGCTAACTCATCGAATTGCACTAGATTAAATACCAGATAGATTGTGATCGGGTTCATACCGATCCAGATAAAGGGGATACACCATTTGCGCCAACCCCAGACTTCAACTATCTGGTAAAACGCAGCGAGAAAAAGAGAGGCGTACCCGCCCGCTACCAGTACATAAGACGAGCTCCAGATCTTCTTGATCACCGGAAATTGCTGCCCCCAAAGGAAGCCTAGGCACACGCACGCGGCGCCGGCAGCAGCCAAAATCAACACCTTCCGCTGATCGGGCACGCCCGAATTTCTGAGCAGCAGTCCTGCAAAAACCCCAAGCATGCAAGTTGCCACAGCCGGAATCGTGCTCAAAAACCCTTCTGGATCAAAAAAGATGTCCCATTTCCTTCCGGGCAAATATTGGAAATCCATGTGGTTTGCCAGGTTGGCTCCTTCGGCATACTTGCCGCTGACCCAATTGGTTGTGGCATAAAACACTCTTCGCGCTCCGGCCCAGGCCGGGCTGTCCTTGATCGTGGACGGTTTAGGTGAATCCTTCGCCTCGAAATAAGCTGCCGTCTGCTCATCTCCATTTTGCCGAGCAAGCCTGGCAATATTGCTCGGAGTCAATTGAATATCTCGGATCGGCACGAACGTCATCAGCGCCCAGTAACCAACCAGCAATCCGACGATCGCGGCTACCTGCCCCCTGATCCCGGTGATGAGGAAGATCAGCGAGCCTGCCAGGTAACAAAGGGCGATCCGTTGCAACACGCCGGCGCGTGAGAGCGTGCCAAAGGTTAACCCATTCACCAGCGAGTCGCGCTCGCTCGGCGTGAAGTTGACTCCCGTGTGCGCTATCAGTGAATCAACATAGCGGTCGTTGGTTAGCAGATCGTAAGCCGCGCTGAAAGACGGCCTTCGCACCCAGTCGTCGAGGAAAGCTTGTTTGTTTGCTGCCAACAATTGCTCCCAACCGGTGCGGCCCACCACGACGTTACGCGCAAGGGTTGCGGTATCAGGCATGAACTCGGCGAATTGAGGACGAGCACCGTAGCTCGCTCGGTAGAGTCCGTCTACCAATCCGCCCGTCTGCTGAAACTCTATCGACAGGAAGTAAGCTGCCGAAACATTAATTCGTGTGCGTTCGAGACAGCTCGCATCCGCGCCACACGCGAGCATCTGATCGCTCCAGAAGTTGAAGCCGGCTTCGTCAGGCTCGCGTCCCAGGAAATCCAGATAGTGTTGGCGAACGAAGTACTCCGGAGTGTCGAGCGGATTCTCGTCACCTGTCGCGGTACCGGTAAATACCGCTTCAGTACTATTGCCAAGTTGGCTAAACGAGCGTTCGGCCGGACTAAAGCTGTAGTTTGAGCGCGCAGGCGTCACCGTATAGAAGCCCGAGGTTTCGACGTTATCGAACTGATAGTTGCCGTTGGCGTCCGTGATCATCTTGCGCGATTGCGTACCGCTTAGATTTATCACAGCGCCGGCTACAGGTGCGCCATCGCCGTCGGTGATCGTGCCGCTGACAGTTCCGTCGGCAGCCGTAGGTTCCTGCGTGACGGAACAGCCCGCACTGGCAGCATCGACCAAGAGATGGTAGTTCCCGGTATTCTGCAAAGTATTGCTGAAGGCCGCGATGATTACTACAAAATGGCCGGAGCCGAGGGATATGGTCACGTTAGAACGCAAACTGTCGGGCGAGCCACCGCAACCAGCACCATCGTCATTTCCGCCAACCAGATTAGTGCACGGATCACCGTGATTGAATGGATCAACAGCGCCACCTGCGCCTGTTGCGCCGCCAGTTCGGTAAACATAGAGGATGGTATCCATGTTCTGACCTGTGTCGCCCGCACATGGCGCGCCAGCGCACATGTTCATCGTTACGTTGGTCGGAAAGGCCGAGCAGCCAGTGAGGTTAAAACCGAACGAGTCATAGCGCACAATAGGAGTAGTTCCAGGACACGTAAGAGTCGGAGGAGGATTTGGTCGCTGGTAAGTATTATCGGCAGCGCCCAGAGAGTTTGAGATGCATAAACTTGCTGCCGGCACGAGAGGGTCGCTAACACTTGCTTTCTGAGTAACGCTTGGGTTCTTGAGATCACCGCTCTGTCGGGCGAGGGCGTGCATCTGGTTAGCCAATCTGTCATAGCGCCGCATCAATGAGGGCGTCTCACCATAACGCCCTATCTCCAGCTTCAGTGCCGCCATCTCCGTCCGTATTTGCTCCATTGACTGCTCAGGTGAGGGAGTACCCAGTGATCCTGTCACCGCGCGCAAACCGAGGGGATTAGCAGCATTTCTTTTCTGACTATCACCCTGACTATTGAGGCCGATGGTCTGGCCAAAGAGTTTCTGATAGCGCTGCATTGCTCCGGTCGTGGCCCCGAAACCTTTTTCCCCTTTCAACCAATCCATCGATCCTGGCAAGCTGGCTATGATTCTCTGTGATGACTGCGCGCCAACTCTGCGTGGGACAGGCGCTATAGCGAGCACACCAAAGAGCACGATCAAACATAGGAAGACAAACGCGTAGCGAATTGATGTTGGCCGCTGATCGAACATTTGGTCTTCCTCCTCCAGTGCGCTTTCAGGCACCGTTCGTGCAAAGAATACTTGCGTTGCAGTGTTAGTGTGGCTGGACGCGAAGCAGTTACTTCGCGGCTGTCGCATTGCTTATCGGGGGCGGCGCAAGCATATGCCTGTATATAGATGCGGTCAATGATTTTTGGAAGCCGCGTGGAAGAAATGATGGCGCGTTTGTTTGCGGCTCTGCCGCCGCACAGTGCGGTAAGGCTCCGCCTGGCTCCGCCTTACCGTCAAGTGCCTAAACTTTCCGGAGGCTGCGCCTCCAGTTGATCCGATCGAGACACTATGGGGTTGCCGCAGGCGAGGGCGCAGGCGGCGGCTTGTTGAATTTCGTTTCGTCCACCGGGACGTTGAGTTTGATCTCGGTAAACTTGCGCGTTGAGCTCCAGAATGAATCGATAGCTGTGATGCGGATTGTAAACGGGACCTTCAGGCCATCAACATCGCGATAGTCCTCGTAGTCGACCTGTTCGGGAATGAGTCCGACCACGGTTGTTGTTGAAGTAATGCGACGCACCAGCAAACCAGTCTGAGCGTCGAAATACAGCCGCTCACCTTTGCCATCAACCCCGATCCCTACCAGGAGGTAAACGTCTTTCCCGTCTATCTTGTCTTTTCTGGCAAAGCTCAGTCGCGTGAACTCCCCCTGAAGCTTGATGTCTTTGAATAGATCCGGGTAACGCTTGAGGTAGAAAAGTTGGGTGCCTTCCAGGTCACGAACGCCGCGACTGCTCTTTTCCCAGGCTGTCTGGCCATTAAACCCTCGTTCGAAAACACCTTGCTTGGGAGTGTTTAGAATCGTGTAGAGTTTATCCGGCGCCGATTGGTAGACTTCATAACCGAGCGTGATGCCATCCGAAGTAAGCCACGTACCCTTCATCGATCGTGTTTTCAATTTTTCAATCGCGGCGCTGCCACCGAGCGCTTCAGTGTATTTCGCTAAGACCTGATCGGCGGTGGGCGGCGTTTCTTTCGTCGCCGCTTCTGAGCTATTAGCGAAAGGCGTGGGTACAGCGATCGGCAATTGGGGAACGCGAACCGGCTCGTGGCTGCCGCGATGACAGGTAAAACAACCGACAGCCGGGTTGCCCTTAAAGTTTCCCTTATTAATTCCCTGCACCATTTTGATCATTTCGCGCGCTGTTCCCTTTTCGGGTTTCTCGTCCGCAACAAAGTCCCACTTGTCATCCTTCCTTACATGACAATAGGTACACTTAACGCCCAACGAAGAGCCCATGTAATTCATCACCGCAAGCAGTTGCGACTGCGGCAAGCCATTAAGAACTTGAATGTTCTTCTGCACCTGTTCCACTGTCTTCTCCGCCGGCGCAGTTTGCGCGGCCGACGTGGTTCGCGGATTGCCGGACGCAGCTTGCTTGGGGCCTGACATCAAACGCGCCTCGACCGATGCCACAATACTCACGCAGGCGATCGATAGCAGCGAGACACAAAAGACGAGGATGCGAAGACGCATAAAGTTTGCGGTGATATTTTTCATGCAGCCCTTTCGTGCAGGCAGTGTAACGCAAACTGTTAGTTTGCGAAGGGTTCGCTGCCACTCAGTTGCGCGTTGGCCGTCTAACGCAAACTAGCAGTTTGCGTTACACAGGGGACGTTTTTGTAAATCAGATAGCTTGACTTAGAGCGAGTCGCCGGCGGCAGTAATACGCGGTTTCTGAATCGCTTCCAATGTAGTTGTGCTCGGCTGCGGCTTCTGCGGAACGAGAGCTTCCAGCGTTTTATATATCTGCAGGTAAGTCTGCGTCTCGCGCGGAATCAGCGTGCGCCAGGAAGAGCCGCCGCGCCTGATATAGAGCGGTAAGCGCGCCGCGTTTGAATTGTAACCGGCAGCAAGCAATTCCGTTTGCGTAGCCAGCTTTGCGCTCAAGGCATACTGCACGTCTTCATTCGCCGCGAGATCGTTCCAGGTGTCCTGCATGTAAAGGAGCATTGCCTGAAGGGCGTTCGCGTGATTCCGCATGCCAACAACAAAGTCCGCTGTCAGACCCACGCCGGGGTGGCGTTCTCTCATAAGGTTGTAAGCCCACGGGATCATCTGCACCATGCCACCGGCGCCTGCCGAGCTCACTGAATAACGATAGGTATCGGGCTCATTCAAGGCGAAAAGAGAATAAATCTCGTCAAACAACGCCAGCCGGTTTTCCAGGCGAAAGCGATCATGGTCTACGTGTTCCACCAGACAAAGACGCTCGGCTACCTCGACGATTTGCGGCGAGATCACATTTCCCTTCTCGCGCAAACGCTTCGCGGCCAGATCGATCATTCTGTGAACGTAGGCACGGCCGGAGCGCGACAAGTCGGGTGAGAGCAAAGCGGGATGCGCGGAGGTGTAGTAGGCCATTTCACGAAACACGCCGCGCTTCTCAATAGGGAACTCAACCACCAGCGGCACCAGAGCGCGTCCCTGGCTGTCGAAAATAGCCACAGCAGTGTTGACTCCATTTGCACGCAGGATGCGGATGCTCAGCATGGTGCCCAGCGAACTCGGCGCGGTCGATTCCGAGCCTTTGGTCAGGAAGGTCTCTTTATAAAGCGTGACTAAATGAATGCGGGAAGCGGTGCGATCCAAAGCTGCGATAGTAACAAGATCAATCGACGGCGAGGTCAGGACGGTTTGCAAAGGATGCGACTTCAAAAGGCGTTCGGCCTCGACGATTCGCGCTTGAATCTGAGGCGGCGACATCAGCAACGATCCCGCGGCGGCCGGTTCCACGCGGCACTCCGTGGCGGCGGGGCCGGCAACCTGCGGCCGACTTTCCGGCTTTGTCCCAACAACCAGGTCCTGCGGCAAGGCAGGTTCGTCGCCCTCCGGCTCAGTTACCGGCGGCTGTTCTGGCTTCGCCGGCGGAGCCTGCACAGGTGGTGACGAAACTGTCCGTGGCCGCGTTTCTGAATTTGGCGAAGGCTCTTGATTTTGTCGCGTTTGCGGTGCTCGTGTTGTTTGCGCCTCGGCGCCTGCCGCTAGCAAAGCAACGACAATCATTAAAGCCGCGAGGGAAGTTCTTTTCATAGGCGAATACCGGACCTCGCCGGGGTGGCAAGTGACTTTTAGATTCGCCGATGCTGGTCTGGGTTGTCAATAGCTTTCTCGGAGTCGCTGCCGCCCGGGCTGTTTGGTTCCGTGAGGATCGAACAGGAATTGGAATGCCTTGTTTGTCCTGGCGCTGCCTGCGGTTCAAGTGTGGAGACCACAACAATCGCTCCCGAGACGCGCGGCCGCGGGAGCGATCGAAAAGGCTGTGACGATAGTGAGCTACCGAGTGGCTTGCGTGCTATTGATAACCACGTCGTGATCCGCCCCGCTGAAGGTGATACCAGTTAGTTGCGTGTCGTCTCCGCTGCCGGCTGACCTTAATACGAATTTTCGTGCTCTGCTTTCACGCTTCTCGAGGCTCGCAGTTGCTCGAGCAACAACCTTGTTGTCCTTAACTATCGTCAGCTCTCCGGTTTTGTCGTCAAACTTCAGGTCGTACACACCCTTGTTTAGGACGGTGCCGTTTACCTTAAGGTTCGTCGGAAAACTAACAGTTGCCTTTTTGGACTTGGGGAAGACAGTGACAGTTGTCAGTGAGGTGATTAGAAGGGCCATGGCTATGCGATTTAAGAAAGATTTCATTTCGCGACTCCTTGGCATTTTGCGAATCACTCTGGGGGAGTATTCCTATACAACGACGGAGCGCGCATTAAGTTCCAAAACTAAATTTAAGAGAAGATCGAAAATTGTCAGGCGAACTGGTTTGAGTCTCAAGAGCCATCACTCAAAGTCTACTGGCCGTCGAGCCAGTCGCGCGTCATGTCACACCAAAATGCGAGGCCGCGCCATTCTTTGAAGCGTGAGTAGTAGCGGGCGATCTTCTTGTCTGTGGTCTTGCGTCCATTATTTCGTACGGAATAAAACTTTGCCCGCGTCCATGAGTCGAGCGCGAGACCATCATAACGTCCGAGAAGTTTTAGTACGTTCTCGGCAGCATATGGCCCGACGCCCTTCACTCCCCTCATCTCTTTTATGAGATCAGCGGTAGAGAGTGGACTCGTAAGCCACGCTTCTACATCAAGTGCGCCGGAGGCGACACGATCGGCCAGTTCCTTTAAGTATTCAGCACGATAGCCGGCGCGCACCTCATTTACATAAAATTTCACGGGCATGAGGGCCATCGCATCCGGCGTAGGAAAGGTGCGGTGGCCATTACCTGACTTGCGCCCAAGATTCTCCACTAATCCGGTGACCATCTTGTCGGTGAGCGCCCAGGAGCAGTTGGTCGTACAAATCATCTTTACCAGATCCTCAAAGACAGTAGGCGAGCGCAGCAGGCGTCCCGCGCCGTGCCTGGGGATCCAATTGAAGTCCTCGTCGTCCGCCAGCAACCGATAAAACTGGCCGATGTCGTCGTCAAGCCTCAGCATGTGGCGCACATCGCTAACGACTTTTTTCGTAGCCGTCTGGCTCAACCGCCGAGAAGTGTTGATCAGCAGCGCTCGCCTGGTTGCGGTAATGCTGACGGTCACAGGCTTGGCATCTTTTAGGTCTAAGGTGCGGGCCAACAACCATTTTTCTCGATCAATCTGAAACGGAAGCAGTTCACACCAACCGTGACTGATCACCGTTCGCTTGAAACTGAATTCGCGCGGTGTAGCAATGGAAATTTCCATAAATCTGAATCTGAATGGTTCCGGATTATGAGAACTGAAACTAGTTGCCGATTATGCAAGCAATTCAAGGTTATGTTGAATAGAATCTATTCGCAACGTATGAGAGACACTCCCGTCTGTCTTTAGGTAGGACAGACATTCTTGTCTGCCCGTTCAGGCGCTGCCCTGGTGAGTAAGATTGACGATTCATGTCCTTTCGTGTGGCTTTTATCGATCTCAGCCATACCCAGGTCAGGCGAAAAAAGGGACCGGCAGGAATGCCTGTCCTACAAAAAGGCGCTTGTACGCTTCGGCTGCAGTCAAGCTGATTCTTGACAAGACCCCTTTGCCAGCCTAGACTGACTGCACTTGAAAACAGAATAAGGAAGGCTGTACTCGCCGCCCCCTGACACTTGGGGGATCAGGCGAGAGAAGAATCCAACTACTGAGACTCTCTACAGTATTTCGGTGAACTTAAGCACCGCTTCCGACGATAATTTGAACCCGGAGCTTTCCGGATTTCTCGCCCCACTGGGCCCATAAAATTAACCCTGTGGGGCGTTGTCGTGTCTGGAGAGAATTTACCGCCAAGAGACATGCGCAGATTTCGCAGATTTCACAGATTCTAAGGCCATAAGAAGGCGTTTAAGCTGGAGAGCGAATTGGTTATGGCAAGGCGCCCTTTTTCTAAGTCTTAACTAACTATCTTTGTAATCTGCGAAATCTGCGGATGTCTCTTGGCCGCCCATTGCGTCATGACAGTTTTGCTCAGGCATCACTTCACATAAATCGGATTTGAAATGATCCAGGGTTGATCGCCGGCTGGCTTTGGAAGCTGCGACAGATAAACTTCGACGCGATAACATCCCTTCTCTTTAGCCACAAAATCCAGCCCCTTTACTCCATCTGCCTCCTGGATTTGCCGACCATCCTTCAGCAACACGACGCGCGCCGGAACCGGGACGCTAACCTTCAAGGTTACCTGGTTCTTGAGCTTAATCTCGTCTCCCATAATTCTATTTTCGTTTCCATCGTGAGCGGTGAAACGAAACCCGGAGGTATCTCCGAAGAGGTCAAATCCAATGAAACTGTGCCCCTCAGCAATCGCCGCCAATAGTGACGTCTCATCCAATAGCGGGCCGTGAAAGGGAGTGACCAAGACATGCAGGCGGACCAACCGAAAACTTCTTTCATAAGGATCGAGCTTGAAGCCAAGCAACGTCTTGCCTGACGAGTCGTTTAAGCTAATCCCGACGTTTGCATGCGAGTCGTTTCCAGCAGTGGCTACGACTTTTTTACCTTTTTGGCTGATCAGCTCGTCCCATTTTTTCAAACTCTCAGCAGGTCTTTGGTAGAAGTTAGCGAATAACAGATCGGGATAACTGCCGTAGGACCAGAGGGCATCGAAGAACATTACCACCGGGTTGATCCGGCGTGCGTTAGAGTAGACGTTATAGACCTCGATGCCCTTGTAACCTGTCGCCTCCCAACTCTTAAACTCTTCCGGGTAGGCTACTAATGCTAAGCCAGACGCACGACGCGATAAAACCTCTTGCGTGGACCGCTGACTATCGGAACCTACCTGCTCATCGCCCGGTATAAGCAGCAAGCGGTCTCCAACGGCCGTCCGGACTTCATTGCCATTAATGAATAACACCCCACCGTGCTCGCCCTTGAGTGTCATCTCCGCCGTGTTGAAGTTTTTCGCTGGATGTTCAGTCATCACCACGAAACTGAGCTGGTTGGATTCGGCGGCCGTAATTATCTCTTCGAAGTTGCCGGCGCTATGGCCGCCGAGAAAGGAATGCACGTGTGTGACCCCTTTGAGCTCTGCGAGGCCATCGGCGGCTTGAGTGGCAACCCGTTGGGCGTTCAATTGCTGGATTGCCGCATGAAGCCGACTCAACTTGTAGCGACGATAAGCGAAGGGGATCTGCGAAAGCAGAACCAGGATGAGAAGGATCAGTAAGCGTTTCTTCCGCGGGGTCATTACAAGGAATCAACCTCCGAGCTCCCCAGCGAGGCAGACTCGCTGGAGTGAGTCTCGAAATCAACGGAGGCCACCTGCTCGCTAATGGTTTTGCCAAACGCGGCGACTTTTATGTGCTCGGGATGAACGGTGTACGCCTCTAGCGCCGCACGATCGCGGAACAAGGCAACGAGACCAGTGTCGAAGGAGCGGGGCAGTTTCAGGACGTCGAAACCTACTTCCAAACTCTCAACCTCTTTGATTACTGACGATAAGCTCCGCAGCATCCGCACGTGTACTTCGCGCTCTTCCTGCTCGACGTCTGCTCGATACTTCCAGATGACAATATGCGTAAGCATGGCTCTTATAAGGATGAAGGTGGAAGGAGCAAAGCCGCAACTCAAGGAAAAATCAGTGCCGTTGGATCCCTGAGAGCATCTACGACTCGATGGGTCGTATGCTTCTACCTTCATCCTTCATCCTTGATCCCTCATCCTTCCGGTCCGTCTACTTCAGATAGCGATCAAACCAGGCGAGCGTTCGCTCCAATGCATCGACGCGATGCTTCGGTTCGCGCAGGCCGTGTCCCTCTCGCGGATAGCGCACCAAAACTGTTTCAACTCCGCGACGCTTCAGCGCGGTGTACATCTCTTCAGCCTGCGTAATGTGCACGTCGTTGTCCTGTTCGCCGTGAATGAATAGCGTCGGCGTCTGCGCCTGCTTGACGTATCGCAGTGGCGACCATTGCCAGAGCAGTTCGTAGTTGTCCCAGGGAAAGCCGCCAAACTCAGCGTGAATCAAATCCTGGTAAAGCGACGTGGAGTAGAAGCTGATTAAATTGCTGACGCTCGCCGCCGAAACAGCGGCCCGAAAACGCGGCGTCTGGGTGATAATCCAGTTAGTCATGAAACCGCCGTAAGAACCGCCGGTGACGCCCATTCGCTCCTCGTCGATCCAGGAATACTTGCGCAGCGCTTCGTCGACTCCCGCCATTAGATCCTTGTAATCGCCACCGCCCCATTCGTTCAACGTGCCGTCGCTAAACTTCTGACCATAGCCGCTCGATCCGCGCGGATTGAGATAGAGCACCGCGTATCCCCGCGCAGCGTAAACCTGAAATGTCGGGTTGAACGCGTATCCCGACATTCCGTGCGGTCCGCCGTGAATGCTCAGAATCAATGGATACTTGCGGTCCGAGCGCCAACCGATAGGTTTGATCAACCAACCTTGAACCGGCGTTCCATCGAAGCTTTTGAAGTCGATCCTTGCCGAGGGAACAAGCTGCAACGAGCGAACGGGTTCGTTATGCGCGCTCGGACGAACGATGCTCAGGCTTTTGCCGCCGGCGACATAGACCTCTACAGGTGTGATGTTGGCGCTGAGCGTAAAAGCGATGGGCGGATAATTGTCACCTCCGCTGGTCGCACTCGGCGAGATCGGTCGCTGGGCGATGCTGAAACTCGAGATTTGGAACCCGCCAAACGGGCCGTCGGAATCAACGGAAGATTGCTTATACTCCATGAAAGCACCGTGAATGTGTCCAGCCGCATCCACTGGTAGCATGAATGCCTCAATGTGCCTGGTTGAAATATCAACACGGTAGATCGTTGTGCTGCCGCGATCGCCCGCGAGATACAATACGGAGTTGCCATCGTGTGTCCAACGCGGATCGCGGGCTCGCCGGTCCTGAGCGCCCGTTAGTTCCCTACTGTTACTTCCGGAAGCTGAAATAACCCACACATGAGTGTCTTCAGCAACGCTGTCAATCGTCGTCACGTCGCGTTTGGTTGCCGTATAAGCGATCCACTTACCATCTGGCGACCACGCCGGCTCATACTCACAGCCTTTGGTCGCGGTGATCTGACGTACCTGACCGCTGAGATCTACGGCGAAGATGTCGGAGTTATTGTTAGCATCCGGGTCGGGTTCGTGATTGGAGAGGAAAGCGATTTCATCTCCATCTGGATTAAACGTGACTCCGTGATCGTAGGCATAGCCGGAGGTAAGTTGTCGTGGCTCCGGTTTATCGATGGCGGTAAGCCAAACATGCGTGCGACGTTTGTCTGAGAAAGCGGTGCGCGACTTGTATTGAATACGATCGATCACCCTTGGATCGTCCTGAGAAGGAAAACGATCAGGCGGCTCAGTCAACTCTTCACTTGCTGAGATGTAAGCAATTCGTTTTGAATCAGGCGCCCACGCCAGCGATTCCCCGGCGTACGTTATGAAGAAGTTCGTATTTTGAACTCCAGCGATGAAACGCGGCTCGCGTTTATCCAAACTCACTACCCACAGCCCATGCTGATCGCCTTGATCGCTAAGGAAGGCGATCTTTGCACTATCCGGGGACCAGCGAGGATCCGAGGCAGTCCAACCGGGGGCAAGCAGCGGCGTGGGCGCAGACCGCTCGTCTGCCCAATTAGTCGTCGGCAGGCGTTGTGAGGTTGGCGGTGACGTGATGGTCGCAACGGTTGCCGTAGCGGTGCCCAAACGAGCGAGCCACAAAGTGCTAACTGTTTGATCGCCGTTGACAGTGGAGACCGTGTAAACGACCCATTGCCCGTTGGGAGAAATCTGAGCATCGCCAACGTTGGCGATTCGCAGGATGTCAGCAGGCGCCATCGACGTCGTTGCCCGACGTGGCTGAGCCTGATCGACGGCGAGTGATGTCGCCGCAATCATTGCCATTGCGGTAAGCGCAAGTGTTTTCAGTAAAGTCTTACGCATCGGCAGGACCATACAGAGACGTAATCATAGCGATATTCACGTAGTTAGAATGGTGAGTGCGAACCCGGTGGCTACAGCTCCCGGTTCTGTATTTGTCGACCCACCGTGGCGACGTCTTCGGTTACCCCTATGGCGTGCCCTTGGGGCTGGGTTTCGGTTGCGGCGTAGGCTCTGCAATCTTGATCGTAGTGCGTATCGTATCCCAGGCGGGTGTTGCTTTTGTTAGCGCTCTGTCCGGGCCGAGAAAAGTTAGAACTACAAGACGCTGTCCCACCACCGCCCAATCGATTTCAGCCGCACCAGGTACACCATCAAGCGAGGCGCGAATTTTTACGCCTTCCGCCTTGACGCCGCCTATCTCCGTGCTTGCGGGCGAACTTTCAGGACGAGCGCCGGCCTGTTCGAAAGACTTGGTGGTGGAGGCGACGTACTTGTCGACGAGAACGCGCTTCGCCTCAGCTACCTTTTCGGATGTTGTGACCGGGGTGCGAAATACAAACACGGTGATCTGCGCGTCGCTGTCAGCCCGTCCGAAGGTCATCTGCTGGGCGTCGGTGTTGCTGGTGTCATTGAACGCCCAGCCCGAAGGATAGTTAAACACCAGGCCGTCCTTGTTGAATTCTTTTGCATCACTCGGAGCAGTCTGGGCTGAAGCAGACAAGCCGCAGAGCAGCACAAAAGCGATTAGCTGAAAAAAGTTGCGCGATGATTTCATGTTTCCTCCCGGTAATCTTCGAGTCCGACGAATTCAGTTTGTCGTCGCCCACCTGAGGAGTCAACAACAAACAGAAGGAAGCTCTGAGCAATTACTTAAGGAAGCTCTGAGCAATTACTTTCGACGCGTAGCGTCGGTATGAATGTAGCCCGGCCTTTCAAGGCCGGGAAAACTCAGCGAAGTGTTCGCGTCGCGTAGCGACGCCTGAGACTAGAGCTGGATTCAATCGTCGCTACGGGACGAGAAACCGCGATAACCTGATCCCGGCGTTGAAACGCCGGGCTAAATTCATACCGACGCTACGCGTCGAAGACACTTGATCAGACGTTCCTGAAGTTTGTCGGGCATCTAAGACTGACGACCTAGTAACTTTAGTTGCTCATTCAACAAATCCCAAACCTGGCGCACGTGTTTCTCCGTAGTGCGGATGTTGCCGATGGAAAGCCGGAGCGTAAGCTTGTCGTTTAGCTTTGTATGAGAGAGCAGAGCCTTTCCCGTCGCGTTAACCCCATGCATGATGGCTTCGTTAAGCACATCGAGCCGCGCATTGCGAACGTCGTCGTCTATCCAATCAATTGCTGGACAGGCACGAAAGCAAACCAGCCCGAGCGGCACAGGCGCCATCAACTCCCAATTCGGATCACCTTCTATCCACGCCGCAAATAGCTTTGCGAGTCGACAGTGCTCGCGTATTCGCGCCGCCAAACCTTCGTGGCCGAAGTAACGAATGATCATCCATAACTTCAACGCGCGAAAGCGACGACCGAGTTGTACGCCGTAATCCGAGCCACTGCGCACCTGCTCTTGCTCCGGCGTGCGCAGGTATTCGGGGACTAATGAGAAAGCGCGTCGAAGCAAGTTGAGGTGGCGACAATACAAAACCGAAAGATCGAAAGGTGTGAATAACCACTTGTGCGGATTGACTGCCAGGGAATCCGCCCGCTCGCAACCTTTCAGGATATACCGCAACTCCGGCACCACCGCTGCCGAGCCCGCATAAGCCGCATCGACGTGCAGCCACATCATGTATCGCTCGCAGATGGGAATGATCTCCGCAACCGGATCGATACTCGAAGTAGAGGTGGTGCCGACGGTCGCCACCACGCAAAAAGGCACGATTCCGTTTTGCTTGTCCTCCGCAATCGCCGCTCCCAGTGCTTTTGAATCCATGCGAAATTCGGAGTCGGTCGGAATCTTGCGCAGCCCGCGCTGGCCCAGACCCAGCGTGATCACGCCCTTTTCAATTGATGAATGAGACTGTTCGGAAACGTAAACGCGCAACAGCGGCAAATCTTTGCG
>Ga0137403_10005302_pt1 | contig 14986 bp, 12 predicted proteins | sample CZOMad2_1_16fung_FD_122057 | JGI IMG/M metagenome (GOLD analysis project Ga0137403, IMG submission 122057) | Vadose zone soil fungal communities from Angelo Coast Range Reserve, California, USA - CZOMad2_1_16fungal (Hybrid Assembly) | ecosystem: Environmental > Terrestrial > Soil > Vadose zone... | reverse complement strand
TGCGACAGCCAAAAAACGAAGCCCGGCCAGCGCTCTTGACGTTTAAGGGCCCGGACCCACGAACCCGAGCAAACTCCGGAGGATCGCGCGCACAACGTCACAAAGTCCGGGAAGAGATCGAGCTACGGGTTGAAGACGCAACAGCCTTGGCGCAGATCTTCGAACGGCTGGGGATATGGGCCGCGGTTCGCTACGAGAAGTACCGCACCACATTTCGTTTACCGGGATCGCAACCTTGGGCCAAAGGACTATTGATCGAGTTAGATGAAACGCCGATAGGTACGTTTTTGGAACTGGAAGGACCATCCAAGGCCATCGATCGGGCCGCAAAAGAATTGGGATTTTCAAAGAAGGATTATATTTTGAAGAATTATCTGCAGCTGAATGCGGAGGAGTGCCAACGGCGCGGGCTCGAACCAGGCGACATGCTGTTTCGCAAGAAAAAGTGAGGACGTTCCGCACACTTCGCGCAAAAAATTGCTGAGAACGTCATTCTTTTCTTGACAATACGGTGCGCGAAGGCTTATCAAACCTCTGGAGTGAATTTTCTACCGATGTCCGCGTCCCGCGAACTCGAGCCTGGGCCTAGCCCGTTACCACTGGATATGGGCTTAAGGGTGCAGCCAAAGTTGGAAGTTCGAAGAACGTCGCGCGAAATGGGCTTTTCAGCGCAGGCGGGCGGGCAGGGAGGGTTCACTTCCGGCTAAAGGTAAGTCCATTTGCTTGAGGCACTTGCCCGCGGCCGGGAGTTTTTACGGTGCGCGGGTTTTTTGTTGCTCGCGAAACCTTGAACGAACGTCCGCGCAGCCGGGACGACGTGAAAGAGGCGGCAAATGCAATTGTACGCAACGGAATTAATGGGCGCCGAGACGTACGACGACCAAGGCAACTTTGTCGGACGGGTGCGCGAATTTTTTATCGAGCCCGCAGACCAAGCCAACCGAATCGCACGCTTTTTGTTGTCGCGGGGACGCTTTCAGCCGTTGATCGCCCGGCACGATCAGGTGGCGACGGTCGCGCCTGGGACCATTCGACTGAACTGCAGCGAGCGAGCGCTGGAGCTCTATCAGCCCAATGAAGGCTGGCTGGCCGTTCGCAAGGATCTGCTGGATCAACAAATCATCGACACCAAGGGACGGAAGGTGGTGCGGGTCAACGATGTGGACCTGACCGAGCAGCGCAACAACGGGAACGTCGAACTACGGCTTACACAAGTGGACGTGGGACTTCCCGGAGCGGTGCGGCGCCTGCTGCAGGGCGTGGTCTCGGCATCCATGGTGCGCAAGATGCAGCGCAAACTGCCACAGCGTACGATTCGGTGGGAATTCGTGAACCTAATCGAGCCAGATCCTCTACGGCGAGTCAAGCTGCGCATTACCCACGAAAAACTTGAGGACCTGCATCCCGCGGATCTTGCCGAAATTATGGAATCACTCTCGGCCGCCGAGCGGCAGGGCATCATTGCTTCGCTCGACGAAGAAATGGCTGGCCGGGTTCTAGCAGAACTCGACGAGCGACTCACGACGCAGATCGTCGAAAAGCTGGACCCGGAAAAAGCCGCCGACATTCTGGAGGAAATGGCACCCGACGCGGCCGCCGACCTGCTGGCGGAATTGCCGAAGGAAACCTCGGAGGAATTGCTGGATGAGATGCCGGGCCAGGAAGCCGAGGAAGTCCGCGAATTGCTGGCGTTCGATCCATCGACGGCGGGCGGAATGATGAACACGGATTTCGTATTTATCGGCGACACTGCGACGCGCGACGAGGTACTGAACTGGATGCGAACCCAGGACCTGAATTTCGATGCCCTCGACACGGTAGTGCTGTTGGATACGTCGGCGCATTTTTCCGGGATCGTCCCGGTCGCCAGGCTCCTATTGTCAGCGCCGGAACAATCCTTGACGGAAATGAAGCTTGAGCCGCTCCTGAGCGTCGAGGCGGACGCGGATGAGTCGGAAGTGTTCGAACTGTTCGACAAATACAACTTGCGAACGCTTACCGTCGTGGATGAGCATCAACATCCGATTGGCACGATCGCCGTCGATGATGTGGTTTCGCGGCTGGTGGCGAAATAAACGGAATAAGAATGAATTGGGAATCCATAGCGACGCGCGTTGAGGGGATGCGGACCCGCGGAACCGACTTGCAGAAACGTCTGCGAGGGCTGCGCCGGCGCGTGGCATTGCTGCTGGCGGTGGTCGGGCCGGGGATCATCACGTCAAACGTGGACAACGACGCCGGCGGAATTTCCGTGTATACGCAGGCGGGGGCGCAATATGGCTACACGTTGCTGTGGTCGCTGATCCCGATGACGATCGCGCTGTACGTGACCGGGGAAATGTGCGCGCGGATGGGTGTGGTCACCGGTAAAGGTCTTTCCGACTTAATTCGCGAAGAATTCGGGTTTCGGGCGACGTTCTTTGTGATGGTGGCGGGCTTTTTCGTCGATCTGGCCAACGTGGTTGCGGAGTTCGCTGGCATCGCCGCGGCGATGCAGATCTTCCATGTGAGCAAATACATTTCCGTGCCTATTGCGGCGGTCATTGTGTGGGCCTTGGTGCTGCGCGGAACGTATCGCCAGGTGGAGGTAGTTTTTTTGGCGGCGTGCGTCCTGTATTTAGCGTACGTGGTGTCTGCAATCTTTGCCAAGCCCGATTGGTTGGAGGCGGCTCGAAACGTCGCGATCCCCAGCCTTCATTTCAATGCAGGCTACCTCGTAATGCTCACGGGCCTGGTGGGAACGACTATTGCGCCGTGGCAATTTTTCTATATGCAGGCGGGCTTCGTGGAGAAAAAAGTCTCCGTGCGTCAGTATCCGCAGGCTCGAGCCGATGTGCTGATCGGCAGTGTCAGTTGCATGGCCATCGTGTTTTTCATCATTGTCTGCACGGCGGCGACACTGTATGCCCACGGACAGCGAAGCATTACGGACGCGGCGGAAGCCGCAAGCGCGTTGGTTCCGTTGGCTGGCAAATGGGCGGGAACGCTTTTTGCGTTTGGATTGTTGAACGCTTCGTTGTTCGCGGCGTCGATTCTGCCGCTATCGACGGCGCACGTGATCTGTGAAGGGTTAGGTTTCGAGGCGGGCATCGACAATAAGTTCAGCGAAGCGCCCATTTTCTACTGGCTGTACACGATTCTGATCGTCGCGGGCGCCGGCATCGTGTTGCTGCCTAACGCGCCCCTATGGAAAATTCTGATTTTCTCGCAGGTGGGCAACGGCATCTGGCTGCCGGTAGTGCTGATCTTTATTTTGCTGCTGGTCAACCGCCGGGACCTGATGGGCGAGTATGTGAACACGCTTACCTTTAACGTGGTGGCGTGGGTCACGGCCATTGCCATGATCTTGCTGACCATGGTGCTGACGTACACGGCAATTTTCCCGGCGGCCTCGTTGCCCGCACCCTAGCGATCTGCTGTTGCGTCTAAGAAGAACCCCGCAGCACTCCGGCGTTGCGCTGCCGCCGAGGCGTATGTTAACTTTGCGGCGTAAAGGGGAAATGCCCCCTGAGCGTTCGGCTATCGATGAAATCTCACGTCACACTGCAAGTCGCTATTCCTGCCGCCCTTGGTTCGGTCACTGGGGAAGAAGCCGAACTCCTCGGAAAACTTGATTTGGCGCGTTTTCCGCGGCATGTGGCTGTGATCATGGATGGGAATGGGCGCTGGGCGCAACGGAAACATCTGCCGCGGGTGGCGGGGCATAAGGTGGGAACCCAGACGGCGCGCTCGACCATTGAGACTTGCGCGCGGCTTAACATCGAGGCTTTGACACTGTATGCCTTTTCGGTGGAAAACTGGCGGCGACCGAAGACGGAAACCGACTTTTTGATGCAGTTGCTGCGCGAATACTTGCGCACCGAGATGCCGCTGATCCAACGGAACAACATCCGGATGAGATTTCTGGGCCGGGCCAGCGAGCTACCCGCTGGGGTGCAACAGGACATGCGCAACGCCGAAGAAAAGACCGCCGGGAACGGCGGCATGGTGTTGTGCCTGGCGCTCAATTATGGCGGACGGGCCGAGATTGTGGACGCGGCCAACGCGATTTGGGCGGAGCGCGGCGCGCAGGGAAGTGGCGCTCCGATTACTGAGGAAGATCTTTCGAGACGGCTCTATACCAACGGATTGCCTGATCCTGACTTGCTGATTCGTACTAGCGGCGAGATGCGGGTCAGCAATTTTCTGCTGTGGCAGATTGCTTACGCCGAGATTTTCGTGACCGAGACACTGTGGCCGGATTTCAATCGGGCGCGGCTGTTGGAATCGTTCGTGGAATTTCAGAAACGTGAACGGCGGTATGGCGGTATTCGCGAGGGCGGGTCCGAGGCTCAAATGCCCGCGCGAGTTGCCGGCGAGTGACGATCGGTTTTTCATGCCTCCTGGGAAAGCTCCGTATACGTCGCGCTAAAGCGCGCCCCTACATCGCGCCCCTGCGTTGCCAGCCTTCTGCGTGATTTCTTTCCTCCGATATGATGTGATTGGAACAATCATCCTCCGGGGGAACTCCGTCTTATGACTTTGAAGCGAGTGGCGACCGCCGCTGTGCTGATTCCGTTTGTGGTTGGTTTGGTGCTGTTTGGGTCGACCAATTGGGTGGCCGTGGCTCTGGCGCTAGTGACCGTCTTGGCGCTCCATGAATTTTTTGCGTTGGGAGATGCCATTGGGCATCGCGCGTATCGGGTTTGGACTACGGTTTGCGCAATCTTGATTGTGTATGCGCAGTGGGTGGCGACGCTCGAGGCGTCCTACCAACTGGTCTGGGGTCTTTCGCTGCACCGGCAGATCGGGCGCTTTGCGAACAGTTTGGGTACGACTCAGGACGTTTTCTTTTTGTTCTTGCTGGGTGTTACCGCGTTAACGTTGTGGACGAAGAGGCCGTTGGTGGAAGCGTTGCCCGCGGCCAGTATGAGCTCCAGCGGGCTGTTACTGGTGGCGCTGCCACTCAGCTTCGCCGTGAGGCTTCACGGTCACGGCCTGGAAGGTCCGCGGCTTTTGCTCTTTGCGCTCGCAATCACTTGGGCAGGCGACACCGTTGCATATTTTGTCGGGCGGGCGATTGGAAAACATCCGTTTGCTCCTGCGTTGAGCCCTAAGAAAACCTGGGAGGGGGCGATCGGAGGTTTTGCAGGCTCCCTCTTGGTGGGCTTCGCGTTTTCGTGGTGGTTGAACGCTCCGGTGTTGCACCTGCTGGCGATGGCCGGAGTGGGCAACGTGGCTGGGCAGGCTGGCGATCTGTTGGAATCTGCTTACAAGCGCAGCGCGGGAGTGAAGGACTCAGGGACCTTGCTGCCGGGCCACGGCGGGATTTTGGATCGTATCGACGCATTAATATTGGCGATCCCTGCGGTCTGGTATTATTGGGTTTTCGTTTACTCGCCTGGAAACTAGCCCCGGTCTGCAGGTTTCGGAAAAAATGGAAGGAATCGGTTTGTGACGCCAGCGTTCACGAAATTGTCCATCTTGGGGTCTACGGGCTCGATCGGGCGGCAGTGCCTCTCGGTTGTGGAGGCGTTGCCTGACCGATTTGCCGTGGTCGCGATGGCCGCGGGCGGCAACTTGGAGGAATTGGTAGGCCAGATCGCGCGGCATCGGCCGGAGGTTGTGTCGGTCGGTGATGCGATGAAGGCCGACGACCTTGCGGGCCGGCTGAAGGCAAAGGGACTGTCTCCGCTCCCGGCCATTCATCACGGACGCGAAGGAATGCTGGCCGTCGGAACTCATGCGGATGCCGACATCGTTGTGTCCGCTGCGGTCGGCGTCGTGGGCCTGGAAGCGACCTACGAGGCTGTGAAGTTGGGGAAGAGCGTGGCGCTGTCGAATAAGGAAGTGCTTGTGGCGGCGGGCGAGTTGGTGATGGCCGCGGCACAAAAGTCTGGACGCCCGTTGTTGCCCGTTGATAGCGAACACAATGCGGTGCATCAGTGCTTGCGCGGCGGGGACCTCGGCGAGGTTCGTCGATTGGTGCTGACAGCATCGGGCGGCCCATTTCGCAAGGCGCCGCTGGCGGCGCTCAAGGATGTGACGCCGGGGCAGGCCTTGGCGCATCCGAATTGGCGGATGGGAAATCGTATTACCATCGATTCCGCAACGATGATGAACAAGGGCTTTGAAGTGATTGAGGCGCGCTGGCTGTTCGGCGTGCGGCCCGATCAAATCGATGTGGTGATTCACCCGCAGTCTACGATTCACTCGATGGTGGAGTTTGTAGATGGTTCAGTTCTGGCACAACTGGGCCCAACCGATATGCGCATGCCCATCCAGTATGCGTTAACCTATCCCGAGCGGGTAGCATCCAAGCAGGTAGCTCTGGATTGGTCGAAGCTGCGCCGCCTCGACTTTGCACGCGTCTCGACGAGGCGGTTTCCGTGCTTACGTTTAGCAAGAGAAGCGATGAAAAAGGGCGGGGCGCTGCCGTGCGCGTTGAATGCGGCCGACGAGATCGCGGTGGCGGCGTTTCTGGATCGGCGACTGCCTTTCCTGGGAATACCGGAAGTGATCGACCGGGTGCTGGGACGTACACCGCGCATGCGCTTCGAGACGATGGAAGATGTGCTCACGGCAGATGGGGAAGCGCGTCGAATGGCGCAGGAAGAAGTCGAGCGATTGGCGATGACGGCTGCGGCAGCGCCGTAAGATTTAGCCAGGTGCGATTCCGGGCGAAGGATTCTCGGGGTCGGCGGAAAAGGGAAGCGCAATCGTATGGATTTGATCATCGGCGTTAGCCTCGTGCTGGGAGTCATGATTCTTGTGCACGAGTGGGGACATTTCATCGCGGCACGCATATTCGGCGTGCGAGTCGATGTTTTCTCAATCGGGTTTGGTCCGCGACTGTTCGGCTGGAAAAGCGGCGACACCGACTATCGAGTCAGCATCATTCCGCTAGGCGGCTATGTGCGCATGGCAGGCCAGGACCCCACGGAGATTGATTCGCCGAATCGAAGTTGGGTGGGATCTCGTGCGGCGGCACAGGCTGAGACTCCCGGAAAAGTGATGGATACGGTGCAGTCAGCTGCGGAGGTTGCACTTCGCCAGCCGCCCACCGATATCGGCGAGCACGCCACCGGCGCGCCGGATGAATTGATGAGCAAGCCCCGTTGGCAGCGAGCGGTGATTTCCGCTGCGGGGCCTGCCGTGAACCTGGTTTTTCCGATCCTATTGCTGACCGTTTATTTTGTGGCGATTGGCGTTCCTTATCCGGTCTTCGAGGACAAACCGGTAGTGGTCACGGCGGTGCCGGCGAACTCGACAGCGGCGGCCGCTGGTCTGCATGCAGGCGACAAAGTCGTCGCGCTGGATGGAGAGCAAATCGCGAATTGGACTCAAGCCGAAAAAATTGTCACCAAGGCGGAACCAGGCACGAAACTGTCGGTAGAGGTTGAGAGCGACGGGCAGAGACGTAGTCTCCAAATCCCGTTGCAACAGAAGGAAATCGAGCAGCCCGAACAAGTGTTGGGTTTTGCGCCTATCCGTGCGGTTCTGGAAGATGTCGCTCCGGGAATGCCGGCAGCGCGAGCGGGACTGAAAGAGAGCGATTTCATCCGCACGGTGGACGGTCAACCAATTCAGTGGTGGGGACAGTTTACGGAGCGGGTGCGAGGATCGGGTGGCAAGGCGCTCGCTTTGGATGTCGACCGTAAGGGACAACCGCTTCATTTGGTGGTCACGCCGCAGTCCGGCAATAACGATCGCGGTGAGAGTGTCTACCAGATCGGCGTGCAGGTTCATGAGGATTCGGCGTATCGGCGTGTCGCGTTTCTGGAAGGCGTGCGCCTGGCGAGCTTGCGAACCTACGAGACTATCGACGAAACGATCGGGGTTGTCGGCAGGCTGTTCAGTGGGCGCGTTTCGGTACGGCAACTACAGAGCGTTGTGGGAATCTCGCGGGCAGCAGGGCAAGCTGTTCACAAGGGCGCACAAGCGGTGATTTCGTTGATGCTGCTGATCAGCGTAAACCTTGGCATCCTGAATCTTCTGCCGATTCCGATTCTGGATGGGGGCAATATTTTGTTGCTGGCGATCGAAGGTGGCTTGCGTCGCGACCTCAGCATGGCGTTCAAGGAGCGCTTTGTACAGGTCGGCTTGGTGTTCCTCTTGGTGCTCTTCGCCATCGTTATGTACAATGACCTTGCGCGACTCTTAGGCGGCCATTCCTAGTTGGCCGGGCTCCGCGCGTTCGGAGAGCCAAGCATGCCTGCAGCACCACAGCACCGGGTCTCCACCGGTGAGCGAATTAATACCGCGGAAACGACTGGCCGGTTGCAGCAGACGCTGGGCGCAAAGGGCATTCGTCTAACCCGGCAGCGGCGCGTGATTTTGCAGGTGATGGATGACGCCGAACAGCACTTGGATGTCGATCAAATCCTGGAGCGCGCGCAGAAGATCGACCAAGGCGTGCATCTGGTCACCGTCTACCGCACCATCGACCTTTTAAAAAAGCATGGCTTGATTGACGAACTGGATCTGCTGCACCTTCGCGGTGATCGTCACTATTACGAAACGCACGGCCCGCGCGACCATATCCATGTAGCTTGCCTCAGCTGCGGGAAAGTGCGCGAGTTCGAGAGCCGTCTCTACGAGCAGTTGAAAGAGCAGATCGCCCGCGACTTCCACATGAAGGTGACCGTATCACGCACGGAAGTCGGCGGGTATTGCGCGGAGTGCCTACCTAAGGTCTCGGGATAATCGTTTCTACGCCGATAATCGTATTCACTCAGATCGCCGAGTGCGGGAACTCTTAGAGCGATTCGGTGTCCAATTCTCTATGGACCTACTCGCCGAATTGCCGGGGACGATGCGATCGCGCTCCGTGTTAGTTACCGCCGTCGTTGTAGCGACTGTCTTGTTACCCTTTGTCGATCGATCCGTCACTAGATGGTTTGTCGGGTTACATTTGGCGGAGCCATACATTCCACCCGAGCCCCCGGGAGCGGTACATTGGGACGAACGCAACATGTAGCCGACTCGCGGACTTGGGAATCGCGCTTTGCCAGGTCAGAAGAGCACAAGGCTATCCTTCCGCCCTCGCCGCGGGCGCGCTGACTGGTGCGAAGAATCAGCGGGTTTGCCGCGCCGAGCGAAAGTGACGCAGGCGGGAAAAGAAGCGGTCCGCGCTGACGATGTCCTTGGCGATCTGCGTGCGTAATTCCTCGGGGCCACTGAATTTTTTCTCTTCGCGAAGCCGCTTCCAGAAACGGACTTCGATGCGTTTTCGCGGGATCTCCCCCGAATAGTCCAGCAGATGAGTTTCGACGCTCAGCGCCGTGCCATTAAATGTTGGGCGATTGCCAATGTTGGTGACTGAGCGGCGGCTCTGCGTTTCGCCCTCCAGCAAAGTGCGTGTAACGTAAACACCGCGGGCCGGCAAAAGCTCTTGCTCGGGCGCCAGATTCAGCGTCGGAAATGTAAAGCGGCGCCCCGTTCCCGTGCCGCTCACGACTTCGCCGGTCAACACAAACGGGCGTCCCAGCAGGCAAGCTGCATGGGAGACGTCGCCCTCGGAAATAGCCTTTCGTATTGCGGTGCTCGAGACAATTTCCCCTTTGTAAATGACCGGCGAGATCACTACAACCTCGAAGCCGTTGCGCATCGCCAGTTCGCGGAGCAACTTCACGTCCCCGGCCTGGCGATGGCCAAAACGAAAATTTTCGCCGACCAAAACCACACGAACCTGCAGATCGCGCACCAGGACTTCTTCTACGAAATCTTCCGGCGACAGGCGCGCCAGTTCGAGGGTGAAGGGCATGACTACGGCGGCCTCCAGCCCTGCCGAGCCGAACCAATCCATACGTTGCGCATTCGTAGACAATCGCTGAGGGGCGGACTCCGGCCGGAGCACTCTGCGGGGCGACGGATCGAAGGTCAACGCGGTGGCTACGGCGCCGCTTTCCTCGGCTCGCTGCCTGACCGCGCGCAAAATCGCCTGATGCCCGAGGTGAATGCCGTCGAAGTTGCCGATCGCCAGGACGCTGCCGCGATGGGCTCCATACTGGGCCGACCATGCTTCCGGACTGGCGACAGCCAGGACTGTGGGTTGTTCGGTGTCAGTAGACGAAACGTGTGTAGAAAAACGCCGAACAGGCTCGTCCACTGGCACGTTGAATTGCAGACCGTCATACGCCAACGCCACATTCTTGAAACCAAGTTTACGAAGCCGGTCATTCGTTTCGGCGTGCGGTAAATCGTGTGCGATGTGTGTGAACCACGCTTGGCGAGGCTGCACGCGTTCGATCAAAGCCAGCGCCTGATCCACGGTCTGATGCATCGGGTGAGGCTCATCGCGCAACGCATCCAGAATCAGCGTATCGACATTATGGAGTAACGCAAACGAAGATTCGGGCAACGAGCCGAAGTCCGTGAGATAAGCGGCGCGCCCGAATCGGAATCCCAGGACCTGCAGGTCGCCGTGCCACAACGGCACCGGCACGAACTCTACCCCCATCAACTCAAACGGACCATTCACCACGTGAAGGTTGACGCTGGGAACCGTGCTGAGGGTGGGGCGGCCATCAAATACATACGCGAATGCTCGCCGAATGACTTCGAAGGTCTCTTCGGAGCCGTACACCGGGAGCGCCGCGTTCTGCCGAATGTTGAAGGGGCGAATATCGTCAAATCCCAGTATGTGGTCGGCATGACCGTGCGTGAGAACGATGGCGTCGAGGCGATCAAGGCCCACACGCAGAGCCTGTTGCCGGAAATCGGGCGTGGTGTCGATCACCACATTTTGGCCGTTGCGCGAAAGCAGCAACGACGGCCGCAGACGATTGTCGTAAGGGTCCGACGAAGTGCAGACGCGGCAGCGACAACCGAGTGAAGGAACACCCATCGATGTGCCGGAACCCAGCACAGTAACTTTTATGGGAGCCGAAGACATGGCGCAATCCGATGGAACCAGCGGCCGTACGCGTATCGGAGCCTGGCGTCGCGAAACACTAAGGGCGCGTTTTCACTTTGGCTTGGGCCGACTGTGCTTGCGCCGCTACCGCCTGATTGACTTCGAGGTACGTCATTTTCAGTTTGCCCAGCAGATCCAGCAGCAGGGTGTCCTCTTCCGGCGCCAGGTTGCCGTGCGTTTTCTCACGCAGGGCGTCGAGCATGTCGATCAATTCGCGCGCGGCATCGGGATCGATCATCGGCTGGCCCGTGCGCGGATCAGCGTAAGCTCCCAGCACCATCGCGGCATTGCTGCCAAGCATGCGCACGAGGTTCTCGAACGGGAGTGAACGCTTCGGCGCGTCCACGGGAGGCTCCGGCACAAGCGTTGCCTCGTCGGGAGCGTCAGCAAGTGGCGCAGGCGGACGCGTCGCGGCCTGACGTTGTGACTCGCGTTGCGCTTCCCGCTCTTCCTGGTCCACGACTTCCTGGCGCAAATCGCCTTCAGCCGTAAAAGGACGGCGATCGATGACGCGAAACGACTCTTCCTGTTTATGGTCCTGCTTGTGATCGGGCAAGTGACATCCTCTATATCTTATGTTCTCTTCAAGTTTAGCATCGCATCACAGCTTTGGGTAGCGCTCCACCGAGCAGAGCAACCTGTCGCGCAGGGCGGAGTCCGCGGAGCCCTGCGGCCTTTTGCAGGCCCCTTCCTGGGCCCCTTTCGGAAAATCTGTCCGCCTCCCCGACAACTCCTTCTCCCAAGGCCGCAGGCCACACCAGGCGGTCCTCGGTTTTGCTACACTCAATACTTTCCACGGAAGGGACATGGCCTCGCGCAAAAAGCTCGCCAAGACTACCAAGAAACTTCGCGCACGCTCTCAAAACAATCTTCAAAGAAGTCCCTTATCGCCGGGCGACTGGTTCGCAAAGCTGGTCGCGATTCAAAAGCGACTCCGGGACCCCGGCGGTTGCCCCTGGGATCGCGAACAGACCCACCACACGCTGAGAACGTACCTCATCGAAGAAGCCTATGAGGTGCTGGATGCGCTGGAAAGCGGCGATGACGAAAAATTTGCCGAAGAGCTGGGTGATCTCCTGCTTCAAGTCACCTTTCATTCCCAGATTGCTTCGGAACAAGGACGTTTCTCGGTATCCGACGTCATTCGCGCGGTGCACGAAAAGATGATCCGGCGCCACCCCCACGTCTTCGGTGAAAAACGCGCCAAAGACTCCGCGGAAGTGCTGAAAAACTGGCACAAAATCAAAGCACAAGAGCGCCAGTCAAAAGAACCGTTATCACCCGCTGACCGCAAAGCCGAGTCCGCGTTGGACGGCGTACCCCGAGCCATTCCCGCCACCCTCGAAGGCCTCCAGTTGACCAAGAAGGCCGCTCGCACCGGCTTCGATTGGGATGATACTGCCGGCATCATCGACAAAATGCGCGAAGAGACGGACGAGATCCAGCACGCATTGAAATTGGGCGATCCATCGAAAATCGAAGAGGAACTGGGTGACCTTCTTTTCGCTGCCGTCAATCTGGCCCGTTTCCTTCATGTCGATCCAGAGATTGCACTGAAGAGTGCCAATGCAAAGTTCGTGCGCCGTTTTCACGAGATGGAGCGCCTGGCCGCACGGAGCGGCCGCAAATTCGAAGACGTGCCGCGGCCCGAAAAAGAAGCTCTGTGGGACTCCGCCAAGCTTTCCGAAAAGCCGCGCATCGAGCCGCATCGAGTGCCCGCAAAACAAGCCCCGCGGCGCGCGAAGCAGGCTAGCGTCAAATGAGTGAAGGCATCGTCGTGCGCAAGTGCATTGCGCTGGAGGAATTCCAGTCGTGCGTGCAGCTGCAACGCGAAGTGTGGGGCGAGTCGGACCTGGAGGTCGAACCGGTGACCGGATTCGTCGTTGCAGCTCACACCGGCGGCCAGGTCCTGGGCGCATTCGACGGCGACAGGCTCGTCGGCTACACACTGGCTCTCGTCGGCTTTCACGACCGCGCGGTCTATTTACATTCTCACCACACCGGTGTTCATCAAGACTATCGAGACCGGGGCGTCGGTCGCATGCTGAAACTGTTTCAGCGGGAAGAGGCTTTAGGGCGTGAAATTCGTTCTATTCAATGGACCTTCGACCCGCTGGAATTGCGCAACGCGCATTTTAATCTCAATCGTTTGGGAGCGATTTGCCGGCAGTACCAACCGAATCTCTACGGCATCACCACGAGTCCTTTGCATCGAGGCCTGGCAACCGATCGCCTGCTCGCGGAATGGCAGCTGGATTCTCGCCGCGTGATCGCTGCGATCAGCGGCCTGGCCAACGAACTTGTAAGCTCGCCCGCCGAAATCGAAATACCAGGCGATCTCGAACAATGGAAGCAAAGCGACCCGGAACAAGTGAAGAGCGTGCAAGACCGCATCCGCACGGAATTCACTCATTGGTTCGCGCGTGGTTACGCAGCCATCGCGATGCGCAAAACTCTCATAGGCGCCGCGTACCTTTTGGGCCCGTGGAGTGATTTCTAGAGCCAGACAGTCGTGAAGGTTTGCAAGGGAGACGTCCACGCATGCGCATTCGCAAGATCACGTTGCGGGAATTAGGGATGAAGCTGATCGCTCCGTTTGAGATCAGCAATGGCGTCAGCTACGAACGGCGCATCGTGTTGGTGGAAGCGGATGTGGATGGCACCGCGGGATGGGCCGAGTGCGTGGCCGGCGAGACCCCGCAGTACAGTCCGGAAACGGTGGAAACCGCCTGGCACGTTCTGCGCGATCATCTCTGGCCGCTGATGAAAGGGAAGGACTTCGCGAGCGCCGCGGACGTGTCGGACATGCTCGAATCGGTCCGCGGGCACAACATGGCCAAAGGCGGGCTGGAAGCCGCGGTATGGGACGCCGAAGCCAAACACAAAGGAGTCCCGCTGTGGAGGCTGCTGGGGGGCACGCGCGAAGAAATCGCCTCCGGTGTTTCGATCGGAATTAAGAGCTCGCTGGACGAGCTTGCCGCGACCGTGAAAAAAGAACTCGATGCCGGCTACCAGCGCATCAAGATTAAAATCAAGCCCGGCAAAGACCTCGAACCGGTGAAACGCCTTCGCCAGGAGTTTCCCAAGATCAAGCTCACGGTGGACGCGAATTCCGCGTATCGGCTGGAAGACTGGCCGGTACTCAAGCAGTTTGACGCCTATTACCTGATGATGATCGAACAGCCGCTCGGCTGGGAAGACATCTACAGCCACGCCGAACTCCAAAAGAAGCTATCGACGCCGATTTGCCTGGACGAGTGCGTCCATACGTTCGAGCAGGCTCGCGCCGCCATCGCGCTGGGCGCCTGCAAAATCATCAATATCAAGCTCGGCCGCGTCGGCGGTTTCACCGGCGCGCGCAGAATCCACGATCTCTGCCAGCAGAACAGCATCCCCGTCTGGTGCGGCGGCATGCTCGAGTCGGGAATCGGCCGCGCCCACAACATAGCGCTCTCAACGCTGCCGAATTTCACACTTCCTGGCGATGTCTCCGCCAGCCGCCGGTATTGGATAGAAGACATCATCGAGCCGGAGGTAGTCGTCTCGCCCCAAGGGACCATTCGCGTTCCGACCGGCCCAGGAATCGGTTTCGAGCCTCGCATGGATCGCATCGAAAAGCTCACCAGCCGAACCGAAGTCCTCGCCTGATTCGGCGCTTGTGCTAACTTAGTCTGCCCGAACATCTCAAAGTCCGACGACCCTTGAGAATGGAGGCATGGCAGTGCCCAAGATACCTTTGCGCCAGGGAGGCCCCGCCGCCCGAATCGCCGTCATTCCAGGCGATGGCATCGGCCAGGAAGTTACGCCGGAAGCCGTGAAGGTGTTGCGAGCGGTCACGGCCGCCACCGGTCGAACCGTCGAATTCGTGGAATTCGACTGGGGCGCGGACAAGTACCTTCGCGATGGCATCTCCTTGCCACCTGGCTCCGTGGAGATGCTCCGCGACGAATTCGACGCCATCCTTTTCGGAGCACTGGGCGATCCCCGGGTTCCCACCAACCAGCACGCCGCCGACATCCTTCTGGGCTTGCGCTTCAAGCTTGACCTCTACGTCAACGCTCGGCCGGTCGAACTGCTGCACGACCGGCT
>Ga0137403_10005301_pt1 | contig 14987 bp, 14 predicted proteins | sample CZOMad2_1_16fung_FD_122057 | JGI IMG/M metagenome (GOLD analysis project Ga0137403, IMG submission 122057) | Vadose zone soil fungal communities from Angelo Coast Range Reserve, California, USA - CZOMad2_1_16fungal (Hybrid Assembly) | ecosystem: Environmental > Terrestrial > Soil > Vadose zone... | reverse complement strand
ACCTCATCCTGAGGAGGTCACGAAGTGGCCGTCTCGAAGGATGGGCTGCAATACCGATTTGTGATTCCAGGTACTAGGTCGAACATTTCGTTGCGGGATGCCTGGGAAGCCCTGGCAATGACGGGCGCACGCGTTCAATTCAGCAGGTGGAATCCTTCAATTTACGGGAGCATGTTCATGGTCAAGCAGAAGCACGTCTGCATCATCGGCGCCGGCGTATCGGGACTCGCCGCGGGTAAGGCGTTTTCCGAGCGCGGACACCGCGTGACCATCATCGAGCGCGGCGGGAATTTGGGCGGCGTCTGGGATCCTGCACGTTCCTACCCGGATGTTCAGACCCAGAGCCCGAAGGAGCTCTATCGCTATACCGACAAGGCGATGCCGGAATCCTATCCGGAGTGGCCGAAGGGCCCGCAGGTCCATGCCTATCTCTCCGGCTATGCCCGCGACCACAAGCTCGACAGCTCGATGCGCTTCAATACCACCGTCGTGTCGATGGACCGCCGTGCCGACGGCAAGGCGGGATGGACACTCGCGCTGCGTGGTAGGGACGGGGCCAGCGGCCGTGAGGACTTTGATTTCGTCGCCATATGCACCGGCCAATTCAACGAGCCGCAAACTCTCAGCCTCCCCGGCGAAGAGCCTTTCAAGGCCAAAGGCGGAGAAATCCTGCATTCGTCGCAATACAACGATCCCGCAATCGCCAAAGGACGCAAGGTGGTCGTGCTCGGCGGCTCGAAATCCGCAACCGACATCGCAGTGAACGCGGTGAATTCTGGCGCTGCCGAAGTCACCATCGTCTATCGCGAACCGGTATGGCGCATTCCGTACTTCATCGGCGGCCTGGTCAACTTCAAGCGCATCCTCTACATCCGCGCACAGGAAGAGATGTTTCAGAGCTGGGGTATTGGCGCAATGTCGCGGTTCAAGCACGCGCTGGCGAAACCCTTTGTCTGGGCGAACTGGCGCGGACTGGAGAGCCTGTTGAAGCTGCAACTCAAGCTTAAGCAGTGCGACATGGTTCCGAAGGAGCCGATCGAAAACGGCGTCAACTGCTCGGTCCCGATTGCAACGCCCGGTTTCCATACGATGGTGGCCGATGGTCGCATCAAGGCGGTGCGCGGTACGTTCGTCCATTACGACGGCAAGACCATCGTGATGAGCGGCGGCGAGCGCGTCGCGGCCGACGTGGCGGTGCTGGCGATCGGCTACAAGCTCGGCGTTCCCTTTCTTTCCGAAGCCTATCGCGCCAAGCTGGTCGAGCCCGACGGCCAATACCGGCTCTATCGCCTGATCGCCAATCCGGACTTGCCGGACTTGGGCTTTGTCGGTTTCAATTCGAGCTTCTGTACGGTGTTGTGCGCCGACATGGCCGCCAACTGGCTGGTGCGTTATGCCGACGGCCAACTGGCGCGACAGCCGAGTGCGGCCGAGATGAACGAGAACATCGCCATGATGTTGCGCTTCAAGCGCGTCGAGCGGCCGGCGGCGGGCGTCTATGGCGGGCTCTGTGTCGCGCCGTACCACTTCAAGCATTTCGACGAATTGCTTGATGATATCGGCGCCGCCACGCGCCGCCGCAATCCGCTGGTGGAGAAATTCACGCCGCCGGACGCCGACGCCTATGCGCGCTTCCTCGCATCGGCCCCGAGCTACATGGCGGCGGCGTGAAACCAACGGCGCATCCAGCCGCTGCTCAATGTGAGACGATCCGGTGAACGGCCAACGCGACTGTTGCTGTTTCGCGCGGTTCGAGGGCTTTCTCCGGTCCAACTCTTGAAGGCTCGCCAGAACGCTGTGGTGGTGAAATCCGGCGCCGCGATCGATGGTGCCGAACTCGTCCGCTATTGCGAGGGCCGGCTGTCTTATTTCGCCATTCCCCGCTTTATTGATTTCGTCGCCGACCTGCCGCGTACTGAAAGCGGCAAGGTGCAAAAATTCAAACTGCGCGAGCAAGGCCGTTCGGCACAGACTTGGGACCGCGAAGCTGCAGGTATTAAGCTCAAGCGATGAGCGAAGCATGATGCCCGCACATGGCGCCGCGCCATTGTCGTGCTTGATCCGGCAGTCCATCCCTCAGAAGGGATGGCTGTTCTATTTTAACGGAAAGATACTCGGTACGCGCTACTTCATCGGCTCCGTCGTCGACCACAGCACGGTCTTGGCGCTCTTCTCATAGGCCATGCCCTCGGGATAGCTGATCAGTTCCATCTGCAGGCCCCACGGCGTCAGGAAGTAGAGGATGGACTGGCCGGCCGCCGGCCCTTCATTGACCGGGATCGGTCCCTGCATGGTTTTGACGTTCTTCGACCGCAGATATTCTGCCGCCTTCGCAATGTCGTCGACATAGAGCGCGATGTGGTGGCCGCCGATGTCGCTGTTCTTCGGCAGCGTCTTGGCCTGGTCGGGCGACTGGTACTGGAACAGCTCGATGTTGGATCCATAGCCGCAGCGGACCATGCTGATCTCGTCGATGACGGCGCGCGGGTTCACGTTGACGGCGTCCTGCATGAACGTGCCCTTGTCGTCCGAAAACGGCCCGAACGACATCGCATGCGCGCAGCCGAGCACGTCGGTAAAGAAGGCGGTTGCGGCTTTCACGTCGGGTACGGTGATGCCGGTATGGTCGTGGCCGCGCAAGCCTGGAATGGAATCAGCGGAGGCCGACGATGCGGCAGCGGAAAGCGCGAGTGCGGCGAAGGCAAGCAGTGTTCTAGACTTGGTCATGATCGCTTCCTTTGGTTCACAGTCAGTTGAAACTCTGGTGCGAGAGCGAGGCCAGTTGGTGCTCGACACCTCTCGGATCATGCGGCTGATCCTTGCTGCTGGGAGGTGACAGGCGGTGGGGCATCGTCGAGCCAACCCGGCTCGATATCGGGCAACGGGATCGCTGCGAGCAATTGCTGGGTGTAAGCGTGCTGCGGAGCACCGAAGACTCTTGCGACGGCTCCATATTCGACGACCTCGCCATGGTGCAGGATCGCGACGTCGTCGCAGAGCACGCGCACGACCGAGAGGTCGTGGCTGATGAAGACCATGGTGAGGCCGAGCCTCGCGCGCAGCTCCTTCAGTAGCAGCAGGATGTGCGCCTGCGTCGACACGTCCAGGCCCGACACGATCTCGTCGGCGACGATGAAGTCCGGTTCGAGCGCCAGCGCACGCGCGATGCCTGCGCGCTGGCGCTGGCCGCCGGAAAGCTCGTGGGGATAGCGATCGGCGAAGTCGGGCGGCAGGCCGACGAGATCGAGGAGCGCCGCCGCGCGCTCGCGCTGATCCCGTTGTCCCCTTAGCCGCCCATGCACGCCGAGCGGCCGGGTCAAGGTGGTGCCGAGCCGCAGCCGCGGATTGAGCGAAGACTGCGGATCCTGAAAGATCATCTGAATACGCGTACGCAGCGGCCGCAGTTCGGCCTCGTCGAGTTGCCCGATCTCGACATCGTCGAACTGGATACCGCCGGAGGTCGGCTGGAGCAGCCGCACCAAGAGCCGGCCGAGCGTGGTCTTGCCCGAGCCGGATTCGCCGACGAGGCCAAGCACCGAGCCGCGCGGCACGGCGAGGTCGACGCGCTTGATCACCTCGCGCAGGGCCGGTTTCCGAAATAGCCCGTTACGCTCCGGATAGCCAAAGCTTAGGTCAGAGGTGCGAAGCAGGATGTCGCTCATGCCGGCCCCGCTATTGCCGGCTGGTCAAGCCGGTGCGCTTCCGACCACAATTGTTCGATCAAGGCAGGCGGCACTGGACGCAGCGCCTCGGCCGGCCGATCCGCGCGCGGCGTCGCCGCGAGGAGCGCGCGCGTATAGAGGTGACGCGGTCGCGCCAGCACGTCCGCGGTCTGGCCCTCTTCGAGCACGCGGCCGGCGTGCAGGACCGTCATGCTGCGGCAGATCTTTGCGACCACGCCCAGATCATGCGTCACGAACAGCACGGCGCTGCCATGGCGCCGTCGGAGACGTTCGACAAGCTGGAGCACCTGGCGCTGCACGGTGACGTCGAGCGCGGTGGTCGGTTCGTCCGCGATCACCAGACCGGGATCGCAGGCAAAGGCCATCGCGATCAGCACGCGCTGCCGCATGCCGCCGGAGATTTCGTGAGGGTAGAGGGACAGTACCCGATCGGGTTCGCGGATCGCGACTTCGGTCAGGAGTTCTGTCGCGCGCGTGAGCGCCGCCGGCTTCGACAGGCCGAGATGATGCCGCAACAGACTTCCGATCTGCGCACCGACGCGCTTGACCGGATTGAGCGACGTCATCGGATCCTGCGGGATCAGTGCAATGCGGCGGCCGAGCAGGCCGCGACGCTCGGTCTCCCGCATGTCCAGGAGATCGCGCCCCTCGAAGGCGATGTGGCCCGAAATGATGGTCGCGTTCGCCGGCAACAGCCCGAGCACGGCTCGGCCCAGCATGGATTTTCCGGCGCCGGATTCGCCGACCAGCCCGCGGACTTCGCCCGGTTGCAGCGCGAGGCTCACGCCGCGCAGCACGTTGGCGGCGCCGATCGCAACCTTCAGACCCTCGACGGCGAGCGTGGCGGTCATGATCGCTGCACCGGATCGAGCGCGAGACGCAAGCCATCGCCGAGCAGGTTGAGGCCGATCACACTCGTGATGATGCAGACGATCGGCAGCGCCATGATCCACGGCGCCTGGTAGACGATCTGGCGACCCTCCGCGATCATGCTGCCCCAGGTCGGGGTGTCGCCCGACACGGAGATGCCGACAAACGACAGGATGACCTCTACGAGGATCGCGATCCCCATCTCGACCGCGAGCAGCGTGACCAGCAGCGGAACGAGATTGGGCAGGATCTCCAGCCGCAGCAGTTTTGCCCGGCTCATTCCGATGACACGCGCCGCCGCGGCGTAGTCGCGCGTCAACTGCACCATGGTTTCGGCGCGCACCACGCGGGCAAAGCGGGTCCAATCGACCACGACGATCGCCGCGATCACCGAGGTCAGGCCGGCACCGATCACCGCCGCCAGCACGATCGAGAGCAACACCGGCGGAAACGCCATCCAGACGTCGATCAGCCGCGAGATGAGCTGATCGACCCAGCCGCCGAAGCTGCCGGCGAACAGGCCGAGCGCGACGCCGATCAAAGCCGCCAGCGTCGCCGCGATCAGCGCCACCGCGACCGCGGTGCGCGCCGAATAGATCAGCCGCGACAGCACGCAGCGGCCGAGACTGTCGGTCCCGAGCAGGTAGGCGGGATCGCCGCCGACCATCCAGGCCGGCGGCAGTTGTGCCGACATCAGATCCTGCTCGAGCGGATCATGCGGTGCGATCGCCGGCGCGAGCAGCGCGGCGAGCACCAGCACGGCGACCAGCGCCGCGCCGATCCACAATCGCGCGCCGCCCCGCTTCAAGCCGGCGAGCAAGCGCGATTGCCGTGCAACGGGAGAAGCAAGGGCAAGCTCAGCCATGGCGCAGCCTCGGATCGAGCAGCGTCACCACGAAATCGACGGCGAGGTTGAGCGTGATGAACAGCACCGCGAAGGTCAGCACCAGGCCCTGGATCAGCGGAAAGTCGCGGTTGATCACGGCATCGATCGCCATGTTGCCGATGCCCTCATAGGAGAAGATGCGCTCGACCAGCACGGTGCCGCCGAGCAGTAGCGTCACCTGGACGCCGCCGAGCGCGACGGTCGGGATCAGCGCGTTCGGAAACACCTCGTGCAGCAGGATGGCCGGCCGGGAATAGCCGCGGGCGCGCGCGATCTGGGCGTAGTCCTGGTCTTCGGCCTCCGCCAGCGACGCTTTCAGTATCCGCGCCACCAGCGCCGCAAACGGCAGCGCCAGCGCCAGCGCCGGCAGGATCATGTGGTGCAGAAGCGCGGACGCGATATCGAAGCGGCCGGTCAGGAGGCTTTCGAGCAGGTAGAAGTTGCTGCGCAGGTTGATATCGATCTGCGGATCGATGCGGCCGGAGATCGGCAGCCAGGGGATCAGCACACCGAACAACAGCAAGAGGATCAGCGCCCAGAGAAAATCGGGAATGGCGAGCAGGCCGCCGACGCCACCATCGACCGCCCATTCCGCCCGCCGGCCGCGCAAGAGGATGCCGGTGAGCGCGACCAGGACGCCGAGCACGACGGCCATCATTGTCGCGAGCAGTGCGAGCTCGATCGTCGCCGGCAGGCGCGCCAACAGCAGGTCGAGGACACCCTGATGCACGCTGATCGAACGGCCGAAATCGCCGCGCGCGACCTGGCCGAGCCAGGTCGTGAACTGCTGGATGATCGGCTGGTCGAGGCCGTAGAGCGCGCGCAGGCGGGTGATATCCGCTTCTGATGCGCCGGGCGGAATCATCATGGCAATGGGATCGCCCGGCACCACGCGCAGCAGCACGAAGACGATCACCGCCACGCCAAAGAGAGTGGGCGGCACAAGGACGAGTCGCTTGATGATCTCGCCCCATCGCATCAGTAGGTCACCCCGCTGCTTGGCGCCGCTCAGGCGGGCGTGATGAGGTGCGGAAGGATCATGCCGTTCGCCTGCGGCACGACCTTCAGTCCTTTCTTGTGGATGATTGGCTGCACATACTGGAAAAGCGGGATCACCTCGCCCTCCTCGGCGATATATTTGTCGACCGCCTTGTAGCCGGCGATGCGCTTGGCCTCGTCCTTCTCGCCCCACAGCGGTCCGATGCGCTCGACGAGGTCCTTGCCCTTCCAGGCGCAATGCGGCGACGGGCCGAACATCGCAAAGCCGGTCGAGGTCGAGGGATCGCCGATCGCATTGCCCCAATTGTAGAAGGCGGCCGGCGCCAGCGCGTGGCGCGCGCGCAATTCGAAATGTTTTGCGATCTCGTAGACCTCGATGGTGGCGTCGATGCCGACCTTGCGCCACATGCCGACGATCGCCTGGATCATCTCGTAGTCCTTCGGCTTGAAGCCGCGCGTGGTCTGGATCGTGAACTTGACAGGCTTCTCCGGCGAGTAGCCGCTCTTCGCGAGCAGGCTCTTCGCAAGCGCCGGATCGTAGGCGACCTTGATCGAGGGATCGAAGGCGGCATAGCCCGGTGCTTCCAGCGTCGATATAGGAACGCCGTAACCCTTCAAAAGGCGTTCGACGATCGCTTTCTTGTCTATGGCGTGGTTCGCCGCGAGGCGTACATTGCGATCGAGCATCGGGTCGATATCGGTGAGGAAGATCATGGCGATGTCGGACACCGGTTTTGTCTGGCCGACCAGCCCCGGCTTGCCCTTCAGACGGTCGAATTCCTCGTAGGGGATTTCGAAGGTGAGGTCCGATCCGCCGGATTCCATTTCGGCGACGCGGCTGGTGGGATCGGTGATGAACTTGAACACCACCGTGTCGAAGGCGGGCTTGCCGCCCCAATAGCCGGCATGCGCCTTCAGGCGCAGGAACGCGTTGCGCTCGAAGGCGTCGACCTTGTACGGGCCAGATCCGATCGGCGCCTTCTCAAAGCCTTCCGCGCCGACCTTCTCGAAATAGGCTTTCGGAAGGATGTAGCCGGTGAGGAACGCCATCCACTTGAACAGCGTCGGCTCGAACTCCAGCACGTCGCCGGTAATGGTGTTGCCGTCGATCTTGTAGTTGCCGACCTTGGACCAGACGAACTGGATCGGATTGCCGCCCTTTGGATCGCCGGCCCGTTGCAGCGACCAAACCACGTCCTCGGGCGTCACCGGCGAGCCGTCGTGCCAGGTCGCCCCCTTGCGCAGCTCGAGCGTGATCTTGCTGCGATCCTCGCTCCAGCCCCATTTGGTCAGGAGGCCCGGCTTGAACGAGAGGTCCGGCGCTTGGCCGATGTAGGGATCGAACACGGACTGATAGATCGACTGGATCGTGGGGTTGACCGCCGAAACTCCGATGGTCGGATCGAACGACGGCAGGTTGACGTTGTAAGCGATGGTCAGCGTGCCCGCAGCGGCTTGCGCCACTCCAGCACCGATGAAACCGGACGCCAACGGCAGCGCGGCTGCGCCGCCGGCGAGTTGCAGGATCGAACGACGAGACAGCGAAGACACCATGTTGATTACCCCACTATATGAGCCACGCGCGAAAACGGCGCCCAAGCGGGCGCCGTCGATCAGTTCTGGTTACCGGCGCTCTCGGACCAGCGCGCCATCAGCGTGTTCGACGGCAGCGCTTCGTCGACCAGCTTCTTCGCGGTCTCGACGCCGGCGACCGGCAGCTTCTTGGGATCGAGCAGTCCGATCTGCACCAGCACCGAGGCCTGATCCCAATAGATGTGCTCGTTGTAGAGCTTGTCGCCGCGGAAGCGAACGATCGCGACCAGGGGAATCTCGACATATTTGCCGGTCGGCGGTACGCCGGGCAGCATCCAGTCGATTTCGATGTCGTGGGTGAAGCAGAACAGCATCTCGTCGACGATGCGGTCGGAGCCGATGGTGCGCGAGATCGGCACCAGCTTGGTGTCCTGCGGCGTCTTCGGGATGAAATGGTTCTTGTAGAAGCGCAGGAGGTCGCGATAGCCGACGCCGCCGGTCATGGTCGGGATGTGGTTGACATAGGGCTGGGCGACCATGGTCGTCATGGTTTGTTCGGCCGAACGCGTCGCGAATTCGAGCTCGGTGTGCCTGTCCCACAATGCGGAGAGGTCGTAGTTCGGGCCGAGAACCCGGCGCAACAGCGCGATCGAGCGCGTATGCGCCATCAAGGTCGCGGGCTTGTCAAAGCTCGATCGCTCCGGTGCCGCAAAGGCATGGTCGCAGCCGGGATAGAGATAGAACTCGACGTCGGAACGCCCCTTGAACGCCGCCTTGACTTGCTCGCGCGCCTCTGTCGGCGCGAAGCGATCGAGCTCCGCGAAATGGAAGACCATCGGTCCCTTGATATTGTGGGCTTCAGCGAGATCGGCCTCGATGCCGACGCCATAATAGCTGACGGCGCAATCGACGTCGGTCCGCGCTGCGGCGAGATAGGCGAGCTTGCCGCCGAGGCAGAAGCCGAGCGCGCCGACCTTGCTTTTGCATTCGGGCCGCGCACGCAGCACCTTGAGCGCATCGGCCGCATCCCTGATCGACTGGTTGGCATCGAAGCGCTGGTAGTAGCCCATCGCTTTGCCGAAATCGGCCTCGGTGTAACCGAGCTCGACGCCGGGCTCCATGCGCCAGAACAGATCCGGCGCCAGCACCACATAGCCTTCCTCAGCGTAGTGGTCGGCGACCTCGCGCATCGATTTGTTGACGCCAAAGATCTCCTGCAACAGCAGGATGCCGGGACCGGAGCCTGACGCGGGGACCGCGAGATAACCCTTGAAGCTGCCGCCGTCCTTGGCAGCGATGTCGATCCATTGTCCCGCCATCGATCCCCTCTCGTCGCTAAAGCCCTTGAGCCTTCCCGTCCTGCGCGTCCGTTTGACGCGTTCTGGCACGACCTAGGCTATTGCCTTTTCATCATGCTTTCTTAATTGTACTTTTAATGTAAGAATCGAACTTGTAAATAGCATAGATTTGAGCACAGCCTGCCCAGGACGTGAGCGAAGGGTGGGAATCAGGAGACGATGTTGAGGAAGACGCAGAAGGCCGCAGCGAAGCGAACCGGCGCGGCGGTCAAGCCAAAGCAACGGCCGGCCACCATCGAGCGGCCGGGATCCTGGCATCTCGCGCGCACCGAGACCGAGCGGCGGCTCTCCGAATTCGAATTCCGGCTGGAGCGGCTGGCGCAGGCCTATTACCGCTGGAAGGCCTCGTGCCTTGCCGCTGTCTGCGACGTGCCGCTGACCGGCGACGACGTCGCCGTGCTCAACGTGGTCAGGATGGGCGACGAGCCAAAGCGGCTCTCCGAGATCGGCCAATTGCTCAACCGCGTCGACGTCCCCAATCTGCAATACGCCACGCGAAAGCTGGTGAAGGCCGGCCTGATCGAGACCGAGGGCTCGTCGTCGCGCAAGGAGACGCGCTACCGCGCCACCGAGACCGGCTACTCCGTCACCGAAGCCTATGCGACCTTACGCGCCGCGACCCTGCCGCCGATGCTGGAGGCACTCGAAGGCTGGGCGGAAAAATCCGAGGCGGCGGGCAGCCATCTCGAGCTGGTCTCAAGCCTTTATACGCAGGCCGCACAGGTCGCGATCACGCGGCGGCATCAGCCCTAAAGGGGCGCTGGGCGGACCGCGATCACGGCGCAGCGGAATACTCATGATGCTGGTGGCATTCCCGTGTTGACGACCGACGCGTCCTGAACGGTATCTTTTGAATCTTGCGCTCAGGTGCTCCGTGGCACGATCTGGCGGAAGCCTATGGTCCCCGCACCACCTGCTATAATCGCTGCGTTCGTTGGAGGCAGGCTAGCTCGACTGTCCTCACCTAAATTCAAGATGGTTGCATGCGATCAACAGCGGTGGCGCCCCAGCGTGGATGAAACTGATAACCATCGCTCGCCGATCCTACTATGAATGGGTATCGAGCAGCAGCACGAGCGGGGTCAGCAGCGCCGTGATCGCGAAGAAGATGAAGAGCGCGAGCATCGCACGAATGCGCAGCATTGGTTCTTCGGCGAACAACGTGAACACGCTGAGAATCAGTCTGGCGTAGGAAACCCGCGCACGTGGCTGGCTCTGTCGCGGCAGGCTTCGAAACAGCAGCGCGGCGACAACCAACGTTGCGCCCGCCGAGACCAGATAAACGGAACGCCAGCCGAACAAGTCCGAGAGCGTGCCCGCCACTGTTCGGGCTAGGAGGATGCCCGTGATGATGCCGCTGGTGACGACGCCGACCGCACGGCCACGCTCGCCTGGTTTGGCGAGGCTGGCCGCGTAGGCGACCATCACTTGCGTGACAACGGCGAGCCCGCCGATTGCGGCCATCGCGCCCAACAGAGCCGCTGCGGTCGGCGCGAGAGCAACCGCTCATCGCAGCCTTCTGAGCCAATCTTGCGTCGCCGTGCCGGAAGGTGTGCCGAGCACGGCGCGGATCTTGCGCGCGAGTTCGATCTTGCGATAGGGCTTATGGATCAGCGCGACGCCGGGATCAATCCGGCCGTGGGTCGCCATCGCGTCCTTCGTGTATCCGGATGTATACAGCACCTTGACACCCGGGCGCAGCCGCAGGATCTCATCGGCGAGCGCTGGACCGTTGAATCCGCTGCCGAGGATCACATCGGTGAACAGCAGGTCGAATGCGCGGCCGGCGGCGATCATGTCGAGAGCCTCGCGCGCCGAGGCAGCGGCGAGCACCGCATAGCGCAGGCTTTCCAACTGTGCGACAACGTATTGACGGACCAATGCGTCGTCCTCGACCACCAGAATGGTCTCCTCGCCGCCCTCAGCGGCGGCGACCGGTCGCTCGATCGGTGCGACGGACTCGCTGCTGCGCGGCAGGTACAGCTTAAAAGTCGTGCCGTGGCCTTCCTCGCTGTCAATTTTGATGTGGCCGCCCGATTGCTTGACAAAACCGTAGACCATGCTGAGCCCTAGTCCGGTTCCTTGTCCGACCTCCTTGGTCGTGAAGAACGGCTCGAACACCCTATCGCGAATGTCTGCTGGGATTCCGACTCCGGTGTCGGTCACCGCGATCATCACATAGGGGCGGAGCCGGACCTCCTCCGCATGGATCGTGGCAAAAGACGCATCGAGCATCACGTTTCCGGTCTCCAGGATGAGCTTGCCGCCACCCGGCATGGCATCGCGGGCGTTGACCGCCAAGTTGATCAGCGCGGTGCCGAGCTGTGACGGATCGATCATCGCCGGCCAGGCGTCTTCCTCGAGCGTCATCTGGATCTCGACGCTCTCGCCCAGAGTTGGACCAAGCAGCTTGGCGGTGTCGAGGACCAACCGGTTCACGTCGGTCGACTGCGGCTGCAGCGGCTGCTTGCGGGCGTAGGCGAGCAACTGCTGAATGAGGTCGGCGCCACGCCATGCTGCGTCGTCGATCATCCGGGCAATCGCCGCAAGCTGCGGCGAATGAGCGACCGCGTCGGCGAGGATCTCGATGGTCCCGGTGATGACGGTAAGGATGTTGTTGAAGTCGTGAGCGACACCGCCGGTGAGGTGACCGATCGCATCGAGCTTCTGGGACTGGCGCAGCTGTTGCTCCAACGCGATGCGTTCCGTCATGTCGCGGCCGATGAAGAAATAGCGTTGCTCCAGCTCGAGCCACGCCCCGCTCAAGGTGAGCGGCACGATCCGGCCGTCACGGTGCACATAGCGGCAGTCGAAGTTTCGCGTGGCGCGGCCTTGGCGCGCCGCCCGCATTTCCTCGCGGGCCCGCTCAAGGTCGCCAGGATGCAGGAGCGCGCCACCTTTGCGGCCGATCATCTCCTCCGGACGATAACCGAGGATCGCCTCGGCGCTCGGGCTGATGTCGATGACGGTGCCCTCGCGGTCGACGATCAGGATGAGGTCGAGCGAGCTCGCAAACAGCCGCCGACGCTCGACGATCTCGGTCTCCAGCGACACCGTTTTTTCACGCACCTCGGCAGCCATACGATCAAAGGCGCGGGCCAGTGCGCCGATCTCGCCGCTGGACCGGGTCGGCAGGCTCAGCGGCTCGCCGCGCCCGAAGCTGTCGATCGCCGCCGTCATCTGGGTGAGACGCCGGGTCAAGGAGCGCGCCAGCACGATGGCCAGCAGGACGGCGCCGATCGCTGCCACCAGGACCGCCGCCACGGTGGAGTTGCGCACGGTGGTCAACGTCGTGGCGAGATCCGCGTACGGCACCGCCTCGACGACGAATAGCTGGGGTCCTTCGGCAAGCCGCGCACCGGCCAAGGCCGCGCCGAACTCCGCACCGCTATGCTCCTGAACCACCTGCGGCGCCGCCTTAGCACGAGCCAGCATGCCGCCCAGCGTCGGAAAATCGTCCTGCAGGCGCGACGGCGTGCCGAGCTGGAAGCCGAACTCGCGAGCCGGATCGGGATGGACCAGATAGTCGCCGTTGCTGTTGACGATGTAAACTGCGCCGCCGGGTCGGGCGTTCCCGCGCACACGCGCGAATGGCCCACGCAGGTCGATATCTATGACCACAATCCCGAATGGCCGCCCGTCCGGCCCCACGACCGGAGTCGACGCCCTAACGACCGGCAAATGTGGCGTGTCGATCGCTCCGTGCTCCCGATCGAGCTCGACCGGTGAGATATCGACCTCATCGGCGCGCAGCCGCATGGCGCGCCGGAAGTAATCACGGTCGCCCCTGGGCTGGAGCTCGGCTTCGGGCGCGACCCGGACGGCGTTCTCTGGCCCCATGCGGTCGGTCCGCGCGATCTCCCGGCCACCGTCGGTGGCACCGATCAGGCGGATCTGACCGTAAGCCGGATTGGCGGCCAGTTGACCGGCGAAGCTCTCGCTCAGCGCGCCGCGCCATTGGGCCAGCGTCGTGACGCCGAAGGGATCTACGCCGCCGCCTCGCGTCGCGCGCCTGACGCCTTCGACGGCAACGGCAGCCGTTCTCGGAATGGCGAGCACACCACCTCGCAATCCGCCCACAGAGGCCTCGAGATCGGAGGCAAGCAGACGGGCATGGATGTCGAGGCGATCAAGCGCGCGCGGAACCTCGACTGCGGACACATTATGATAGGTGAGCGCGCCGGTGGCGGCCACGGTGAGCACGATCAGGGCGACTATCCCAGCGGTCAAACGCGCCGACAACCCCATGCCCGGCTCCGTTCCTGGCGCTCCGCGGCTCAGTCAGAGCCGGCTGCATCAGTACCGGTTGGGCCCGCCGGGAGCAACGCGACGACTGACTCCGACCGCGCCCGCAATCGACGGCGCTAACGATCAGGCCGGGCGGCGCCACTACGTAAACGTGTAGCAGCTTACTGCCACCTGGTCAAAACCGCCGGTCAGCTATAGTTAGCCTCCATCCAGCCGCAGGCGGCGGCTTACGGTTATGTCGCCGAGCCGTGGGATCTGACCCAGCCCGACCCTCCGGCGAGCGTGGTCGCGACCTACGCAAGCGGCGGCGGCTGGATCACGACACTCGACATCAGCGCCGACGGCCGGTGGCTCGCGCTCGGCAGCGGTGGTTCGAACGACGTACGCCTGTGGCGTTTGGCGGGCGACGCAGGGGAGCCGCGCGGGCGAATCATTCTCTCTGGTCATGGCGGGCCGGTGACGGCGGTCCGATTCGGCGGCGACGGGCGCTCGCTGGCCAGCGCGGCAACCTGAACCTGTGGGACCTGGCGCGCCCCGGACCGCGCGCGACGTCGCTGCGCGGGCACGACTTGTCGATTGCAGTGCTCCGCTTCTCACCTGAAGCCGACCCCGGCTACTTGCTGAGCTGGGGACAGGGCGAACCGGCACGGCTGTGGCGCCTGCCTGACCCGGGGGCGGACCCGCTCGTGCTGCGGGCGCCGGTCGGCCCGCTCATAATGGGCATGGCCGTGAGCGCGGACGGCCGCTGGATCGCGTCGTCCAGCAACGGCGACGACCGGCTCGTGCTGTGGTCGACGCAGGATCTCCGCGCGCCGGCGCACATGCTGGCCATGCCGGGATTCGCACGCTCGATCGCGTTCAGCCCCGACGGTCGCTGGATCGCCGCGAAGAGCCAGGACCAGGGAATCGAATTGTAACGAGCGATTCTTTGAATCGATATTGCGCGCTCGGTGCCGCTTTGAATCAATATTGCTCCGCAAAGTCTGGAAGATTGTTATTCGACAGCATAGCACATGGGAGAAGAGTCCCGATCGCGGCAAAATTGGCCGCCCAAGCACAGTCCGTATGTTGGCGGACCACCTTGAGCAGAAGCTCCCAGCCGATACTTATCGAAGAAGCCCATTGGCGGAATTTGCGGGCTCAGACCATTGGAGATAACACGATTGGCCTTCGACAGGATCGGCGATCGGCATGACGTCAAGTTCGTCGCGACAGAGGCGATCAGATTCGTGTGCTCGATGCCTCAAGCGGGAAACGCATCTGTCGCCCAAGCAGCTGACACGAAGAAACAAGCCCTGAGCGATTTTTCGACTATGCCAACGGGCACACCCGTCATTAGTCTTGGCACGCTTTCGAGGCTGAAACGCAAGGGTTTCGCTCGGCGAACACCTTCATCGACGGCCCAGCTAC
>Ga0137403_10005300_pt1 | contig 14988 bp, 11 predicted proteins | sample CZOMad2_1_16fung_FD_122057 | JGI IMG/M metagenome (GOLD analysis project Ga0137403, IMG submission 122057) | Vadose zone soil fungal communities from Angelo Coast Range Reserve, California, USA - CZOMad2_1_16fungal (Hybrid Assembly) | ecosystem: Environmental > Terrestrial > Soil > Vadose zone... | reverse complement strand
AAGGAAGATGGCGCGCATCGTATTTTCACCTGGAAGCGATCGCAACTGGAGCATCCTACGTCCGAGCAGGATAAGAAAGAAGAAGAGGAGATGTTGCGGCAGGCTCTGCGCGGCAAACTCCCTCCGCCGGACATCGAGCTTTCCAGCTTCCAGAGTTGGGAGGAAGTCGGCCGCTGGTACGGCGGCCTGCAATCGGAACGCATCAGGCCAACACCGGGAATCCGCGCCAAAGCCATCGAGTTAACCAAAAACGCGCCGGATGAAGCCGCACGAATCCGCGCTATCTACAGCTACGTCAGTACTCAATTTCGCTACATCGGAATTGACTTTGGCATTGGCAGGTACCAGCCGCACGCCGCGGATGATGTGCTGGGTAATCAGTATGGGGATTGCAAGGATAAGCACACACTGCTTGCCTCTTTGCTCGATGCGGCTGGGATCAAGGCTTACCCTGCGTTGATCAGCACGCGGCGCGACCTCGATCCCGACATACCGTCTCCCGGACAGTTCGATCACGTCATCAGCGTCGTTCCCCAAGGCGCCTCCTATCTTTGGCTCGATACAACCCCCGAAGTAGCGCCCTTCGCGTACCTTATGTCGCCCTTGCGCGGTAAGCAAGCCTTGGTGATCGCTGAAGAAAAGCCAGCCTCCCTCCTCACCACCCCGGACGACTCGCCCCTCAAGGCGCTCCAAACGTTTCACGTGAAGGCGACACTGAGCGATGCGGGAACCTTGCAGGGCACGATTGAACGCACCACGCAGGGGGACGACTACGAGATCCTGTTTCGCGGTGCATTCCGTCGGGTGCCTTTGACCAATTGGCAGGCACTCGTTCAGCAGCTTTCGTTGGCGGCTGGTTTTGCTGGAGACGTCAGCGAAGTCACCGCAGGTGCTCCGGAGAAGACAGCAGCACCCTTCCGTTTCGCATACACTTACACGCGCAAAGATTATCCCGACTGGTCCGAGCGGCGCATTAGCGCCCCGCTTCCCCCAATTGCCCTGCCCGAAATTGGCGAAGACGATAAAACGCTTCCGCACAGCATTTGGCTGGGCTCGCCCGAGGAAATTCACTCCACCTCCGAGGTGGAACTACCCAAGGGTTATTCCGCTGAGCTCCCCAAACCAGTGGATCTCGATTTGAGCTTTGCCGAATACCATTCGTCCTCCTCTTTCAAAGACGGAGTTCTCACGACGGACCGACGCATCATATTCAAGCGCCGTGAACTCTCCGTTAGTGACTATGACTCCTACAAGAAATTCAGCAAGAGGGTCACCGACGATCACGACGCCTATGTCAGCCTCTACACTGGAGCAAAACCTCCCGCCAAGGTGAGTTCCTACCAGGAAGATATCTGGAAGCTTCCCTATAGCACGAATCATGAGGCGGCAGGCCTTTATGACGAGGCCCGCAACGACTTCACCAGAAATGACGTTGCGGCCGAGATTAGTTCTCTGCGGCGTGCCGTTGAGCTGGACCCCAAGTTCGCGCGCGCGTGGCTGTGGCTGGGAGAAATCTACAAGTACAAGCAGGACTTCGATTCCGCGGTAACGTCCTATCGCAAAGGCATTGAGGCCGATCCCCAACAACCCGTGGGCTACAAGGTCTTGGGCCTCGCATTTTCCGGCAAAGCCCAGTTCGACGAGGCTCTCCCAGTTTTGCGCCAACTGGTTCAATTGGCCCCGGAAGATGCAGAAGCACAATCACTGTTGGGCTCAACCCTGCTCAAGCTCAAACGCAATCCCGAAGCTGTGACCGTGCTGGAAGCCGCCGCCAAACTAAGTCCATTGGAAGCGGGTATCCAGACCGCGCTCGGCGGGGCCTACCTTTCCTCCGGCGACGATGCCAAAGCCCTTACCGCATACCAGGCTGCGCTCGCCCAGGATCCTTCCCAGCCAATGTACAACGACGTCGCCTATGCCATGGCCACTGCTGGAAAGCTCTTGCCGACGGCACTCGAGTACGCGCGGAAGGCAGTTGCTGAAGAGGAGGAGGCCTCCCTGAAGCTCAAGCTCTCGGAATTGACGGTCGATGACCTGCCCCACACGGTGCGTCTGGCTGCGTTTTGGGACACGCTAGGGTGGGTCTATTTCCAGCAAGGCAACTTTGCCCAGGCGGAGAAATTCCTCAACGCTTCTTGGATGCTCTCGCAGCACGCGGAGGTGGCGGACCACCTGCGGCGGGTCTATGAAAAACAGCACAAGACCCAGGCGGCCGCAAGGATGCAGCGTTTTGTCGTGCCCGCCGCCCCAGGCTCAGCGGCCGCAGCTGCAAAGCTCAATCCTCAAGCCGCAAGCCTCAATTTCAACAATCCGGATCTTGTGAACCTGCGCATCACTAAGTTAGATCGCTTCACAAAAGGAACTTCGAGCACGGAGATGTTCTTGCTTTTGGCCTGGGATCCAGCGGCCTCGGAGTTCAAAGTTGCGGACTGGAAAGCTATTCCCGGTTCGGACAAACTGCACCCTTCGCCGCAAGTCATGAATTCTATTCACTTCAAGCTGTCCTCTCCTGACAGTGCTCCGGCGCACGTTGTCCGGCGCGGAATTCTCGGCTGCTACGAATACACCGGCTGTTCGATAGTTCTGTTCGAGCCGGACCGGGTTCGTTCCGTCAACTAGTCGCGAGCTGCTTTCTCAAGAAAATCGCTAGTCTCACAAATAGATCGATTCTCGGGTGCGCGGCGTTATTTGCTACATTGGTAGGACTCGAAATCGTGGCTAAGAGAGTCGAGAGCCTATGCGTCAAAATCGTTCCAAAATCAGTCTGGTCGTCCTGGTATTGATGATTCTCACCGCGGCTCCCGTCGGGCTGGCCGAGGGCAATTCCGCCACGAGCAAGTATCGCGCCTACGTGGGCACTTACACTACGGGCGAAAGCAAGGGCATCTATGCGTACGACTACGACGCACACACGGGAAAGCTGACGTCGCTTGGAGTCGCCGCCGAGACGGAGAACCCATCGTTCGTCACCTTGGAGCCCCACGGCCATTTTCTCTATGCCGTGAACGAACTCCAGAAATACCAGGGTCAGGCCAGCGGCGGTGTTAGCGCGTTCGCCGTCGATCCCAAGACTGGCAAGCTCACATTCCTAAATGAAGTGCCTTCCCGTGGAGCCGACCCATGCTACATCTCCTTCGACAAGACCGGTAAATTCGTCCTGGTGGCGAACTACACCGGCGGAAATGTAGCCGTCTTCCCGATTCAGCCCGATGGGCGCCTCGGCGAGGCGACAGGCTTTGTACAACACACCGGAAGCGGCCCCAACCGCGATCGCCAGGAAGGCCCTCACGCCCACTGGATCGAAGTCACTCCCGATAACCGCTATGCGATCGTCGCTGACTTAGGCTTGGACGAACTCTTGGTCTACCGCTTTAATGCCGCGAAAGGTCTACTTACTCCCAACAACCCACCCTTCGCCAAAATTGCGCCCGGCTCCGGCCCCCGCCACGTTGCCTTCCACCCCGACGGCGAGCGCGCCTACGTGATCGATGAAATGGTCGGCGCCGTCAGCACTTTTTCCTTGGATTCCAAAAAGGGCGCGTTGCACCTGTTGCAGACCGTCCCCACGTTGCCCGCGAGTTTCTCGGGCGAGAACACCACCGCTGAAATCGAAGTGCACCCCAACGGCAAATTCGTTTACGCCTCGAACCGCGGTCACGACAGCATCGTCGTCTACGCGGTGGAGCCAAAGGCGGGCACCCTGAAGCTGGTCGAAGACGTCCCAACCCAAGGCAAGGCCCCCAGAAATTTCCAAATCGACCCAACCGGCACGCGCCTCTTCGTCGCCAACCAGGAGACGGGAAACATCGTAGCCTTCAACATCAACCCCAAAACCGGCCGCCTAACCCCCACCGGAGAACCGCTGAAAGTCCCCAACCCCGTCTGCATCAAATTCGTGGCAACACACTAACGTACCCGGCCTCAGTTTGACGGAAGCCTCACCCCTGCGCGAAAATTGAATCACCCTCCAACAAGTGGGCCTGTGGCGCAGCTGGGAGCGCGCTTCCATGGCATGGAAGAGGTCGTCAGTTCGATCCTGACCAGGTCCACCAAAATCTTCTGTTTGTCTCAAGATGTCATCCTGCCTGAGCGGGAAGCCACTACAATTTAGAGATGATTCCTGCGCCGGGTGTGTTTGTGGTGGGGCTGATCCTCATCTTTGGTGTGGTTTGGGATGCCTTCGAGGCAATCATTTTGCCGCGGCGGGTTACGCGGCGCTTCCGCTTAACCAGGCTTTTCTACAAGACTTCCTGGAGGCTCTGGACGCTGGGAGCCGCGCTGGTGCCTTCGCGGAAGGCTAAGGAAGCGCTGTTTGGTTTCTATGGTCCGATCTCGTTGCTGATTCTGGTGGCGATTTGGGCTATGGGGTTGGTGTTTGGTTTTGGCTTGTTGCAGTACGGTGCTGGGTCGGCGGTGACGTTTGCCGGTTTGCATCCGGGAGTATGGACCGATTTTTATTTGAGCGGGACGACGTTTTTTACCCTTGGGCTGGGGGATGTGGTGCCGCAGTCAGGGTTAGCGCGGGCGTTAGTGGTTTGTGAGGCCGGGCTCGGGTTCGGATTTCTGGCGGCGGTGATTGGGTATTTGCCATTTATCTACGGGTCTTTCTCGAAGCGCGAAGTGAACATTTCCCTGCTGGATTCGCGGGCTGGGACGCCGCCCACGGCGGGGGAGTTGTTGCGGCGGCATAGCTATCCGCATGGGCCGGACGCGCTGCGGGAACTACTGAAGGAGTGGGAGTTCTGGTGCGCCGAATTGATGGAGAGTCATCTCTCCTATCCAGTGCTGGCGTATTTCCGATCGCAGCATGACAACCAATCTTGGGTGGGGTCGCTAACGGCGATTCTGGATACTTGCGCGCTGGTGCAGGTGGGGATTGAGGGCGCGTGCGAGCGTCAGGCTGAGCTTACGTTCGCGATTGCGCGGCATGCTGTGGTGGATCTGTCGCAGGTATTTAAGACTCCGCCGAGGGTGCTTCCCGTGGATCGTTTGCCGGCTGACGATTTGCGCCGAATTCGAGACACCCTGGCGCAGCATGGACTGAAGTTGCTGGATGGGCAAGGGGCGGACTTGGAACTGACTAAGCTGCGGAATATGTATGAGCCATATGTTTTCGCGCTGTCCAGTTATTTGTTGCAGCCCTTGCCGCCCTGGATTCCAGTGAAGAAGGGCAAGGATAATTGGCAGACTACGGCGTGGGCGGAAACTTCGAGCGTTTCGCGAGTGGATCGGGCTGTTGTGGAGGAGCACTTTTAGATCGTCTCGTTCCCTCCTATTTCATGGCGTCTTGAGTTTCCGAAGCATCTTGACGGCGTTGCCGTTCTTCGGGTTGAGCTCGAGGGATTTTTGATAGTTGGCGATGGCCTGCGGTTTGTCACCGCCGTTCATGTAAGCCTCCCCTAGGCTGTCGTAAGGATTGCTGGATTGGGGATAGGCTTCGACGTTGAGTTGGAAAATGCGTACCGCTTCCTTGAACTGATGGACGCGAAGGAGTTGATAGCCCAAAGAGTTGAGTTGGTCTTCATCAAAGTTGTAGGTGGCGGGTGCAGTGGCCTTGAAATCATGGTATTGCCTTACGGCCAGGTCGATCCCGCTAGAGGCGATGGTGGCAGAGAGGGTTTGGGCAATCGATGTGCGGGGATCGTAGGCAGCTTGGATGCTCGGCAGCCATTTGGCCATGGCGACCGCAAAAATTCCAGCGCCTAGAGCAACCGCCAGGATGAAAAGGCTGGCCGCCATGGCAATACGGGCTGGTGCGTTGGACCGCTCCCGCACGCGAAGATAGATTTCAAGAACGGCAAGCGGCACCAGGTATTGGGCAAACGAGATGAAGGTCATGAATGGGCCCTGAAACGTCGCCGGATCGAAACCGAAAGGGCCGCGATTGAGGAAAAGCGAGAGGAATATTCCGGCTCGAATGAACAAGGACGCACTCACCACAAAGTACAGGCGAAGCGCCCACCGGCGATGAGTTTTGAAATCCCGGGCCATCGCATAGCGCAGCGCCATAATGGCAAAGAGCATGATCAGCGCGGCCAGGATCGTGTTTCCCAAGTGTTGCGAAAGGTCGCCAACCGTCCCGCGCACCCACATCATGTAGAGACCGGCAAGGCTAATGGTGAACGCGGTCACGAAATAAAGACGTCCGTTCCAGCGATGAAAGAATGGGGCCCGGTTCCGGACCTGCGGAATCAGTTGAATCGTCCCAGCGAGAATGATGATGACAGCCGAAATCAGATGAATTGCGACGGCCAAATTGCCCGCTGTATCGCCGGCGCGGTACCCGTGCGTCATGGATTTGTTCCACGCCTCAAAGTCCCCTCGCACGGCCGCCCGGCCGTAAAATGTCGCAACCGTAAACGCGAACAACAGTTGGCCGGTGAGGAAGACCAGAAACCAAAACCGCGTGGCTGCCTTCAAGGCCGTGCCCGCGAAGGCCTCCCATGAATACTGCTTCTGCCATGCCTCGGTGGCACGAAATGTCGCTTGAACTTGAGCGCCCATATGTTCCTCCTCACGCGGATCGTTGCATCAGTTGCGAATCAGCTTGGCTCGCGGTAGTGGCGAAGACGGACGGCTGCCGCCAGAAATAGGGCGGCGAAAATCAGGCCGATCCAGAGGCCCGGGGCGGCCAGGAAGGCGACCGGATCGAGTCGCATGCCGGGATGGAAGGGGAAATTGCCCATCATCGAACTGATGGCGTCCGATCCCCCACTAAAGCGGTCGTCCAGGAGTGAGACGAAGTTCGAGGAATGGAAAGCAATGCTTTCGAAGATGCCGATGGCCAGTGGGGGCAAGACCGCCCACAGAAATGGCGCACGGCGCGCCCAGGCCGAGACCAGCAACAGCCAAGCATAAAAAGGCGCATACCAGAGCATGTGTGCCGTCACCAAGTGGTAGAGCAGCATGAGCAACACCAGGGGCAGATGCAACTGGGTCCAGAGTGTGGCGACGCTCAGGCCGTGGGCCAGCAGGACCATACTGCTGAGGACGAGCATAATGGCCTGCGTAGTTACGGTGATGGCGAAGGCAAGGATTGGCAGAACCAAAAGCGGAATGCTTACTTTGGCGAGGACGGTGGTAAGGTCAGAAACCGGCATCGATTTCCAGAACAGAATGCTGCGATCGCGGCGCTCTCCGTAAAGCGCATCGATCGAATAAAAGATGCTGACGATGAAGGCCGCGCCCATGATCAGGCCAGCCGAAACGTCGTAGGGTTGGGCTAGCGCTTCGCGCTGGTGGGCCGGGTCCAGAGAGGAAATGGTCTGCATCGTGTGCGCGAGGCGGGCCAGAACGAAAGTGAAGCCAAGCAGAATAACCCCCGCGAAGGCCAGTGGCGCAACGTAAATGGAACGGTGCTCCAACAGCTCACGCCTCACGGACCAATAGAAGGGCCGTGTTGGTAAAAGCTTGAAAGGCGCGGTGTCCCGTTCGTTGAGTTCCGGCACGATGCTCGATGGAGGATTCATAGCCTGGCTCCTTGCGACCCGGGCGCACTGCTGCCGATGACAGCGACGAAGACGTCGGCGATGCTGGGGGTCCGGAGATCCCCGAGTGCGGCGAGCTTTTCACGTGGGATATTGGAAAACAGCAGAATGCTGCGGCCAAGTACCTGGCGTTCGTGCATTGGTTTGAGGGCGCGGGCGGCGGGGAGTTGCGCGGGCAGCACGGTTAGTTCCAGATAGCGAGATTCGAACTCTTCCATGCTGGAACTCAGCACGATGCGGCCGCGATGGATGAACATGAGATCGGTCAGCACGTGCTCAACATCTTCCACCTGATGAGTGGTGACGACGATGGTACGGGTGCGGTCGAAGTAGTCGTTCAGGAGCGAATCGTAGAACTGCTTGCGATAGAGGATGTCGAGGCCGAGCGTAGGCTCGTCCAGGACGAGCAATTTAGCGTCGATGGCCATGACAAGAGCGAGGTGTAACTGGGTGACCATGCCCTTGGATAACTGGCGGACTTTGCTGGTGCGCAGGATCGAGGTTTTGGCAAGAAAAGTTTCCGCTTTGCCACGATCGAAGCGCGGGTGGACTCCTGCTACGTAGTCAATCGCCTGCGAAACACGCAGCCAGCGAGGAAGGATGGCGACATCAGAAATGAAACAGACATCGCGGAGGAGTTGGTCGCGCTCAGCCCAGGGGTCACGGCCCAGGACCCGCAGTTCACCTTGGTAGGGGATGAGACCGAGAATAGCGTTGAGTGCTGTGCTCTTACCGGCGCCGTTAGGGCCGATGAGTCCGAGGATACGACCCTCTTCGACGCGCAAGTCAATACCATCGAGCGCAATGTTCGAGCCGAAGGCCTTGCGTAGGCCCTTGGCTTCGATGACGTTCATGGTTTGGTCTCCTCTTGTGGAGGTTTTTTGTCGCTGCCGGCTTCGGTGCCAGCCGAATCCTTGTTCGTGGAAGCTTTCAGCAACTGTTCCGTATCCAGGCCCAGACGTTGAATGTTGGCCGAGATCCTCGGCCATTCCTCGGCAAGGAACTTTTGTCGTTCGCTTTGCAGCAGAAGATCGCGAGCGCCCGTGTTGATGAACATCCCGCGGCCTCGCTTGGTCTCGACGAGCTGCTCGTCGACGAGTTGTTGGTAGCCCTTGAGAACCGTCAGTGGATTGACGCGAAATTCCGCGGCGACCGTGCGCACGGAAGGCAGGGGGTCACCCTCCTTGAGCACGCCGTCCAGGATCATGGCGACGACTCGGTCGCGAAGCTGGCGGTAAATCGGCTGACTGTCGTTCCACTCATGGTCCGTCATGGTTAGTTCGTCGCCGCCTGCGCTTGAGCTTCGGTCACGTCAGCCTGCTCGTTCCATCGGTGAACGTCCACCCCTATCGCAATAAGCCATAGGCACAGCACTCTTTCTGCGAATCGGTTGTACCTTATATGCATTTGCCCAGCGTACTCTGATTAGCCAGAAAATCATCAACAGCAGCGGCAGGACGCTCAGGAAAACAAGTGCGCCTGTCTTCTGCAAGATTGTGGGGAACAGATGTGGCCGCGCCAGAAATATTGAGGCTGCAGCGATGAACAAAGCAAAGCACATGCGCCAAAGATGGCGCGCGATGCGTGGCCGGCCGGAAATTCCGCGGCGCGCGATCATGCGAATGTCTCCCGCCGAAGCCAGCAGAGCCACGAAGCCAAACATAAAGTAAGGCCCGGGCGGATAGCCGTGATTTATGCCCGTCGGGCTGAGTATCGTTTTTACTCCCCAAGTGAGCTCAACTGCTCCTACTGCGAGAGAGACCAGCAGAGCAGACAAATCAAAAATGCCCGGCGCCCCCGCCCTGCGGCTGGCGGCAGTCCAGGCCGTGGTCACCAGATAGAGAGTTAGGGTAGCTGCAAGAACGTTGGTCGGCTGGGATTTCATCAACGCCAGGTATAACCCGGTTACGGACAAGCCAATCATGGCACCGACAAATACGTTTCCAGCGAGGGCGTGGCGGCGGGAACCCTTGCGGAGAGACACGGCGACAAATCCGGCGAGCATGCCCAAAGTGCCACCGACGATGTGAAGCATTAACAGTGACGATCTCATGCTTCAGAACTCCTTTCGTTACGAGAACGGGTTCGAAGTCCAAGTGGGCAACCCGTTGCGTGCCGCGACACCCCTCGAAGCTGGCGGTAGATCGTTAGGTAGTCGTTCCATTCACGGTCAGTCATGTTGGTCTGAGCTGAGGCTAAGGCTCGTTATCCATTTCGTCTTAACGCGGGCCTCCAGGCCCGCTCTACCGTTGGTGCAGTCCGCGAGGAGAGCTCATGACCCCCTGCAGCCCTGCGACACCCAAGAACTTTTTCCGTGGCGGGGAGAAATCCCCACTCAAGCCAAAAGAAGGCTTGAGTGGGGCACCCGGCAACTGCTACGGCCGGGATGACAACGTTAGAGAGAGAGTGAGTTTTCACGCACCGGCTCCAGGGATATGTTCCATTTCTTGGGCTTGTAGAAGTAGTTCACAAACACGTATCCCCACGGTACGGCGACGATAGGCAACAGCACCCACAAGAAACTCGCGGTGATGCCTTCCGCTGGCGATCCTGCCAACGTGCCCTTCGACCACAGGGGATACGCCACAAGAATGAGCCACAGCACTTTGTAGAATATCTCCAGGAGCACGATGGGCAGCATTTTCACGGGACGGATGATTCCTATGCCGGCCAGAGTAGCGAACGCCGTCCACACGCACCAGGCCACGGCGTTGATCGGGTCCCATGGTCCCTGGTGGGTGAGGATTTGCGTCCAGGTGATTTTGCCCAGCCAGAAAAACATCAATCCATAGAGCAGCCGCAACAGGTAAAGGTTGATCCTGCGGACGCCCTCGTACCGGTCGTCCCGTTGAAAAATGGCTTTCACGATGCTGGTCATGGAAATGTCCTCGGAAGTGGTTTACTTGGTCCGCTGCAAGTCGTTCGTTCCTTGCAGATCAGCTCGCGGCAGATCCTTCGTTCGTTGCAAATCAAAATGCGCATGAACCGGCTTGTCGCCTGGCTCCATGTACGTCCAGTCCTCGATGTGATGGCTGTCGTCGATAATGGTAAAGACGGCGTGGTGCATGTGTCCGTACTCCGTGCCACCGGCGACGTCGAGAAAGTCGAATTCTACCTGCTTCCCGTCAGCCGACGGCCGGGCGACCATGCGCGGACGGTTTCCGGCGTCGCAATAGTGAGTGAGGAGAAGGCGGTCGCTGTCGAGATACATCATGGTGATCGGATTGTCGGGCCGGACGGACGACTTCATATCGTGCATCACGGCGTTACCCATGGAAGTCACGCGGAACGTGACTTGCCCAAGGGAGCCATCCATTTCGGGATGTGGCGGGTTGGTTGTGAGACGGCCTTCCCAGGAGCCAGCGAGGGCTTTGAGTTTTTCGAAGGACTTTTGAGCTTCGGTTTTTGGGGTGTCCGCCATTTGCGCGTCGTGCTGGGCGAACACGAGGGTGGTGAAAAGAGCGAGCAAAACGGGGAGTGCGGTGCGGGCTTTCATGCTGGTATTCTCCTTAATTCTTGTTTTCCTGTTGGTCTGTTTTTTCGTTGCAGTTCCTTTGGAGCCTTCCGAAAGCGCGTTCGGCTGTAACCTAGTGTTATAGTTAACTATAACACTAGGTTAACGCAAGTGTTTTCTTTAGGCGTGTTTGGGGAGCACGAGGGATCCCTTGGATATCGAACTCTTCGACACCAAAGTTGACTTCTAAAGCCCACACTATCAATAGGTTGAGCGGCATCGTCGGCTGCGTCTCTAGCCGCGCTCTGAAAGAGCTATCGCTTAAGTAGGGCTGGATGGGACAGGGCTGGACTCCGAGCAGGATTACGGTTGCCGTTGCGTTCAGGCTGTGTGAGCGGGTGTCCGCCGGCCTGGAATTACGGTTGGTGCGGGACCTGATCGTTCCATTTCCGAAATATGAGTGCCGGTTGCCGGCCCTCCACCGCCACGGCGGCTGCATATCCGAGGGGTGCGGGGATGTGGTACAAGCTCCAGCGGGATACTTCGTTGGAGGATCCTTCGATGCGCAGCAGGGCGGGTGGGACGCCGGGGCCGAAGGCGACATCGAAACTCGCGAGGGGAAGAGCAAGGCCTTCGCCCAGGGCCTTCACGTAGGCTTCCTTGCGGGTCCAGCATTGGAAGAAGGCAGTAGTTCTCTCGGCAGAGGGGAGGGCGCGCAGGGCGGCGGTCTCAGTGGGGGAAAAGAAACGGGCGGCGATGGCATCGGTGGCACGTTCCGGATCGACAAGTTCAATGTCTGCGCCGACGCGCGTCTTGAGGGCCAGGGCCAGGAGGGCGAAGTCGCCGGAATGGGAGAGGTTGAACTGGAGGGCGGGTTGGTGGAGGTGGGCAGCAAGTTCGGGTTTCCCCTTGGGTGTATAGGAGAAGGCGACTTCGGAGGGCGGGAGGTTCAAATATGGTGACAGGATGTTGCGCAGGGCCGAGCGGGCGGCAATGAAGCGGAGCCTGTCGTTCTCGAAATGGAAGCGCTGGGCTCGCTCGAGTTCATCCTCGGATAAGTCGCTGGCCGAGTGCTCTGGGGTGGTGAGAGAAATCTGCCACACGTGAACTTGGTTGGCGGCGAGTTGGGGAGAGAAATTCACGCCTGGATCCCGGGGCCCATTCTCCTTCTTAAGGTTGCGCGTGGACGCGATTGTATATCTCCTCGCCTCGCCCGTTATTTTAGTTCAATACCGAGGAACCGCCTTTCACTACGCGAACCAGATTCCTAGTTCGCTCTTGGTATCAGGAGAACTGTGGAGGTATATGCGGGAACGGTCACGGTGAAATTGTTTCCTACATCCTCGATTTGGGTTCCGGCAATGGTTTTGTCGGCCGGCGGATTGCCTCTGCCATAGTCAAATCGCATGCCCGGCGCGGTGAGTTTCCCACCGTTCACGGTGACCTTGACAGTGGCATTGTTTTTGGAGTCTTTGTTGATGAGCATGAGGCTGACACTTCCGTTCTTGTGGCTGGCCGCGTGAACGGAGAGCAGTCCGTGGCTGGAACCTGCGTTGACCAGGGTTTCATTGAAGTTCATCAGGTTGTGCACCATCTGAAGGCCGAAATAGGCCGATCCGGGCTTGTTCTTCTCGTCCAGGAAAGTGCCGCTGTGCAGGTCGGACCAATCGATGTTGGCGGCTCCATCCTCGATCAGGTTGAGATAGGCGTCCGCTGCGAATAATCCCACCACATTTGGATCGGTTATTTTGATGTACGACTTCGGGCCAACATCGGTGGTGAGGAGTTGCATGTTCTGCATGTTTTGGCCGCAGTATTTCTGGAAAAGCTGGAGCAAGGCCGCCATAATGGTTGGCAGTTCTTCGCGGGGAGAGGAGAGAAGATTGGCGTTGTCCAACTCCTTGAAATTGGAAGCCTGTGTTGTGTTGCCGGTATTCCAGTGCAGGGAGACGAAATCGATGTCCTTGCCTGCCACTTGCAGGACGTTCCGATCCCAGTCGAGTCCGGAGTCCTCGGCCTTCTTGAAGCTGCTTTTCTGCTCGTATTTTCCCGAGATTGGATCCTGGGTCCATTCCTGCACGTCCCATGTGTTGGCCACAGGCGAATCGATCGACGCGCCCACCTTGATGCGCGGATCGACGGCCTTCATGGCTTTGACAAAAAGCAGCAAGTTTTTGCCGTAGGCGGAAGGGGAGAGGTTGGCGTTCTTACGCCGCTGCTTTTCGTTGTCCTTGGCCTCTTTCGGGTAGGGAGCATGCAAGTCAAGGCTGTCGCCTTCTCCGCCATAGAATCCGTTCTTGTAGACTTCATTGCCCACTTCCCAGTACTTCACGTTGAGGGGCTGAGGATGATTGATGCGCAGGAAATTCTTTCCGTCGTCGGAGGGCAGAGGCGCGGAGCCGCGTAGCGCGGCCCAATAGCCGATGGTCTGCCAGTCGAAACCAGTGGAGTCTTTGCCGAGGGGTGTGGTGTCCGCGGGATTGCTGCCGTTGGCGTAAGCAACCCAGGCGGCCGCTTCAGCGGGTTCGCCGCCACCGGTGCCGTCCTGGTTTGAGCCGTAGTTCACGGTGATGACGGAGGTGCCGATAGCGTCCAGCATGCGAACGAAGTGGCCGAAATCGGTGTTGGGTGCATAACCGCTGTAGCGCAGGGCTACCGGTGCTTGGGAATTCGAAGGCTTGTTCGTGGACCAATGAAAATTGTCGGCGAAGCCGCCGCCTGGGTAGCGCAACGTGGTGATTCCGGCGCTCCGCAGCAGCGCGGGCAGGTCGGGATCCATCAGATGGCCGTCGGAGATGAAAGCATTCGCCGCCATCGCTCGCGGCGCCATGAAGGTGCGCGGCTTTTCCATATCAACTGTGACCTTGACGACACCCTTGATTTCGGGCGCGATAGTCTCCGTTGGCATATCTTGCGAGCGGCCGACGTCGTGCTGATTCAAGACCTGGCCGCCTTGGCCGAGGAGGACTCCGCTGGTGGCCGCGACGGTCACAAGGAAGAAAACCATCCTCCTTGCGGTGCTTTGCTCCAGACCGCGTCGAATCGTTCGAAGGGTCACGTTGAGATGTTTCATCGTAGGTCTCCTAATTGGTTGGATCTCGTAAAACGTATGGTCACTTCGCGCTTCTCCGCGACGACGGCGATAGCTTTGCGATTTCCTGGATCGAGCCGCCCTCGGCAATCGAATAGAGCGAATCGGCTGGCAGGTCCTGGAACTCATCGCTGTTGCCGCTCGGCCAACGGACCACAACTTTCTCCATCTTCGCGTCAGGACCGAGTCCGAAGTGCAGGAGTTGGTCGTTCGAAGAGAGGTAGCCGCTGCCAGCGGTAACTTCTGCAACCTGCGTCATAGTTGGCGTTGTAACTGTGACGCGCGCGCCAATGGCGACCCGGTTGCTCTTGCCACCGATAAGCTTGAAAATTGCTCTGTGGTTCGAGTTGCGGGTTTCGTTTAGGAACAGCGACGGCGGTGCTCCAACGTTGTAAACGACGACATCCACATTGCCGTCGTTGTTGACGTCGCCAAAGGCGACCCCGCGGCGGGATTGTAGTTTGCCTTCGTTGAGTCCGGCCTCGCCAGCAATTTCATCGAATGTGCGGTCTCCACGATTCCGGAAGAGTTGGAGCGGTTCCCGGTAGCGTGCCTCATTGGGAAGGGCGTCGACTTTCGAGGAGATATTGCCGTTGGCTACGAAGATGTCGGGCCAGCCGTCGTTGTCGAAGTCGGCAAAGCCTACACCCCACTTCACCGGCGGAGAACTGGCGCGGCCGATCTTCGCATCCCAGTTCGCATCCGCGAAGCCCTTCCCCGCCTGATTCCGGTAGAGGCTCACCGGTTGATTGCCGAAGCGCGTGACCACCAAGTCCAGTTTGCCGTCGCGGTCGAAATCTCCGAAGTCGCCTCCCATATTGCCGAGTTCCAGGCCCGCGGAATCCAACGCAACGCCGGCGATCATACCGACGTCCTCAAACGTTCCGTCGTGCTTGTTCCGGTAGAGGTAATTCGCGTCCATGTCATTGGCGGCAAAAAGATCGGGCCAACCGTCG
>Ga0137403_10005299_pt1 | contig 14988 bp, 14 predicted proteins | sample CZOMad2_1_16fung_FD_122057 | JGI IMG/M metagenome (GOLD analysis project Ga0137403, IMG submission 122057) | Vadose zone soil fungal communities from Angelo Coast Range Reserve, California, USA - CZOMad2_1_16fungal (Hybrid Assembly) | ecosystem: Environmental > Terrestrial > Soil > Vadose zone... | reverse complement strand
AGGCTGGCGGCCGCCGCCCCTTCGGGGGTGCGGAGAAGGCGGCGGTTCCGGGCCACGGCGGCGGCGATGCCTGGATCGGCGAGCGCGGCGCCCACCCGGTCGAGCTCGACCGGGGTCAGGAGCAGGAAGGCGCGCGGCAGGACCTGGTCGATCAGGGCGACCGGGTCGGGGAGCCGGTACTGCACCCCCCGCACCTCGGGGAGAGCGCGATAGCCGGCGCCCAGGGCGTCGACCAGCGGCTCGTACTCGGCGGCATCCTTCCCGGCGGGGACCTCGACGACCACCAGGTGGATGTCGATCGTCCCCATCTTCAGGAGGACCCGGCGGAAGTCGTTGACCACCGGGTTGTCCTGGGGGACGAGAGACAGGATGTCAGGATCGAAGCGCAGCCGGGTCGCGGCGAGCCCGGAGAGCGCCGCCACGATCAGGGCGACGAGGAAGATCGCCCGGCGACGATGCAGGGCGAGGTCGGTCAGCCGGTTGGCGACGCGGTCTTTCCAGCGGCGATCTCGGCGTAGAGCCGTTCGCGCACCCCTCCGGCGTTCATCTGGCACATGGGGATCATCTCCCCTTTGTACGGCAGACGGAAGACGCAGGCTGCGAGTCGGGCCTTGCCGACGTCGGTCGCGAGCTCCTCGGGGTTCATGAAGTGATGGCTGGTCAGGGTCAGGCCGTCGATCCGCACCCGCCCGCGAAGAGCGTCCCAGAGGAGCTGCCGCGGGGTCGTCCCCGCTTCCTCCTTGAGCCGCGCGCCGGCCCAGCGCCGCACCCGGCCGAGGAACCAGCCCGGCGCCCGGCCGAGCATGCCGGCGCCGCGCGCCAGCTTTTCGATCCCGGAGTCGTCGCGGAAGGCGACCCCGCCCAGGCCCTGGGCGAAGAACTCCTCCAGGATCGGCACGTCCTCCGGCCGGTCGCGGATGAGCGGAAAGAGGCGCGGCCCCTCGCCCGGCCGCTCGAGGGCGAGGAGGGGGACGAAGCGGGTGCACTCGGGATGGCCGAAGTGGAGCGGCTCGGTCGAGGGGAGAGTGACACCGTAGGGGACGAGCCCGCGCGCCACTTCCTCCCAGAGCTCGGCCGCGCTCACCCCGGCGAGGTCCTTTTTCGTCCGTCCCACCCGGGCCACCGGCTGGAAGCTGACGAGGGTGACGACGTCTCTGTGCTCGACCGTCCAGCGCACGAGGTCCCCCACCTCCGGCAGGTTGTCGCGGGTGACGGTCACCGTGTTGGCGACGCGCAGGGGGAGGCCGGTGCGCTTCCGGGCCTCCCGCACCATGGCGACGAACTCCTCTCGCAGGGGGTGGAGCTCGCGTTCGCGGGTGGGCGCGCGGTAACCGTCGCGACCGCGCTGGGTGATGTCGACGTGGATCGAGATCTCGGAGAGGCCGCCCTCGGTCATCAGCCGTTCGAGCAGGCCGGGCTGGCGGCGCAGGGTGTCGCCGTGGGTCATCAGCATGGGGATGGCGCCGATCTGCCGCGCGTAGCGGAGGACGGCGAGCAGGTCCGCGATCGGCAGCAGGGTGACCTCGCCGTCGGTGATCTGGACGTTGCTCTTCGGACCGAGATACCGGCGCAGCTCGTCGAGCTGCCGGAAGATCGCCTCGACGGGCAGATCGGGGGTGCGGTTGGCGTCGCTTCCCAGGTAGCAGCCGGTGCAGGCGAAGTCGCAGCGCGGCTTGATGCCCACCGTGGCGCCGCAGCCCGTGGCCTTCTGGCCCAGCCCCTGGCCGGTCAGGCGCAGCTCGGGGGCGAGCCCGGCCCAGCGCTCCTTCAGGATGTGGCGCTTTTCCGCGGTGACGGGATCTTTCAGCAGCTCCCAGGCCCTGGCGAGTACCGGTCGTCCGCGCATCGTTGCCCTCCGGCGATCACTTGGAGGTGTCGTTCAGCTTCCAGCTGTAGTCATCGTATTCAAATTTCACGTTGCCGCCATTGCCGCCGGCCGTCGCGAGCTGCTTGGCCTTGTCCTCCGGCAGGTACTTGCGGAGGAATGCAACTTTGCCGCCTGCCCACTTGTCGAAGTCCTCGCCGAACCAGTCGAGGATCTTGGTGACGTGGGCGACCAGCCGGTCGCCGTCCTTCTCCAGGCGTACCCCATGGGGGCCGGCGAGGAACTTGCGGGCCTGGTCGTCCAGCTGCTCGTCGAGCTTGGCGCCGGCATAGGGCTCGGGGCGGATCGGCGGGCAGCTCTGGGCGGCGCAGTTGATCGCGAAGTGGATGCGCGGGTCGTGGAATCCGGCCCGGATGCGGTCGTTCTCGACGTCGTTCAAGGAGATCGCGCCGCCCTTGGTGGGCACCCGGTCTTTCTTGAAGACGTTCAGGCGCACGATGGGGTCGGTCGAAAGGTCGCGGATCGAGGCGACGGGATAGCTCTCGACGATGGTCGCCACGGTGTTCACGTTGTAGACGTTGATCCAGTAGGCGAGCTGGTCTTTTTTTCCCAGTGACCTGGGATCGACCTGGCCGAGCGACTGGCGCACGCTCTCCAGGGTCTTGCCGTCCTTGGCCTTGAGATCGCGGTAGTTCATGCCCTTGGCGGGGTCGTAGTACTTCGACAGCAGCTCGCCCCAGGTCGCATAGTCGGGGGCGCCGGCGGACGCCGGGGCAGGAGCCGGAGCGGTGGCGGCACGGACAGTGCTTCCGCCGAGACCGACGGCCAGGGCAAGAGCCGGGAGGAGGATCGATTTCGTCGTATTCGTCATGTCCTATCCTACGGAGTCGCCAGCGGAGCGGATGATTCCGGCCGGGTAGCCCCCAAAAGGCGCGAGCCCGGTGGGACCGGGCTCGCGTCGGGATGGCGGTGGGTCGACCAGCTAGCCCTGGCGCCGGGAGGCGCAGAGACGGCCGTTGTTGTAGGCCTCGAGCTTCGCCTTCAATCCGCCGCCCTCCGTCCAGGCGGCGCTGCTCGTCCGCAGCTTGCTGCCCAGGGGGAAGCTGAAGAGGAAGCCGTCCGCCTGTTTGATCTCGGCGGCGACGCACGACGAGGTGGCTCCCGCGAGCGTGTTGAGCTTGGCGGCGATCAGCTCGGGCACCAGGTCGGAAGTCTTGTCGCCAGCGGCGACGGGGAAGAGGAGACGGAGCGCCTCCGCCTTGCTGTCGGTGGTGTCGCCGATCACCAGGCTGTCGACCGGCCAGGCCTCCGGATGGGTCCGCCAGAAGAAGGCCGAGCCCACTCCGTGCAGCTGGGAACGATTCCGCGTCGCCATCTCGACGACGAAGCAGAAGGTGATGTCCGAGTTGGAGTCCCCCGAGCCGGTGTCGGGGAGAACGACGCCGTTCGTGGGCTGCGACACCACCTGCCACTTGAACGGAGCCGAGGCGCCGAGGTTCAGGTTCTTGCCGCTGGCGCCGGTCCCCACCTGGAAGGAGGTGGTGGTGCCGGTCAGGCTGAGCACCGCGCCGTCCAGGTCGCCGAACCCGATCAGAGTGCCGGACAAGGAGGTGTAGTAATACCAGGTGGCGGGGTCGATCGGCCCGCCGTTTTCGACGTAGGCGGGCGTCCGCAGCTGCTTTCGGGGGCTGTGGGGCGGCGCGCTGGTAGTGAAGCCGCTGACCAGGACGCTCAGCTGGAAGCCCTGGGTGGGATGCGAGAGGCTGACCAGGTTGCCGACGATCTGGCCGGTGCCGTCCGAATTCTCCTGGAAGGTGCCCTTCGGGCTGAAGACCAGGTCGGTGCTGATGCCCGGCAGCTTGAACGCGGAATGGGACGTGCCGGCGTAGCCCGGGTTGTTGTCGGCGGCGACGAGGCAGCGCTGGTTCGCCAGGGCCGGCGGATTGGTCTGGTTCTGCACCGTGTGCAGGCAGTACTTCTCGACGCCGTTGTACCCCGCGGCACAGACCGGATTGGGGGCGACGAAGTCGCCGACGCCGGTCAGGGGGAAGGAGTTGGGGGGCAGGTTGACCTCGCTGACGCTGTAGGTCCCGCCCTCCGGCACCCAGAGGCCCTTGTTGTCGGTGGCCGGCGGCCTCTGGTTCGCATACTTGCAGACCAGCTGGCTCGCGCCCGCCGGGTAGGTGCAGGTGGCGGTCCCCAGGGTGCTCGTGGCGGTGATCTTATAGTTCGAGGCCAGCCCGGGCGGCAGGTTGGCCGCGAGCTGGGTGGGGCCGCCGCCGCCGACCCACTGCTTGTCGAGGTAGACGTGGCGGGCGCAGGGGGGAGAGGTGGTGGAAGACGCGGTCGCGGTCAGGTTGTTGAGGCTCCACACCAGATCGGTCTGGCCGTCCCACACCACGCTGACGGCGGCGTTCGGCCAGTCATAGGTGATGTTGGCCGCCAACACCGTCGGCTGCCCCCGGTCGGCGGGACCGGGGGAGAAGTTGTTCAAGGGGCCGAGCGGGAAAGTCCTCGGCGTCGCGATGGTGTGATAGCCGAAGAAGGCGGTGTACGTGCCGTCCGCGTTGGGCATGACGCACTCGACGAACGGGGCACAGGCCTCCGCCGCCGTCGCCGCGAGCAGCAGGGCCAGGCAGACTCCCAGGGTCAAACGACGTTTCCGGTTCGCACTGTTCATGTGTCCACTCCCCTCCGAAATGGAGATCTGAGAAAAGAAACCTACACACGATTGGAATCGAGAGCCCACAACTCTACACGATGACAGCCTAGGGAGGGAAGAGCGGCGCGGCGGGCGCGGCCTGGGCCGGGCCGGTCGGGGGGAGGACGGTGAGGCCGGAGAGATAGGCGCCATAGGTCCAGAGCGGCACGGTGCGCAGGCAGCCCAGAAGCTCGCCGGTCATGGCGAGGTGGGAGGGCAGGCCGCGGCGCCAGCCGACTTTCTCGATCTTCGAGCGGTGGGTCAGGCCGCGGAGCACCCGGATGGTCGAGGGGAGCCGCCGCCGCGCCACCACCTCGTTGATCATGATCTCGATCCGGAAGCCGTTCTGGCGCCCCTGGGGGATGGCGGCGAAGACCTCGCGCCGCAGGGCGCGCAGGCCGGTGATGGGCGGCAGGCGGAGGAAAAGGGGGCTCTTCCACCCGTAGTCGACGATGCCGCAGGAGAGGACGCAGTCGCCCCCGAGGACCGGGGCGGCCAGGGCCTCGAAGTGGAACGGCAGGGTGCCCAGGATGTCGGCGTCGAAGAAGACCAGGACCGGGGCGGTGGTGGCGGCGACTCCCAAAGCCAGGGCCCGCCCCTTGTCGCCGACCGAGCGCGCCGAGACGACGCTCGCCCCGGCGGCCAGGGCCGCCGCCGCCGTGCCATCCGTCGAGCCGTCGTCGACCACCACCACCCGTCCCACCCCGCGTGCCGCCAGGGCCGCCCGCACCACGCCGCCCACCGTGGACTCCTCGTTGCGGGCGGGGATGACCACGTCGTAGGCCGGCACGAGAGGAGGTCTAGGAGGGGGGTGAGGAGCGGAGGTCTAGGTCAGCGCGTCATAGAGCGGAAACCGCTCGCAGAGCTCGCGCACCCTCCCGCGTACCGAGATGCGGACCGCCGCGTCCTCGGGGGCTTTCAGGACTTCGGCGATCAGGCCTCCCACCACGTCCATCTCCGGCTCTCGCATGTCGCGGCTGGTCAGGGCTGCGGTGCCGAGGCGGATGCCGGAGGCGACGAGCGGCGGGTTGGGGTCGTAGGGGATGGTGTTCTTGTTGACCGTGATGCCGGCCTCCTCCAGGGCCTTCTCCGCCACCTTGCCGGTCAGCCCGGCCGAGGCGACATCCAGGAGGAAGACGTGGTTGTCGGTGCCGCCCGAGACCACCCGCACCTTTTCCGCCATCAGCCGCTCGGCGAGCCGCCTTGCATTGGCGACGATCTGCCCCTGGTAGACCCGGAACTCCGGGGAGAGCGCCTCCCGGAGAGCCACGGCCTTGGCGGCGATGATGTGCATCAGGGGGCCGCCCTGGATACCGGGGAAGATGGAGCGGTCGATGTCCTTGGCGAAGGCCTCCTCGCACATCACCATCCCGGCCCGCGGGCCGCGCAGGGTCTTGTGGGTGGTGGTGGTGACGAAGTGGCAGTGCCCGACCGGCGAGGGGTGGAGGCCCGCCGCCACCAGGCCGGCGATGTGGGCGATGTCGGCCATGAGGAGCGAGCCGGACTGGTCGGCGATCTCCCGGAAGCGCGCGAAGTCGATCACCCGGCTGTAGGCCGAGGCGCCGCAGATGATGAGCTTCGGCCGCTCGGCGAGTGCCAGGCGGCGGACCTCGTCGTAGTCGAGCCGCTCGCTCTCCCGGTCGACCCCGTAGGAGACCACCTGGAAATCGCGCCCCGAGTAGGAGAGCCGGTGGCCGTGGGTGAGGTGGCCGCCGGCCGAGAGGTCCATCCCCATCAGCTTGTCGCCAGGCTTCAGGACCGCGAAGTAGACGGCCATGTTGGCCGAGGTGCCGCTGTGCGGCTGGACGTTGACGTGCTGGGCGCCGAAGAGCCGTTTCGCCCGCTCGATGGCCAGCCGCTCGACCACGTCGACGAACTCGCAGCCGCCGTAGTAGCGCTTGCCGGGGTAGCCCTCGGCGTACTTGTTGGTGAGGACGCTGCCCGCCGCCTCGAGCACTGCGTGGCTGACGAAGTTCTCCGAGGCGATGAGCTCCAGCCCGAAGTTCTGGCGTGCCCGCTCGTCGGCGATCGCCTGGTGGATCTCGGGGTCGACGGCCTTGAGCGATCGGAAATCGGGCATCTCTCTCCTCGGTGCCTCTCGTCAGGCGACGCGGCGGCCGGCGGGTCTCTCCAGGCCCGACGATCCCGAGCGCCGTCGTGTCTACGGTTTCAGGTCGGAACGGAATGCGCCGCGGCTCTTCAGGGCTTCGGCGGCTCTTCCGGCCCCGCTCCCTCGCCGCCCTCGGTCTTCTCGGCCTTGGGCGGCGTCTTCTTGGCGGGGGGGCGCTTGGCCGCGGGCTTCTTCTTCGGCGATTCCTCCGCGGTGGCGGCCGGGTGGTCCCCCTCCGCCGGCGGGGCCTCGGTGTCGGCAGGCGGTTTCTTGGGGACACGCTTCGAGGCCTGCGCCCGCTCCGGCTTGCGCGCGGTGTCCTCCGCCGCCGGTTGGCGCTTCTTCAGGCGCTTCAAGCGGCGCTGGCGCCGGCGCCTCAGCTCTCGGTCTTTCTCTCTCATGTACCCTCCTCGAATGGCGGGCCGGACCCGGTCTGTATGGCGGCCGCGTGAATCGCGGCGCCAGCTTGCCCCACGGCCCGGTCGGATGTCAAGGAAACCACGGGGTTTCGGGGCTCGCGGTCTTCACAACGGCTTCATGACGGCGTTTCATAACGGCGTTTCATAACGGAATATTGCCGTGCTTCTTGGCCGGCAGGCTGGCCCGTTTGGCGCCGAGCTGGCGCAGCGCGCGGATGACCTCGCGGCGGGTCGCCTTGGGCTCGATGATGGCGTCGACGAACCCGCGCTCGGCGGCGATGTAGGGCGAGGAGAAGCGGTCCCGGTACTCGGCCACCTTCTCCTGGCGCAGGCGGACCGGATCGGCGGCCTCCTCGATCTCCCGGCGGTAGAGGATGTTGACCGCCCCTTCGGGACCCATGACCGCGATCTCGGCCGTCGGATAGGCGAGGTTGACGTCGGTCCGCAGGTGCTTGGAGGACATGACGCAGTAGGCGCCGCCGTAGGCCTTCCGGGTGATGACGGTGATCTTGGGCACCGTCGCCTCGGCGTAGGCGAAGAGGAGCTTCGCGCCGTGCTTGATGATGCCGCCGAACTCCTGCTGGGTGCCGGGGAGGAACCCGGGCACGTCCTCAAAGGTGACGAGCGGGATGTTGAAGGCGTCGCAGAAACGCACGAAGCGGGCGCCCTTCAAGGAGGCGTCGATGTCGAGCACCCCGGCGAGGTAGGCCGGCTGGTTGGCGACGATCCCGACGCTCCGGTTGCCGAAGCGGGCGAAGCCGACCACCAGGTTCCGGGCGTAGGCGGCATGGATCTCCAAGAACTTGCCGTCGTCCACCACCCCGGCGATCAACTGCTTGATGTCATAGGGTTTGTTGGGATCCTCGGGGACCAGGGTGTTGAGCGCCTCGGCCTCGCGGTCGGGGTCGTCGTCGCTGCTGCCGGCAGGTGCGTCGTCCAGATTGTTGCTCGGCAGATAGGAGAGGAGGTCGCGGATGGCGGCCAGGCAGGCGGCGTCGTTCCCCACCGTGACGTGGCAGACCCCGCTCTTGCCGGCGTGGGTGGCGGCCCCACCCAGCGCCTCCATGGTGACCTCCTCGTGGGTCACCGTCTTGATCACTTCGGGGCCGGTGACGAACATGTAGCTCGTCTCCTCGACCATGAAGATGAAATCGGTGATCGCCGGCGAGTAGACGGCGCCCCCGGCGCAGGGACCGAGGATGGCGCTGATCTGCGGCACCACCCCGGAGGCCAGGGTGTTGCGCAGAAAGATGTCGGCATAGCCGCCGAGCGAGGCGACCCCCTCCTGGATGCGCGCCCCGCCGGAGTCGTTCAATCCCACGATCGGCGCCCCGTTTTCGAGCGCCAGGTCCATGACCTTGCAGATCTTCTTCGCATTGGTCTCGGAGAGCGAGCCGCCGAAGACGGTGAAATCCTGGGCGAAGAGGTAGATCAGGCGGCTGTCGACCGTGCCGTAGCCGCAGACGACGCCGTCGCCCGGGACGACGCTCTTCTCCATCCCGAAGTCGCGGCAGCGGTGGGTGACCAGGGCGTCGATCTCGACGAAAGAGCCGGGATCGAGCAGCAGGTGCACCCGCTCGCGGGCGGTGAGCTTCCCCGCCGCGTGCTGGCGCTGGACGCGCTCCGCGCCGCCGCCCTCTTCCGCCGCCTTCAACCGGCTCTTCAGCTCCTCGACCCGCTCTGCCCGTACGCTCGCCATGGTGGGCGGATCTTATCCCACGTGTGCCACAATGCACCGTCGTGCCGTTCGCCCAGCTGGACACCGCCGCCGTCGCCCGCACCCTCTCCCAGATCGCCGAGCAACCGGAGGACCTGGTCGACGCCTTTTTCGAGCGCCGGGAGGAGGTCGAGTTGCCCCCGACCGGGGAGACGCCGGTGCCGCCGGGGCTCCGGGTCTGGCGCGAGGAGGGCTTCGCCGTCCGCCTGGTGCGCGAGGGGCGGACCTGGCTCGCCTCGCGCGACCAGATCGAGCCGCGGGCGTTCGCCGAGGCCCTGCGCCAGATCGCCCGCGCCCTCCCCTCGGCCACCTATCCCGAGCCGGCCCTGCCCCTGCCCCCCTGGACCCCCGCCACGGCCGACGAGCTCCTCGACTTCCCCGGCGCGGTGACCCGGGCGGTGCGGGCGCATCACGTCGGCTTCCCCCTCCGCCTCGCCGTCCGCCGCCATCGCCGCTGGCTCCAGGTGGTGGGGGCGCGCCTGGTGCCCGAGCCGCAGAGCGAGACCTTCTGGGGCTGCTCGGCAGAGCTCCCCCGCGGGCGCTACGGCGCGCTCTACCCGGAGCTCGGGGCCACCGCCGCGGCGAGCCTCGCCGCCGCCTGCGTCGCCCTCTTCCGCGCCCGCCAGGCGGCGCCGCCCGCCGCCGCCACCCTGGTCGCGGTGCTCGGTCCGGGAGCCGTCGCGGTCCTCCTCCACGAGGCGGTGGCGCACGCCCTGGAGGCCGACACCCTGGCCCAGGGCGGCAACCCGGAGTCGGCGCTCGGGGTCGCCATGGCGGCCGAGGGGGTGGACGTACTCGACGACCCCGCCGCTGGGCCGTCCGGGGTACGGCGTACCACCGACGACGAGGGGAGCCCGGTCTGCCGCCGCTGGCTCCTGCGCCACGGGGTGGTCGAGCAGCCGCTCGCCGACGCCCTCTGGTCGCGCACCTCGCCCGCCTTCGTCCCCGGGGCCGGTCGTCGCGGCAGCCTCCACCTCCCTCCCGGCCCGCGCTCGACCCACTTGGAGCTGCTCGCCGGGGAAACCCCCGAGGCCGACCTCTTCGCCGAGGCCGAAGGCGGCCTTTACCTGGAGGAGGCGAGCCGCGGCGCCCTGGACCCCCTGTCCGGCGAGTTCGTCCTCCACTTTCCGTTCGCCCGGCGCATCCAGGCGGGCGCTCCCGGCGAGGTGGTCGGTCCCTGCCGACTCTCCGGCCGGGTGGCCGACCTCCTCCACCGGGTGACGGCGGTAGGGCGGGAGACCCGGTCGGCCGGCGCCGGCTGGTGCGCCAAGGGGGGGCAGAAGATGCCGGTCTGGGCGACCGCTCCGGCCCTGCGGCTCGAAGGGGTGGAGGTGGGGCCGGCCTGAGCCCCACCCCGCCGGCCGGGTCCGACCTGCCTAGCCTGGCGACCGGGCTCGCCTCTTTCCAGTTAGTTCGTCGGAGGTTGCTGGAACGCGATGACCATCGCTACTTGTCGAAGAGCTCGCTCATCGCCTTGGTCGGGCGCTGCGGCTTGGTGACACGTTCGAGCATCGCCTGTCCGCTGTCGCGCGACACGACCAACCGTGCCGGGATGATCACGTCGAGAGGCAACTCGCGCAGCGCCTGGAGGTGATGAAGGAGCGCCTCCTCGATGAGGAACGCCTTCTTCAAACCGTGCGCCTCGGCGTACTTCTCAAGCGCGTCGTTGGTGCTGTCGGAGATGAAGGCCGAAACCTGGGTCTGCCCGCTCGCCATGTAGAAAATGTAGACCATGGAGGTGGAGCATTTCAAGCGAGGTTCTCGAGCCGATTCTGCCAAGACCGGGGCACCGGGCGGCTACGGCGCCACGGGACTCCCACCAAGCGGCGGCGTCCGAGTGCATTGACTGTTGTTAGCCATCGATTGTCCCACGAAGGTCCTGAACACGTTCTCGAAGACGGTCAGTACTTCGCCACGCCGACACGGCTGCGCCAAGCTTCACGAACTCCGGCCGCTCCATGGCAATAGTGTAGCCGACTCGGACTGCCGCGGCCGCCAAGTAGTCGTAGATGCTTGCGCCATGGGCAGCCAGCTCGAATGGCAGCAGCCAAGCCGGCTGGCGCGTGTGATCTGGGAGCAGCCGAGCCCCATCACGTGTCGGATGTCCACCTAGGTCACAATGCAAAGCGTAGTCTCTGGCTCGGAACCGACCCGCAGAGCGATCACGCATGTGGCGGGGCTGCCATCGCTGCATTCGTTCGTCTCTGGTAGAGCGCAGCCACTCCGCCGCTTCACCTTCGTCCTCGGCAAATGCCCATGCTAGATACTCGACCTCAACCAGCTGTCGAATGAGCGCAGCGGCACTGTAGTCGTTGCCGGCTTCCAGCCAGCAAGAGAGCCGCGCCAGCGGAGAGTTCGCCGGCTGTCTGCGCGACGATCGCCAGACCGACAACGGTGTCGCTCCCGAACCCGAAAGGCGATCGACCGGCGACGCGATCTCCGCCAATCATGTACCCGCCGGCCCAAAGGAACCTACCGAACTCGCGGAAGCCTGGTCCAAGCGCGCTCACCAGCAGTGATCGCCCTTGAGCGGATTCCTCGTTGTCCCGTATCTCGGCGGTCATCTTCTTCCGTATGGCTAACGACGCTGATGGCGGTGAGCGGCGGGACCGAACTAGACTCCGAACCCGCAGGCTGAGCCCAATTTGCCTATAGCAACCGCAAGGTTCAAAAGGCTTCGTAGGCCGAGGCCGCTAGGATTATCCAGCCAACAAGGTCAAGGCATCGCGATGCTTCAGGCGCTCCATCGCAGTTTGCCACTGGACCGTGAGCGTATCGATAGAACCAGCTACAGGCACCCTTGAAAACTCGGTGATGACATAAAACCGATATTCTGCTTCAGGCTCGTGCTCTACTGTTTCTGAAGGACGAGGTGCCCGTGCACGCTCAAATCTCCAAGCACATGCGGCAACCCAGGCCAACCTCCGGTTTCACACTGAAAACGCCAGTCTTCGTCCCCTGGTCCGCAAGTCCGATACAACGAAAGGTCGTAATCGCCTTCCATCCGGTTCGAGATGATCGTCCCGCTTATCGTCATCTGCTCCGCTCTAGCCTCTTCTTCCAAATAAGTGACCTTGTCAGGTCCTCGCACGGTGTGGTAAGCGTAAGGAAACTCAAGGGTACTTCTTCTGCAAGAGAACTGCCAAAAGGGTCCTTGAATGCCGGCACTGATGTGGGTTGATGGGCAGATCATCCTGATGGAAAAGTCTCTACCCTGGAAGGAAACAGGCTTGTGATTGTCGCGTGGATCTGGTTCACAAACGACTGCCGAAAGAGGCGACTGCGGAGCCAGGGCAATTCGACCCAACTTGTAGAATGTGACCCATGCGCCATCACTGTTTCCATACCACAACCCGCTTGTCGTTCGGAATGCTATCTGAACTGTGCTGCCCGGGGAAGGCAAAGGAGTCAAGTACCGATCCCAGCAGTACGTACCATCGGTAGGGACGTCGTCATTACCAACCGTCTGGCCAGACACACTTTGAACTACGAGAGTCCCAGACCAGGTTGTACCAGCCAGTAGCTGCGTCCCCTGTGTTGGCGGACTAGGCTCCGTCGGAGCGCTCTTGCCGCTGCAGTGAAGGCAAGCGACCGCCAGTAAGAAAACGACGAAGTACCGCCGCATTTTTAATCTAACTGACATATCTATTCACACTTTCAAGTGTATCACTGTAGCGTTCGCGTGTCTAGATCTAACGAGGCTGCCGCCTCAGACCCACGAGCATGCCAGCACAGGACCTGGCTGATCGGGAGCCCGCAATGACGATAGCACGCACCGTCGCGGAGTGGGCCTAATTGTGGTCACGCCGCCCGATCCGAGACGGTGGGACCCTTGACCGGTTGGCCAAGAGAGGGGCCAGCGAGGATCGGGACCTCGCCGAACACGGGCTCGCCGAGTGGGCAGCCGCGTTGGATTTGGAAGATGTCTGACCTGGGGCAGATCTGTACAAGCGAGTCAAATTTTTCCCTGGGAGCGCTGGCGTCCCCGTCGGCCGGGCGGGGGAAGAAGAAACCGACGAGGACGCCGGCGCTGCTCTGAAAAAGCCTGCGGGGGTAGGCGCCCCATCGACGGAGGTCGTGATCCCGGGGAATCGAGTCGTGATCCTGAGGAAATCGGGTCGTGATCCCGGGGAATCGGGTCGAGATCCCGAGGAATCGGGTCGTGATCCCCGGGAATCGGTCGAGATCCCGGGGAATCGGGTCGTGATCCCAAGGAATCGAGTCGTGATCCCGGAGAATCGGGTCGAGTCCTGTCCTCCCCCCATCCCCACCCCCGCGCCCGCCCAAGGGGAGGCAGGCAGCGGCATGTTTAGGCCGTCGGTTCGCTGAAGCAGAGAATATAGCCATCTGGATCCTCGACGTAGAAATCCTTACAGGACCACGGCCTCTCTCCCAAAGGCTTGGTAATGAGCGCTCCACGCGACCGCAGCTCATCATGCAAGCTCGCCACGCCCACTACGTCAATGTACACGTCGAGATGTTCATGTTGCTTGCGATGCGCCCTGTCGGCGATTGTCTTCGGTGCGCACTTGAGATGAATCGCAGAACCATCGCGACTGACGCTGGCATAGAACGACTCATAGCAGAAATCGAGGTCGAAGCCGAGCTTCCCGCAGTAATACTCGATTGCAGTGGGAAGATCTTCCACCAAGAACTGCGGAGCGATCCGGGTGAGCTTTGTGGCGCCGGCCACGGTCGTCGTGGTCATGCTATCCGTCCTTCTCGGCGCGACGATCTCCGCAGGCGCCAGTACTCGCGGGCTACTTGAACAGCTGTGTCGTTTGTCATAACCGAGCTCCCTTCTGGCTACTGGGGCTGGCCCCGTCGCAGGCTCCACAGTCCGCGCACCGAGAGGATGACGGAGAAGAGCGAGGTCACGCCGAGCGCAAGGAGTGTCCAGATGAAGAAAAAGCCCCCGCTGCGGTGGGTTCCGAAGCCGATTCCCACCCCTCTCATGTGGATGACGGGGACGCCCATCAACAGGAGCGACGCGACGAGGACGATGACATACCCCGATCGCCGTCCGGCGAGCACGAGCGTTCCGTACAGCCAGACGACGCAGATGACCACCGCCAAGAGGTTCGGAAGCCCTCCCGGTGACATCCCGCGGTCGATGTCGTCCGCCAGGTGAAACGTGCCGAAGAGGATCGAGAGCAGGGACGCGATGGTTAGCATAACGTTTTGTTTCATTGGATAGTCGCCTGCAGGCGGCGCCAGAAGAAGTACGAGAGCCCCCAGAGCACGCCGGTGGCCGCCGCCCAGCCCCACGCCTCCGGGCCCTCGCCCATCGAGAGGTGGGCGAGGAGCGCAGAACCGAGGGTGATGGCGAAGCCGGCATAGGCCCACTCCTTGAGCCGCGCCGGCACCGGCGCCAGCAGCAGCACCACGCCGAGGAGCTTGGCCCACGCGAGCTCCACCCGGAAGTAGGCGGGGAAGCCGAGGCGGGTGAACTCCCCGGCCACCTGCGGCAGGCGCAGTTGCGCGTAGGCGGTGAAGCCGATCTGCAGGCAGAAGATCGCGGTGACGATCCAGAAGCCGATGACCATTCCTTTGGGGCGGGGCAGGCTCATGAGGGTCCTCCGGGGGTCTCAATGCCGAATTGCTTTGCGTACTCGGCGTTCAATCGCTGCCAGCCGCCGAATTTCATGGCCTCGGGGCCGACGATGCGTCCAATGGGCCGCCCGGCGAGAAGCCGCTCCAGCACGTCGAAGCAGAGGTGCCAGCCCGCAGCGCCCATCGCCATGAATCGACGGTCGATGTTGTGCCAAAGCGTGAGCCGAGTGCCGTCGCCGCCCAGCGGCTCCAGTTCCCAGCGGACGTCCTGTCCCCCCCAGTTGAATTCGAGCACTTTCGGCGCGTCGGCCCGCTTCACCTGGGTCTCGGTGACATACGGCGTCGGCGCCCCCACGGTCGAGAGCTTTGCGGTGCCAACGGTACCGAGGTTCCGGTCCGCATCGAACGGAGCCCATTCGCGGAGATGCTCGGGGTCCGTGAGCGCTTTCCAAACCTTGGCAGGTGGGTGGAAGAGGTCGCGGACGAGAACGAGCGTCCACTTCTCTCCCTCTTTTCGGACCGCAGCGCCGGAAGCGGCACCCGGCGCGTAGGACTCACGGCTGCTCATGCTTTTTCTTTCCTTTCCCAGAGGGCACCTTCTCCATCTTGTCCAAGTGTTGCTCCAGGGCATCGACGTGCTTTGACCAGAAGCGCCGGAAGGGA
>Ga0137403_10005298_pt1 | contig 14990 bp, 9 predicted proteins | sample CZOMad2_1_16fung_FD_122057 | JGI IMG/M metagenome (GOLD analysis project Ga0137403, IMG submission 122057) | Vadose zone soil fungal communities from Angelo Coast Range Reserve, California, USA - CZOMad2_1_16fungal (Hybrid Assembly) | ecosystem: Environmental > Terrestrial > Soil > Vadose zone... | reverse complement strand
CATTAGTATCCTGCTGCGGATCCAGGCGGATGAAAACATTGTCCACACGTCCAGTGTTGAAAAGGGCGTTGTCCTCTTCTCTCAACATCCACACTCCGATACCTTGCTGGCCCACAAAGTTTTGCAGAGTACCCGGGCCATCCGGATGTCGCGAGCCCGGGATGTCACCCTCGTCGTTGTCCTCGTAAATCAATTCCTGGTTGGTGCTTCCATTTCCAAACGTGTGATTGTTCAGCACCACGGCGCCCTGCCCATGGCTCAGGGTGCCGGCCAAATCTCCAATATTTTCATGTTCGATGAAGTTCGTCACTACGACCCGGCGAACGTCAATCGGCTGGACGGCGAGGGCTATCGTGGTCGAGATGCCGGGCTTGTCGTGGGTGCCGTCGGGAATTGGCGTGGGCACGTTGACGCCGTGGAGGTACTGCTCACCGTTCGGGCCGGTCTGGCTGAACGGGAATTCCGAAAACAGCGCAAGGAAACCGTACTCCGCCGCTTCCTGATCCTCCGCTTTCACGCCGATGTAAAATACTTCATTCGGTAGCGCGTTGCTGTAGATGATAAACTCCGTGCCGCCGCGCAGCAGGGATTTGTCGGCATTCGCAATGACGGTTGGATCAAGATTGGTTAATCCCGACGCCAGCGGCCCGCGCGCCACATACAAATCAATATCCGCCTCAGGCCGCGTCGCGGATCCGACGTCAGGAGCATCCACACCAATCGGCGTAACGGAAAGATTCACCGGCAGGAACGTCGCAAACGCGGCATTCGTAAAACTCGTCACCGCATTGCTGCCCATGGTGTTGGTGATGACGTAAAAGTGCCATTGGTTTGAAACTCCAATGGTTATCTGGCCGTTCGTCCCCCAACTGGTCTGGTTGGTCAGCGACAGCGTGCCGGTGCCTTCCAGCGGAGAACTTGCGCCCGTGTGCTGACCCAGTAATAACCCGCCCGAAGTGTCCGGCGAATCCGCGAACTGATTGGTCATCGCCGTCAAATTGGCGGCATAATTCGTGAGGCCCGAAGCGGCGGACGTCAGCGTCAGGGCGTTGGTGAAATCACCGTTGGCGCTCGAAATGACCAGCGCGAAATCCTGCACCACTCCATTGGTGTGCGAGGTGACGGCGTTGACGTTGACATCATGCGCCCTCACCGTGATCGAATAATTCGAGCCGAGCACTGCCGGGACATAAATGTTTTCAACGTTATTGACGTTGTCCTGCGGCAGGTTGTTGGTGTCTCCATTCCATTCGGAGGTGAACAAATCGCCGGGCGGAAAATCATTGCCGAAATACACGACCTGATTTGAAATATTTCCATCCGCCAGGTTTGTTACAATCAGATCCAAATTGTTCACCAGCTTAATGCCGGCGGCGGGGTTGCCCGGCGGGTCCGTCCAGACCAGCGTGACGCGCAGAGGCGCTGTTTGGGCGTTCGAATTCACCGAAACGAAAAACGTCCGGCTGTCACCGGTGGCCAGCGCGTTGGTGAGACTCTGGTCCATGAACAACGTGGGAACACCACTTGGCTGAAAGGTATTCGTCAGGCCGAACGGAATCGAATTAGTCAGATTGACCAAACCCCAACCCTGATAATTGATGTTGTTCCTGACCTGAAAATCATAAATAGGATTGATCGAACGAGCGCCGTTAATCAGGAGCGCCTTCATCAAGGCCGGACTCGGTATGGATTTCAATTGATTCGTGAAATAATCCTCCATCAACGCGAGCGTGCCCGACACCGCCGGCGCCGCCATGCTGGTGCCGGATTCGTAGCGGTAAAAAGGACCGGCAGGGGTGTTCGAGCTAAGTAATCCATCATTTAATCCCTGGAGAACGGTAAAAAAAGTTCCCAGCTCGTTGGTTCTAAATATTTCGGTCGTGGTGTCGTAAACCACTTTCACATTGGTGGGATTGCCGACGGTGTAGTACCACAGGGTATCGACGGGAGCGAGCAGCTGTGAGTTCGTCGGGATGGTCACGAAATTACTGCCGATCAAATTGACGGGCGGCGTCGGCATGGGATTATTCGGTCGCACGTAAATGGCCAGATCGGTATTCGTCTGAGCCGTAACCGCTGAAATATTAAAAAGAAACGCATCGCAGGGAACAAAAACGGAGTAATTAAAGAAATTGGTTGGGCCGACCGTGTCGCCGAAAAACGTGTTGGCATCCACGGTGATGGGATTGTCGTAGGCGTTGGTATCCCAAGTCAGGGATCGGGTGGAAACCACAAACGTTCCGGGCGCGATCAAATCGGGCTTGAACCTTCCAAAATCACCTTCCACACCAATACCGACGTTTCCGCGCGCGGAAAATCTGGCCACTTGATCCGGCGAATCCGTCATGGCGGCCCACGGCTTATTAGTCGTGCAGGTGGCATTGTTGGTGTCGCAGGCGTCGCACTGGGTCACATCATTTGTAATTCCACGCGGCAATTCGCTGGCTCCGACACTGATGACATTTTTCGCCACGGCGGGAGACAGAAGACTGTCGGGCAGGCCGCCCAATCCGCTGTCACTCCCCTCGCCACCATTTCCCGCGGCGAAAACATAGATCAACGATTGAGAGCCGGTCGCTCCCGGAACGGAATCCCGGACCGCTTGATCGTAACTGGCGGCGGCGAGGTTGTAATCACTCGTACCATAGCCCCAGCTATTGTTTGAAATCAGCGCGTTGGTTTTTGCGGCAGACGTCTGCAGTTCAGCGTCGGTGAACAGCGGGTCCTGCGCAGGCAACGCATACAAGGTGGAAAGCGGGGCCTTGCCGCGGAAATTTGCATTCGGCAGCGAGCCGACAGCATTGGTCGGGCCGTTCAATCCACTGGCCGCGATAATGCCGCCCACGTGAGTGGCGTGGCCTTCGGTGTCGGCGAAGCCGACAGGAAAAGCAATCGGATCTTGATCGATATTCTTCAAATCCGGATTGAACTGAGTCGCATCGTTCGTCGGAACCCATGAATCAGCGACAGCCACCATGACATTCGAGCCGGACAAACCCATGTAATTCGTTAGTGTGACGGTATCGACCGAATCGCTCATGATGACGCGGGTCAAATCATTGGCCGAAACGCGCGCGAGCGAGGGTTCCACTTCCTGAACGCCCGGCAACGCGGCAACGTCGGCAATGTTGCCCACGTTTTGCAACGCGAACTCCGTGCCGAACGGCGACTGGCTCTGGGCAGCGACCGTGATGCCCATTTTATCGAAGGCCGCTCTTGTTTCCGCGAGCGCGTCCGAAAACACGTTGACGTTCAGGCCTGAAACGCCTTGCCCCTTCAGCGCCATGGGCATCAAGCCCGCCTTCACCTTGAAGTAAGGTTCCCACGGAGTCACCGTGGCATTTTGGGCGAGTAACTGGGCCGTCCCGGCCGAAGCGCGAACCAGGTACGCGTTATTCGGGATGTAGGAAACAATGGTCGCGCCGGCGTCGGTCAAATGCGCGCGAAAGCTGTCAGTAACCGGACCGTGGGATTGCACGATGTAAGCGCCGGGATCGCCATGCGACTTCAACGAATCGGGAATCGTGAGAGCCTGGGAGTTGTCGGAATCAATCAGCGCGTTTTCCAGCAGAATCGCATGGCGGTTCTTCGAAAGTTCGCCCACGCCTTGCGTGGTGTTGCTCAAGCGATAGGGAAAAGCATTGGTGCGCTTGACCACGGCATTGTTGGTGGCATTGGGGTGCAAATCAACGATCGGCGCGGTGCTGGCTGGCTTTACGGTGGTAGACTGCATCCGCACCGGCGGATTCGCGGCGGGATTGGCCGGGTTGGCCGCAGTGTCGACGCCCGGAGCAGCAGGCGCAGCGGGCTTCTGAGCCTGGCGTTTTTCACCTAATCGCCAGACGCAGAACACGGCGACAAGGCACGCCAAGCTCAATAACAGCCATTTCAAGGGATGCCAACGCTTCATATATTAATATTAATAGGGCGATTGGAGATATTGGGAAATTCCCTCTTGGGCAGTGGGCATCCAGCACTCTGCCTGTAGGGAATTCCCCCTCCATTCTGATTCTTCACGTTCATTTTCAGTCCGGACCCAGCACATTAAATTGTTCCACCACAATATGAGGCGGGTAGCTGCGTCCCTGGGAATCCACTTTCCCGCCGGTAAAGCTCTGGTCGGGCGTGCCCTCCACGCGAACGACGGCCCGGGTGGCGGATTCCGCGGTAATCTGATAATTTGTGCATAGGCCATTAAACGCGCCGCCTGTCACCAGGGAATGGTCCGCCGGATGAAGCGTCTGTCCAAAGGAGTATATCACGAACCGGGGGGTCTGATTCAAGGTCAATAACGACATTATCTGCTGGGGAATTCGCTCCATCACCTCGTCACTGATACCCCCAGCCGTGTCATTGATGGAATTCAGTGCATTCGTTACATTATTCAGGAACGGAGAAGCCACGCTCAATTGCGGGGTCGCCAGGACATCGCCCGCATGCTGGAAAACACCATTCGGAAACACCAGGATCGAGCCTTTCTGTGAGTTCGTGTTCGCTCGCGTCGCATTAATGCCCTGCACAATGGCCGCAACGGGTGTGGGATTGTTTGTATCATAGACACCAGCGGGGGAGATCAGGCTCGGACCCACAACGCCGCCCGCGGAATTCGTCAGCACGCCGACGCCGGAAAGCACCGCTGACCACGCAGCAAGATTGGTTTGGTTGATGTTCAATCGGCCGGAGGAGGCGTTTTCATTGACCGCCGCCGTGAACAAATCGAACAGGCCATAATCCGCGGTGGGGTGGGTCAATGGAGCATCGACCATGATGTTATTTCCGTTGGTGAGCAGGACGTTGTCATTGGCCCAACTCCTCCAAATATCGGCGCTGATACTGGACGACTTCAAATAAACCGTTTGCCACGGCGTGCCACGGTGAATGCGGCCAAGCCAGCCGATATTAGCAAGTTTGTTCGTGGGGAAATCCCAGTTATCCGATTGCTCGACCATCGGGTCCTTCACCTGAAAATTGCGATCGAATGCCTGATTAACTTGGAGGGGACTACCACCCGGAGGAAGATGACGGCCGCCCCACGGCTGGTAGGCGTAATTCACGTTGGTCAGGTTATCCGTTGCCGGAGTGGCAAGATCCAAACTGACACCGTTGTGCGTGGCCAGGGTGCCATTGGTGCTCGTGATATCGGGAGCAAGGTAATGCACCAGCGGATCATTCGCCTGCCAGGAAATGCGCTGGTAAATTGTTTCCGATGGAGTGTAGGGCGCCTGCAGATGGTTTGATGTCGAATTGAGCAAGGCATTTCTGAAAATCGACGATTGACCCGGATTATTGAAAAAACTCCCGGAACCTCCCTTGCTCATTTCGATCTGATTGAAAACCCCGAGCGCCAGGCCGCTCAAACGAGTCGTATTCGTGGCCCATACCGAATAGGGATCGGAAATGGACTGCACCTCGGAGCCATGCAAATCCAGGGTGGCGGAGATATCGACAGGGGGCTGCGTGCTGGTGAGGTTTACGAAGTCAATGATTCGATTCGCCGCCGTGTCGATCAGCACGTAGCGCAGTTTAAACTGCAAATTCATAAACAGATGTGGCACGAAGGTAACTCCCCACACCGTGTTCGCGAGGGGCACGAAAAACGGCGAGTTTTTTAAATAAATCCCGTTGGTGTACACTCGAGAAACCACTAATGGAACGATGAACGAATTGTCTGACTTTTTGCGAGTCCATCCCGGCCAGCCCGTGAAAGTTAAATCATTTCCAAAAGGCAGGTCGTTGACAGTGAGAAGCGAGAATCCGGTATCATTGGTGATGGTGATGCTCATCTCATTTGACACTATCAATTCCAATGGCCGGCCATAGGCATTCGTGTAGGAATTCCAGGCTTCGACACCGAAGGTGTTCGTGATTGAGAATTCGAACAATTGGTTGGTGATCCAGGGCGGTCCGGTCACGCTTGCCGATGTATTCGTAAATTGTATCTTGCGCGAAACTGTCAGGGGGTTCTCCATGGAGAACTCGTTAAAATTCGGAAATCCTTTTTTCGCACCGATGACCCAGGGAACCCCGTAAAGATTGACCGCGACATCCAATGGCAGACCCGGACTTAATTTCAAAAAGTTTGTCACGGTCTGAAACGGAAACGCCAGCGGGCTCAAATCAGTGACTTCCCGATAGCCCACGATCGTTACCATTCCATTCAAGGTGCTGAAAACCGGCCGGAACACCGTCGGATAATTCGTCGGACCGATGTTGTTAAAAAATCGGTTGGTCGTCGCGTCGAACATATTCGCGGCCAATTGCAAAATACGATGCACCGCCGGCGTGTAGTAATTGAGATTGGTCACTCCCGTAACCACTGGATCTTCGTAGATCGGGATGTTCGTGATGGTGACCAGGTTCCCATTGAAATCGCGCATGTCCATTTGCCGGAACATTGCGGCGGCGGCATTCGTGAAAAAGTCCATCGCGGTCCATCCAAGCAGGTTCGTTTCCATCCCCGGAATCACGTTGCCACTGTTGTCCGTGTTTTTGAAATTGACGTTGATCTTTTTTTGGTCCGGCGTGGAATCCGTGCCCAACTGGGCAAGCATCCGATAAAAGGTATACGCGTTGTAAGAATCGTTGCTCGTGCCGAGGTTCGACAAGGTGGTCCGGAACCCAGGCGGCAATTGGCTAAAGATGTCCTGCGTCGAAAACATGTGGTTGGAGTTGTCAGCGCCGGACCAGGGATTGCCGACACCATCAGGAGGTGAGTTGTTGGTGGTGCCCAGCATGAGTGGGCCGTCGGAATAAAAGTCGATATTGAAGTTAGCCAATGCCGCGGCGTTATTGGGAAAAAGCTGTCTGGCGGAATTGAGGTTGAGATAACCGTTGGGAGTGCCATACCGATAGTTAAGAATGTCATTGGCGTTAGTAAACGCAGCACCGAGCGACACGACACCCAAATTAGTATCGTACACATATCCCGGAACGGGATTCCACCATGCGTTCGTATTCAGATCAGCCAGAAAACCAGCAAGATTAATTTCCCAGGTGCCTACTCCGAGATTACGCAGAAATCCGTCCGCCGTGCTGGGTATGGGAGCACGTTTGGCGTGATTGTGAATGTAATTCAGGTCCAGCGTCTTCCCCGCCGGCACCACCAAATACGCATAACGCGCGATGAAGTGGTTATCCGCCGAGTGCAGTTCCTCGGGGCGCTCCAATTGGCCAATCCATTCCGGATCGCCAGCGAAATTGTTACTGATCACCCAACCGCCGGCATTCGTGGCAACGGTAATAATCTGGCCGGAAGCGTTGGTACTTAAATACGCCGGATTGTTGGCCAGGTCATTCACGACCACCGGCCAACTGCCGTTTCGGTCGTAGCGCCCATTGCGATTCTCATCGCGATAAAAGCGAAATTCGCTGGCGTGCGTGCCGGCATTCGTCTCCACAAAAACCGGCGCGCGAGGATTGTAAAGCAGGTTCGCGATATTCCGTTCCCATTCCACCGGTCCGCCGGCGTAAGGCACTCTATTGGTTTCATAGTCGTAATTGACGTTGCGCGGATCCGGCGGCTGACCATCAGTAAAACCGTTGTTGTTGATGTAATTCGTGGAAACCATCAGATCGAAATCCTGAAAATTGGTTTGGAGCATGATGCGCGTGAGCAGTTCCGTGCTCACCCGCGCCAGGGCGGCATCGGAGGCGTTGCGCGCAATTTTCTGGTCCGTGGCGCCGTTCACCGAACTGCGCTCACGCTGGCTCAGTACCAGGAACGTCACTGCCATGAAGGTGATGATCGACAGCATGATCAACGTGATCACGAGCGCGACGCCGCGTACGTCCCTTTGGACTTTGGACTTTGGACCTTGGACTTTGGACAGTTTCATTACGGATTATAGGCCGAAGGATCGGCGTTGCGGATGGCGATGCGCTGCCGGAACAACTGCACGTTGCCGGCATGGGCCGCGAGAAAATTGGAGCGGACGGTCGGGTCAGGAATCGATTTGTAACGTTTCAACACCGCCGGCTCGAGCACGCCGATCTGCACCTCCACATAAGCCGGCACGATGTTGTTGGAATACGCGGAAAACTCCACTTCGCCGGGCGCGATGTTGAACGAATTGCTGATCGTCACAAAAAAATTGCTCTGAATGCTCTGGGTGCCGTTGGTCAGCACGAACCCGTTCGGGTCAAAACTACGAATGCGAAAATCAACCACGCCATCAAGGATTTTGCTGATGTTAAGGGGATAGGTCGCATTCAGGTAGGTCGCATAAGGCAGATAGGCATTAGTACCTGCGATTTGGGACCTCGGAACGTTCGTCTCAAAGCGATAGAGCGTCCCTACGGAATTCATATTGCCGAACACCGAAGGATTGGTGCGAACAAAATAACCGATGCCGCTCCACGTCTGGTTGTAGCGCGACATAAAGAATAAATTTTCGAGAATATTTGTGCGCGGGTACGAGCTGGCGGGCAGGGTTTGCAGGAGCAGCGGGTAATTGGGAATTTGAGTGTAGAAATTGATGCCGTTGGTCTGGAAGGTGGGCGTCATCTGCTGCAGATCGCGCACGAACTGGTCGTTGATCATGCGCCCGCCTTCCAATTGATCCGTTTGCGCCATGCCGGCCCGAAATGCTTTTTGCACCTGGTTGAACATGGCTATCAACCCGAGAATGATCACCGAGAGCAGCACCATCACCACCATGATTTCGACCAGGGTGAACGCGGCACCCCGGGCGCGCACCCGCAACGCGCGCCGCCAACTCTCGCCTGTCATTGTGGGTTTAATTTTCACGGAGAATTTGTGACTTCAGCATAGCTGGAAGATTGGACAAAATACATTGGCTGGCCGTTGTCAGCATTGCTCAATAGAGAACCGCTGGTCATTGATCGAAATGTCGCCAAACCATAGTTCGGAATTTGACCGTTTGGCAGAACCGGCCAGCGGAATCGCAACCGGAAATCGTGGGCATTGGTCTGAAGCATCCACGCCGTACGCATGAGATTCGTGCGTTCCGCCATTTGGCCCGGCGTCAGGCCCTTGCCGTCAGGAGTATTGGTGGCCGCACAGTCCAGGCAGAACGCATTAGTGTCCATCGGAGCGTAGGAAAAATTTTCCACGATCATGCGATAGATGAACGCATCCGAGAGAATAATCGAGTTGGTTTGCGGAGCCTTATTCACCACGGTTCCGCTGAACGCGCGAACGTAGGCGATGACGTAGTTGCTTTGAAACCCGGTGGCTGGAGGGGCCAAAACGAATTCAGGAACTCTTTTCGGCATGCTTAACAAGCCGATGATGTGGGCTCCGTTGGTTAATGGAAAAGAATTCGGCGGCGTAGCGATAGGACTGGTCACGCCGGAACTGGTCGGCGTATAAAAATCCATGCCGGATTTGACCACCTTGTACCTGTCATCATATTGGGTCCAAATATTCGTAACGGCTATCACGTAGTTGGTCAGATCATCGTATCCGCGCGACCCATTGCGGATCGCGCTCATCCACATGTCGGCGTCCTGGCCGATGATGGTTTCCTCGCGATTCCGTTTCTGCACGTCCAGTCCCCGCGGCAGCACCGCAATAATCGCCACCAGCGCAAAGCCGATGATGCCGAGGCAAATCGCAATTTCAATAATGGTAAAAGCGCGCCCGGAGTCAGACCTTGAATGGCGGGTGTTTGAAAACTTCATAACTGGTCCTGACGCTCCAATCGGGCCCGTCCCGTGAGGCGGTCGATGTGAATCACGTTGTAAGTGGTATTGGTGCTGCTGCCCGGCGGGTTCTCGATCACGTTGGGGAGACCCTGCAATTGCGCTTTGTTCGTCGAACTGACGAATGGCGCGATCGAGCCGTACGCCAAAGGTATATTCTCATCGCGCGCCAATAAGGTTCCATCGGCTGAAGCCAACTGCCCGAGGTAGTTGAAAGCTATAAAGGGCACGTTAGGAAAGCGGAAGTTCTGAGCATAATAGTTATTCGCAATAAGCGGGTTCGTTAGCACGTCTGAAGTTGGAAAAGGTATTTGATTTGTGTAATCAAAACCGTAGATCAGCAAATCGGGGCGGTTGGTTGGATACGGTACGCTGGCAGTGGGTAGGGTTGGGCTGTAAATCGGTCCGGAAAACTTGAAAGGTGCGATGAAAGAACCGGCTGGCAAGGTTTTTACCTTCACTAAATCCTTCGGAAATGTCCGGCCCGGTTGGTCACCCACGTCACGCAGGCTGACCATCATGTAACCATTCCACTGCGCCGCATAAAGTTGCGTAACTATCGTGCTTGTCCGTATGGGTAGCGGGAGCGTCGTCCAAGGGGCTGTGTTATTATTCCAAAAATTCGTCGGGATAAAAACCATGTAAACCGTCGAACGCTCAGTGATGGCCAATTGCCGCGCGCGACCGACGTCATCAAGCATCTGGCGCGTGGCCGCCACCGTGACATCCGGCTTGGAGAAATTTTTCAGCACCGGCGCGAGCAACGCCGCCAGGATGCCGACGATGGCGATAACCGTGAGCAGTTCGATCAGGGTGAAAGCCTCCTGAAAATGACGAATGACGAATGACGAATGACGAGACCCTGCGCCTTCGCGAACTCGAAACCCGAAACTCGAAACTCGAAACTCAACCTTCATATCACTTCCAACTAATGACGTTGTCCTTGTTCTCGTCAGCGTCCCCGTGATCGCCAACATCCGCTTTTTTGTCCGGCCCGAGCGACCAGACCATCACACCGCCGTGATATTCGTAATCGTCCGCTGACCCGGTCCCGCTAGGATCAATAATATCAACCAAGCCGTTAATTCCGGCAGCCCCGGCAGGAGGGTTTGCTTGCGAAACGCTGTGGAATTTGTAGAAAGCATCCTGAGTGGTTTCATTGTAATTCAAATCCATGCTGATGATGTAGGGATTGCCCCAGGGATCACGGTAAACGAGGTCCGGGCCGACGCCGGGCAAGGTCGGGTCGCTCACCATCGCCGGATTGAGAAACTTGATCTGCTGGGAATTCCGGACATGACCGAAATTGACCGTGTTCGATGTACCGCTTGGATATTTCTCCATGTCCATCAGGATGGCGATGACTTCGTCGTTGTTGGTGGTCCAGTTGCCGGTAGCGCCGCCTATAAGATTGTAAGAGGTGCCGCCGTAGGTGAAATCATTGGTGCCTGCGTTCTGTGAGGTGGGATAGCGGCTGTAAGTCGCGTCGTAGCGATTGATGGCGTTGACGATGTCGCTGATCTCCAAACGCGCCTTTTTGACTTGTGCGTTCCTTTTTGCCGCAGAAAGCGCCGGCAGCAAAATGGCCGCCAGGATGCCGATGATGGCGATGACGACGAGCAGCTCGATCAGCGTAAACGCGCTGCCAGGATTTCGACGAAGCGAGAGGTTTTTCATAGTTGAATAGGTTGCGTGCTCCAATTGCTGATCCGGTTGGTCTTGCCGCGAATGACAAGGTCCACCCACAAATCGTACGAGGCCGTATTGTTGGTCGGATGCGAGGAATTATAACGCCACGGATTCAAGGATGGATCTGCTGTCGGGATCAGTTGCGTTCTATCCGAAGGCCAGACGACCGAGCATACCAAAATCTTGATATTCTGATCCGCAGGGTTGAGCAATCCGATTTGATTCGGGGTCAGGTTATTGAGGAACGTCGAAGCGGCCGCGCCGGCATCGTCGGAATGCGCGCGCGTGGACGTGTTGGCAAAGCCCGAAACGCTAAAGGCCGCATTGATGTTGGGAGCCGTGCCCGTGCCAATCTTCGCGCTGCCGTCCATCGTGACCCATAACGTCGGAGCCGGCTTGCCCACTCCATCATTGGTTGTGCCCAACAGCTCAAAGTAGAGCTGGTTCTGCACGACATTGTTCGTGTTGTCCGGCGGATAAAACCCGAGCTTGGTTTTGTAACCCTCGATGGCATTCTCAATGTCCTTCAATTGGGTTTGCGCGAGGGAAATTTGTTTTTTCTTGTTTGCCGCGCCGACGATGGGAAAGATCAACCCCGCCAGGATGCCGATGATGGCGATGACAACAATTAATTCGATCAGCGTGAAAGCCGTCGCGCGAATGCGCGGGTGAAGTTGGCTGGTTTTTTTCATGAGGTGTCGAAGTTCTACCGTTCGCGCAATTCGTGCTCCATCCGTTCGCTCAACCACTGTTTAATCATGCTCTGGTAATTCAGGTACCGTGAGCGCGCGAGTCTCTTGATGCGCGCCAGCATCCGCGGATCGATTCGCAGGGTAATGGTGACGGACTCCGCCGAGTCTCCCGTATTGCCCGCCAATGCCGCCTCCATCAACCGGAGGTCGGGCCGGTTATCCGCCCAAAAACTTGCCTCGCCTTCTTCACTATCGAAGAGTGGTACTTCCTCCCATGTGGCAAAGGAGCGCATATTATTTCCGTCTTGCGTCTTCACATAACACGCAACACGTATTCACTGATTCAACGTCTGATCCACTTTCCGCTGATAAAAGAACCTTTCTTCAGGCTCAAAAGGACGGGCCAGCATCACCCGAATCTGCTTACCATTCGTCCGGTACACACTAAAAATTCCCACCCCCCCGGCTGACATGCCCAGGTTAAAATATCGCGCCTGGGCCGAAAATCGCGCCGAATCCGGCAATAGCCTCAACGCAAACGGGTCTTCAAACGACTCTTCCACCTCTCGTTGCGTCAAAGAACTGTCAGGACTAAGTGGCGAATTGTTCCAATCAAACTCCATAAAGAGCCGATTTGTAACTCAAACGCCCATGCAATGTCCTTACAATGTATTTACACATGGTGGCTTTGTTTGTCAAATCTTTTTCACTGATCCCGCCGAAAAAGCTGGCCACCGGGCGGTAATCCGGCAGCCTGGAGCGGTTAAAAAAATACTGTAGCCATTCGGAGCGAGGATTTTTTGTTTTTGGCAAGGCTTTGGCGACGGAGCGGGTTTGTAAAACCCTGTAACTGAGCCAAAACGACGCTAAAAACCAAAAAGACCGCTTTTCCATTCCTCCTCGCCGAATGGCAACAGTATTTTTTTAACCGCTCGAGCCTTAAGAAACTTGAAAAGGCGTCATTCTTTGCCGCCGCCCTCGCCGCCGACACTGTTCATCAGCGCAATCAAAGGCAAAAACATTGCAATAACGATGCTGCCGACGATGACCGCCAGAAACACAATCATAATGGGTTCCAACAGCGAGGTCATGGCCGCCACAGCGTTATCCACCTCTTCGTCGTAGTTATCCGCAATCTTGAGCAACATTTCAGGCAAGGCGCCGGTTTGCTCGCCGACGTCCACCATGCTGACGACCATCGGCGGAAACACGCGGGAGGCTTCGAGCGGCGCGGTGATGGTTTCGCCCTCCTTGACGCTGTCATGAATCGCCAGCACGGCAGTGCCGACAATGACATTGCCCGAGGTTTCCCTAACGATGGTCAGAGCCTGCAAAATGGGAACGCCGCTGCTGATGAGCGTGCCCAGTGTGCGGGTGAAACGAGAAATGGCCACTTTGGTCACGACCGGGCCCATCACCGGAGCCTTCAGTTTTATCTTATCAAAGATGCGCCGGCCGACCACCGTGCGAACCGCCAGCATAAATAGAATCCACAGAACGATAATAGCGCCCAGGGCGATAAGGATGTGGTCTTTAATCACTTCGCTGATGCCAAGGACGAGGCGGGTAAAGGCCGGAAGTTGCGCGCCTTCCAACATGCCCGCGAACACTTCCTTGAATTTCGGCACGACCATCACCATCAAAATCATCAGAATGGCGGTTGCCACCACCAACACGGCGCAGGGATAAAACATGGCGGCGATGACTTTGCCTTTGATCTTCTGCGCCTTTTCCATGAACTCGGACAAGCGCGCCAGCACGACTTCCAGCACACCGCCCAGTTCACCGGCCTTCACCATGTTGACGAACAGGCGATTGAAAACTTTGGGATGCTGGGCCAGGCCTTCCGAGAACGTGCTGCCGCCTTCAATGGACAAGGCGAGTTCGCCGATGATGTTTTTGAGCGTGGGATTTTTTTCCTGTTTTTCGAGCACGCGCAAGCCGCGCAACAGCGGCAAACCGGCGTCCACCAGCGTGGCCAACTGACGGGTAAAGGTGGTCAAAACCTTCGATTTGACCCTGCCGCCGAGGCCGGGGATCTTGATTTTGATCTCGATTGAGCCCTTTTTCTTTCCACCTTTTCCGGCGGCGGGCCGGCCGGACTTTTTGTCGCCCTTTTCCTTAACTTTTTCTACTTCAACAATCTTGGTGGGGAACAGGCCCATCTCCTTGACGCGGCCAATGGCTTCGTTCTGGCTGTTGACCTCCAAAGTTCCTTTGGTTTCCTTTCCATGGGAATCCATGGCGACATAATTAAACTTGGGCATAAACAGCTCCTATTCGGTCCACAGTCTCCAGTCTTCAGTCCACAGCCGAAGGCCAGCGGGCACGCACAGCCGTCTGACTGTGGACTGTGGACTGTTGACTGTGGACTGACAACTCATTACGTGTATTTCACGACTTCTTCAATAGTTGTATCACCTTCAAAGATACCTCGCAAGCCGTCTTCCCGCAGCGTCACCATTCCCAGCTCCACGGCTTTCTGACGCACCACCACGGTCGGCGCGCGCTCATTGATCAAGGTGCGAATCGGATCGTTCACGATCAACAACTCAAAGATGCCTTTGCGCCCGCGATACCCGGTATCGTTGCATGTGGAGCAACCGCGGCCATAATAAAATACTTTGTCGCCCAGATCATGCGGCGAAAGATTCAGCAGCGAGAGTTGATTCTCCGTCGGCTCGAACGAGGTCCGGCAATTTTCACACACCTTGCGCACCAATCGCTGGCCGAGCACACCCATCAACGTGGACGAAATCAAAAACGGTTCCACGCCCATGTCCACCAGACGAGTGACTGCGCCCGGAGAATCATTCGTGTGCAGCGTGCTCAAGACCAAGTGACCGGTCAGCGAGGCTTGAATGGAAATTTGCGCCGTCTCGATGTCGCGCATTTCACCGACCATGATGATGTCCGGATCTTGATGCAAAAAGGAACGCAGCGCTT
>Ga0137403_10005296_pt1 | contig 14992 bp, 13 predicted proteins | sample CZOMad2_1_16fung_FD_122057 | JGI IMG/M metagenome (GOLD analysis project Ga0137403, IMG submission 122057) | Vadose zone soil fungal communities from Angelo Coast Range Reserve, California, USA - CZOMad2_1_16fungal (Hybrid Assembly) | ecosystem: Environmental > Terrestrial > Soil > Vadose zone... | reverse complement strand
ATGTTCGACGAGGCGAGCGACCCCATCGAGGTCATCAAGTGGAAAGAGATCTACGAGACGATGGAGATCGTGACCGACCGGTGCGAGGACGTCGCCAACGTGATCGAGGGAATCATCCTCAAGATGGCCTGACGGCGAGCTGAGCCGTGCTCACGGCCATCGTCGTCATCATCTTCGTCGCGCTCGTCTTCGACTTCATCAACGGCTTCCACGACGCCGCCAACTCGATCGCCACCGTCGTGTCGACCCGCGTGCTGACGCCCTTGCAGGCGGTCGTCTGGGCGGCGTTCTTCAACTTCGTCGCCGCGTTCGGCTTCGGCGTGAGCGTGGCGCGCACCGTCGGCAAGGGCGTCGTCGACACCGCCGTCGTCGACCAGTGGGTGATCGTGGCGGGGCTCATCGGCGCGATCGTATGGGACCTGATCACGTGGGTCTGGGGATTGCCGACGAGCTCCTCCCACGCGCTGATCGGGGGCTTCGCGGGCGCGGCCGTGGTCAAGGCGGGATTCGGCTCGCTCGTCCCGAGCGGCCTCCTGAAGATCGGCGCGTTCATGATCCTGGCGCCGCTGATCGGCCTTGTCGTCGGCTTCACGATGATGGTGCTGGTGATCAACGTCTTCAAGAACCAGACTCCCGGCCGCGTGGACAAGGTCTTCCGTCGCGGCCAGCTCCTGTCGGCGGCCGCCTACAGCCTGGGGCACGGCACCAACGACGCCCAGAAGACGATGGGGATCATCGCGGTGCTCCTCTTCACCACCGGCCACCTCGGTCCCGAGTTCTACGTGCCCTTCTGGGTCGTGCTCGCGGCCCACGCCGCGCTCGGCCTGGGCACGATGGCGGGCGGCTGGCGCATCGTGAAAACCATGGGGATGCGGATCACGAAGCTGCGGCCCGTGGGTGGCTTCTGCGCGGAGACGGCGGGCGCGATCACGCTGCTCGGTACGGCCATCGCCGGCATTCCGGTCAGCACGACCCAGACCATCAGCGGCTCGATCATGGGCGTGGGCGCGATTCAGCGCTTCTCGGCCGTGCGCTGGGGCGTGGCGGGCCGGATCCTCTGGGCGTGGATCCTCACGATCCCCGCCTCGGCGATGGTGGCCGCCGCTACCTGGATGCTGCTGCGCCTCGTCGTCGCCTGATCCGCCGAGATCAGGCGACGAGGCCGCTCGACGAGCTTACTGGTCGAGCGCGCCCTTGATCGCGTCGAAGACCGGGTTCTGGCTGCTTCGCTGTGCGGGCGCGGCCGTCGCGGGCGCGGCCTTGCCGAGATACTTCCGGACGCAGTCGTACTGCTCCCAGCCCCGGAGCGGATAGTTCAGATCGACCGCCTTCCACTTCGCATGGCCGGTCTTCTGCAGGGTGTCGAGGTTCTTCGACAAGATTTGCGCGAACTTCCCGACGTTGTCGCAATCCCGGCGGCGGAAGTCGAAGGACACGAGCACTGCCTTGACCGCCGCCGTGTTGACCGCGGTCGCCTGCCACGGATAGACACCCACCGGAATCTCGGCCTGCGGGTAGAACTCGAGGACGCTCTTGTTGGTGATCGGGATCAGGACCAGGTTGTCCTTGTCGGTGACGTCCTCCTTGAGGAGCTTCACCGGATAGCCGGCCACGTAGAACATCGCGTCGATGCGACCGGCCTTGAGCTCGGCCAGCGCCTCGCCCGTGTCGATCGGCACCATCTCGCTTGGAGCGACTTCCGACAGCTTGAAGAGCAGGCGCGCGGTGAGGTACGTGCCGCTGCCGTCCCGGCCGACGGCGACCCTGCGGCCGGCCAGATCGTCGAAGTCGGAGATGCCCTTCTTGCCGAGCAGATGGATTTCCTCGTTGTAGAGCGGGAAGACCATCCTCGTCTTCTTCGCGATCCGCTGGAGCGTCTGGTCCGTCTGCACGCGTGACACGAACGCCAGGACGTCGGATTGCACGATGCCCATCGGAACGCCCGGCCGCTGGTAGACCGCGTACACGTTCTCGATCGAGCCCTTCGAGGGAAACACGTTCAGGTTGATGCCCGCCGGCTTGACGAGCTTTTGTAGATCCAGGCCGAACTGATAGTAGGTGCCTTTCTCGCCGCCGGTGATCAGCCCCATGTCCTCGACGGCCGCGGACGGGCTCGTCCAGGCGAACAGCACCAGAAGGGCGAGGGACCAGGTGATGAAAGCTTTCACGGCATGTCCTCCTCTGCCGGAGCGGCGGACGGCGCGCTCCCGACTCTCCCGGCCGATTTTGACACGGTCCCGACCGAAATGGCTGTAAATATGCGGGCGTTGGAGGTCAGGCCGGGCGCGATCTAGCGGAAATCCCGCGCGCTGACCTCGTAACGGGCGATCAATCCGTGCAAGGTCGGGCGGCTCACCGCCAGAAGCCGAGCGGCCTGCGTGATGTTTCCGCGTGTCTTGACGAGCGATTCCACGAGGGCGATCCGTTCCGCCCGGTCCCGGGCCTCTCGAAGCGACGGCGTGGGCCGCTCCTTCAGCTCGATGCCGAGGTCGCGGGCCTCGACGACCTTGCCGCGGGCCATCAGGACCGCCCGCTCCACCGCGTTCTCGAGCTCGCGCACGTTGCCGGGCCAGGGATGGTGTGCGATGGCCTCGAGGGCCGAGCTTCCGAAGCGGAGCTTTCGACGGTGTTCTTTGCCGGTCCGCTGCAGGAGCGCGTTGGCGATGAGCACGACGTCCTCCCCGCGCTCGCGCAGCGGTGGGAGGGTCAGGTTCACGACCGACAGACGATAGTAGAGATCTTCGCGGAATCGCCGCGCCTGCAGCTCCGTCTTGAGGTCCTTGTTGGTCGCGGCGACGACCCGGGCGTCGACGCGGACCACCTCGCGACCGCCGACGCGTTCGAGCTCCCGCTCCTGGAGGAAGCGGAGGAGCTTGACCTGGAGCGGCGGGCTCATCTCACCGACCTCGTCGAGGAAGAGCGTGCCGCCTTCCGCCAGCTCGAGCTTGCCCTTTCGCTGGGTGTGCGCACCGGTGTAGGCACCGCGCTCGTGGCCGAAGAGCTCGGATTCCAGCAGGGTGTCGGGGATCGCGCCGCAATTGATCGCCACGAACGGGCGGTTGCGCCGGGCGCTGTTCGCGTGAACGGCCCGCGCCAAGAGCTCCTTGCCGGTCCCGCTCTCGCCCTGGATCAGGACGGTGACGTCGGTCCGCGCGATGCGGCTCACGACGGCAAAGATCTCGCGCATGACGGGCGTGTGGCCCAGCATGTCCGCGAAGCGGATCGCCGTCTCGCTGCCGCGCTTCTCGGCTTCGGCCTCGAGCGTTTGTAGATACGCGGCCCGCTGCAGCACGACCTTCAGGTCGTGCAGCTGGATCGGTTTCTGGTGGTAGTCGAACGCGCCGAGCTGGACCGAGCGGACCGCGCCTTCGCGGCCGCCGTTGCCGGTGAGCACGACCACCTTGGTCGCGGGCGCGGCCCTCATGATCTGGTCGAGCGCTTCCAGCCCGCACTCGGAGCTCTCCGGATGGGGCGGCAGCCCGAGATCGAGGCTGACGACGGCCGGCTGCTCGGCCGTCAGCACCGAGAGCGCCTCGGCGCGATCCTCGGCGAAGAGGAGCGTGAAGTCGTCGCGCAGCGCGTACTTGAGCTGGGTGCGGATCGGTTCCTCATCCTCGACGATGAGCAGCTTGGGCTTCATGCCCGCCCGCCGATCGGGAGCCGCACGGAAAAGGTGCTGCCGGTTCCTTCCTTGCTCGATACGTCGATGGTGCCGCCGTGCGCCTCGACGAGGCCCTTGATGTGGTAGAGACCGATCCCCCAGCCGCCTTGCTTGGTCGAGCTGGACGGCGCGAACAGAGACGTGCGCACGAACTCGTCCGACATGCCGCAGCCGGTGTCGCTGACCGACACGACCGCCCGGCCGCCCTCGGCGTAGGTCCTCAGCACGACGGTGCCGCGGCCGTCGATCGACTGCACGGCGTTGGTGACGAGGTTCTGGATCACCTTCGACAGCGCCTCGCCGTCCGCCGAGATCGACAGCGGCGCCAGCTCGGTCACGAGGCTGATCCGGTCGTTCCGGGCGACCGGCGATGCCACCTCCCGCGCGAGCGCCGCCAGGTCGACCGGCGCCAGGCGCAGCCGGGTGGGCGCGGGCGCCTCGCGCAGACGCCCGAGGAGCGACTTCATCCGGTCCACCGTCTGGGCGACGGTGGTGAGCGCGTCGCGCTGGAACTCGCGGTCGTCGAAGTTCTTCAGCGCGTTCTCGCTCAGCATCGACAAGGCGGTGATCGAGTTCTTGAGGTCGTGGACCACGAACGAGGTGAGTCGGTGGAAGGTCTCGAACTCGCGCGAGCGCGCCCGGCTCTCCGACAGCCGCGCGGTGACGATGACGGCGGCGGCGTGCTCCCCGACCGTCTCCATGAGCTCGAGGTCGTCGCTCGTGTACGGCTCGCCGCTTCGTTCGCCGCCGATCGCCAAGAGGCCGATCAGCTCGTCGCCCCAGCGAAGCGGAAGGATCACGGACCCTTCGGCGACCGCCCGAGCCTCCGTCGACCCGCGCCACGCCGCGGTCGAGCCATTCTCGAGGACGAGCGGGCTCCGCCGAGCCCGGAGCGAGGCGGCCAGCGAGTGCGCGTCGTCGGCGAACGTGGGTGCCGGATACCCGGTGCCGGCAGCGGCGACCGGGTGAAGCCCGCCCTGGCCCGCATCCCCCAGATACAAGAGGGCGCCGGTCGCGCCGACCGTCTCCACGACCGCGTCGACGAGCTTCGGCGCCAGCTCGTCGAGTGTCACGGCGGTGCCCAGACGCCGGGTGAAGCCGCGCCACCCAGCGCGGTAGTCGTGGCGGGTTCGCGAGATCCGGCGGGCGTCGGCGCGAGCGCTCATCGTCTAGAGCTGGACGGCGCCGGCAAGGCCGTCGACCCGTTTGCGCCGCACGAGCGCGATGACCTGCTCGACCGCGTCCTCGAGCGGGCCGTCGTTGGTGACGACGACGTCGGCGTAGACGCGCGTCGGCGCGACGTAGCGCTCGTGCGCGGCGCGCAGCGGACCTGCGTACTGATGCAGGACCTGCTCCACGGTGCGACCGCGGTCGGCGAGATCTCTCCTGATCCGGCGCACGAGCCGGAGATCGGCCGGCGCGTCGACGAACACCTTCACGTCCAGGAGCGGGCGAAGCGCGCCCCACCACAGGGTGAACAGGCCTTCGACGAGCACGAGCCGCGCGGGCGCGACCACTTCGACTCCGCTGCGCGCGCGGGCTTCGGGCGAGTACACCGGCTTGCGGATCGATTCGCCGCGCCTGAGCTCCTCGAGCTGCGCCACGAGCAAGGCGGTGTCGATGGAGGCCGGCTCATCGTCGGCGATCTGGCTGCGTTCATCGGGCGGCAAGGCGCTGCGGTCGAGCGCGTACGATTCGAGATCGATCGCACAGCCGCCGATTCGGGCGACGAGGCTCCGGACGATCGAGCTCTTCCCCGAGCCGGTGCCGCCGGCGAGCCCGATGATCACGACGCGAGCGCCTTCAGGTCGGCCTGGAGCATCATGTGCACCAGCGCGGGGAACCCGACGTTCGGTTTCCAGCCGAAATCCCGGCGGGCCTGCGTCGCGTCGGCGCGCGCATCGTGGATCTCGCCCACGCGCAGCAGGCGGGGATCGATCTCCACCCATTCCTCCAGGGTCGAGACGGCCAAGCCCGTGCCGTTCAAGAGGCGTAGCGCGGCCAGAGCCTGCGCCAGGAAGTCCGCGACGCTGTGCGACTTGCCGGTGCCGAGGACATAGTCCTTGGGTACCGGCTGCTGAACCATCGCGTGCATCGCTCTGACGTAGTCTCCCGCGAACCCCCAGTCGCGCCGCGCTCCGAGGTCGCCGAGCTTGAGCTTGGTCCGATCGCCGTGCGCCCAGGCCGCCACCGCTCGCGTGATCTTGCGAGTGACCATCTCCGGGCGACGCCGCGGCGACTCGTGGTTGAACAGAATGCCGCTCACGGCGTAGATGCCTCGGCGTCGGTACGCGTCGCACAGTCTGTGAGCCGCCATCTTCGAGATTCCATAGGGCGAGGTTGGACGAAGCGGCGTCATCTCATGACAGCTGCCGTCGACGTTGCCGAACATGTTGGAGCTCGACGCTTGATACACGCGTGTGTCCGGTCGACGCCGCTCCACGATCCGCAAGAGCCGTGCGAGGCCGCCCACGTTGACGTCGAAGGTCTGGTCCGGCAGCTCCCAGCTGGTCGGCACGGATGTCTGGCCGGCGAGGTTGTACACTTCGTCGGGCCGCGCCTTCTGAAACGCCATCTCGAGTGACGTGGGGTCACGCATGTCGCCTCGAACGAGCTCGATGCGGTCGGCGATCGGCGAGAGCCAGCTCGGGAGACCCGCGTCGGAACGGACGAGACCGTAGACCTTGTAGCCGAGGCCGACAAGGTGCTCGGCCAGGTAGCTGCCGTCCTGACCGGTGATGCCGGTGACCAGGGCGGTCTTCATCGGCGATGCCCGGTGACGGCGGCGGTGGGGATCACGACGAGCCCTTCGAGTTGTCGGCCCATACGCCCCGGAGCACGGGCCGATCGCCGACCCGCGTGCGAGCGGCGCGGTGCTGGAGGCGCTCCAGCAACGTGCGCGCGATCGCCGGGATATAGGCCCGCGGCTGGCGAGCGAGCAGCGCGCCGAACTGCGGCTCCGTCGTGTCGCGGAGCACGGTGACCCGATTCACGATCGCGGCGCCGGGGCGCGCGGGCCAACCGCGCGAGGCGCACACCGCCTGATAGCCGGCGTCCTGCGCGGCATCGACGACGCGGCGGTCGACCAGGCCGTGCGGCGCCGCCAGGAAATCCACCACGCGCCCTACGCGGTCCTCGATGAGACGCTTCGAGATTCGGAGCTCGTTGCTGAGGTGCCTCGTCGGCAAGGTCGGCAGCGCGACGTGATCGTGCGAGTGCGACTGAAACGACATCCCGGCGCGCTGCATCTCGGCGATGCGGCTCCAGGTGAGATAGCCGCGTTGCCCGATCGTGGCGGTATTGATGAAGAACTCGGCGCGCACCCCTGCGGCCAAAAGGAGTGGGAACGCCACCTCATAGTCCGCAGCTCGACCGTCGTCGAAGGTCAACACCACCGGCGAGCGGGCCGGCCACTTCTCGTCGTCGCGGGCCCACGCGTCGTACAGCTTGATGACCCGATGCCCGAGCTCGCGCATCACCCCCAGCTGCCGCCCCAACGCGACCGGCGTGATCCAGTGGTTCGCGAGACGCTCCTCCACGTCGGCCGGGAGGGCGGTCCCGAGCCCGTCGTACTGGAGCACGGGGACGCCCCGGAGCGTCATGGCTCAGGCACCCGCGCGGGAGCCGCTTCGATCCGCGAGCATCAGGAGGGCGCGGGCAAGCTTTCCCGGATCGTGGCGCACGTCGTCGCCGCTCGCGAGCAAGTCGCATTCGTGAACGGAGTGGCCGAGGGCCTTCAGGAGCGCCAGGTCCGCCCGGACCGGGACCGCGCCCTGCGCGCCGTACCGCGCGAGCGGTTCGGGCGCGAACGGCGTGGTGCTGACGAGGATGTCGTGGATCGGCATCGTCGGCGCGTGTCGCCGGATCGCCATCAGATGGTCCACCGCGGTGTGACCATCGGTCTCGCCCGGCTCCGTCATGAGATTCATGACCTGCACCACCCGCGCCCGCGACCGGGTGATCGCTTCGGCGATCCCACGCGGGAGGAGCGCCGCGACGAGGCTCGAGTAGAGGCTGCCGGGACCGATCACGATCAGGTGCGCGCGCTCGAGCGCGTCGATCGCCTCGGGCAGCGCGACGGCGTCGGCCGGATGGAGCCGCACCCGGCGGATCGGGCTCCGCGCGCTCGCGATGCGCGACTCGCCCTCGATGACGGTGCCGTCGGACAGCTCGGCGTGAAGCGTCACGTTCTGGCCGGTGGCAGGCAACACCAGCCCGCGGATCGACAGCAGCCGGCCGACCCGCGCGACTGCCTTCGAGAAATCCTGCTCGAGCTCTGTGAGCGCGGTCAGGATGAGATTGCCGAGGTTGTGGCCCGCCACCTCGCTGCCGCCCGCGAAGCGGAAATCGAACACGTCGGACAGCGCGGCATCGCCCCCGGCGAGCGCCAGCAGACAATTCCGCACGTCGCCGGGCGACGGGAGCCGATAGGTCGCGCGGAGCTTGCTCGAGCTGCCGCCGTCGTCCGCGACGGTCGCGATGGCCGTCAGCCTCGTCTGGTCCCGAGCGGGATCCCACGGGTGGGACTCGAACAGGCCCGCCCGAAGCCCCCGCAGCACCGCGGGCAACCCCGTGCCGCCGCCGAGCGCGACAACGCGAAGGGCGGGCAGGCCTCCGTCTTCAGGCGAGTTCACGCGCGCCGCGTCGTTGGCGGTGGCGACGGCCGACGATGCTGCCATGGTCTAGAGCTCCTTCGCCGCAGGGGGAGCGACCGTGTCGTGGAGGTAGCGCGCCAGCGATTGGCGCAGAACGGCCCTCTTCGTGTAGCCGTACACGAACATGTCGCCCTGGACGACGTAGGACTGAACCACGCCGCATTCCTGGAGCCTCAGCAGGGCTTGTTGTGTGGAGGGGACGTCCCGATTGATCCACCATTCAGCGATGCCGCGCGCGGTGTCGGCGGCCTCGTTGTGTCGCATCAGGTACTGAACGATCTCGCGGCATACCGGATCGCGCCCGAGGAGATCTCGAAGCGCCGGCGTCACTCTGCTGGGACTGGACTGCGACGCGAGCTTCAATGCGGCGTGGTGAAACAGCACGAATGAGGCCAACCCGGTAACTGACCGCGCCGTCTACGTTCTGGGAATCCGGAAAGGCGGCGCGCGCGCGCGGTCCCCTAAAAGTTTGCGCGGCGTCCCCGCAAAGTTTGCCGGGCCGTGAAACGGCGTGCGATCTAGGAGCCGCTCGGGACGAGGCCTCGGTCGGAGCCGGTGACGGCCTCGACGTCCCGACCGTAGGCTTTGAGCTTGTACTGCAGGCAGCGAACGCTGATCTGGAGTAACCGCGCGGCCTCGGTCCGGTTACCGTGGACCTTGTGGAGCGTCCTGAGGATGTGGCGGCGCTCCACCTCGCTGAGCGGCAGCCCCGCCTCGAACAACCCCGAGAGCACGGGCGACGGCGGGGCGGTGGCGCTCGACAGATCTCCGGCGAAGAGGTCGCGATCGGTCAGGGTGTCGCCCTCGGCGAGGACGACGGCCTGCTCGAGGAAGTTCTCGAGCTGGCGTACGTTGCCCGGCCAGGGCAGGGCCATCATGCGCTTGAGCGTCGCGGGAGCGATCCGGGTGACGCGCTTTCCGTAGAGGCCGGCAAATCGCTCCAGGAAGTGATCGACCAGGCGCGGGATGTCTTCGGCTCGCTCGCGGAGCGCCGGCACCTTGATCATGAAGACCGCGACCCGGTAGTAGAGGTCCTCGCGGAACGTGCCGTGCTCCACGGCCGCCTTGAGATCCTTGTTGGTGGCGATGATGAGCCGGATGTCCGTCCGAAGGGGCTTCGTCCCACCCACCTTGGAGAACTCGCGCGCCTGAATGACGCGGAGGAGCTTGGCCTGGAGGCTCGGGCTCAATTCGCCGAGCTCGTCGATGAACAAGGTTCCGGTGTGGGCCAGGGCGAAGACGCCTTCGCGATGCTCCGTCGCGCCGGTGAAGGCGCCCTTCACGTGACCGAAGAGGTGGCTCTCCATCAGCCCCTCGGGGATCGTCGTGCAGTCGAGCGTGATGAGCGGCCGATCACGGCGGGGGCTGGCGTAGTGGATCGCGCGCGCGATCAGCTCCTTGCCGGTGCCGCTCTCGCCGTGGATGCAGACGTTGACGTCGCCGACCGCCACCTTCGCGATGCGCGCGAAGATATCGGCCATCTGCGGCGACTCGCCGATGATGCCGTGATAGGCCGGCCGGATCGGCGCCTCGAGGGATCGCTCGGCGGAGGTCCGCGTGCCGCGCAGCGCCTGCTTGAGTATCTGCTCGAGCAGTGCGCTCGAGCTCGGCCGCGCGACGCACTCGACGTGCGGCAGCTGGGTCAGATACTGGATCTTGGTATCGGCGAGCGCGTCGACGAACGCGAGCACGCGGCCTCGATAGCCCGCGCGCTCCACGCGGGCCGCGACCTCCCAGCCCGTGAGATCGTTCGTGACGTTCACGATCAAAAGGTCCGGGACGCGATGCTTCTCGAACACGAGCGAAAGTTCGTGGAGGGTGGCGGCGAACGTCGTCGTGACTCCCGTCGAAGACAGCACGCGGCGTGTGGCTTCGCCCAGGAGCATGCTGTCGTCGACGATCACCACGCGCACGACTTGCCTCCGCGGTCCGGCAATTCTGACAGGGTGTGCCGTGTCAAGCAAGAGCCCCGAAGCTCGATCGGGGCCCGGTGTCCACGACGTCGGCCCGTGATCGCGCGGCCGTACGACGCGTGCGCGGGCCTTCGCTCAACTTCTGCAGCACGTGCTCGAGCGCGTCGCGCAACGCGGCCTGCTCGGCCGCCCGAGCCTCCGGCCGACCGATCTCTTCCGGGCCAACGCGCGGCGTCGGCCCATCAGTCGGCTGCTCCTCGGCGTACGGGAGGCGCGCCGATGCGCTCCGCTCGCCGTGGCCCTCAAGGTCGGGCTCGGAGCAATTCCGGAAATACTGCGCGGCCGATTCCGGAGGGCAAAACCGAACGCGCATCAGAATCTTCGTGAGAAGTCTGCGCGTGGCCCTCGCGACGCAGCCAGTGGAGCGCGGGCTTCGCTCTTGGTTCAGCTTTTCGGAAGAAGCCTCATCGGCGCGGTCCACAAGCCGGACAAATGAGCAAAGCGAATACCAACATGGAGTTGCGACGCAACCTTCCGGATCCCTTGCATATTTTGCGTACCCGCAAAATATTGCGCGCCGAGGGCGGTGACAGAGGATTGATCAACCACGGGGGACCACATCGCAGCACGGACGCGAGTCACTTTTGAAATCAGCTAGATCGACTCATTCCGGCGGCTCGTCGATCAACTGATCAAAAGCTGAACAGGTTGCGCACTCGACAGCGCAAAACCCCGCCGCGCCGACAGTGCTAACCTTGGCTCAGGCGACGCCCGCGGCAGCGGACCACTATCAGAGCCGGGGCGCCGGGTCGTCCTCGGGGAGGGTCAGGATCACGTGCGACCGGAGCTGGAGCTCCAGATCGACCTCTCGTCGGGTGCGCCGGTCTGAAAGTCGACGTTCGGGTTCCTGCCCTACGGATCGCCCGCGTCGCTCTCCGCGACGGCGATCGAGAATTACTTCGACATTCCCGTCGTCGCGGAAACGCTCCAGGAGGTACTCGTACAGGCGGGCCTCGTGGCGTGAGACGAGAAACAGATGTCGGGCCATGGACCTGTCCATTGTCTGTCGGCACTGTGCGTGGCAGGTCATTTTTTCCTCACGAAATAGGGTGGGGAGCATTTGCAATGCCATTGGTGAAGACATGGAAATCTCTAGCCCTTTCTAGAAGGCGTCGAGCGCAGTCCGTTCGATTCGGAAGATTTTCCGACGGGAACGCACGATGCCGAAGCTGATCATCGTCGTCGCCCGCGACCGCCCCGAGCTCCTCAGCTACTTCGAGCGCGCCTTCGCCGGCCTGCCCGACATCAAGATTCTTCTGGATCGGCGGATCCTGCCACCGGGCGTGAAGCCAGGCGCCGCGAGCCACCCGGGCCATCAGGAGAGGCGAGACATCTACGACGAGCTCCAGCAGCGTGGCTTCGTGATGATCCGCCTGGGCTGATCCCCCTCGACCGACTCGTCCACCGACTGGCTATAATGCGGCGACCGGAGGACTGATGCGTCTGGCGTGGGCGGTTCGGCGGAACTCGTACTTCGATTCGATCGACCTCATGCGCGTCGCCGAGCAGGCGAGGCAGCTGGCGGGTGTCGCCGAGGTCGCGGTCGTGATGGGGACGCCGGCCGGCCGCTCGATGCTCGAGGAGGCCGGCATGTGGCCCTCCGAGGCGCCAGAGGCCGGCCCCTCGGACCTCCTGGTCTCGGTCCGAGCGAGCACCGAGACGGTCGCGAACCGGGCCCTGGCGTCCGTCGAGGAGCTTCTGAGCGCCAGCCGCGACACCGAGCAAGCCCGCGGAGATGTCCTGCCGCGGACGACAGCCGGGGCCGCGCGCAAGAGCGCCGCCACGAACGTGGCCCTCATCGCGGTGCCCGGCGCCTACGCCGCCGTCGACGCCCACCAGGCGCTCTCGGCCGGGCTCCACGTGTTCCTCTTCAGCGACGGTGTCTCGCTGGACGACGAGGTGGCGCTCAAGCGCCGGGCGCGCGCTCGCCGGCTTCTGGTCATGGGCCCCGAATGCGGGACCGCGATCATCAACGGAATCGGCCTCGGCTTCGCGAACCGGGTGCGCCGCGGCTCCATCGGCGTGGTCGGCGCCTCCGGAACCGGTATCCAGGAGCTGACGAGCCTCATCCATCGACTCGGCGGCGGTATCTCCCACGCGATCGGCACGGGGGGGCGGGATCTCCACGCCGCCGTCGGCGGGCTGACCACCTTGCAGGGGGTCGCGGCCCTGGGCGCCGACCCCGAGTCGCAGGTGGTGATCATCGTCTCGAAGCCGCCCTCGCCGGCGGTCGCGGACGCTGTGCTCAAAGCCGCTGTCGCGACCGGGAAGCCTGTCGTGGCGTGTCTCCTCGGGTACAACGGCGTGACGCCGCCGGGCGTTCGCACGGTGCCGACGCTCGAGGAGGCGGCGATCGCCGCGGTGAAGCTCACCGCCGGCGCTGTCCGAGACCTCGAGAGGCCGAAAGCGCAGGGTCCCGGCGCGCGCGGCGCGATCTTCGGGCTCTACGCCGGAGGGACGCTGTGCGACGAGGCGCGGCGCATCGTGGGTGATGCTCGGGCGCACCGCTTCGTCGACTTCGGCGCCGAGGAGTACACGCGCGGACGCCCGCACCCGATCATCGATCCGAGCCAGCGAAACGCGGCGATCGTCGGCGCGGGCGATGACCCGGATGTCTCCGTCGTCCTGCTCGATCTCGTGCTCGGCGACTGCGCCCACGCCGACCCGGTGGGCGCCCTCCGGCCCGCCCTCGCCGAGGCGCGAGCGAAACGCCGCGGGCGCGAGCTGGCCGTCGTGGCTCACGTGGTCGGCACCGATCAGGATCCGCAAGGCCTCGAACGGCAGGAGGCAGAGCTCCAGAAGCTCGATGTGATCGTGTGCGCCAGCAACCGGATGGCTGCCGAGACCGCGCGCGCGCTCGCCGGGGGACGCGATGTCGCCTGAGGCCGATCTCCTCCGCAACCCGCTCGGCGCCGTGGTCGTCGGTCCGGAGATCTTCGCCTCGGCTCTCGCCGCTCAGGGGGTCGTCGTCAGACGAGTCGACTGGCGGCCTCCGCCGGCGGCGGGCGAGCTCGGCGCGCTCTGGTGCGACGCCGTCGACGACGCCAATCGCGTCACGCTCGACCGCATCCTCGGCGCGCATCAAGTTCTGGTCGACGTGCGCCCGGCGATCGAGGTGGTGCCGGGCATGACGCGCGAGACCGTGCTCCACGCCGGACCGCCGATCGCGTGGGAACGAATGAGCGGTCCGATGCGCGGCGGGATCGTCGGCGCGCTGATCTACGAAGGCCTGGCGACGACGTGGGAGGATGCGGAGCGGCTGGTCACCCGCGGTGCCGTTCGCTTCGATCCCTGTCATCATCACGCGACCGTCGGACCGATGGCCGGCGCCACGACCGCGTCGATGCCCTTGCTCGTGGTCGAAAACCGGACCGCCGGCAACCGCGCCTACTCGACGATCAACGAGGGGCTCGGCAAGGTGTTGCGCTACGGCGCCTACGCTCCGGACGTGATCGATCGTCTGCGCTGGTTCAGGGACGTCGTCGGGCCCGCGTTCGGCGAGGCGATCCGGCGCGCGGGCGGTATCGACCTCCGGGCGCTCATCGGCCAGGCGGTGCAGATGGGCGACGAGTGCCACAACCGCAATCGCGCGGCGTCCGCGTTGCTCATCAAGGCGCTCGCCCCCGAAATCGCCGCGCTGGAGCTGCCGGCGAAGGAGCGCAGGCGCGTCCTGGCGTTCGCGGCCTCCAACGAGCACCTGTTCCTGAACGTCGGTATGGCCGCGTGCAAGGCCGCGCTCGACGCCGCCCACGGCGTGCCCGACTCGACGATCGTGACGGCGATGGCGCGCAACGGCACCGACTTCGGGATCCGTGTCGGCGGGCTCGGCGACCGCTGGTTCACCGGGCCGGCGCAGACGCCCGAGGGACTCTACTTTCCCGGGTTCAGCGCCGGTGACGCCAATCCCGACATCGGCGACAGCGCCATCACCGAGACGGCCGGCCTCGGCGGCTTCGCCATGGGCGGCGCGCCGGCGGTGGTGCAGTTCGTCGGCGGTACGCCGGCCGACGCGCTCGAGTACACGCGGCTCATGTACGAGATCACGCTCGGCGAGAGCTCGGCGTACCGGCTGCCGGCGCTCGATTTTCGCGGGACGCCGACGGGAATCGACGTGCGGCTGGTCGTGCAGACCGGAATCCTGCCGCAGATCGACACCGGCATGGCGCATCGGGAGCCCGGAGTCGGGCAGGTCGGCGCCGGTCTGGTCAAGCCGCCACGCCAGTGCTTCGATCGCGCGTTCGAGGCGCTCGTGCAGGCCCGCACGGCCGCCGCCGGCTCGACCGCCCGCTCCTGAGCCGATGACCACGCGGAGCATCGGCGCGCGCATTCCGCGCAACGAAGATCCGCGGCTGTTGCTGGGGCTCGGCTGCTTCGTCGACGACGTGAACCCCCCCGGCGTCCTGCATGGCGCGTCGCTCCGGAGCCCGCACGGCCACGCACGGGTCGTGGGGATCGACGCGGCGCCCGCGCGCCGCGTGCCGGGGGTGCGTCTCGTCGTGACCGCCGCGGAGCTCGGTGATCTGAACCAGCCCACGCCGCTCCTGATTCCGCACCCGACCCTGACGCAGGGACGCACCCAGCGCCCGCTCGCCGCCGGCGAGGTCCGCTACGTCGGTGAGGTGGTGGCCTTCGTCGTCGCCGACAGCCGCTACATCGCCGAGGATGCGGCGGCGCTCATCGACGTCCAGTACGAGCCGCTCCCG
>Ga0137403_10005295_pt1 | contig 14993 bp, 14 predicted proteins | sample CZOMad2_1_16fung_FD_122057 | JGI IMG/M metagenome (GOLD analysis project Ga0137403, IMG submission 122057) | Vadose zone soil fungal communities from Angelo Coast Range Reserve, California, USA - CZOMad2_1_16fungal (Hybrid Assembly) | ecosystem: Environmental > Terrestrial > Soil > Vadose zone... | reverse complement strand
GATTCAGGACCGCCAAAGCTCGGGGATTGTGAGCTAGAAGATTCCTGCGGAATTCGACGGGATCCTGCCTGGCCGCGGAGGCCAGCTCATCCATGAAGCTCTCGACGATGAAGACGTTGTGTACCGGTCCTACACCACGCCAAAACCCGGTCGTAATGCCGGGCGGCTCGGCCCGAACGTATTCGACGAGAATGTTGGGAATTGCGTAGGGCGGCTCGGCAGCCCCTTCGATCGCATCGAAATCCAAACCGTTTTTGAACAGGGGCGGAGAAAACCGGGCCACGACCGAAGAGCCGCATACCCGATGGTGCCACGCGATAGGTCTTCCCGCCTCGTCGAGACCCGCCGATATCCGATCGTAGTAGTAGGGTCGGTATACATCGTGCTGGATGTCCTCCTCGCGGCTCCAGATCACCTTGACGGGACCGTCGATCTGCTTGGCAATTTTGACCGCGAGAAGGGTACCATCTGGCTCAAGCCGACGGCCGAAGCCTCCACCCAAATACTGATTGTGGATCACAATGGCTTCCTTCGGCATTCCAGTGAGCGTCGCGACCGCCGCCTGCGTGACGGTGGGCTGCTGCGTGCCGACCCAGATTTCGCAGATGTCCTTCCGATAGTGCACCGTGCAATTCATCGGCTCCATGGCTGCGTGAGCCAGAAACGGCAACTCATAGACCGCGTCCAAACGCCGAGCCGCGCCGGAGAACGCCTGCTCGAAGTGGCCCTCGTTTCTCGCCACGACCCCCGGGCTTTCGGATGCCTTCTTGAGCTGCTCGACGAGCTTCTTACTATCTATCGAGGCGTTAGGACCGTCGTCCCACTGTATCGCGGCGGCTTCCAAACCCTTCTTAGCAGCGCCCATATGGTCAGCAACGACGGCTACCGCCTCATCGACCGCGACCACCTGATGCACACCCTTGATCGCGAGTGCCGCGCTCTGGTTCACGGCCTTAGGTCTTCCTCCAAGCACCGGAGATATTGCTATCGCCGCGACCTTCAGGCCCGGCAGCATCACGTCGATTCCGAACTGCGTTCGTCCACTGATCTTGTCGGGAGCCTCAAGTCTCTTCGGGGATGTTCCAATGAGACTGAACTGTCCTTGCTCCTTCAGCTTGATGCGATCGAGAGCGGGAGGTTCCGATTCGGCCGCGGATCGCAGCAAGTCCCGATAGGGCAGCGACCTAGCGCCCGACGGATGCAAAACCACTCCATCCTTGGCGGTGCAGGCCGCCGGGTCGACTTTCCAACGCCCGGCCGCCGCCGCGATCAACATGAGGCGCGCCGCGGCGCCAGCTCGCCGAAGGGGTAACCAGAAACCCCGGATCGAGGCTGACAATCCTGTCGCCTGTAAATGTAGGAACGGATTGGCGTAGAGGGCGTCATTCGGAGGCGCGTGTTCGACCTCGATCTGGTCGAGCTTGACTTCGAGCTCCTCCGCCAAGAGCATAGAGAGCGAGGTATAGACCCCCTGCCCCATCTCGACTGACGGTATGGTCAAGCGTACGCGGCCGTCGGGCTCAATTCTCACGAACGCATTCAAGACCGCGCCGCTATCGCTTCCATCAGCCATGGACCAGGACGGCAGGGCAACCGCCAGGGCGAGTCCCCCTGCCGCGGTCGCACCGACCTTCAGGAGCGCTCTGCGAGAGACTCTTGCTTCGTCTGCGCCCGATACTGGCCGCGTGAGCGTGTCGGTGGTTTGCCGCATTGTTAACGCCCTCCCTCGCTCGCGTATTTTATGGCAGCTCGAATGCGATTGTAGGTGCCGCATCGGCATACATTGCCGGACATCGCGTCGTTTATCTCCGAGTCCGTCGGGCGTGGATTGCTCGCCAGCAGCGCAGCTGCCGCCATGATCTGCCCCGACTGACAATATCCGCACTGAACGACGTCATGATCGAGCCAAGCCCGCTGCACCTTCCGGCCAGCAGGAGTCTCGCCGATGGCTTCGATAGTAGTCACTGCGGCCTCCCCGACACTGTCGACCGTGGTGATGCAAGATCGTGTCGCCGCGCCGTCTATGTGAACCGTACAAGCGCCGCAAAGCGCCATACCGCATCCAAACTTCGTTCCTGTCATCTTGAGAACGTCCCGCAGCACCCATAGCAGGGGCGTCTCGCCGTCCACGTCCACCTTATGCGACTTCCCATTTATCTTGAGAACGTATGTCATCCTGCACCAATAGAGTGTTGAGGGACGAGATCTATATTGCAACCCGAAGGGACCGTCGCTCGCGGGATTGCTTTGATGCCCGCGTTATTGCCCCCAGTTTCGTCGATCCTGCTGTGGATCTATCGGCGATAGGACCTCGGCGTCACCCCCACCACCCGCCGAAAGGCTGTCGCAAAATGCGATGGATTCTCATATCCACATCTGGCGGCAATGGTCGGAATCGTTTCGTTCCGGCCCTTCAAGAGGCTCTTCGCCTCTTCCATGCGAAGGAAGGTCAGACGCTTCAGGGGAGTCTGCCCATACAGCTTCTTGTACAATCTCAGCAGGTGGAACCGACTGACTCCTGCCTCGCGCGCCAGATCCTCCAGACTCACTGCGGACGCGAGATTCTCGCGCATGAAGTCTTCGACCTTGCGCAGCCGGCCGTCGCTCGCATTGCGGTAGTGTGGCTCCCCGTAGCGGCCGTACCTGACCAAGAGATGGGCGGCCAACATCTCTCCCGCAGTCTGAGCATAAAGATCTGGCGCGGATTCTTGAAACGCAGCGCTCAGACTCAGCATCAGCTGGCTCACCAAGGGATCGCTGCTTCCGAGGCCGCTCGGCAAGATCGGGGCCGCGGGACCTTTACGCCTGAGTTCTCGTGCGACGCGTTCGATGGTCGCGGCCGGAAGATGGAGCTGCAGGGTGCTGTGTGTCGTGTTACCCCGCCATCGCAGTGTAGCGGCTTGTCCCGGAGCCGTCATACCAATGTGACCCGGCTCGGAATGAGAGTGCTGCCAACCGTTGCGATAGCGGACCTCCACGTCGCAGGAGCCACCGGTAACGAGAACGATCAAATGATCGCGAGTAGCGGGAGTTACGAATTCCTCGGCCTCTGCCGGATCCTCGTAGGCCCGGATCAGCAGCGAGCGCCAACCGGCTCGCCAGCTGCAGGCCGTCATTGTGGCGCGCAAGTGCTTGTGCGCATCGAGGCTAGAAATTATCGTCTCCAAGTCGGCTCTCCGCACCGGCAGTGACGGTAGGATAGATCAACTCCCACCTGAATGAAGTCCATTCTCGTTTGGCACAGCGACCGAACTCGTCGAGCGCCATCGGGATCGTGTCCGCGTGCATGTGGTTGTGCCTGTAGAAGCGGCCAAGCGGATTGCGCGTGCGATCTACGTCGTCGATAAAATCATCCGCAATCTCGACTGGGTCGCGGTCATCAATTCGATCTTTGGTCATGGATATTGCCCTCAATATGGACAGCAGCCTGATGTCTTTAGATCCAGCAACATGTACGACAGCCCATTTCAGGTCACGAAGTTCGACGGCATCCACGTTAGTCACGTTGCCGTCCTTTTATTGCGGCGAGCGCGACCGTCACTGCTGCCAATGGGCCGGTCCACGAAGGATCTTCGTGCGAGCCGGCCCGGCCGCAGGGATGACTAGACGAGGACACTGGGCTTCAGCAGGTCGGAGAGGCCGACCCGATGAAGCATCTCCGCGCGCAGGCGGTCGAGCACGGTGAAGCCGACATTGGCGCCGTCTTCGGTCGGATCGTAGTGGATCCGGAACGGGCGCTTGCCGAAGGGCATGTCGACGACCTTGACGATCTCGTCGGCCACGCCGCTGGGCTCGGCGTCGTCGGGGACGATCGCGGCGAACGCCTTCAACACCTCTTCGCCGAAGCCCTTGTAGGGGCCAGCTTCATATTCCGCGACCCGCGCCTCGTCAGCCGGACGCCCGGAATGCGCGAAGTGGTTCGTGCCCTTGGTGAACGCGCCCGGCACGACGATCGTCGTCTCGATGCCCCAGCGCGACAGCTCGCGCGCATAGAGGACGGCCAGCGAGTCCATCGCCGCTTTGGCCGCGAAATAGGGCGCGAGATAGGGCGGCGTTCCGCCAGCGGAGCTGCTGCTCGAGATCCAGAGAAGCAGACCCTGTTTCGCCGCGCGCATGTGCGGCAGGACGGCCCGGTTGACGCGTTGCGTGCCGAGCACGTTGACGTCGTACTGCACCGCGAATTGCTCGGGCAGGAACGCCTCGGCCGGGCCAAACATCATGTGACCCGCATTGTGGACCAGCACGTCGATCTTGCCGCTCTCGGCCATGATCTTCTTGACCGCCACATCGATCGACGGCTCGGACTGAACGTCGAGCTCGATCGCGCGCAGGTCGACGCCATCGCGCTTCGAGGTCTCGGCCATCTCGGCCGCGTTCTTGGCGTTGCGGCCAGCGATGTCGCGCATCGAGGCGTAGACGGTGTTTCCGGCCTTGGCGAGCGCTTCGGCCGTCAGGCGGCCGAAGCCGCTGGAAGCGCCGGTGATGAGAATGATCTTCTTGCTCATGATGGAATCTCCATTGTCAGCGTGTTGAAGTTTGAAGGGGATGCGGGTCAGATGATCCCGCCATTGGCGCGCAGCGTCTGGCCGTTGATCCAGGCGCCGTCCGGGCCTGCGAGGAAGGCCACCGCGTCGGCGATATCCTGCGGCTGGCCGAGACGTTCCAGCGGCGCCAGCTTGGAGAGGCGCTCGATCACCTCCTGCGGCTTGCCGTCGAGGAAGAGCTTGGTCGCCGTCGGCCCGGGCGCGATAGCGTTGACGGTGATGTTCCTGCCGCGCAGCTCCTTGGCGAGAATGCTGGTCATGGCCTCGACCGCCGCCTTGGTGGCGGCATAGACGCCGTAAGTCGGCTGCAGCAAGCTGGTGACGCTGGAGGAGAAGTTGACGATCCGGCCGCCGTCCCGCAGGCGGCGCGCCGCTTCGCGCAGCGTGTTGAAGGTCCCCTTCAGGTTGACCGCGATGTGGCGATCGAACAGGGCATCATTGCTATCGGCGATGGTCGCCAGGTTCATGATGCCGGCATTGTTGATCAACACGTCGACGCCGCCGAACGCGGTTTCAGCCGAGTCGAACATGCGTGCCACGGCGGCGACATCCGAGATGTCGGCCTGGGCCGCCACGGCCCGGCCGCCCGCCGCCTCTATCCTGGCGACCACCGCCGCTGCTGAAGAACTGTTGCCGACATAGTTCACCACCACGGTGAAGCCGTCCTTGGCCAGGCGCTCGGCAACCGCGGCGCCGATGCCGCCGGAGGCGCCGGTGACGATGGCAACTCGATTGGTTGAGGTGGTCATGATCTTTCTCCTTGGGTTGGGCGTCGACGATCGGCGCTTGACGCAAGCAAGATGCGCCTTTCAGATTTGCGGATAATCACGCATAATCCGACATCATAATTCGAAAGATCGAACAATGGACCGCTTCGACGCCATGCGCGTCTTCGCCCGCATCGTGGAACGGCGCAGTTTCACCCAGGCCGCCGACGATCTGGGCCTGCCGCGATCCTCGGTGACCGATGCCGTGAAGGGATTGGAGGCGCGGTTGGGGGTACCGCTATTGCAGCGCACGACGCGGCAGGTCAGTCCGACCCTGGATGGCGAGGCCTATTACCAGCGCTGCGTGAGCCTGATCGCGGACATGGAGGATGCGGAGGGCGCCTTCGTCGGCGCCAAGCCGTCGGGGCTGGTTCGTGTCGACGTTCACGGCACCCAGGCGCGCTATTTCCTGCTACCGGGCCTGCCGCGCTTCCGGCAGCAATATCCCGACATCCGGCTGCACTTCAGCGAAGCGCACCAGCCGCTCGACATGATCCGCGAAGGCTTCGACTGCATCCTAAGGGCCGGTGAACTGAGCGACAGCCCGCTGATCAAGCGCAGACTGGCGCTGCTCGAACGGGGGACCTTCGCGAGCCCCGACTATCTCGGCCGCTTCGGCACGCCGCAGACGCCCGACGATCTCGCAGGTCACGAGATGGTCGGATTGCTATCGCCCGACAGCGGCGACATCGTGCCGCTGATCTTCGGCGCCGGCGGCAACGCGCGCCAGGTGAAATTGCCGGCGATGGTGACGGTGACCGGTCCCGAGACCAATGTCGCGTGCGCCTGCATGGGCCTCGGGTTGATCCAGGTGCCGCGCTATCGCGTCGCTTCCGAGCTTGCCGGCGGCGCGCTGGTCGAGGTGCTGGCCGGCTTTCCGCCGTCGCCGCTGCCCGTCCACGTCCTCTACTCCCACACGCGGCAACTGTCGCCGCGTCTGCGTGTGTTCATCGACTGGATGGCGGAGCAATTTCGAGACCGGCTCTCACCGACTGAATGACATGAGCACGAGACCATGCCTTTGGTCGCCTGCCGCGACCAAGCGGCGAAGAACAGATGCGTTGGTCTTTGGCAGCAATTAATTCGTGCGCATCCGTTAGATCCGCAGCGATGCGCCGATCGGGGTTCGCAGTTTTATTCTGAATGATGGCAATTTGGCGCGCCATTCAGGATAAACCTGCGAACTCATATGTATTGAAATGGCGATATAATTTGGCTTCGCCTGATCGCGACGCTCTAATGAATGGCCGCTTCGCGCCAACAGCGGCCGTTCCTGGCGAGGTCGGGTTTTTGACCAATCCGGACATTCGTGCCGAGCGACTAAGCCTCTGCCGGAACGCAAGCGCAGGTTAAGGGTGTTAGCTTGTTTTTTAACGCGATATCAGATTTTACGAGTCGAACGGGGATTCGATGCGGTCGCATGACGCGCGAAATCGCGTTCGTCAAACGGGCGGTGGATCGCCAGAGAGGGCGCCGGCAGGCCCCCGGCTCGATACGACTTTGTTCCGCGCATAGACGCAAGACCGAACCAATGACAGCAATAGAGGCCAAGTCATTTCCAGTACGCCGACTACCTCAGGCATAGGAGCGCGCGTTCCCTGCCCCCGATAGCCGGCGATACGCGCGCCTAATCGCGTTGGCTCGGCTGCACGGAAAGGGCAAGCACGTGACACTGGAGCAGCTAAGGGTATTCGTCGCCGTTGCTGAACGTCAGCACGTCACGCGCGCTGCGGCAGTGCTCAATTTGGCCCAATCCGCCGTCAGCGCCGCGATTGCGGCGCTGGAAGCGCGGCATGGTGCGAAATTGTTCCACCGTGTCGGCCGTGGCGTCGAACTGACCGAGGCCGGCGCGCTGTTCCTCGTCGAAGCCCGCGCCGTTTTGGCCCGCGTTGAGGCGGCGGGACTGGTCCTATCGGAGCTGGGCGACTTGAAGCGCGGGACACTCGCAGTGCATGCCAGCCAAACGATTGCCGGCTACTGGCTGCCGCGTCACCTGGTTGCGTTCCGCCACAAATATCCCGGCATCGACATCCGCCTAACCATCGGTAACACGGCTCAGGGCGCCGCCGCGCTGCATGAGGGCGCTGCGGATCTCGCTTTCATCGAGGGGATGATCGAAGATCCGATGCTAACGAAGGAGCAGGTCGCACGCGACCAGTTGGTGATCGTCGTCGGTACTGAGCACGCTTGGTCAGCGACCGACCCACTTGAGCCAGATAGGCTGATCGAAACCGACTGGGTCCTGCGCGAGCCGGGATCCGGCACCCGATCGACATTCGAAGCGGCGTTGCAAGGCTTTGGCGTGTCTCCCGGCGCATTGCGGCTCGCGCTGGAACTGCCGTCTAACGAAGCGGTGCGTGCGGCTGTCGAGGCAGGGTTGGGCGCAACTGCGATCTCGGCGTCTGTAGCGGCACCCAGCCTGGAATCGGGACTGCTGCATCGAGTGCGTTTCAATCTGCCGGAACGCGATTTCCAAGTGGTGCGGCACGTGGCGCGCTGCCGCAACAGGGCGGCGGATGCGCTGCTGTCGATGCTCACCGCACCCTTTGCCCGATTCTCACGTGCACCGTAGTTCCGCCGCTGTTCGAGGGTCATGATCGTGGTCCAGTGATGCGCAGAATACCGCGCCGCGGCATCCTGAGCGCATCCGCCGTCACGGGTTACTGCCGAGTGTCGCGGAGAAGGTCCGGCCGTCCACATCCGTCAGCTGTATGTACCTCGCACCGGCGATTGTACCGGAAGCAGGCACGGGCAATGTCACAGTGGCGGCAGCTCCCATTTTGGCTCGAATCCCAAAGGGGCCCGGCTCGAACCTGTTGTAGGCATAGTCGTTCGCGAAGTCAGTTTTCGGCAATTTGGACAGAACGGCTGCGTCCCAATCCGCGACGGGGTGCTTGTCGTTGTTCAGCAGTTCAGCTGCGACCACATGCACTGGGGCCTCCGGCGTGCCGGCATCAAGATACACGTGGAAGCGCACGCTGCCGTCGGGTAGAAGTTCCGCCTGGCTCAATGTCAGGTGGTGCTTGGTCGGGCTGACCGGTCCGCCGTGAAAAGATGTCAATACCGAGCCTCGATAGTAGTTGTAGGTGCCAACGTTGAAGATCACGACGAATGCGAGCACAGCCAACGCCAGCTTCCTGAAGCCGCCATCCGTCTGCGGCAATGGGAGGCTGCCCGACATCCAGCGGAACCACCCTTTTCCGGCCAGGGCGGGGTTGCGATGAAGCAAGACGTTGTCGAGCGAATAGGCGCCGCTGCCCGCGAGCAGCAGGCTTGCACCCATCGCAAGATTACAGGCCGCCATGGTCCACTCGTCGATGCAGGTGGCGCCCTGCCAACCAAACATCGCCATCAGCAACACTGAGAAGCCCATGGAGCACAGTGCCGCAACGCGAGTCAGTAGCCCCGTCATGAGCATCGCTCCGACGATGAGCTCTGCAGCGCTGAACAGAATGACGCCTGCATAGAGCAAGTAGAAATGCGTCAACATGAAGCTGATCAGATGATCCGTGCCGAACAAAGCTCCCGGCATCGCTGTCTGGAACTTGTTCGCCATCCAGCTCGGCGCGCTTGGGTCCAGCTTGGACGGTGCATAGATGAAGCGGCGCGAGCCGCCGCCCCAATAAATGAAACCCTGGATGAAGCGGGTCGACAGCAACGCGATGGCGGCAATGCGCCAGTTGCGTTGCGCCTCGCTCATGGTGGGCGCATCCTCAGCGATTCCCCCGAGGGTGGTTGCACGCATGTTCATGTTTGTCTCCTATGCTGCGAAGTCATGGGCGATTCAGTTGGTTGACGCCGTTGCCGGTGTAAGGCTTGAACCCGTAGCGCTCGAAGATCGACAGCGCCTCAGGGGCGTGGATGAAGGAAAGCCAGAGCTTTGCTGCCTCCTTGTGTGGCGCGCCCTTCACCACCGCGCCGGCATATATGGCCGTTGTGTTCTGGCTGGCTGGGATGTGGACATAGGTGATCGGGTTTCCGGCCTGCTCTTGGAACATCGCTTCGGATTGCCATGTGACACCTGCGTCGGCGCGCCCTTGCATCAGAAACAATGGTGTCTGACGATGGTGGATATGGGTGAGGATTGTGCTGCCGTCGGCCACCTTGGTCTTGTAGACCGCGTCGGCGAGCGCCTGCCCGCCAGCCTTCTTCAGCGACGCCTCGATCTGCCTCGCGATTCCCTCGAATTCGGGGTTGGGCATGGCGAGACGGACATCGGGTTTTCCTAGATCGGCCAGACCGGTCACATGCGCGGGGTTGCCTTTGGGCACCATAATCGTGAGCGTGTTGGTGGCGTAAGGCACCGCGTGGTCGGTGAGCAGGCCTTGGCCGATCAGCGCGTCGACCTTCTTGAGGCCAGCGAAATAGGCGTCCGGCTTGGCCGTCCAGGTCATGTTCCCCGAGGTGATCGTGCCACCCGCCTCGATCTGCCTGACGAGCAGCCCCGGCGGAATTGTCTCCCAATAGATCCGTCCCTTGTAGTCGGGATGTTCCTTCTCGAACTCCGCAACCAGCGGCGCCATCGCGAAGAAATAGTTACCGCCGACGTAGAGCACGAGCTTCGGATCGGTGATGTCGCCGTGAAAATCGGCCAGGTCGTCGACCTGGGGAACCGTGAACTCGAAGCCGCGGTTCGTGGCATCGTTGTTCTTGCCGTGCTGCCAGGGTGGAAATATTTCGGCCTCGGGAGCAGGCTGCGCGGCGAAGGTCGGTGCCGGCAGGATCGGCATCAAAAAGGCGGCGGCCATCAGAGCCGCGCGGAATGATCTCTTGTGCATGGTGATCCTCATTTCACGTAGTGGAAGCCGGCCAGTTGCAGCTCGGGGATCGTCGCGACGATCCCCGGAGTAAGCACGACGCCGTCGACGAGATGATTGGTGAGCTCGGCAGCGATCGCCTCGTGCGAGAGCCGATCGGGATTCACGCCCTTTGCCAGCAGCTTTCCCGTGACTTCCCAGATCGCGTTGTGGCAGGCCATGAACACGACGCCACGACTCTGCAGCACCGGGATTGTGTTGCCGGCAGGCCCGAACACGCTCTTGGGGTTCTCGAAGTCGGAAAGCTCCGACGGCGCGGCCTTCCGGACGATGAGCGTGTTCGTCTTGATGTCGCCACCTGCCATCTCGGCGAGCCTGTATTTGTCCCACATATCCTGGTTGAAAAGCGCCAAGTGAGCAGAGCCGTGCGTGGCCGAAACAGTCAGGAAGTCGCGATGCCCGAAGGAGAACACCTGCGCATTGAGCGAATTGCGCATGAGATTCATCCAGGGGCTTCCGATGTCCGTATTATCCCAGACCTGCTTTCGCGCATCGCGATAGGCGATCACTTCCTTCAGCGCGGTGTCGTCCCACAGGTCCGCATGATCGAGGATCATCGGCACCGTCTTGAAGTCCCGCCTGCGTGGAGCCTTACGGAGACGCTCCATCAGTTCAGGCAGCGCGTGCGCGCCCTGCGGGACTACGCTGCTACCTGCTTCGGCGTGAGCCGGCCCGGCGGCCAGAGCGGCTACGCCGAGAGCTACGGAGCTGAAACCGAGAAGCGCGTTCCGTCGTCCAGTATCAACAGACATTCCATTCTCCTTTGGGATACGAGGGAGCTCGAGAACGGCCGAGTGCCTCGCGACGACTCCGTCTCTGTATCGTCTCTGAGGTCGAACTAACGACGAGGGCTGCTGGCGACCAATGAAATGAATCGATGGACTCGATCTAAATGCGCGATCGATCCAGATCTTTCGAGACCTCCAAGCGCCTTTGGAAAGAGGGCCAGATAGAAAGAGGGCCCGACTTCAGCACATGCCGAATGGCGGAACAGCAGGATGGAGCGTGCAGAGAGGGAGCGGTTGCTTGCTCATAGCGCTTGAAGATGAAGGGCTAGGTATTCCTGAGGAGGAAATATCTCATGTTGCAAATCGGTTCTTTCGTGGTCGGCACAGGAGCGCATCAGGAAGCGGTCTTGGACTCGCCATCATCGATGCTTGCGCTCCGGCGGCTCAATGCAAGCCTAACGCTGAAAAACAGAAGCGATCGAACTGGCCTTCGGGCCGAGGGTTCGATGGACTTTTGAACTCTCGCCTAGCGAGGGCGGCATCCTAACTCATCATCGTTTGTCCGCTGTGATAGAGGACATAGGCGGCCACGACGAGGATCAGGGCCGCGAAGATGCGCGTGAGCGCGTCTTTGCCGCGCGACAGCCGATTAGCCAGCATCATGCCGGCGAGCCCGCCCACGATGCCGCCGGCGATGAACTCGCCGGCGATCCGCCAATCGACCAGATCGGACAGCGAGTAGTTGATCGCCGTGGCGAGCCCGAAGCTGCCCACTGCCAACAGCGAGGAGCCCACTGCCTTGATCATCGGCATGCGGGTAGCCAGCATCAGGCCCGGCACGATCAGGAATCCGCCGCCGATGCCGAAGAATCCCGACGCCATACCGGCCAGGAACGCGACAGCCGCCGTCAGCAGGCAGGTTGCGAGATTGGCTTCCCGCTCGGCCGCCGCATTTTCACGGCGCGGCCGCAGCATCATCGCACCAACGGCGATCATGATGAGCCCGAACAGAAACAGGAGCCGATTGCCGTCGACGAGCTTGCCGAGGCTCGATCCGGCGAAGGCGCCGAGCGTGCCGACGACGGCGAAGATGACGGCACATCGCCAGCGGACGTTTCCGGCGCGGGCATGGCCGGCGAGACTAGCGAAAGCATTCACCGAAACCGCAAGCGCCCCGGTACCGATCGCGACATGGGGCTGAGCTACGCCCACGACGTAGAGCAACAGCGGGGTTGCGAGGATGGAGCCGCCGCCTCCGACCAGTCCGAGCGAGAACCCGACAAGCGCTCCGGAAGCCAGCGTGGCGCTGATCGTCGCGATCATGGTCGCGCTCCCTTCACGGGCTCGGTGGGGATGAGACGCGGAATGAGACGATCGTGAGCGATCATCCCGACGAGCATGGTCACAACAAAGAGAAAAGCCGGGCCGATGCCGAGCGTCAGCGATGCGATAGCCGGACCAGGGCAGAAGCCGGCGATCCCCCAGCCGATGCCGAAAATCGCGGAGCCGAGAAGCAGCGGTGCATCGATGGCGGTCTTGGTCGGCAGATCGAAGCGGCGGTCGAGCAATGGCCGTGGCAGCAGCCGCGACAGCCGGTAGCCGATCGTGGCAACGATCACGCCACCGGCCAGCACGAAGATGAGACTTGGATCCCAGGCTCCGGTGACGTCAAGGAAGCCGCGAACGCGATGCGGGTCGAGCATGCCGGAGATCGACAGGCCGAGACCGAACAGGCTGCCACAAATGAGAGCGACGATGGTGCGCAGGACAATCATCCGACACCGCCGACGTGCGTGAGGTAGACCGTCGCCATCGCCATCGACAGGAAGACGGCGACAGCAGCCATGGAACGCGGCGACAAACGAGCCAAACCGAGAATGCCATGGCCTGACGTGCAGCCGGAGCCGAGCCGGGTACCGAATCCGACGACTAGGCCTGCGACGCCAAGCCAGGGCAGCGACGTTTCGATCCGGACAACCGGCCAGGTGCCGAACATCGCGAGGAAGAGGAGTGGCCCAAGGAGCAGGCCGATGACGAAGGCTACATTCATCACCAGCCGCGCGTCGCTGCCGCTGAACAGGCCGCCGACAATCCCGCTGATGCCGGCGATACGGCCGTTGAGAACGAGCAGCAGCACGGCCGAAAGGCCGATCAATGCACCGCCAGCAAGCGAGGGAAGGAAAGATAGCATCGACCTTCCCTCAAGCCGTTCCGCCGCTCGGCTCGACGCGGGCGAACATCGCAGCCTCCGTGAACTTCTTGCGAGCCAGCGCTGCTCGTGGCGGCGGGACGGCAGACGTGAGGTCCGGCATCTGCCCACAGAAAATCTGATGCAGGGTCGCGAGCAAGGCGACCGCTCTCGTATCCGAAATCCGGTAGAAGACCTGCTTGGCCTCGCGACGCGCCTCGACGACGCCGCTCTCACGCAGTTCGGCGAGCTGTTGCGACAGGCTTGGCTGGCGAAGACCGAGATCGGTCTCGAGATCGCCAACGGAGCGTTCGCCCTCTAGTAGCGCGCAGGCGATCATGAGCCGGTTTGGATTGGCGAGGCTCTTCATGAACGAGCTGGCGGCCTCCGCCTTCTCGCGCGTGACCTTGGAGTCGCTCTTCTGTGGCTTGCGCATGATCACTCCCAGGCTGCGCCCGGAAGGGCATCGAGCGGAAATTTGAGATAGCGTCCACCGTTGTCCTCGGGCTCGGGAAGACGACCGCCACGGACGTTCACCTGCAGGGCATGCAGGATCAGCTTCGGCATGGGGAGCGTCCGGTCGCGGGCCTCGCGCAAAGCGATGAACTCCGCCTCGCTCTTGCCCACCAGATGCGGGTTCAGCCGCTTCTGGTCGCCAACCGTGCTTTCCCAGAGCGGCCCTCGCCCCTCAGGTTGATAATCGTGACCGGTAAAGACCCGGGTCTCGTCGGGAAGAGCGAGAATGTCCTGGATCGACGCCCAGAGCGTCTTGGCGCTGCCGCCTGGAAAATCGGCGCGCGCCGTACCGCTATCCGGCATAAACAGCGTGTCGTGGACGAAGGCTGCGTCGCCGATCACATAGGTGATCGAGGCGAGCGTGTGTCCGGGCGAGAACAGCACATGCGCGTTGAGCGAGCCGACCTTGAAGCGGTCGCCATGCGCGAAGAGACAATTCCATTGCGAACCGTCGATTGGGAGCGACGGCCAGTTGTAGATGCCCTTCCAAAGGCGCTGCACGTCGACGACGCGTTCACCGATCGCCGTCGGAGCGCCCGTCTTCTCGTGCAGATATTGTGCGGCCGAGAAGTGGTCGGCGTGCGGATGGGTGTCGAGAATCCATGCGACTGTCAGGTGATTCTTGGCGACATAGGCAAGGATTGCATCCGCATTGAAGGTCCCGGTCGCCCCCGACTTCTCGTCGAAGTCGAGCACCGGATCGATGATGACGCAGGCCCTGGTGGCCGGATCGCTGACGACGTACTGGATGCTCGAGGTGCGCGGGTCGAAGAAGCCTTTGACGTCGGGTCTTAAGCGCGTGATCTGGTTCATCATCCGCCTCACAGTTTTCTCACGCGGTAATACCAGTCCAACGTGTCGCCGGACGGGTCCAAATCACTGAGGGCATCGACGGTAATCGGCGCCGGCTCGATCACGGCATCGCCGTGGCGCCAGCCTTCGGGCGTTGAGACAGCTTCCCTGTCGGAGATCTGCAGCGCTTCGACGAGGCGGAGAATTTCCTCGACCGAGCGGCCGGTCGACATCGGATACCAGACCATGGCGCGGATCAGGCCGTCGGGATCGATGACGAAGGTCGCCCGCACGGTGGAGCTATCGGCCGCATTCGGATGAATCATGCCGTAGGCAGCAGCGATCGCCATGGACGGATCCTCGGTGATCGGAAACGGCACCATCACACCGAAGCGCTCGTGGATCGAGCGTACCCAGGCGATATGCGAGAACAGACTGTCGACGGAGAGGGCCAGGAGATCGCAGCCCAGCGCCTCAAAGCGGCCGTAGGCTTTCGAGAAGGCGACGAACTCGCTGGTGCAGACCGGCGTGAAATCCGCTGGATGCGAGAAGAACACCAGCCAACGGCCGCGATAGTCATCGAGCGAGCGCTCGCCCATGGTGGTGCGGGTTGAAAAGCGTGGCGCAGGGCTGCCGATCAG
>Ga0137403_10005294_pt1 | contig 14994 bp, 14 predicted proteins | sample CZOMad2_1_16fung_FD_122057 | JGI IMG/M metagenome (GOLD analysis project Ga0137403, IMG submission 122057) | Vadose zone soil fungal communities from Angelo Coast Range Reserve, California, USA - CZOMad2_1_16fungal (Hybrid Assembly) | ecosystem: Environmental > Terrestrial > Soil > Vadose zone... | reverse complement strand
GAATAAGCTCGACGCCCTTTGCAGCCGCTTCCTCGCTATGCGCTGCATCGACGATCTCGAAGCCGGAAATGTCGAGGCCACACTTGCTGGCCGTCTCCCGGATTTTCCTTTCGGGTCCGACCAACACCGGCCGGATGATACCTGCCGCCGCGCTATCGACGACGCCGCGCAGTGACGTTTCGTCGCAAGGGTGGACGACAATCGTCGGCACCGGCGGCACAGCCTGGGCCGCCGCGATCAGGCGATCATATTTGCTGGGAGAGCGTGTCTGGCTTGAATCGGCTGGCATGGCATTCATGGTGTCGCTCCGGGGCTTTCCAACCGGCGTTACGATGCCTTCGCTTTCGGGTCGAAAGGGGCGACGTTCGATGCCTTATCCGAAACCTCAGCCACATCGACGCCGAACAACTCGGCAACACGCTTCAGACGCTTGGCGACCTCACCCGAGATTGCAGCGCTTGCGGACAGCACTTCGCGAATCGCCGTGAACGCTGCGTGGCGTTCACTTGCATTGTCCGGCAATAGCTTCGGTATCGCGGCGAGTGCTCCCTCCTGGTCCAGCAGAAGCATGAAGAATTGTTCGCGGACCAGCATCTTGAACTCGGTCAGCGTCAGCCGCGTACCGGTGTCGTTGCGGCGAACGTTGCGGAGCGCTTCAAGGCTCCGCTCGTCTGCCATTCCCCTCGCCAACCCGACATAGAGCAGGCCGCGAATGGCCGCTTCGCGAACGCCGCCTTCGCCGATCCTGGATTTCAGCTCGGCGACCCGCTTCTGCAGCATTTCACGGTGTGCGGCAGACATCTCCTGTCCGCGCGATGGGGCCGATTGCGGATCAATTCCGACAGCCGTTTGCAACGCCGGTGAGCCGTAGACCGCAAGGAAGGTCGCCTCGCTGAGCGCCTCCTGCGAATCCCGCCAACCGTCCAGCGCATTGACGATTTGCTTGGAGACCTGTTCCTGAAAGGCAAGGAAAGGATTGTCTGTCGAGACCTGCTTGCGATCCTCGCTTGCCTGCTCCGCCAGCGACTTCACAAAGGACATGAACGGATTCTGGCTGCTGAAAGCTTCATATTGAAGCCGCAGCGGATGCAGATTGCGCGTCATCTCCGCCACCTGAGGCTTCACCACGCCCTTGATCCAGGGCTGGACGAATTTTTGGTAGGCGGCGAGATTGATTTCCGAGACGCGCTTGGCGGCAGCAAACCGCCGCTCATCCTCGGGCGAATTGCCGCCCATGGCGCGGATGTCGTCCAGCGTCCGCGCCTCGCAGCGCATCACCCACTGGCCGACGACCATATCGGCACTTGTAGTATCGGCGCCCTTGGCCTCGAAAGTTGCCTCATAGAGACCGGGCGGCAAGACATCGATCAGATCGATATTGCTGGAAAACTCCGCATGTTCCTTCTTGGCAATACCGCCGGAAACGAAAATGCCGAGATGGCCGATGCTTTCGTGAACCGTGTAGACGATGGTCTGACCGTAGGCCCTGATTTCGTCGACGTCGGCATAGAGATCGAGGATCCAGTCCAGCGCCTGTTGCGGCGGGGTGATATTGTCGCCCTTGGAGCAGAACACTACGATCGGCGATTTGATATTGCGCAGATCGACCGTCTGGCCGTCAGACATCTTGATCGGACCGGCGGCGAGATTGTTGCCGACGAAGAGTTCATCGACAATGAACTGGATTTCCTCGGCATTCAGATTGACGTGCCCGCCCCACCAGCGTTCGAATTCGAGGTATCGGTTGGCCTCGGTATCGACCTTTGAATAGACGTTGTACTGCTTGGTCCACAGCGTATTCGAAGGATTCTGGCTCTCGAAGTTTTGCACGAGCCAGGCGCCGTCGAACTTGCCGGCGCCGAGATCGCTTGTCAGCGCGGTTAGCCAACTTCCTCCCAGCAAGCCACCCGAATAGCGCATCGGGTATTTGCCATGCACGCCCGCCCAATAGGCAAGCGGCGCGCCTGCGACGATGACGGGTCCGAACAGTTCCGGCCGCAGCGACGCGAGGATCATGACGGCCCAGCCGGCCTGGCAGTTTCCGATCACGCAAGGCTTGCCGTCGGCCTCCGGATGGCGGCTGATGACTTTCTCGATGAACACCGCTTCGGCGCGCGCGATGCGCTCGATGGTTTGTCCGGGCATCGGCTCGGGCAGGAAGCCGATGAAATAGCAGGGATGACCCGCTTTCATCGCGACGCCGATTTCGCTATCCGCCTTGAACCCGCCGATTCCCGGACCATGCCCGGCGCGCGGATCGACCACGATGAACGGTCGCCGGTCGAGATCGATTTCGACGTCTTTGGGCGGAATGATGCGCACGAGCGCATAATTTACCGGCTCATCCAGCTTGCGGCCGTCGATGATAAGTTCGGCGGCATATTGCAGGACATGCGGCGCCGTTTGCGCGACATGTTCCCGATACTGATCGCCGCGCCGACGCATGACGTCCAGGAACAGGACACTGCGCTGGCCCGCATCCATCATGTACTCTACGGCCGAAGCGACAAGTCCTGACATGGGACCGCCCGGCAGCGTTGCATTGTCCATCGGCATGTTTCGACCTCACTGTCGCGAAATTCATTCAAGAAGTCCGGCGGCATCGAACGTTGATTTAGGTCAACGTTCGGCAATCAACTTGGCTACGACGCCGCGCCGGCGCGATCGGTGCGTATCCAGGCTACCGTCAACTCCCATGCCAGGGAGAGAATGATCGGTCCGATGAAGAGACCGACAATTCCGTGCGCGAGCGTTCCTCCGACCACCCCGACGAAGATGACGAGTGTGGGCGTCGTCAGGCCGCGCCCCATGACGAGCGGCTTCAAGACGTTGTCGAGTATGCCGACGACGCCCAGGAACAACGTCAGCAGGAGCGCCGTGGTGAAATCCTTGTCTGTCCAGATCCAGATGATTACGGGAAGCAGGACGATTGCGGCGCCGATCTGCACGATTGTCAGGAGCATGACCGCGAAAGCCAACAGACCGGCGCCCGGGACGCCTGCCAGCTTGAAGCCGATACCGGCCAGCAAGGACTGGATGATTGCGACGCCGATGACGCCCTGGGATACCGCACGGATGGTCGCACCCGCCAATTCCAGGAAATGTTCGCTCTGCTCGGGCACGATGCGATAGAGAAAGCCCCTGCCCGCCGTCACAAGCTGCGAGCCATAGGGAAAGAGAAAGCCAGCCAGCGCCACAGACAGGAGAAATTTGAGCGTTCCCACGCCGGCATTGCCCGCAAGCGCGAGCAAAGTGCCCGCCAACGGCTTCAGATAAGGAGCCACCTCGCGCAAGGCCGCCCGAATATTGTTGGACGCTTGATTCCAGAGTTCGTAGAGCCGTGGACCGATAAGCGGCCAATCCTTGACACCCTCCGGCGGAGAGGGAACCACCAGGTTACCAGCACTCAGGTTTCCGGCGAACTCCTTCAATCCTTCCACGGCACTCAAGCCGAGCCAAGTCGCCGGCCCGATGACGATCCCGAGATTGATTATGGTGAGAATTACCGCCGCGAGCCTCGGGCGACCACCGAGCAGCTTGGAAAGAAGACTAAAGACAGGATAGAGCGCGACGGCGAGTACGATGCTCCAGGCCAGGATCGGCACAAAGGGACGGATCAGAACGAACGTCCAATAGATCAGGAAAGCGAGCAATCCGAGCCGGATCGCAAGCTGGATGACGTCGTCTCCGGGCAAGTACTGGCGAGCGGTTTTCAACGACGCGCCTTCATCTGGGAGCGGGCATGCTGTCGCCAAGCTACCGGCCGCTCTCGCGCAATAGTCTTGATCCAGATCAAACGACGGCAAACCGGCGCGGGCCTCATCGGCAGACGCCGATCGATATCGCTTCCTTGTTTGTCTGCACATGAGGACCAATGTCTGAGGCCATCACCTACACTGCGCGCGAGCTTCTCCGCGACGGCAGCCAGATCGAAATCCGCGCGCTTCAGCGGGAGGATGAGGCCGACATGCTCGCTGCGGTCGGAAAGACCAGCGCGCAATCGCTGCAGCGTCGCTTCTTTGTCATGAAGCGTCACTTCTCAGACAAGGAGCGTGCCTTCTTCATGGACATCGATTTCAAAAATCATGTCGCGATTGTCGCGCTCGCAGAGGAAGCCGGCCGCAAGGTCATCGTCGGCGGCGGCCGGTACATTGTCTTCGAGCCGGGACGGGCCGAGATGGCGTTTGTCGTCATCGATACCTGGCAGGGACGCGGCATCGGCTCGATCCTGATGCGTCACCTCGTCAAGATCGCAAACGATGCCGGGCTGAAGGAATTGACGGCAGAAGTTCTGCCCGAGAACGCAGCGATGATAAAGGTATTCGGAAAGTTCGGCTTCAGCCCCGCCCCGCGCCGGGATCCGCAGACACTCCATCTCGTGCGAAAGCTCGCTTAGAAACCCCTTTCAGGGCGGCGCGCCCGCACGCTTTCGGAGTGGAGATGTCGCGGAAGATACGGCGCTTGGTTCCACCTCCGGCACCCCGGTTCGGGCCTACCTCAATCCCAGAGGCGAGCGCCGATAGCCGCTATCCCAGGCCTCATTCCTGCATACGAAGCTGCCGGCATATCCCGACGCGTAGCGCCTCTGACCTTTCAGGTAATAACGCTCTGTTCCGAAATCGAGCCAGACGATAGTGTCTCCCGGACAATGGCGTTGCGCCTGGGATTCATGGCGGAACGGTGTAAGGGTTTGCGCCATCGCGCTATGTGACGCACACGAAATGAAGGCCAAAAACGTAGCGGAACAGCTGTAGAACTTTATCCGCATTTGATGCCTACTTCGTCAACCCAGGACTGGTACACCGCGGCACCCGTTTTCCCGATATTGAGCACACCAAGCCGTTCAGCCACGCGTGCCTGGGCGCGACGACATCACAACGGCCCGTGCGATCCCGGCGGGACCATATAGAGTGTCATCGCGAATATGACATAGATGAATACCAGCAGAGCGCCAATGAACCACGCCGAACGACCGCTATTCGTGACGAAGGTCGCCGTCACGGTAGCGATCATCACCATCCTCGCGGGGATTCGCGGCCAATCCGATCGGGGTCTTCTTCGATCCCGATAGTGCGTGCGAAGCCTTCAAGGCAGGTAAAGGCCATGAAGAGCTGCATCGTGCGATTATGGCCGGCCAGTTCATGCCATCCATTCCGCCGCCGTTGATCGGTCTGACTGATAAGTGCGACGCTCAGCCGTCGGCGCATTGTGGTGATCGAGTTCGGGATATGGCGTTGCGGCATTGTTTCGGCCATGGACTTGATGCGCGCTTTGACGGGCGAAGTGTCATCTCGCGACATGTGCAGTCCGGGTCCAAAGGCAACCACTTCAATATTAACTTCTTCGCCGACCTCGCGGTAATGCTGAGCCACGTTGCTCACGTTATTGAGGACGAGATTCATAACGGCGGGATCATTTACGTCGACCTGCACGGCCACCCGATGCGGCTGCTTTTGGTGGGCGGCCGTGCTGATTTTGGCCGGAGCACTGATTTTGGCGGAATTACTGATTTGCGTGCTCAACAAAGGGCGAGCACGGAGGTCACGCCGGTGAAGACGATAAATGATCTATTCATGGTGTTCTCCTCGAGTGTGCTGGCCCAAGCGTACTACGCAGCGTAGTCACGCACGAATATTCGGATCAAGAACGTTCGCTCAAATGAGGGCTTGATCTACTTAATTGCGTCGATCGTTACAGCTACTCCCTTTTGACTACCTCGATCGCGGCATCGACAAACGACTGGTGAAGGCTGTGTCATGAGAAAATGATCGTGCCCTAGGACCAAATTTGAGTTATCGCGATGGGCTTGCAGGCAATTGAAGCGGGACCCAAGGACGGACGCCCGCTTTTCCTGGCGAACCAAGATACCGGTGGCATGACCGCGGCTCATTGGGCAGTGCGCCGTGGCGTTTCGTTTCAAGCAGGCGGCATTGAGGATGCGAAGGAGCGGATCGAAACATTGAAGTAGAGATCGGCCCGTAGCTCGAACAGCCCACGGAAGTCAGCCGGAGAATGGAGATGGTCATGTCGTTCATGAAGTTTTCATTGATGGCATTCGCTGTACTGGGCCTCCAGTTACCCGCGAACGCTCAATCCGTCCCGACGCGCGAAACGCCGACGGCCGGGGCGGCCGCGAGGAGGGCCGACATAACCGCGAAAGAACGCATCAATGCGTGGACTGTCGGTCTCGCCGGTGGGCTCATCGAGGGTGCCCCACTTCGTCTCGCCGCAGAGATTGCCCGCGTTGTGAATGAGGCGGACAAGCTTCACGTTATCCCGATCGTGACGGGTGGTGCGACCGAGAATGTCAACTCGCTGCTATATCTCAGAGGTGTTGATACAGCCATCATCAACACCGATGCTCTTGACGACTACAAGGCCCAGGCGCCCTTTATTAAAGGGCGCCTTGTCTACATTCTGAGCCTCTTTCCGTCCGAATTGCACATCCTCGTCCGCCCTGAGATCCAGTCGCTTGAAGACCTCAGGGACAAAAAGGTCAACTTCAACACGCAAGGCACTGCGGCCGCCTATTCCGGTCCACTGATCTTCAGTCGATTGGGTCTAAATGTGGAAAAGATGTTCATTCCGCACCCGGTGGCATTGGAGCAAATGAGGCGCGGAGAAATTTCGGCCGTTGTGTTTGTGACGTCAAAGCCCGTTGACGCTTTTCTCAAGGGACGCTGGGATCCGGGCTTCAAGTTTCTCCCCGTCGAATACGACAACATATTCGAGGACTATTATCTTCCGTCATCCATTGACGCGACAGATTATCCGAACCTGGTGCCGAAGGGTGAGCGGATCGCGACGATCGCCGTCCCCACCATCCTTGTGGCCTACAACTGGCCTCAACAGTCCGAGCGATACCGGCGCGTGGCGCGCCTCGTAGATCACCTGTTCAGTCGCCTCGACAGACTGCAGTCCCCCGGCTTCGATCCGAAGTGGAAGGAGGTCAACCTGCGCGCCAAGGTGCCGAGTCTGGAGCGCTTCCGGCCAGCGCAGGAGTGGCTTGATCAACCACAAACCCTGTCAGCAGGGCCGTCACAATGAAGAGTCTGGGCGCACTCATTGCGCCCGTGCTCTCGAGCCTGAGCCAGGCCGTGTGTGCTCCAGCAGGCGACGCCGTTGATCGCCTGAAGGCATGCTCAGAGCCTGAAGCCATTGAGCGGTCGAAGTGCGTAGACAAGCCTTTGCAGGAGACGGCTGAAACACCTGATCCCGCGCAGCCTCAAAGCCCGAACTGGATCGTCAGCGAGACAACCTCGCCAGTGGACTATCGGCCGCAGATCGCTGCGTTGACCACGGCGCGCGCGTCGTCGCAAGACGCCCCGTCCTCGCTCGCTATTTATTGTCGCGCCCATCGCACGGAACTGACGATTTCCACGACCGGCTCCTGGGCCACCGGCGGCGAGGTGAAGGTCGTATACCGAATCAACGAAGAGCCGTCTGTTGAGCAGCGCTGGATAGCCGCGAAAACGGGGAAAAGTCTCACCTTTCCAGGCGACGTCGTTCGCTTCCTGCGCTCAATGCCGGATACTGGCCAGATTGTCGTCAACGTATACGCTGGTAAGGGCCCGCCGTATGAAAGCAAGTTCAACTGGTCGGCCTGGATCCCGTCCGACGTAAGATCGCGGCAGCGTGCAACTGGCCCCAACCCTGATCGAAGCAGGTCGCACCCAGCTCATTTGCCGTCATTCACATGCAGAGCATCCGCACGGCGCGCCTGCGCAGGCGGTCAAACCGCAGCGGAAATCTCCCTCTTTTCAAGACGATCGTTCAGAGCGAATCCACGGAACACGATTTCCGGGAAGGACACCGGTGCCGTCATGGCGCGATATGGCGAGCGCCGCGAGCACTGTCCGGTTGCTGATTTCAAGTTTCTGATAGACGTGATGCAGGTGGACCTTGATGGTGCCGTCGGCAATATTCAGCCGGCGCCCAATTTCCTTGTTCGACAAACCTTCGGACACCAGCGCCATGATCTGGCGCTCGCGGTCCGTCAGCACCGTTAGCGCATTCTCCGCGATCGCGACGTCTTTTTGCTCCCGCTCCCGAGGTACGGCCTGATCGGAGGAGGGCAGCGGCAACCTGTGGCCGCACGCGACCCGCCGCAAGGACTGCACCAAAATTTCGAGCGCCACATCCTTCAGAATGACACCGTAGGCGCCGGCGGCGGCCGACATAACCAGTTCGCGGCCTCGAACAGATGCGGTGAAAAAAACCAGCCGCGCGGCGTTCGCGATGGTGAGGATTTCCAGCCCGGTCAGGCCAGGCATCGATATGTCCAGGATGGCGATGTCCGGCACCAAACTCCGGATCGCTCCAATGCAGTTAGGACCATCACTGCAACACGCAACAACTTTAAAGCCGTTCTGCGCCCCGAGAATGCTCGTCAAGCCTTGCAGAACGACGGGATGACGGTCCGCGATCACCAGGCTGGTGCAACGCATCGGCGGTCCTCAGTCTCTCCCCTCACTAAACCTTGCACGCCCACAAATATTCCTTCTAACCTTCCCACAGTCGCCATAATTCTTCAAGGACGCCGCGCATGTTGCAGCGCGAGCGTTTGGCAAGTTGCTGCGGCTCCGACAGTCCGGCCGCTCGCGATCAACGGGCATCCGCAGCAGGCCGTTCGGCGAACTCCAGCGCCGTCGCTAGTTCGAACCACAACCATCAGCACCTGCCCGCCTTTTCTATAACCAAAGGTATATAGGGATATTGGGGAATAGGCTCTAATGTTCATAAAAGCGTCACGTGAGTAGGAGCGTTCGGTTTTGATAGCGAGGCGTTTTCACTCGTGTGGGTAAAGTGGAGAGTTCTGCGGACTAAAAAACCTAAATATTTCGGCACCAAAACTTCCGAATGAAAAGACTTTTCTAAAACCCCTTTGGCGGATGACCCAAAGGAGGAACCCGGAGTTTTGCCTGTCCTGCATCAATTTGCGGAAATGCTGGGAGAGTCATTATGCTGGGGCGACAATCGTTCGCGACCATACTTGTTGGGAAAAGCATCTTACTCATGGAGGGACTTGCCAGAATCCTACGATCAACAAAATTTCGCATCTTGGCCTCGGTATCATGCGCCGATGATTTGCTCGCGAGCAAACTTCGACAACACCAGCCGCTGCTTATCGTTGTCCATACCGGCGATGATTTTGAGGCCGCGCTCGAACAAATCGAACACTTCAGGGACCAGCACCCGGGTTGCCGCATCGCGATCGTGGCCGATCACTTTCGCCCACACGAGCTGATTTCAGCATTTCGAGCAGGCGCCAACGGCTACTTCGTCGATATGACGTGCGCCGCGTTCATCAAATCTTTGGAATTGGTGATGATGGGTGAAACAATTTTCCCGCTGGCATTCCTGTCGTTCGTTCTCGATCCCGAAAGCGAACACCTCTGCGAGGCGGTGCCAGGCGATGACAGCAACAAGGCAATCCTCGTCACGACCGAAGACACGCTTGCGCCGCAGCTTTCGTCGCGGGAGAAATCGGTTCTGCGCTGCCTGATCATCGGCGACTCCAACAAATGCATAGCGCGAAAGATGGACATCGCCGAGGCGACCGTGAAGGTGCACGTCAAGGCGATCCTTCGCAAAATCCGGGTCCAGAACCGGACACAAGCGGCGATTTGGGGGGCCAACAACGGGTCACTGACACGAACGGTAAACAACAGTTCCCTGCCCGCAACCTCCAATGTGAGCAAGCCGCTTCCAAAGCCCGTCGCGGTTATGTCCGAAATCAAGCAAATCGAGGTAAGGGCATCAACCGAGGGACTCATGGCACGGCACGGCAGGGCCGGCGGCGGCAGGATTTGAAAGTGATTAAGTCACGATGATTGATGGTCACCCGACTGCTGTGCGTTCTGCCCATACTCTTGCCGACCCAAGCGCAAGCCTACGAAACGTTGGCGACGACGCATCCCGTCGGACGCCGCCGGCTATCACGCAGCCTTTGGGACGCCATTCACGCACGTAACGGACCCCGGCCAGCAGATGATGCGCCAAATGAAGGGTGCCATTCCCGCGTTCCAGAGGATCATGTTCGTCGTGGTGACAAGCGCTGCGCCGACGAGCCCGAACACGTTGGTCAACGCGGCACCTGTGATGGTATTAGCAACCGCCCCGCGACGAGCAGCGCAGCGGCGGTTCGCTCGTTCCCGGTCCATGGCCATCGCTGTCCGGAGCAGCGCGACCACCAAGGCGATGCTGAAGTGCGATCCCCGGAGGGAGCAGCTGCTACATGATGCGCTCACGACCGGTTATGACACGTTGCTCCTTCTCGAGAGGAATTCGAAAGAAGGCCAGTACACCAGGCAACAGATTCAACCGCCGCCGTAGAAAGAGCGCCATCGCCACATTCCAGACGACCAGAGACACCGCGGTGCCGATTGCCGCGCCGGTCAACCCAAACATGCCGACAAGCACGGCGCTCGCGCCCGCGTTGGTCATCGCGCAGCACACCAGCAGCGCAGCTGCACTGCGCTCATGCCCGGTCATGGTCATGACGTACAATTGGGAACCGGCGCTGGCAGCCATCACCTGGCTGATGAGAAGAATACGCAGTGCGGGCACGCCAGCCTCGTAACCGGCGCCGAACCAGGCAAGAAGAGGTTCGGCGAGGATAAAGAGCCCGGCCGCGATGCAAATTCCCGCACAGAACGTCCATGACGCAGCCCTGGTGATGAGGACTTGCATCGTCTCCTTGTCGCAGCGCGCATAAAGATCCGATATCACGGGCGCGAACAAGGTATTCACCGCGATGCGCGGCAGCGTGACAACAAGAGCGATATTGAAGGCCAGACTATAGATTCCCGCGCTCTTGGTATCCGCGATCCAGCCCAACAAGATGACCCCGGTACGGTTCATCAGGGCCTCGGTGGCGCCGAGGATTACGAGCGGAATCGCAGCCCGGCGCCAAGCCGCGGCGTCGTACACCGGCAAGATGTGATCAATGGCACGAGGGCGGAGATGCCGCATGGCAAGGCCCGCACAGACGAGCCCCAGCGCCGAACTGATCAGCGTGGCCACCATCACGAACGGCGCGTTGATGGTCAATCCCAGGCCCAAACTTGCGATGGCAAGGATGCCAATCAGCGTCCCGTCCCGTACCACGCGATCGGGCACAAGCGCCGAAATCACACCGCCAAACGCACGCACGGCAGAGCAGCGGATCCGCACGAGCGCCAAAATAGGCACCAGCGCGAACCCAGCAAGAAAAGTACTCCGGAGTTCAGGTGACGACGCCCAGGCCTTCACGACCCAAATGCCGACAAAAATGACGGAGAGGCCGACGAGCGTCGCGCGTCGTTGCGCATACTGAATCACCCCCTGGAGCAGGGGCCACGCGCGCTCTGCCTCGTAAGCGGGCACAAAGCGAAGAAGCCCGACATCAAAGCCGAGGGCCGAGAAGTACGCTAACACGACTATCCAGGCGAAGACATACGCATACACGCCATAGGTATCGACGCCGACGACGCGCGCGATGACGAGCTGCGAGCAATAGGTTAGTCCGAAACCGGCACCATAAACAAAGAACGCGGTAACGCCGCCGCGGGCCACCCTGCTGACCGGCGCGCTTCTATGTATTCCGTCACGCATGTCGGTTTCCTCCGTGAGGCGACGCAGCAACCCTGGCCGTCGTCATCACGGAACTCCTCTGTGCACGGTTTTGAAGCCTCTTAATGACTTCCTTCTCGATCATGTTCACACTTTCGCCAAGTGACCGCTGATCAAGGGACGAGGCGCTGAGTACGGATCGACCTCGCTCCAGCAACAGATCGTGCAAGCGGTCGATCATCGAGATCGATGCGAGACTCGTCTTCAGGTCAGGCTCGAACAGGTGCTCGATCGTGCTTTGAAGACGCCGCCGGTCGTGGAGGCGGGTCCTTAGAAGCTCCGAGGGGGCCTTCAGGTGGATCAGCAAGTCGGATATAGGTGCATAATCGAGCGCGTTGGCGATCGGCGTGTCGTTCGCCACTCCGGCCAGCAACGCCAATGAGCATACCGCCTGAACGAATCCCTGATCGAACAACACGATATGCGCGGCATCGGACTTCTCATACCAGGCGTGAGACAGACGTGATATGTATTGAGCGTTCTTGATTGAGGCAAAGATGCTTGTTGGAGGCAGCAGCCTTACCAGATGAACTGCTGTCTTCACGTCGCGAGAATTGGCAAACGGGTGACGTGCGATCGTCAGCATCTCGCCGAGCGGTCGGCTCAAGCGATGGATTACCGCATTCTGATATCGTCCTGCGGCTGCCCCACAAAGGTCGAGGACGGGCTGACGCTCGGTCGGTCGGGAGCTGAGTTTGAGTTCCGTGAGGTGGCCGCGTTCTCGCAGCCGCGCCGTGAGCGCGCGCGCGAAAGTAGTCTTACCAGCTCCTGGAGGACCGAACAGCTCGATGATCATGCCTCGCCCCTGCTAACCGCGCCTAAATCAGGCGCCAGATTTCGTGCTTGACCGCGCGGATTACCTCCGCCAACGGCTGTTCGGCGTCCACGCACACGACGCGAGCCCCGGGAAGCTCGAGTCGCTGCAGCGCCGCGATGCGCTCCCGGATGATCGCCGGGTCCATCGCTGGCTCGCGCCTTGCGGCGGTCTCGGGCGTTACCACCAGCTTGATGGCGAGATCCGGTGGAAGGCGACGCGCAAGAGCGTATGCGGCGCCCTCAAACCGACGAAGCCAATGCGGCACCACGGTCAAACGTGTCAGCAAGGGACCGTCGTTGAAGCCGAGGATTTGATTTTGCGGATATCGGTCGGCGAGGACGATGAGCCCCCGGTTGGCTCCGCGCCGTGCCGCTACGAGCTTCTTTCGCTTGTCCACGGCCACAGCCACAGCCCAGACCATCAGCAGCAGGCTGTAGAGCAGTCCCGGGGCGGGGCCCGAGACCTTGCCGTGCGACGCAACCTTGGGCTTGCTCTTGAGCATGCGCATGATCACGGGCATCGTCAGCTTGAGCGGCCGGAGAAATAGCGACGGTCTGCCGTCCCCGGTACCGAAATAAATCGGCACGACGTCGACCTTTGGGCCGAGCCAGGCCCGCATCGTTGCCACCGACGTGCTCTTGCCGCTGCCGTCGACGCCGAGCATCGCCACCATGCACCCGCCGCCCGGCGCGCGCCGGCTCCATGGTCGCGGCGCATAGAGAACATGTTTGTTCAGGCTGCCAGCAACCCAGAGCAGGGCCCGCCCCGCGTTGCGCACCCCGGCCTCGACGGCGTTGTAGCTTCGATACGCGGCACAATGCTTTCTCATGCGCAGGCGGAGCCGCACCTGAGTTTCCAACGGCTGCTCGCCGTAAAAGGCATCTGCAACGCGTTCTGCCAAGTCCGTATTCAATAGCTCGGCCGCAAGGTCGCGAAGTGTGGCGCGGTTGACAAGCGCAGCGAGCTCTGCGCGATCAAGCGCAAACTTGCGCGTTGTCGCCTGCCAGACGCAGAGCGTCATGAGATCCAGTCGCCGCAGCTCAAGGCAAGCGCGCACGACCAACAGGACTGCCTCGCTCGTCGGCTCAAGTATCCGGATCGGCAACGTCGGGTGGAGGATGGCACGGGCTAGAAGCACCTCTTCCCACGGAATTCGGTAGTTCTTGAGAAGGCCTTCGCCGACGATCAACCGGAAATGGAGATGAATATGGATCAGTTGGCCACTGCGTTCATCGTAGCCGAGAAAGGTCAGTGTCGCCGGATGATCACGGTCGGCCACCGATGGAAAGAGCTTGAAATCTCGCTCGGCCAATATCACCTGGACGCGATGCTGGTCCTTTCTTGCCACGAGCAGGTCAACATCCCCCTCGCCGGCGAACGCCGCATCGAGGCGCCTGCTGCTCTTCCAATAGCAGTAGGAAATCTGCTGCCGATGAAATTCGTTCAGAACCTTCACCAGCCCAGGTGGCATCGCATGTTCGGCGCATGCTCGACGGATCATACCTATGTCATACGGAGCATCCATCTGTCCCATCTCCCGCCACCTTCGGCTTGTGCGGCTGCTCGTCGTGGGCTCCCGCTGTCGGGTCCCTGTTCCCTGTGTCCGGTTGTGCTTTAATGAAGCGGGAGTGGTATTTCCTGTGCTTCGCGAGAAATTCGCCGACGTCGCCGTAGCGATATCGAGCGTGTCTCTTGAGATCGACCTGTGTCACGATGGCGATCGCAAGATCGCTACGATCCTTGTCGAGGCAGCCGGAGTCACGAAGCAGGCTCAACGCATTTTGAGCCACCTCGCGCCTCGTGCTTCCCCATTTCACGACCAAGAGCAATTTGTCTACAATTGAAGAGAGCAACCGCGCCTCAACAGAACCGAGCACAGGCGGGCCATCAATAATCACGCAGTCGTAACTCTCGCGCAGCTGACGGACGAGGCGCTGCATCTGTTCGCGGGCAAAGAGCACCAACGGATCGAGGCGGTAACCGGCTATCGGGAGGTAGTCGAGCCCAGCCTCCGCTACGCGTCGGATGAGCTGTGCGGTCAGTCGGTTCTGCAGGGGCAAATCGGCGATTCCTCTTTCGGCCGCATCGTCGAACTCGCCAAGCGGCGAGCCTTGCCCGGAACTGAGATCGAGCAGGAGCACACGTCGCCCGAGCATCCCGAGATAGGCCGCAAGACTCAGGGCCAGCGTTGTCTTCCCCTCCCCCGGAACGCTAGAACTGATCAGAACCACCTTGCAGGTGCGAGCGGACCCTGCCGCCAGCCCCAACGTCGCAACCGCCGACCGTATCGCCTCGGCATATGCGGAAAAAGGTTCCGTCAAGAGATACTGATAAGGGCGAATTGCGTGCGTTCGCGGAAGCAGCGGCACAAGGCCGATACAGGAAATACCGAGCGCATCGCCCGTTTCTTGCTCGCTGCGCAATCCTCGATCCAGCTGTTCAAGAACGACGGCGAGCCAACCTCCGCCGATTGCAAGAACGATAAACGCGGGAAAGATGAAAAGGATTGGATTGTGAGAGCTCGGCCGGTTCGGCACCCCCGCGAGCACGTGGATTCCGACGCC